>JAEEGL011546049.1_pt1 | contig 184405 bp, 157 predicted proteins | sample 9134231 | NCBI WGS metagenome assembly JAEEGL01 (sample SAMN16246548, study PRJNA631951) | gut metagenome | biome: gut microbiome; feature: rumen; material: fiber-attached | host: Bos | place: Iran: Karaj | collected 2018-10 | reverse complement strand
GGATTTCTTGGAATCGTAGTCAAAGTAACCCTGGCAGTATTTGTCGGTATGGCTGCCGATGATCTTGATGGTGTTCTTGTTGGCGCCGACCGTACCGTCGGAGCCGAGGCCGTAGAACTTGCACTCGGTGGTGCCGGGCTTCACGATGGAGATCTCCTCCTTGACGGGGAGGGACTTGAAGGTCACATCGTCCACGATGCCGATGGTGAAGCCGTTCTTGGGCTGCTTGAGCGCGAGATTGTCATAGACTGCGACGATCTGGGCCGGGGTGGTGTCCTTGGAGGACAGGCCGTAACGTCCGCCGACGATGAGGATGTCGCTGCGTCCCTGCAGAATGGTCTTGACATCCAGGTAGAGCGGCTCTCCGAGGGCGCCGGGCTCCTTGGTGCGGTCGAGGACGGCGATGCGTTTGACGCTCTTCGGAAGCACTTTGAGGAAGTATTTCTCCGAGAAGGGACGATAGAGATGGACGGTCACGAGGCCGAGTTTCTTTCCTTCCGCGGCGAGATGGTCGATCGTCTCCTTGATAGTCTCGGTGACGGAACCCATCGCGATGATGATGTTCTCGGCCTCCGGGTCGCCGTAATACTCGAACGGACGGTAGCTGCGGCCGGTCGCTTCGCCGATCTCGCCCATGTAGCGGGCGACGATGTCGGGAACGGCGTCATAGAACTGGTTGCGGGTCTCTACGCCCTGGAAGTACACGTCGCCGTTCTGGGCGGTGCCGCGGGTGACGGGAGCGTCCGGGTTGAGGGCCCTGTCGCGGAAGGCCGCGAGGGCTTTGGTGGAGACCATCTTCCGGAGGTCGTCCTCGTCGATGGCCTCGATCTTCTGGATCTCGTGCGAGGTGCGGAATCCGTCGAAGAAGTGCAGGAACGGAATGCTCGACTTGATGGAAGCGAGGTGGGCGACCGCGGCCATGTCCTGGGCTTCCTGGACGCCGCCCGAGGCGAGCATCGCGAAGCCGGTCTGGCGGCAGGCCATCACGTCCTGGTGGTCTCCGAAGATGGAGAGGGCGTGGCTCGCCAGGGCGCGTGCCGACACGTGGAAGACGGTCGGAAGCATCTCGCCGGCGATCTTGTACATATTCGGGATCATCAGCAGGAGACCCTGCGATGCCGTAAACGTGGAAGTGAGCACGCCGGCCTGGAGCGATCCGTGCACGGCGCCCGCCGCACCGGCTTCGCTCTGCATTTCCGTAACCTTCACGGTCTCGCCCCAAAGGTTCTTCTTTCCGGCTGCCGCCCATTCGTCGATGTTCTCCGCCATCGTCGAGGAGGGCGTGATCGGGTAAATGGCCGCGTGCTCACTGAAGAGATAAGCAATCTGGGAAGCGGCGTAGTTACCGTCACATGTGATGAATTTTTTCTGTTTTGCCATAAGATCTTAGTGGTTTTAGATATGTTATAAAGTATAAAATTATTCAATGCCTTCGATGGGGATTTCCGTGCCCGGAAGGATGCGGCGGACGAGCCCCTGGAGGACGGATCCGGGGCCGATTTCGGTGAAGCGGCCGGCGCCGTCGGAGACCATCCGCAGCACCGAGGCCGTCCAGCGGACGGGGGCGGTGAGCTGCTTGAGGAGGTTGGATTTGATAAGGGCGGGGTCCGTGACCGGAGTCGCCGTGACATTCTGGTAGACGGGGCATACGGGCTCGCGGACTTCGACGGCCTCGATGGCCTTGCCGAGCGCCGCGCGGGCGGGCTCCATCAGCGGGGAGTGGAAGGCGCCGCCGACGGGAAGGGGGAGGGCGCGTCTCGCCCCGGCCGCTTTCGCCATCGCGCAGGCCTGCTCCACGGCTTCTTTTTCGCCCGAAATGACAATCTGGCCCGGGCAGTTGTAGTTGGCGGGCACCACGGTGCCGCTGCAGCCGACGCAGATCTGCTCGACGGCTTCGTCCGGGAGACCGATGACGGCGGCCATCCCTCCGGGAACATCCTCGCAGCATTTCTGCATCTCGCGGGCGCGGATGCTCACCAGGCGCAGGGCGTCCCCGAAAGAGAGAGCACCTGCCGCGGCAAGGGCGGAAAACTCGCCCAGGGAGTGCCCGGCGACCATCGCGGGCGTCTTCCCCTCAAGAGCCGGATGGCACTGCGACAGTACGTAGCTGTGGAGGAAAATGGCCGGCTGGGTTACTTTTGTGGCCCGCAGGTCTTCATCCGTGCCGGCAAACATGATATCCGTCAGGCGGAATCCAAGAATATCGTTGGCTCTTTCCATCAGGTCCCGGGCTTCGGAACTGCTTTCGTACAGTTCTTTCCCCATTCCGGGAAACTGCGATCCCTGCCCTGGAAAGATATATGCTTCAACCATTGCTTCCCTTATAAAATAGAATCATACAAATATAAGCATTCTTTTCTATTTCTGCAAACTTCGCCTGCAAGTACGTTTTGAGAAAGAATTGTTTTGAAAACAAAAATTATTCGTTATCTTTGCAGTCCCTTTTACGGGATGCCCCTGTAGTTTAAAGGATAGAATAACGGATTCCGGTTCCGTTGGTCCCGGTTCGATTCCGAGCGGGGGTACATGAAGGCGACACGATTGGGTTCGTGCCGCCTTTTTTTAGAAAGAGGATTTTGGCGGGAAAGCGGAAATGTTGTATCTTTAGGCGCTAAAACAGGATTGTTATGCGTAACGTATTTCTTTTGGTTCCTTTGATATGTCTCTCCGCGATCGCCACGGCACAGCCGAAAGTCGATTTCCTGGGACCCCTGCAGGGAGAGCGTCACGGCGAAAAAGGATTTGCCTATCAGGGAATGGATATTTACGGGAAGTATATGCTCAGCTGCCAGAATCAGGGCGCGGCAAGCGTTTACCGTCTTTCCGGCAGGAAGTTCACGCGGGTAGGCCAGTTCCGCCTCGCTTCTTTCCATAAGCACAATCACGCCAATGTAGTCACGTTCGGACTGGAAAAAGCCGCCGGGAACGATCCGCTCCCCGTCGCCTATGTCAGCCAGTGCAGCAAGCATACCGTCGACGGCAGGAAAGATGTGCTCTACGCCGAACGCATCGCCCCGGACTTCAGCGGCTCGACCCTCGTCCAGACCATCTTCTACGACGACCGTAACCACGACTTCGGCTATGCCTTGCAATGGGTGATCGACCGGGAGGAAAAAATGCTTTACGGCTATGGCAACACGGTCAATAACACCGACCCCGCCAACCGTCACCGCATCATCAAGTTCCGCCTTCCCGTGCTCTCTGAAGGGGAACAGGTGGTCCTCAGGCCCGAGGATGCGCTGGAAAATTACCTGATCGAAGACGTCTCTTCCTGCCGGTTCAATCCCATAGGGCAGGGACTCTATATCCATAAAGGCCGGCTATATATGCCCACAGGCCTGGGAAAGGCGGATACGCCCTCCATCCTGTATGTCTGGGACCTCAAAAATCGCTCGATGCAGGAGGTGGACCTCTCCGGGGTCACGACCGGGGAATTCGAGGATATCTCCCGCTCCGGCAATTACTTCTATATCCAGGGGCAGGACGGACTGTTCCGGCTGCATCGGAAATTTTTGTTAAATTTGTAGGTTCATGGTTGCGGAACTGGTGCATAAATACCTCTGGCTGATCCGGCTGCTGACCGGGAAAGGGGAGCGCGGGCTGTCCCTCGGGGAGATTGCGTCGCGCTACGAGGAGAATTACGGCGAGGAGTATCCCCGCCGCACCTTCAACAATCACCGCGGGGCCATCCTGGATGTTTTCGGCATCGAAATCCTCTGCAACCGTTCCACGAACCGCTACTACATCCCTTATGCGGAAGATGCCGTCGACGCGGACAACACGACGAAATGGATGATCGACACCTTCACCGTGGACGCCCTGCTCCGGACGGGAAAGAAGTCCCTCAAGGGGCGGATCAGCGTGGAGGATATCCCCTCCGGGCACAAGCATCTCACCGTCCTGATGCAGGCGATGCTGGATTCCCGGAAAGTCGGAATCGAATACCGGAAATATACCCGTGCGGAAGGGGAGCCGCTTACCGTTCATCCGTACGCCCTGAAGGAATTCGCACGGCGATGGTATCTCGTCGCCTGGTGCGAGCAGCGCGGCGGTCTCCGTGTGTACGGACTGGACCGCATTCACGCCCTGACGGTGCTGGAAGACGGATTCACCCTTCCCGACGGCTTCGACGTCGAGGACCTGTTCGGCGAGAGCTACGGCATCTATCTCCCCGATAACGGCGACGCGGTCACCATCCGCTTCCGCGCCCGGGAGAGCGAGCGGCCCTTCCTGAACGATCTCCCGATCCACCCCTCCCAGCGGCTCGCCGAGGAGACTCCGGAAGGTCCGGTCTACCGGCTCCGCCTGATCCCGAACGAGAACTTCATCATGGAACTCTGCCGCCTCGGCGACCGCATCGAAGTCCTCGAACCCGCCTCTCTCCGCGCCCGCATCGCGGAGGAGCATCGCAAAGCCCTGAATCTGTATAAATAAAAGTATAATGAATTATCTACGAACACTTGGCGCGGCACTGGCCATCACCCTCTGCCTCGCAGGATGCAAAAGCGAAATGAAAAAAGAAGCCGGCAAATACATCGGACCTTCCGATATCAAGGTCGAGGACGGCCGGATGACCCCGGAAGTCCTCCTGTCGCTCGGACGCCTCAGCGATCCGCAGCTTTCCCCGGACGGCAAGACCATTCTCTTCGGGGTGTCCTACACCTCCATTCCCGACAACCGCAGCGTCCGCAACCTCTTCCTCTGCAACGTGGACGGCACCGGTCGGCTGCAGCTCACCCGGAGCGGCAAGAGCATCTCCAACGCCCGCTTCACCCCGGACGGCAACCACATCTTCTTCCTCAAGGGCGGCCAGATGTACAAGGCGCAGATGCTCGGGAAGAAACTCGGCAAACCCGTGAAGGTGAGCGACGTCGAGGGAGGAATCAGCGAATTCGCCCTCTCGCCCGACGGCAGCCAGGTGATGTACGTCAGCACCGTGCACAGCGCAGTCGAGCGTCCCTCCGACACCGATCCGGCCCTCGACAAGGCGCAGGCGTACGCCACCGAGGACCTGATGTACCGCCACTGGGACCACTGGGTCGAGGAGATTCCCCATACGTATGTCGCTCCCGTTCCGGGGCGCGTCGTCACCAAAGACAATTCCCTCGACATCCTCGGCGGCGACGACGTCAAGTTCGAACTCCCGACCGAGCCCTTCGGCGGCATCGAACAGCTCGCCTGGAGCCCCGACAGCCGCTACATCGCCTATTCCTGCCGCAAGCTCACGGGCAGCGAATATGCCTTCTCCACCGATACGGAAATCTATATTTATTGCCCTCTGACAGGGGAGACGACCGTCATCCCGATGGGCGGCGGATACGATACCGACCCGGTCTTCTCGCCCGACGGCAAGAAGATCGCCTGGCTCAGCATGGCCCGTAACGGCTATGAGGCCGACAAGGTCCGCCTGATGGTGGCCGACCTGGAATATCAGGAAGAAGGGGAGGGCCAGACCGCCAATCCCGCGGTGAAGAACATCCGCGACATCACGGCGGAATTCAAATACAACGCGGCAGGTCCCGTCTGGGCGGAGGACGGTGAAAGCATCTACTTCAACGCCCTTGCCGAAGGCATCCAGCGCATCTACAAGGCCCGTGTACCGGCCGGCGACCTCACCTGCCCCGTAGGCGAACTCTCCGTGGAGCCCGTCACAAGTGACGATCTCTGGTACGACTTCGGATCGCCGTTCGGCATCCTGGAGGACGGTACGCTTCTCGCTACATATTGCTCGATGGAATTCCCGACCGAACTGGTCGCCGTCAAGGATGGCGTCCCGACGAGGATCGGCGACGAGAACGGCCATATCCTTTCGCAGCTTACCCCCTATAAGACCGAGAAGCGGATGGTGAAGACCGTCGACGGACAGGACATGCTGACCTGGGTCCTGTTCCCTCCGGAGTTCGATCCCGCGAAGGAGTATCCCGCCATCGAGATCTGCCTCGGCGGGCCGCAGGGAACCCTCAGCCAGGGCTGGTCCTACCGGTGGAATTACCGTCTGATGGCCTCTCAGGGCTATGTCGTCGTGCTGCCGAACCGCCGCGGCACCACCGCCTTCGGACAGCCGTGGTGCGAGCAGATCAGCGGCGACTACATCGGACTCAACATGCAGGACTATCTCGCCGCGGCAAAGGCCCTCAAGGCAGAGCCGTATGTCGGCAAGATGGCGGCCTGCGGCGCCAGTTACGGCGGCTACAGCGTCTATTACCTCGCGGGTATCCATGGTGACGTCTACGACTGCTTCATCGCGCACGCGGGTATATTCAATGAAGAACATATGTACATGACCACCGAAGAGATGTGGTTCCCCAACTGGGACAACGGCGGCATTCCGGTCGAATACGCCTTCGAGAAGGGCAAGACCGGCCCTGCCGGCGATGGCATCACCTTCGGCGGCATGCAGCAGGCCGGCTCGCCCTGGAGCACCAAGCCCGAGGCTGTGCGCCACTACGCCAATTCCCCGCACAAACTCGTGCAGAACTGGCACACCCCGATCCTCTGCATCCACGGCGGCACCGACTTCCGCGTCCCGTACGACGAGGGAATGGCGGCCTTCAACGCCGCGCAGATGATGGGCGTCCCCTCGAAGCTGATCGTCTTCCCGGAGGAGAACCACTGGATCCTCCAGCCGCAGAACGCCCTCTACTGGCACCGCAGCTACTTTAATTGGCTGGACAGATGGTGTAAATAAAGTATATTTGTAAATGAAAAATCAGGTATTCGATTTCTGCAATCATTTGCACCCGCGCAAGTAGCGGGAGGGGCCCACGAAGTGGGAGGGACGAGGTCGAAGACCGAGGATGGAAGAAACGAATACCTGATTTTCGAGGGAATGAGAACAGATGGATATAAAAGTACTGGATAAGGAGATACAGTACCTGCCGGGGGTCGGACCGCGGCGGGCGGCGCTGCTCGCCTCGGAACTCGAGGTGCGGACCGTCGGCGACCTGATCTGGTGCTATCCCTTCCGGTACATCGACCGCAGCCGTCTCAACCACATCGCCGAAATCACCCCCTCGATGGCCTCCGTCCAGATCATGGCGCGGGTAATGTCCGTGCGCCTGCTGGGCCGGGACGGCAAACTCATCGAGGATCCCGGCAACCGCTGGGGCGCCGTCACCCGCCTGGTCGCCAAAGTGGCCGACGAGAGCGGCGAGATCGAACTCGTCTTCTTCAAAGGCATCAAGTGGATGGCCGCCCGCCTCACGCCCGGCACCGTGTGGATCTTCTTCGGCAAGCCCTCCCTCTTCGGCGACCGGATCAACCTCGTCCATCCCGAAGTCGACCCGCCGACGGGCAGCGTCAACACCGGCGTCCTTTCCGGCGTATATCCCTCCACCGAAAAACTCAAGAACGGGGGCGTCACCGGCAAAGTGATGCAGAAACTCATGGCACAGGCCCTGGAGGAAGCCCTCCCGGCCGTTCAGGAAACCCTCCCGGAATACATCCTCAAGGAAAAAGGCCTCGTCCCCATCCAGTACGCCCTCCGTCAGATCCACTTCCCGCAGGACCAGACCGCCCTTTCCAAGGCCACCTTCCGGCTCAAATACGAGGAACTCTTCTTCCTGGAACTCTCCCTCGTCAAGCAGAAATACGTCCGCAGCCATGCCGAAAACGGCATCCCGATGCCCCGCGTCGGCCAGCCCTTCAACGACTGCTTCAACGCCCTCCCGTACGAACTCACCGGCGCCCAGAAGCGGGTGATCCGGGAGATCCGCGAGGACATGCGGAGCGGCCGCCAGATGAACCGCCTCCTGCAGGGAGACGTCGGTTCGGGCAAGACGATGGTCGCCGTGCTCACCTGCCTCATCGCCGTCGGAAACGGCTATCAGGCCTGCGTGATGGCGCCTACGGAAGTCCTTGCCCAGCAGCACTTTGCGAATATCTCCCGCTACCTGCAGCCGACCGGCGTCAAGGTCGTCCTCCTCACCGGATCCACCCCCGCCAAAGCCCGCCGCGAAATCCACGCGGGGCTCGAGGACGGCACAGTCGGAGTCATCATCGGCACCCACGCCCTCATCGAGGACACCGTCCGGTTCAAGGCCCTCGGCCTCGCCGTCATCGACGAGCAGCACCGGTTCGGCGTCGACCAGCGCTCCCGCCTCTGGTCCAAGAATCCCGGCGGAATGCCGCCGCACGTCCTCGTGATGACCGCCACCCCGATCCCGCGTACCCTGGCGATGACCCTTTACGGCGACCTGGACGTCTCCGTCATCGACGAGATGCCCCCGGGCAGGAAGCCCGTCCAGACCCTCCAGATCGGGGAGAAGAAGCGCATTGCGATGTACAATTTCATCCGCGACCAGATCGCGAAGGGGCGGCAGGTATTCATCGTCTACCCGCTCATTTTCGAGAGCGAGAAAATGGACTACCACAACCTCGAGCTCGGCTACGAGGAGATCATGAAACAGTTCCCGCTGCCGCAGTACAAGGTGGCGATGGTCCACGGCCGGCAGAGCGCCGAGGAGAAGCAGTTCAACATGTCCGCCTTCGCCGCCGGAAGGGCGAATATCCTCGTTTCCACCACCGTCATCGAGGTGGGCGTCGACGTCCCCAACGCCTCCGTGATGGTCATCGAGAGCGCCGAGCGGTTCGGCCTCAGCCAGCTTCACCAGCTCCGCGGAAGGGTGGGCCGCGGCGCCGCCGAGTCCTTCTGTATCCTGATGCGGGGCGACAAGGTCTCCCGCGAGTCCCAGAAGCGGCTCGACCTGATGTGCAGCACCGAAGACGGTTTCGTCCTCGCCGAGGAGGACATGAAGATGCGCGGCCCCGGCGACCTCGAAGGAACGGCCCAGAGCGGACTTCCCCTCAAGCTCAACATCGCTTCTCTCTCCCACGACGGCCTCATCCTCACCGACGCCCGCAACTACGCCCTGCATATCCTCGACGCCGATCCGCTCCTCGAGGCCCCGGAGAACGCCCTTCTCGTGGCCGAACTCCGCAAATCCCGCTATAACATCCGCGACTACTCAAAGATTTCGTAAAAATTCGTATATTTGCGGATTGTGAAAGATAGACTTGTCATCAACAACGAGGAGTTTTTCGGGAAAGTGATCGCGCTGCTCGGAGAAGGAAAGAGCGTGACGATTCCGGTAAAGGGGTTCAGTATGCTGCCTTTTATCCGGGGAGAGCGCGACCTTGTGGAACTGGCCCGGCCCGACAGGGACTACGCGGTGGACGACATCGTCCTCTTCCGCTACTGCGGCCGCTATGTGATGCACAGGATTATTTCCGTCGAAGGGGAGAAGGTGACGATCATGGGGGACGGAGTGCCGGAGAATGTGGAGAGGGTGACGAAAGGGGATATCTGCGCCCTCGCCGTCAAGATTCTCCGCGGCGGGAAAAGGGCGGTGGATCCGTACGCGCCCCGTCAGATCCGCAAGGCCCGCCTCTGGAGGAGGCTGCTTCCTATGCGGGGCTATCTCCTGGCGGTCTACCGCCGCCTTCCCTGGAACTGGTTCTGGCTTCACCGCCAGTACCGCCAGATGCAGAAAGAACAGATAAAAGAAAACGAAATATGAAAATTAAAGAAGGATTTGTGCTGCGCACGATCTGCGGGCAGAACGTCATTTCCGGAGAGGGAAGCGCGAATGTGAATTTTTCCAAGCTCGTGAGTCTCAACGAGACGGCCTCCTTCCTTTTCCGCGAAGTGGAAGGGAAGGACTTTACCCCGGAAGACATGGCGGAAGCCCTCCTGCGGGAATATGAAGTCTCGCGGGAAACGGCTCTCGAGGACTGCCGCAAACTCTGCGAGCAGTGGGTGGAAATCGGCATCGTCGAGTAGCGATGACCCTTGTCGAGCGGCAGTTCCTGTCCCTGCTGCGTTCCGGCATTCACGGGACGCGGCCGGAGCCCGGTCTCTTTCAGGGAACGGTCGCCTGGGACAGGCTGTATGCGATCGCCGATGCGCAGGCGGTCGTTCCGGTCGTGACGGACGGCATCGATCAGATGCCCGCGGCCGACAAGCCGCCCATCGAAATCCTCGAGCCCTTCCTCGCCGACACTCTGGCGACCGAAATGCGGAACGAGGCCCTCAATCGGTTCGCCCGCGGGATTTTCCGGCGGATCAACCCGTCGGGCCGCCCCGCCCTGATGGTCAAGGGGCAGGCCGTGGGACGTCTCTATCCCGATCCTCGGCACCGCCAGCCGGGCGACATCGACATCCTTGTCCTTCCGCGGGACTATGCGGCCGTCAAGGACCTGCTCGTCCCCAAGGCGACGACGCTCGATCAGGAGCACTCCGAGATCCTTCACCAGGGGATGAGCTTCGGCTCCATCGAGGTCGAGATCCACGGCACGGTTTCCACGCTGATGTCGGTGCGGCTCGACCGGAAACTGGCCGCGATGATGGAGGAGATGTTCCGCCGGGAGGAGTTCCCCGTCGAGGATTTCGGCGGAGAGCCCGTCAAGACCCCTTCGGTCCTCTTCGACGCCGTCTACATCCTCGTCCATTTCCTGCACCATTACTGGAGCGGTGGCGTAGGATTCCGCCAGCTCGTCGACTGGGGTCTCTTCGTCACCCGTCACTTCGACGAGATCGACAGGAACGCCCTGGAATCCGTCCTGAAAGATCTCGGGATTTTCCGCCTCTGGCAGACTTTCGCCGGACTCGTCGTCGCCCATCTCGGGATGGACGCCGCACGGATGCCCTTCCATACCGACCGCTACAGCCGCAAGTACGACGGCATCCTCCGCTACATCTTCAAGAGCGGCAATTTCGGCAAGAGCCAGCCGCGGGAGAGCCGTGAGCGTTCCTATCTGGTCCGGAAGATCCATTCCTTCTGGCAGCTGGTCGTCTGCGACCGGCTCCGCCATTTCCCCGAATTCCCGGCCGAATCGCTGCGGTATTTCACCGGCGCGTTCCACTACGGGCTCATCAGACTTTCGGAAGGCGTATGAGGACTCTCCTGAAATACTTCCGCTGGCTGTACAGGCATTCCGAGGGCGTCAGGTGGTCGCTCTTCTGGAATGTGATGCTCGGCATCTTCAACGTCGCCGTCAGTCTTACCTATATCTATCTCTGCAAGCGCCTCGTCGACATCGCGACGGGGGATGCGGAGGGCCGGATCCTGTGGTACACGGCGGCCGTGCTGGTCCTGATCGCGGTGCGCCTCGCCGTCTCGGCCGTCAATGTGCGGATCGAGAACCTCGCCTCCTCCCGGATGAATTTCATCATCCGCCGGAGACTCTATTCCGCCCTGCTCCTCGCGCGGTGGAACGGCAAGGACAGCCGCCACTCGGGCGACGTGCTCAACCGCCTCGAAACCGACGTCAACACCGTCACCGCCGTCATCTGCACCGATTTCCCGCAGATCGTCACCACCGTCATCCAGCTGGTCGCCGCGGTCGTCTTCCTCTGCACGATGGACTGGCGGCTGGCGCTCCTGCTGCTGCTGATCACCCCGTTCTTCCTGGCCTTCAGCAAACTGTTCTTCCGCCGGATGCGTACCCTCACCCGGGGCATCCGCGAGACCGAGAGCAAGGTCCAGAGCCACCTGCAGGAGAGCATCCAGCATTCGGTCGTCGTCCGCTCGATGGAGGCCGGAGAGATGATGGAAGGCCGCCTCGACGATCTCCAGAATACCGAATACGGCCAGGTCGTCGCCCGTACGCGATTCAATATCTTCGCCCGCACGACCGTGGGCGCCGCCTTCTCCTACGGCTACATCGCCGCCTTCCTCTGGGGCGTCTACGGCATTTACCGGAAGATGTCCACCTTCGGCACGATGACCGCCTTCCTGCAGATCGTCGGCCAGATCCAGCGGCCGGTCGTCAACCTCACCCGCCAGATTCCCTCGTTCATCTACGCCACCGCCTCGATCGACCGCCTGATGGAGCTCGAAGCCTCCCCGAAAGAGGAGACCGGCGAGCAGCAGATGGTCGGCGGCGTCGCGGGTATCCGTCTCAAGGGCCTGTCGTTCCGCTATGACGACGGCGACAAGGATGTCTTCACGGGGCTGGATTTCGATTTCGCGCCGAGATCCCGGACGGCCATCGTCGGCGAGACGGGCATCGGCAAGAGCACCCTCGTGCGGCTGATGCTATCCGTGCTCCGTCCCACGGGCGGCCGCATAGAAATCTACGGGGAAGAAGGGGAGTCCTACGAGGCCTCTCCGATGACCCGCTGCAATATCGTCTATGTCCCGCAGGGCAATACCCTCCTGAGCGGCACCATCCGCGACAACCTCCGTCTCGGCGACCCCGAGGCGTCCGAGGAGCGGATGTGGTGGGCCCTGGATACGGCCGAAGCGCATTTTGTCGCCGACCTCCCGGACGGCCTGGACACCATCTGCGGCGAGAAGGGCGCCGGGCTCAGCGAGGGCCAGGCGCAGCGTATCGCCATCGCCCGCGGCCTGCTCCGCCCCGGCAGCATCCTGCTGATGGACGAGTTCTCCTCCTCCCTCGACCCCGAGACGGAAGCCCGTCTGGTCGGGAATCTCGGCCGCGAGGGATCCGGCAAGACGATTGTTTTCATCACCCACCGCGAGGGAGTCGTGGCCAGCTGCGACCGCGTGCTTAATCTGGAGGAACTCCGATGAAAAGGACGGACCGTCAGTTTTTCTCGCTCCTGCGCGCTGGGCTCTGGGATACGATGCCCGACCCCGCGCTCTTCGGGGATTCCGTAGACTGGGAGGCCCTCTACGAGACGGCCAACCGGCAGACCCTGCTGGGCTTCGTCGGCGACGGCATCGCCCTCCAGGTCGCCCATCCCGATATTCCCGCATCCGCCAAGGCCCCCGTGGATATCCGGAAGAAATTCCTCGTCCAGGTCGTCAAGGCCGAGCGGCGCAACGAGAAACTCAACCGGTTCATCGTCCGTTTCAACCGGATTTTCACCGAGGCGGGCATTACGCCCGTCATCGTCAAGGGACAGGGCGTCGCGCTCGCATATCGGCAGCCGATGCACCGCCAGAGCGGCGACATCGACTACCTGCTGACTCCGGAGGACTATGCCCGGGCCCGGGACATCATCGCCCCGCTCGCCAGCGAGGTCGAGCCCGAGGGGACGGACCGTCTCCACTACAACTGCACGATAGACGGCATTACGGTGGAGCTGCACGGAACCGATGCTCCCAGATATCACCGCTCCGGCCCCGAAAAGCGTTTCGACGAATTCACCGTCCGGCATTACGCGGGCGAGAAACTCCTGTGGGATCTGGACGGGGAGAAGATACCCCTGATGGACCACCATTTCAGCGTCATCTACATTCTCGAGCATTTCCACCACCACATGATGACGAGCGGGGTGGGACTCCGCCAGATCTGCGACTGGATGATGTACATTGCCGCGCACCTGGATGCGCTTGACGAGGCGGCCCTGGAGGCGGACCTCCGGGATCTGTCGCTGCTGCGGCCCTGGAAGGTGTATGCCGCCCTCGCCGTCTCTTATCTGGGGATGCCCGCGGAGAAGATGCCGCTATACGATCCGTCCTATGCCCGGTACAACGCCCGCGTCTGGCGGATTATCGCCAAGACGGGCAATTTCGGGAAATACGAACGGAAGCGGCCGTCCCTGTCGGTGCCGCGGCTGCTGCGCAAGATCAAATCCTACGCGTATATCCTGAAGCAGAGCGCCCGGCTGCTGCCCATCTTCCCGTCGGAGACGGTCCGCACGCTTCTGCGTCGGACCAAGACGGGATTCCAGCACATCAACGAGTTCTAGCGCTGTCCGTGGAGCGCCTTGTAGGCCTCGCGGCTGCGATAGATGTCGATGGCCGTGTAGATGGCCTGCATCATCGAGCGCGGATCGGCTTCGCCGCGGCCGGCCATTTCGTAGGCCGTGCCGTGGTCGGGCGAGGTGCGGACGATGGGGAGTCCGGCGGTGTAGTTGACGCCGCGTTCGAAGGCGAGGGCCTTGAACGGCGCGAGCCCCTGGTCGTGGTACATCGCGAGCGTGGCGTCGAAGCGGCTGTAGTTGCCGAGCCCGAAGAATCCGTCGGGAGAATAGGGGCCGAAGGCCTGGATGCCCTCGGCCATCGCGGCCTGTACGGCCGGAAGGATGATGCTCTGCTCTTCGTCGCCGAGGAGGCCTTCGTCGCCGCAGTGGGGGTTGAGGCCGAGGACGGCGATGCGGGGCTCGTCGATGCCGAAATCTACGCGGAGGGAGCGGTCGAGCATCCGGAGTTTGGCGACGATTTTCTCGCGGGTGAGACTGGCGGGAACGTCCTTGAGGGGAATATGGGCGGTGACGACACCGATCTTGAGGGTGTCGCTGACCATCAGCATCGCGACTTCGCTGACGCCGAAGACATTCTCAAGGTACTCGGTGTGGCCGTTGTAGCCGAATCCTTCGCGGACCATCGCCCGCTTGTTGATGGGGGCGGTGACGAGGACGTCGATGAATCCGTTCTTGATGTCTTCTACGGCGCATTCCAGCGAGCGGATGGCGGATTTGGCCGATTCGGGGGTGGACTGGCCGGGCTCGACGAAGACGTTGTCGCCGAGGCAGTTGACAATGTTGATGCGTTTGGGATGGGCGTCTTTGGCGGAGCTGATGACATAGGTGTCGAGCGGGTCGATGTCGTGGATCTGTTTGCGGTAGAAACCGAAGATCTTGGAGGATCCGTAGATGACGGGGGTGAAGGAGTCGAGGATGCGCGCGTCCGCGAGGGATTTGATGATGACTTCGTACCCGATGCCGTTTCCGTCGCCCTGGGTAATGCCGACGATCAGTTTCTTATTGTTCATTTCCTTTGTCTTTCTTTTTTCTGACTGTTATTGCTAAAAAATTAGTCGTGCCCTCCCGCTACTTGCGCGGGTGCAAATGACTGCAGAAAGGGTTCGACATGATTTTTTGACATATATGCTTTATTTACAATATATTACAATAAATTCTGTTCCGAGATGTAGCCGGTGTCTTCGTGGAGGTCGGGGGCGTGGGAGGCGGCGACGGCGAGGGCGTCGCAGCGCTCGTTCTCGGGGTGGCCGGCGTGACCTTTGATCCAGTGGAAGCGGACGTTGTGCCGGCGGTAGACTTCGTTGAAGCGGAGCCAGAGGTCGACGTTCTTCTTCTTGGCGAATCCGGTCCGGATCCATTTGTCGAGCCAGCCCTCCGTGAGCGCCTTGACGACATAGGAGGAGTCGCTGTAGATCTCGACGTCGGCGCCTTCCCACCGGATGGCCTCCAGGCCGGTGATGACGGCGAGCAGTTCCATCCGGTTGTTGGTGGTGAGGGTGAATCCTTCGCTGAATTCTTTCTCGTAGGAACCGCACCGGAGGACGACGCCGTAGCCGCCCGGCCCGGGGTTGCCGCTTGCGGCTCCGTCGGTGTAGAGGAATATCGGTGGTCTGGCTGCTGGCATTTGTCTTAATTTTTGGCAAAAATACAAAAAAATATTATCTTTGCTTGATTATTCACAAGATTATAAAGAACAGTGATGAAAAAATACTTCGGAATGGTTTCTGTCGCGGCCCTCGTGTTGCTCGCGGCATCCTGCAATCCCAAGACCTACAAGCAGATCAATTACCTCCAGGACATTCAGAACGATACGCTGATGACGATGGGCATCAACCAGGGTATCGTGATTCAACCCCAGGACCAGCTCTCCATCGTCGTATCGAGCCGGACGCCCGAGCTCGCGGTGCAGTTCAACCTCCCGATCGCCAGCTACCAGGCCGGCTCCGAGGTCGTCTCCGGCGGCGGTATGAACCAGCGTCTGATGGGCTATGTCGTCAGCAATACGGGTGATCTCAATTTCCCCGTTCTCGGCACCATCCACGTGGCTGGAATGACCCGCTGGCAGCTCCAGGATATGATCCGCGACAAGATCACCGCCGGCGGCTACATCAAGGATCCGATCGTCACCGTCGAATTCATGAACTTCAAGATCTCGGTCCTCGGCGAGGTCACCAGCCCGGGTTCCTACTCCATCGCGGGTGACAAGATCACCATCTTCCAGGCCCTCGCCCTTGCCCGTGACCTCACCATCTACGGCCAGCGCGACAAAGTGGAAGTCATCCGCGAACAGAACGGCCAGCGCAAGGTGTATGTCCTCGACCTCCGCGACAGCGAGATCTTCAATTCCCCGGGCTACTACCTCCAGCAGAACGATGTCGTGTACGTGGTGCCCAACAGCGTCCGCGCCGGTCAGTCCACCATCAACGAGAACTACCTCAAGAGCGCCAACTTCTGGATGTCCATCGCCTCCGTCGGCGTCACCGTCGCCAGTTTCGTCGTCACGATGGTCAATCTCGGCATCAGAAATTCCAAAGATAAATAACAACAGCGGTAATGCAATCATTTGCACCCGCGCAAGTAGCGGGAGGGGCCCACGAAGCGGGAGGGGAATAACTAATTTTCAAGGAAGATAAATTCGGATAATATAAACTGTTATGTCAGAAAATAATACCAACGTCAATCAGGGTTCCTGGAACGGTCCGCGTCAGGCGGAAGAAGAACAGTCGATCCAGCTCGCCGACCTCTGGGCGATGATATGGAACCACAAGTGGTGGTACGTGTTCGCCCTGTCGATCTGTCTGATCGTCGCCGGGTACCGTCTTTACAAGACTCCCAAGCTCTACAGCCGCAGCGAAAAAGTCATCATCGACGAAGACAGCCAGGCCTCCGCCATGCGCAACCTCACCTCCTTCGCCGGCAACTACCGCGGCTACTACAGCGGCACCAACGTCGACAACGAGATGGAAGCCTTCGGCTCTCCGGACCTGATGCAGCGCGTCGTGGAGCGTCTCGGTCTTGAGACGACCTACACCGAGAAGCAGTTCCTACGTACCCGCGAACTCTACAAGAACACCCCGTTCGAAGTGAAGCGCCTCGGCGACAACATCGCCTCCTCGTTCTCCTTCACCGTCAACCGCACCGGCGACAGCACCTTCGTGATGAAGAACTTCCGGGTGGCCGGCAAAGAGTTGGACGAGACCGAGATCAACGGCGCTTTCAACGATTCCCTGGTCACTCCGGCGGGCGCCATCCGTTTCTCCCCGACTGTCCACCTCAAGGACTGGACGCGGGAGATCACCGTTTCCTACGTGAATTCCCGGGCACGCGGCAAGGGCTATGCCGCCCGTCTCGGAACCTCCGTTTCGAGCAAGCAGTCCTCGGTCGTCGTCCTCACCATCACCGACCAGTTCCCCGCCCGCGCGGAAGCCATCCTGAGCACCCTTCTGGATGTGTATAACGAGGATTGGGTGTCTTCCAAGACACTATATGCCCGCAATACTTCCGAATTCATCAACGAGCGTCTCCTCGTCATCGAGAAGGAGCTCGGCGGCATCGAGTCCAACCTCCGCGACTACAAAGAGGCCCACAAGATCACCAACATCCAGCAGGTCTCCACGGCCTATCTGCAGCAGAGCGGCGAATATTCCAGCAAGAACTTCGAGATCAACAACCAGATCTCCGTCGCCAAATACATCAAGGAATACCTGAACGATCCTTCCCACGCCCGCGACCTCATCCCCGCCAACGTGGGACTCCAGAACACCAACGTCGCGGCGCAGATCAGCGAATACAACGCCACGCTCCTCAAGCGTGACGCCCTCCTCAAGGAGAGTTCCGAGAACAACCCGCTGATCCAGGATCTCAACACCACGCTGGACGCCCTCAAGATCGCCGTCGGCCGTTCGATCGACAACCTGATCTCCACGCTCCAGCTCCAGCTCGACAAGATCAACACCCAGGAGCGCAACATTATGTCGCGCATCGCTTCGACCACCGGACAGGAGCTGGAACTCCTCTCCATCGAGCGTCAGCAGAAAGTGAAGGAGCAGCTCTACGTCTTCCTCCTCCAGAAACGTGAGGAAAACGAGCTCCAGAGCCTCCTCACCGTGGGCAACACCCGCCTCATCCAGTCTCCGACCGGCGGCAGCGGCCCCGTTTCGCCCAACAAGATGATGATCCTGCTGATCGCGGTGGTCCTCGGCCTCGGCGTCCCGTTCGCGGTCTTCTATCTCCTGAAGATCCTCGACACTTCCGTCAAGACCCGCAACGACCTCAACAAGGTCTCCATCCCGTTCCTGGCGGAGATCCCGCAGATCGGCCTCTCGAAAAACTACTTCAAGAAACTCCGGGCCGACCGTTTCGACGCGGCCAACACCCGCATCCTCGTCCAGAGCGGCAAGCGTGACATGGTCAACGAGGCCTTCCGCGTCCTGCGTACCAACCTCGACCTGATGCTCCGCAACGAGGCGCACGGCCATACCATCATGGTGACCTCCTTCAACCCGGGCGCCGGCAAGACCTTCACCCTGCTGAACCTCGCCGCCGGTATGGCCCTGAAGGGCAGCAAGGTCATCATCGTCGACCTCGACCTCCGCAAGGCGACCCTCTCCAAATCCATCGACATGAACAAGAGCGGCGTCGCTGCCTACCTCAACGGCAAGACCGACAACTACCGCGAGCACGTCCAGCAGATCAACGACAACCTGAGCCTCCTCTCGGTGGGAAGTCTCCCTCCGAACCCGGCCGAACTCCTCGTTTCCGAGCGGTTCCGTACCCTGCTGGCCTCCATCAAGGAAGAGTATGACTATGTCTTCCTCGACTGCCCTCCGGTGGATGTCGTCGCCGATACCTCCATCATCGCCGAGCAGACCGACATCACGATCTTCATCGTCCGTGCCGGCTACTTCGACAAGCGCGGTCTCCCGGCCATCGAGCAGATGTACAAGGAAGGGAAGTACAAGAGGATGGCGATTATCCTCAACGGTGTCGATACCTACAGCAAGAAGGGCTACGGCCACGGTTATGGCTATGGCTACGGTTATGGCTACGGCTATGGCTATGGTTACGGCTATGGCTACGGTTCCCAGGACGACAACGAGAAATAGGGGGTAGCCGATGCTGGGACTCTTCTCCAGAAAGAAATCTCTTATCCAGTCTGGCCTTCTGAAGGATGCGGTTGACAATCACAGCCACATCCTTCCGGGGGTCGATGACGGGGTGCGTACCCTGGAAGAGTCTCTCGATATCCTCGCTTTCCTGGAAGAAACAGGCTTCAGCACGCTGTGGCTTACGCCGCATATCATGGAGGATGTGCCGAACACGACGGAGGATCTCCGGCGGCGCTTCGACGCCCTCCGGGAAAGTTATCAGGGGCCGCTGCACCTTCATCTGGCGGCCGAATATATGATAGACAACCTCTTCGAAGAACGCCTGGAGGCGGGCGATCTGCTCCGTCACGGGGGCGACCGCGTGCTGGTGGAGACCTCCACCCTGTTCCCGCCCATCGGCTTCTGGGACATCATCGACCGGATGATGCGCAAGGGTTATGTGCCCCTGCTGGCCCATCCGGAGCGGTACCGTTATATGGAGATGAAGGATTATGAGCGGCTCCGGAGCCTCGGTGTCCTGCTGCAACTCAACATACCCTCGCTCGTGGGGGCTTATGGGGAGAGCGTGCAGGAAAAGGCGCTTCGTCTGCTCGACAAGGGAATGTATGTGATGGCCGGTTCCGACTGCCACCGTTCGAGATCCGTCCGGCGATGGTATCAGGATCCGGTCCTGAAGAAAGATACGCTCGGGAAGCTCCGTCCGCTGATGGCCGGTCTTTCCGAACAGGCGGAATAACCCTCCGCACTGGATAGTGCCGGGCCTCCGCTAAGGAATTGATATTTAATCACTTCCAATAACCCTTACTCTTTCGAGTCCAAGGGGAATATAATTATTATCATTATGAAAGGTATCGTACTCGCCGGTGGGAGCGGCACACGGCTCTATCCCATCACCAAAGGGGTCAGCAAACAGTTGCTGCCGATTTACGACAAGCCGATGATCTACTATCCGGTGTCCGTCCTGATGGATGCGGGCATCCGGGAGATCCTCATCATCTCCACCCCGTGGGACCTGCCCGGATTCCGGCGCCTGCTGGGGGACGGAAGCGACTACGGTGTCCGCTTCAGCTATGCCGAGCAGCCTTCTCCCGACGGCCTCGCGCAGGCCTTCATCATCGGGAAGGAATTCATCGGTGACGACTGCGCCTGTCTGGTGCTGGGAGACAACATCTTCCACGGCGTCGGCTTCTCGCCGATGCTCCGCGAGGCTGTCCGCGCCGCGGAAGAAGACGGCAAGGCGACCGTATTCGGCTACTGGGTCAGCGACCCGGGCCGCTACGGCGTGGCGGAATTCGATGCGGACGGCAACTGCATCAGCATCGAGGAGAAGCCGGAGAATCCGAAGAGCAATTACGCGGTGACCGGACTGTATTTCTATCCCAACAAGGTCGTCTCGGTGGCGGAGACCATCAAGCCGTCGGCCCGGGGCGAACTCGAGATCACTTCGGTCAACCAGTGTTTCCTCTCCGACGGGGAACTCAAGATCCAGACGCTGGGAATGGGATTCGCCTGGCTGGACACCGGCACGTTCGAGTCGCTGTCGGCGGCCTCCAATTACATCGAGGTCATCGAGAAGCGGCAGGGCATCAAGGTGGCCTGCCTGGAGGGCATCGCCTACCGCAACGGCTGGATCGACGCGGCCCGTCTGGAAGCCCTTGCCCGGCCGATGCTGAAGAATGAATACGGTCAGTACCTGATGCAACTTCTGGAACGATGAAACACCGGATTCTAGTCACGGGGGCCAACGGCCAGCTCGGCACGGAGATGCGGAATCTCGCCTCCCGGAAACATTCATGGATATTTACCGACGTGAGCCGTCTTCCCGGTGTGGAGACGGTCTATCTCGACATTACCAATCTGGAGGCGGTCCGTCTGATCTGCCGGAGCGAGAAGGTGGATGTGATCGTCAACTGCGCGGCCTATACGAATGTGGAACGGGCCGAGGAGGATGTGGTGATGGCGGATCTGCTCAACCACAAGGCGGCGGAGAATCTCGCCGTGGTGGCGAAGGAGACGGGGGCGACGCTGCTGCACATTTCGACGGACTATGTGTTCGGCGGGGATGTTGCGCAGCCGTGCCGCGAGGACTGGCCGACGGATCCGCTGGGCGTCTATGGCGCGACGAAGCTCCAGGGGGAGCTGGCGATTGAGGGGAGCGGCTGCAAGTATCTGATTTTCAGGACGGCGTGGCTGTATTCGCCCTACGGGAAGAATTTTGTGAAGACGATGCGTACGCTGACGGCGGAGCGGCCTTCGCTGAAGGTGGTGTCGGACCAGGTGGGTACGCCGACGTATGCGGCGGATCTGGCGGCGCTGCTCGTGAAGGTGATCACGGAGGATATGCTGGACCGTACGGGGGTGTATCATTTCAGCGACGAGGGGGTGTGCTCGTGGTATGATTTCGCATGCGCGATCCGTGACCTCAGCGGCAATACCTGCGACATTGCGCCCTGTCACTCGGATGAGTTCCCCTCGAAGGTCCGCCGTCCGGCCTTTTCGGTCCTTGACAAGACCAAGGTCAAGGCGACTTTCGGCATTACCGTTCCGCACTGGTATGAGTCGTTGAGAAAATGTATTGAGCGTTTGTGAAATTAGTTGTATCCTTTCTTCCATCCTCGGCCCGTTCGGGCCTCGCCTTCCCAGCAAGCTGGGCCCCTTCCACTACGAGCGTGGATGCTCATGATTCCAGAAAGGATACAACATAATTTCAAAATAATACTAAAATGAATATAATACAAACAGGAATTGAAGGCCTTCTGATCATTGAACCGAAGGTGTTCGGCGATGAGAGGGGGTATTTTTTCGAGAGTTACAGCGAGCGGGATTTCACGGAGGCCGTGGGGCCGGTGAAGTTCGTGCAGGACAATGAGAGCAAGTCGCGCTACGGCGTGCTGCGGGGCCTGCATTTCCAGAAGGAACCGTACGCGCAGGCGAAGCTGGTGCGCGTGGTTTCGGGCGCGGTGCTGGATGTGGCGGTGGATCTGAGGAAGGGCAGTCCGACGTTCGGGCGGCATTTCTCGGTGGAACTGACGGGGGAGAATCATCGGCAGTTTTTCATTCCGAAGGGTTTCGCCCACGGGTTCTGCGTGCTGTCGGAGGAGGTTGTGTTCCAGTACAAGTGCGATGAATTCTACCATCCGGAGGCGGAGGGCGGCATCGCCTGGAACGACCCGGACCTCGCCATCGACTGGCGCATCCCCGCCTCGGACCTCATCCTTTCCCCGAAGGATCAGAGACATCCTTCATTTAAAACATATAAGGATGGCCTTTGCGCCAATCCTATTTAACAGGTTTATTATGAATTATAAACGAACGCTATTAGTGACCGGCGGAGCCGGGTTTATCGGAAGCCACGTGGTGCGTCTGCTTGTCAACAAGTATCCGGAGTACCGGATCATCAACCTCGATAAACTGACCTATGCTGGCAATCTCGAAAATTTACGGGATATTGAGGACAAGCCCAATTACCGCTTCGTCCGGATGGATATCTGTGATTTCGAGGGAGTGCTAAAGCTGATGCAGGAAGAGGGTGTGGACGGCATCATCCACCTCGCTGCGGAGAGCCACGTGGACCGGAGCATCAAGGATCCGTTCACGTTCGCGCAGACCAATGTGCTCGGCACGCTGAGTCTTCTCCAGGCCGCGAAGGCCGTCTGGCAGCCCCTCGGCTGGAAAGGGAAACGCTTCTATCATATCAGCACCGACGAGGTGTACGGGGCGCTGGAAATGACGCATCCGGAGGGGATTGAGCCGCCGTTCACGACGAAGGCGTCGAGCGGGGAGCACCATCTGGCGTACGGCGAGAAGTTCTTCACCGAGGAGATGAAGTATCAGCCGCACAGCCCGTACAGCGCCGCGAAGGCCTCCAGCGATCATTTCGTCCGGGCTTTCCACGACACGTACGGCCTGCCGACGGTCATCACCAACTGCTCCAACAATTACGGTCCCTATCAGTTCCCGGAGAAGCTTATTCCGCTGTTTATCAACAATATCCGCCATCGCAAGCCGCTTCCGGTCTACGGGAAGGGGGAGAACGTGCGGGACTGGCTCTTCGTCGAAGACCACGCCCGGGCGATCGACCTGATTTTCCACGAGGGGAAGGACGGCGAGACGTACAACATCGGCGGATTCAACGAGTGGAAGAACATCGACGTGATCAAGGTCCTGATCCGCATCACCGACCGCCTGCTCGGCCGTCCGGAGGGCTCGGACGACGACCTGATCACTTTTGTCACCGACCGCGCCGGGCACGACCTCCGCTACGCCATCGACAGCCGGAAACTCCAGAAGGAACTCGGCTGGGAACCTTCGCTCCAGTTTGAGGAGGGGATCGAGCGGACGGTGAAATGGTATCTCGACAACGAGGCCTGGATGGACCGCGTCACGAGCGGCGACTACCAGAAGTATTACGAAGAAATGTACAAGGGACGTTAGATCCCCATTAAGATGAACGAATTTACAGCATCAAGAGCCGTTATCCTCGCGGCAGGGTCCGGCTCCCGGATGGTTCCGGTGACACTAGACACCCCCAGGCCGCTTGTACGCGTCAAAGGCGTACGCATTATCGACACGCTCATCGACGCCCTCCTGGAAGCCGGCATCGAAGACATTACCGTCGTGCGCGGATACAGGAAGGAGCAGTTCGACGAGCTGCTGGAGAAGTATCCTTCCCTCCGTTTCGTCGACAACGACCTTTACGCCACGACCGGGAACATCTCCTCCGTCCGGGCGGCCCTGGATTCCGTCAGGGGCGGATGTTACATCTGCGAGTCGGATCTCCTGATCCGCCATCCGGAGGTGATCCGGCGCTATCACGCCTCCAGCGACTATCTTTGCTCCTACACCCGCGAGACGGAAGACTGGTGCCTGCAGGAAGTCGGCGGCCGGGCCGTCAACTATCGCAAGGGCAACGTCGAGTGCTTCAGTTGCTTCGGCATCTCGTTCTGGACGCCGGAGGACTGCGACAAATTGCGCACCGACATCGAGGAGGTCTGGAATGAAGCGGGCGGCCGTGACCTTTCTTTCGGTCAGGTCCCGCTCGATGTCCGGAAAGACGACTACGACGTCAAGATCCACGAGTGCCAGAAAGGGGATGTCGTCAAAGTCGACAGTTATCACGACCTCCTCTCCCTGGACTCTTCCTATAAGGGCTATCAGGCGAAAAACAAGTAGGACACAATGCGACGCCGCGGGTTATACACAGCCATACTGGCCGCTCTGACCGTCTTTGCCGCCTGCGGTAAAGCGGATTTGCCTCCGGAGGACAAGCCGGAGCGGAAGAGTCAGGCCGACCCGCGGCTCAATCCCTCCTCGGAGTATCTGGCCGTATTCGGCGACCTGCAGGAGTACACGGCGATGGAGGAGAATATGGACTATTACGACCGTTCGGTAAAGTGGCTGTGTACGCAGATTGACGAGAAGATTCCCTTCCGCTCGGTCCTGATGGTGGGGGATGCGACCTGGGATAACTATGAAGCGTTCTGGGTGCGTTTCCACAAGCATTCTGACGCTCTGGCGGAAAGGATCCCGTATTATTCGTGCACGGGCAATCACGATTATGATTCGGACGAATCCTGGCGGATTCCCGACCGATCGTCGACGCGCATCAATCCCTATGCGCACTGGCCGGGTACGGATGCGGGAATCGTCGCCTATTATGAGGGAACCAGCCTGGAAAACTATGTGGCGAAACTGCATCTGGACGATCCGGACCTGTACCTGCTGGTGCTGGAATACGGAACCCGGAAAGAAGTCGTCGCCTGGGCGTCGGATTACGTGACATCCCATTCCGGGCATCGCTTTCTCCTGATGACGCACGAGTGGCTTACCACGGAAGGGGAGCGTATTTCCTCCACCTGCTCGGCCCGCGCCCGTTTCGAGGGTCTGTCCACCTGGTCTTCTCCGGAGGAGATCTGGGAAGCGCTGGTGAAGCCCAACGACAATGTCGTCTGCGTCCTCTGCGGACACAACGGGGGCTACACGGCCCGGCTTCTTTCAGAGAATGCAGCCGGCCGCAAGGTCCCGCAGATGATGTTCAACCTGCAGTACCTTCCCAACGCCGGCAACGGCCTCCTGCAACTCTGGGAGTTCCCTGCGGGCTCGGACTATGTCCGTGTCGGCGCCTATGACACGGTGAACAAGGACTGGTATCAGCTGGATACTTCGGCGGTTTCGTTCCGGTACAGAAACTATTGACAGCATGGCATCGCACGGAGAAGACTATAAACGCGTGGCGCGCAACACCGGTTTCCTGTACCTGAGGCAACTGGTGGTCGTCCTGGTGGGGCTGTACACCTCCCGGGTCGTGCTCCGGACGCTGGGGGAGACCGATTTCGGCATCTACAGCATCGTCGCCGCCGTCGTCATCTACCTCTCCTTCCTGAAGCAGGCGCTTACCAACGCCACGTACCGGTTCTTTACCTACGACCTCGGGACGGGAAACGAGGCGAACCTCGGGAAGACGTTCTCGATGAGCATGAACGTCCATCTGCTGCTGGCCGCCCTCGTCGTCGTCGTCCTCGAGATCGCCGGCCCCATTGCGGTGGGGCGGCTCAACATACCCGCGGAGCGGATGGGCGTCGCGCAGCTGGTCTTCCAGTTCTCCCTGCTGAACTTCGTCCTTGAAATCATCCGGACCCCGTATAATTCGTCCATCATCGCGCACGAGAAAATGGATTTCTATGCGGTCACCAGCATCGGCGAGGCTTTCCTCAAACTCGGAATGGTCTTCCTCCTGATGTGGATCGCGTGGGACAAGCTCATCCTGTACGCCCTGATGATGTGCGCGATCGCCGTCCTGCTGTTCTTCTGGTATCGGATCTACTGTCTGCGGCATTTCCCGGAGACGCATTATCACAAGGTCTGGGACACCGCCCTGATGAAGAAAATGCTGTCCTACTCGGGCTGGAGCATGCTGGTGAACGGGGCCGACGTGACCGTCCAGCAGACCAACGCCGTGTACCTCAACCTCTTCGGCGGGGTGGGCGCCAACGCCGCCCTCGGCGTCGCCAACCAGGTGTCCGGTCAGCTCAACGGCCTCCTGTCAAGCTTTACCAACGCCTTCAACCCCCAGATCATCAAATCCTACGCGGCGGGGGAGAAGAAATACTTCATGAACCTGATCTTCTCCACCTCGAAGATCTCCTACTTCCTCCTGTTCACCGTCGCCTTCCCGGTGATGGTCTACATCGACTTCATCCTCGGGCTGTGGCTCGGAAAGGACGCCGTCCCCGAACTCACGGGGATATTTACCCGTCTGATATTCTGCTACTCGCTCGTCGACTCGTTCTCGGCGCCGCTCTGGCAGGCGGTCCACGCCACCGGCAACATCCGGATGCACCAGATCCTGATGTCCGCCGTCAAGATCCTGAACATTCCCGCATCCTATGTCGCGCTGCGGCTGGGTGCGCCGCTATATACGGTCCTCGCCATCTGGGCGGGGCTCAACTTCGTCTGCGACATCGTCCGGATGGTGTATGTCCGCAGACTCATCGAACTGCCGCTCTGGGCGTATGTAAAAGACGTCTTCGGCGGCATCCTCGGCGTGACGGCCCTTTCGGTGCCGCTCCCGCTGTGGTATTATTTCAGCGCCGGGAACCGGGGCGTGAGCGAGTGGATCTCCGCTCCCGTGTTCTTCTGCATCTTCTTCGCCGTCTACGCCGCGGCGGTCTGGCTGATCGGACTCAATGCCGACGAGCGGAAGATGCTCTCGGGGCTGCTCCGGGAAAAACTGCATATCGGGCAGCGTCACAATGTATAGTTACCTGTTTACCGTCATCGTCGCGATCTGCGTAGTCGCCCTCGTTCTGAGGAGAGACTCTAAACTCGTGTCCGCGCTGATGGCCGTGGCCCTGTTCCTGGTCGTGGCGTTGCGCGGCCCCGAGGTGGGGCCCGATACGAAGAAGTATCTGTTCTTCTTCCGGTTCGGGTCGTACGGAACCGATACGCGTGACTTCGAGCCGCTGTTCGAATACTTCAACCAGTATCTGCTGTCGCTGGGACTGAGCGACCGGATGTTCCTCATCATATGCGCCGTCCTCTCTATCGGAATCGTCCTGTATACGATCTGGAAGGCCTCCTCTTTCAAGATCCTTTCCGTAGCGCTGCTGCTGGCCTGCTTCCAGTGGTCCTTCTACCTGACCGGCATCCGGCAGGGTATCGCGATGGGCTTCTTCGCGCTCGGAGTCTATCTGATGCAGGATTTCTATCAGCTTCGGTCGTTCAGGGATTTCAAGGTGGGGGCGCAGATCAAGACGGTTCTGGCCGCGGTATTGATGATGATATCCGTCTTCTTCCATACGACGGCGCTTTTCGCCGTGCTGATCTTTATCGTGGTGTTCTTCTTCCGGGCGGATTCCAAGTTCTATCTGATCGCCATCGCCATCAGTTTCGTCGTGGCGATTTACGGGGCGTTCACCTCGATCGGGGAAGTGATGGAGTCCTTGTTCGATATCGTGGAGGGAAGAATGAGCATGGCGGACCGCTATGAAGGATACCTCAATACGAAGGACTCCTTCAGCGAGATTCCGCTCTATCTGATGCTCAAGGACCTGCTCCCGTTCAATGTCATCGCCGTCGCCTGCCTGATCTACAACCGGGATAAAAAATATACCGTCTACGAGCATCTGTATTTCTGGCTGGTCATCGCCGCCAACCTCCTGCACTCGTTCTCCTATATGTTCCGGATGCGGCAGTATCTGTATCCGATGGCCGCCGTCGCCGTAGCAACCCTGATGTTCCCGATCCTGAAGCGGCGCAAACTGAGCACGATCATCCCTGTATCCCTGCTCATTGCATACGTCATTCTCTCGGCCATCGTCACCTACGTCATCCTGATCGCGATGGATGAATATAACTATACCTTCCTCGGATGACGGACACCCCCCGCATACTCTTTGTCGCGGACGGCGTGTCCCCCGGCAATGCCTCCGGCACCTACAATGGCGGCGGATGGATTTCTTCGCTCCTGTCCCTGGCGCCCCGGCTGAATATTGCTTTCAGAGTCGCGGACCTGCCTCCCCGGGAGCCGTCCCGCCTGGAGAAAATCCGGAAATATTATTTCGGAAGAGACTATGACGATTCCCCGCTCCGGGAGAAACTCCGGGGGGAAATTGCGGCGTTCCGTCCCGACCTCATCTACCTTTTCGGCCTCGAAAACCGGATCTCGGAGCCCCTCCTGGACGTGGCTGACGTGCCGGTGGCCGTCCATCTGCAGGGGATGCTGAAACCGATCGCGGCGGCGTATTTCCCGCCGGGATTCTCGCAGCGGACGTTCCTTTCAAAATTCTCCGTGCGGGAGCATCTGCTCCGCAACGGCTTTGTGTACGCTTACAGAGAAATGTGCCGCGGGGCTTCGCGCGAAGACGCCCTCATCCGGAAGGCGGATATCTTCCTCGGGCGGACGGCATTCGACCGCGACAGGATCCTGTCGGCCCATCCCGAGGCACGGTATTTCAAACTCGACGAGATCTTGCGGGAGCCCTTCTATGCCTCGGCCGGGACGGCCGTCTACCGGCAGGAATCCCGCCTCCGGATCGTTTCCACCCTGTCCGAGACAGTCTATAAGGGGCTCGACCTGGTGCTCCGGACCGCGGCCCGGCTGCGGTCGCAGGGCATTCGGAACTGGCAGTGGGATGTGATCGGGCTCGACGCCGCCTCCCGCATGGTTCCCATTTTTGAACGGACGCTCGGTATCCGCTCGGAAGAAGTCGGCGTGCGGTATCTCGGCGTGCAGAACGCAGAAGCGGTCTGCAGGACGCTGCTCGGTTCGGATGTCTATGTGCATCCCTCCTATATCGACAACAGTCCCAACAGCGTGTGCGAGGCGCAGATGCTCGGCGTCCCGGTCGTCGCGACGGCGGTCGGGGGCGTCGGAAGTCTCATCGCGGACGGAGAGACGGGAATCCTGGTCCCCGCCGGCGACGACAAGGCCCTCGCCGACGCGCTGCTGTCGCTCTCGAAGGAGCCGCATCTTCGCGAATCCCTCGGCAAGGCCGGCTGTGCCGCCGCCCGGAAGCGCCACGACAAAGAAACCGTCCTCCGCGATCTTGGAAATATTATAGATCAATGCTGCAACCGATGACAGACGACAGATACCTTTCCCGCATCCACGCCGAACTCCTCACGATCCTGAAGGAGGTTGTCCGCGTCTGCGACGAGAACAATATATTTTACTGCCTGGAGGGAGGAACGCTGCTCGGCGCGGTCCGGCATCATGGCTTCATTCCCTGGGACGATGACATCGACATTATGATGCCGCGCGCGGAGTTCGAGCGGTTCGTGCGGATTGCCCCGGAAAAACTGGGACCCGACTATGGCCTCGGGTGGGCGGATACGGATCCGTCCTGGCCTCTGCTCTACGCCAAGGTATACCGGAAGGGGACCTCGTTCGTCGAAGCCCCGGACGAGGGATCGACCTGGGATACAGGCCTTTTCGTGGATATTTTCCCCTTCGACGAGTCTCCGGGCGTGACCGGTTCCGCAAGGAGGAAACGTCGCCTGGCAATGTACTTCTATACGCTGCTGATGCATTCCATTACCCGGCATTTCTCCGGCAACCCGGTCCTGGCCCTCATCGAAAAGTCCCTTCTGGCTCTGTTCCGTCCGTCCGGCGTAGTGCGTCTCGCCTCGCGGATGTTCAAGGGAAAGAACGGAACGCACTATTCCAGTTATCCCTCCGTCTATTCCCTGGAGCGCTCGACCTTCCCCAAGTCGTGCTACGAAAAGACCCTGATGCTGCCGTTCGAGGACGCGACATTCCGCGCGCCGGCCGGCTACGACACCGTCCTCAGGACGGTTTACGGGGATTATATGCAACTCCCGCCCGAAGAGAAGCGCGTGGCGCATCACCCGCTGCTGGTCCGCTTCCCGGACGGGGAAACCTTTGACTTCCGCAAGCCGTGACGCAGGTCCTTTTTATCGGTAACTATTTCCCGGAACCGATCCGGGACGCCCTGCTCTCCGGGAGCAGGGGAGGGCTCGTCTTCTCCAACGACATTTTCGAGCGGAATGTGATCCGGGCCCTCGCTCTGGCGGAGGGCGTCTCGCTCAAGGCCGTGACCGTGCCCGGCGTCGGCTCCTTCCCCAAGGACAATTGCCGGCTGTTCACGCCGCAGGTGCGGGAAGTCCGGGAGGGGATCGAACGGATCGGCGTCGGCTCCTGCAATCTGTGGCCGTTTTTCGTCTTCTCGCGGCGGATGCATCTGCAGAGGGTGCTGACACGCGTCCTCCGCTCGTATGCGGGTACGCATCTGGAAATCCTTCTCTGTGCCCCGGCCTATTACGCCCTGCAGGCGCTGAATACCGCGATGCGGCGAACCCGCCCGGATGCGCGCGTTACGGTCCTGCTGCCGGACATCCCCGTGATCATGGACGAGATGGCCGGTTCCGGCGGGCTGCGCGGACGCCTGCTGCGTCGTATCTCGATGCGTTCGATGGCGCTCCTGCAAAGTTACCGCCGCTATATCCTCCTGACGGAGGGAATGCGCGACTTCGTGCCGCCGGACAGCGACGTGCTGGTGATGGAGGGAATTGTGAACGACAGGGCCCTCGCGGACTCCCCGTATCGGGAAGCTTCCGCCATCGCCTATACGGGCGTGGTGGACCGGCAGTTCGGTCTGGATGTGCTGCTGGACGCGTTCGAAAAGTTGTCGGGAGCGGAACTCCGCATCTGCGGATCCGGCCCGATGGCCGCGGAACTCAGGCAGTACGCCGCCGCCCATCCCGCCGTCCGGTATTACGGGCTCGTAACGCCGGAGGAAGCCGCGGAAATCCGCTCCGACGCCCGCGTCCTCGTCAATCCGCGGACATCGGCGGGCCGGTATACCCGCTACTCCTTCCCCTCCAAGACGCTGGAATACCTGGCATCCGGCAAGACCGTCGTGGCGAATATGCTCCCCGGCATCCCGGAGGAATACAGGGAATACCTCGTGGTCCCGGAGCGGGAAGATGCGGAATCCCTTGCGGTCGCGCTGGAAAGCGCGCTCCGGCTTTCACCGGAGGAAACGACGGCTCGTGCCAAACGGACCCGTGCGTTTGTCCTCGGCAAGACGGCCCGTGCCCAGGGCCGTAAAATACTGGACTTCCTCGTGAAATGAAGCACAACCTCTATATCGGCGTCGTGATCGCTCCTTACCGGGTGGATCTATGCAACTGGCTCTACGAGAAGTTCGACTGCGAGATCTATCACCTTTATGATCGTGACGATACGGCGGGTTTCAATTCGGAGGCGGTCGCCTCTTTGTGCCGGTTCGGGCGCCTGCTGCTGCCGTCCTTCGCGGTCGGCTCGCGGCGGATCGGGAAAGGGCTCCGGCGTCTCGTCCGGGAGCGCCGGCCGGAGGTCGTGTTCGTATCGGAATTCTCTCCGGTTACCCTGCAAGTCCTCTGGATCCGGGCGACCTCCCGTCGGAAATTCAAGGTCGTCGCCCTCTGCGACGACAGTCTCGATATGATCGGGGGAAATGATTTTTCTGCCGTGCACCGGCTCCTCCGCCGCTTCGTGCCCCGCTTTGTGGACAACCTCATCCTCGTCAACGAGCCCGTTGCCGCGTGGTACCGGGAAAGATTCGGAAAGGGCGTCTGTCTGCCGATCCTTTCGGATGAGCGGCGTCTCCGCGACGAAATGAGGATGGCCCTGCCGCTCTGCGGAGAAACGGCCCGGGAGTATGATCTGTCCGGGAAGAGTGTAATTCTGTATGTGGGGCGTCTCATCCCGCTAAAGAATGTCGGGACGCTACTGAAAGCCACCCGCGGAATGGATGCGAAGGTCGTCATCGTCGGAGACGGAGAGATGCGTCCGCAGTGGGAGGAACTTGCCGTCCGACTTGGCGTGGATGCCGTCTTTCCCGGCCGCAAATCCGGCGAGGAACTGTATGTATGGTACCTTTTAGCGGATGTACTTGTCCTGCCCAGTCTGCAGGAGGCCTTTGGAGCCGTGGTGAACGAGGCGCTCATCGCCGGCTGCCCGGCGGTGGTCTCCGACCGGGCGGGGGCGGCTTCGCTGATTGACGGGACCAACGGAGCCGTTTTTGATCCGACCTCTCCCGAGGAGCTCTCCTCCTGCCTCCGAAAGGTGTTGTCCGATGTTCCCGGGCGGCGGGACGGTGCGCTTCGGGACAGTCTGATGTGTGTTACTTTTGAAGAAGCCGTCACGACGGCAATCGAGCGATTATGACAAAACTGTTTTGCCTGCTGCTGGCCATCCTCGTGCAGACCCAGGCGGAATTCGAACGGATTCCGGTCCTGGTGAAAGAGGCGCTTTCCGAGGGATCCCGCGAGCAGATTGACGTGCGGCTTGCTCCGGGCGTATATTTTTATGACGATCTGTTTCTGGAACTGAAGGATGTGGACGCGCCGGAAGCTTCGCTCCGCCTGAGCGGGGAGGACGCCGTCCTGGTCGCTTCGGACGGAGGCGACAGGACTTATACCCTGGAGAAAGGTTATGTTGACCTGAACGCGATGAAGCCGGTGGATATCCGCACGGAAATGCGGCACGCGCGGTTCTGGCCGCTCAGGGTGCCCTTCCGGAAGCATCTTTACCGCCTTCGTTGCCGGGAAATTCCCGTCCCGAAGGATTCTCTCCGGGATGCGACCTTGTTGCTGACACAATGGTACATCAGCACCCATTATCCGATCGAGCGGATCACGAAACGGCACATTTACTTCCGTCGCGACAAGGTCTACGAGACCGGGATGCTGTCGGAACTTCGCTACGGCCGCTGCTTTCCGCGCTATATGCTGTGCTATCCGCCGAAAGACAGTCTGCTGCATCCCTGCAGCGCCGTCCGATTTCTGCATATGGATGGCGTCCGGCTTCAGTCCCTCACGCTCGAGGGAATTCATTTCCTCGGCAACGGCGACAGGAACGGCGACTGGCTGATGCGCATGCAGGGCGTGGAGGCGGATTCTCTGCTGGTTTCCGGCTGCCGTTTCGAAGGGATCCGCTCGGGCGGCGTCTGGGTAGAGCGGACCGACGGCATCCTGCTGCAGGACAATGAGTTCACGAAGTGTTACCGGACCTGCATCCGCATCCAGGATTCCTGCCTGGGGGCGAGGATCATAAGCAACCGTTTCATCGACAACGGATATCAGATATCCAACGGCCCCGTCGTCAACTGCAAGGGAGGTGATTTCCTCATCAGCGACAATTATTTCGAGGATTTCTCCTATAGCGCCATCGGACTCGGCCATCACTACTGCGTGGAGTCGGAGGGCGGACTCTCCGGCATCGTCGAGCGCAACGAAATCTGTATGAGCGAGGCCTTCCGCAGCACCGTCCCGCGGATGCTGATCGACTCCGGCGCCATCTATGTCTGGACCCGGAACAACGGCCTCATTATCCGGAACAATTACATCCACGACATCGCAGGCCCGCACGGCAACCGCGGTATCCTCTGTGACGACGGCACCTGCAACGTGCACATCTACGGCAACCGCGTCGTCCGGGTCGAGGGCACGTTTTGCATCGACCTCCGGATGTTCCGCCGCGTCGGCTGGATGAAGGGCAGCCGCGTCCACGATCCCAATACCGGCAATGTGATGTACGGCAACATCATCGACGGCCGCTGCCGCTTCCGTATTCGCCGTAGCGACCCCACCTCCCATAAAGGGGCGAATATCAAACTGTGAAAAAGATCCTCTTTGTCCTGCACCTTCCTCCGCCGGTGCACGGCGCGTCCGTCGTCGGGGAGGCGATCCGCTCCAGTGAACGGGTCAACGGGACCTTTGCCTGCCGGTACGTCAATCTGTCCACATCGGCGAGCGTTGCCGACATCGGCCGGCTCTCGCTGCGGAAACTGAAGACACTTACCGGGCTTTACCGGTCCGTAGACAGGGAACTGCGGGAATTCCGTCCGGACCTTGTCTACATCACCCCGGCCGCCCGCGGGATGGGCTTCCTCAAAGATTACTTCCTGGCCCGCAGGATCAGACGGAAAGGTTTCCCGCTGGTCGCCCATTTCCACAACAAGGGCGTCGCGGAGGCCACGGGGCCGCATTGGAAGGCGATGTACCGGGACTTCTTCGCAGGAATGAGGGTTATCCTGCTCTCGGAGGCATTGTATCCCGATATTGCGCAATATGTGCCGCGGGAGCGGGTCTTCGTGTGCCCGAACGGAATTCCGGATATGCAGGTCGTTCCCACCCGGGAGAAGAATTCGGTATGCCACATCCTGTATCTTTCTCATCTGCTCGTCGCGAAGGGAATTTTTGATTTGTTGGATGCCTGCAAAATGCTGAAAGATAGCGGATTCCGATTCGTGCTGGACATTGCCGGCGGGCCGAGCGGAGAGATTTCCGAAGCCCGGCTGCAGGAAGAAATCGCCGCCCGGGGACTGTCGGATGAGACCTGCTGTCACGGCTTCCTGTCAGGGGAGGAGAAGGACCGGATCTTCTCGCAGGCGGACGTATTCGCGTTTCCGACCCGGAATGAGGCGTTCGGCCTGGTCGCCGTCGAGGCGATGGCGTATGGTCTGCCAGTCGTGGCGACCCGCGAAGGGGGTCTGGTCGATATCGTGGCGGATGGCGAGACCGGATATCTCGTCGCCCGGCAGGATGCCGCGGCCCTGGCGGACGCCATCGGGAAACTCCTGTCCGACAAATCCTTGCGGGAACGGATGGGCGCGGCCGGGCGGGCCCGGTTCGAACAGAAATTCACGCGCGATGCCTTCCTGGACCGCTTCGTGGAAATCCTTCAGTCCTTATGAGAAAGTTCTTGCTTACAGTCCTGTCGCTCTTGCTGCTGCCGCTCACGCTTCTCGCGAAATCGATGGAGGTGGAGATCCGCAGCCAGGAGGAATTCGACCGGCTCGGAAACACGCTGGCCGGAGCCCTCAAAGGGGGATTCTCGGAGATTAACGTGTGCATCGCAAAAGGTGTTTACTATTTCCGGGAACTGCATCTGCAACTGCTCAATTACTCCTGCCCGGGCACCGTCGTGGTTCTGGACGGCGGCGGCGCGACCTTTATCGGGTCGGGGGAGGACCTGCTGCTCAAACGCAGGAAGAAAGGCCGCTACACGGCATCTTATGATGCGTATGACTGGCGTCATGGCGTCGTCGAGACGGAACGGCTGGCGGACGTGCCGCCCTTCGGCCCGCTCCGCCGGGCCCTGGGCCCCGTCGAGATCGTGGACGCGAAGGCCGGACTGTGCCGGTTCGCGGCGTCCGAGCAGGCGCAGCGGCATCCGGAACGGATGTTCGTCCGCCTGACGAGCTGGTACCTTGCGATGATGTATCCCGTAGAGAAGATTGCGGACGGATATGTCTGGTTCAGGGCGTCGGACCTTTCCAGGAACGGGGCCTTCTACAATGTCGAGGGTGACCGCAGTTACGGCGGGACGCTGCCGAAGTATCAGATCGTCAATTCGCCCGAGGCGGATGTCTGCTGGGCGGACGGCCGGCTCCGGGCGGCCCGGAAAGGGGAGTACCACATCTGCCGCGCCTCGCAGTTCCTCCAGATCGGAGACTGCAAGTTCAAATCCCTGGAAATCAGAAATTTCCAATTCCTCGGCAACAGCGACCTCCGCGAAGTGATGATGCACGTCTACCGGACGACGGGCGACATCCATCTCCACGACTGCACCTTCCGGGGCATCCGCAACCACGTCGTCAGCGTTTCCGGCACCAAAGCCGTCCGCATCACCGACTGCCGCATCGAGGGCTGCTACCGGGGTTTCTTCCGCGACTACGAGGACGCTTCCGGCAGCCGGATCTGCCGCAATACCTTCCGGAACAACCAGCTGCTGTTCAACAACTTTATGGATGTCATCTGCCGGGGAAAGGACTTCCTCGTCAGCGAGAACGTCTTCTCGGATTTCTCCTATTCGGCCATCGGGATCGGGACGCATTTCGCGTCGGAAGCGAAGCCCGTCGCCAGCGGGGTGGTGGAGAAGAATGAGATCTTCTATTCGGACGCCTTCCGCAAGGAGCCGAGCCGTACCCTGATGGACTCCGGTGCCATCTACTGCTGGACGGGATGCGCGGGCGTCATCATCCGCGACAACTACATCCACGACTACACGGGCGGCAAGGACAACCGTGGCATCTTCGGCGACGACGGCACCTGCAACGTGACCGTCTCCGGCAACCGGATCCTCCGCATCGGCAATTCCTTCTGCATCGATTTCCGAAGGGTGGAGTCCGTCGAGACGCGGGCGGATTCGCGCCATAAAAAGGTGAATACGGGCATCAAAATGTACGACAACACCGTGGACGGGACCGTCCGGTTCGAGCCCCGGCCCGGCGACAAGACCTCCCGGCTGGGCGCCAATAAATTCCTATGAACGAGCGTAACTACAACTACGACATCATCCGGATGACGGCGATCGTCTTCGTCATCCTGATTCACTCCTGCGGCCTGCTGATGGAGAATCTGGAAATCCGGTCCGTGCAGTTGATGCAGATCGGGCTGACCTCGCTCGTCAACACCGCCGTGCCGCTGTTCGTGATGCTCAGCGGCGCCCTGCTGCTGGGGAAGGAGGAGCCACTGGGAGTCTTCGTCAAGAAACGCCTCTCGCGGATCCTGCTGCCATTTGTGATCTGGAGTTTCATCCTGTACCTTGCGCAGCATCCGCCCCGCAGCGCGGCGTTCCTTTGGGAATACCCGCTGGCGCTGCTGACCGGTGGCGTGCACGAGGTTTACTGGTTCGTCTATATGATCATCCTGCTGTACCTGCTGACTCCGGTCCTCCGGCCCGCGATGCGCGACCGGGCGACGGGGCTCTGGACCGGCGGGGTGATTCTCGGGCTGTTCCTCCTGTATTTCCTCTTCCCGGACATCCCGTATGTGAAGAACGCCGGGTTCGAAAACATCCGCTTCCTCCTCAGTTATGTGGGCGGCTTCCTCCTGGTGCGGCACCTTTCGGGAAAGCGGTGGCTCGGATGGGCCGGTCTCGCGGTCGCCGTCGCGGGATATGCGGTGAATTTCCTGACGGGGCTCTACCATCCGGTCCCGATTCCGGTCTATGTCTTCACGGCCTTCGGCCTGTTCGCCTGGATCCTCTCCTGGAAACCCCGCAAACCCCTCGCCGTGGTCACCTTCCTCAGCGAAACCAGTTACGGCATCTACCTCTGCCACGTGGCGGTCATCTCCCTGTTCGTCCGCCTCGCGGGGGCATATATCCCGGTTCTGGCCTCACCTTTCGTCACCGGGTCTGTCACCCTCCTGACGTGCGGCCTTATGATGTGGCTCTGCAAAAAGTGCAGACTTAAGAAGATTTTATACTAACCCATGATTCAGACTTATTTGATTCTTTTTTCGGATCTGATCCTGGGGTCGCTCATCGGGGCGGGCCTCATCCGGATGCTGCTTTTCATCGCTTACAAGAACCGGATTTTCGACCAGCCGGACGCGACGCGGCGGGTGCATACCATCCCGGTGCCGCGGCTGGGCGGAATGTCCTTCATGCCGACGCTCATCATCGTCATCACTTTCACGGTGGGATTCCTCTACCGGTTCGGGCTGATGACGAAGCCCCTGCAGGACAACGTGCTGCTGATCCGCGTGGCGTATATGCTGGGGAGCGGATTCCTCCTGTACGTGCTCGGTGTCGTCGACGATCTGACGGACCTGAACTACAGGGTGAAATTCCTCATTCAGATCGCGGCCTCGGCCCTGCTGGTATCGTCCGGCCTCTGGATCAACAATCTGTACGGCCTGTTCGGGGTCTGGCGGATCCCGTTCTACATCGGAATGCCCCTGACGCTGTTCGTGATGGTGGTGCTGACCAATGCGATCAATCTGATCGACGGCATCGACGGGCTGGCCTCCGGGCTCTCGATCATCACGCTCGGCGTGCTGTCCGTCATCTTCATCTACGAGCGGAAATTCGTCTATTCGATGGTCTCCGTGACGATGCTCGGGGCAGTCGCGTCATTCTGGCTCTTCAACGTATTCGGCACGGCGGAGCGGAAGACCAAACTCTACATGGGAGATACCGGCTCCCTCACGCTGGGGCTCGTGCTGTGCTTCCTGCTGGTGTCGATCTGCTCGTTCCTGGGGCATAACGGCATCACCCGCAACTGCAAATATTTCATCATCGTCTTCTCCTCGCTGATGATTCCCCTGCTGGAGGTCGCGCGGCTCTTCTTCACCCGGATCATCCACCACAAGAGCCCCTTCAAGGCCGATCTCAACCACATCCACCACCGCCTGATGCGCTGCGGCCTCTCGGTCCGCCAGACCCGCTGGGCGATCCTCGGTGCGGACGTGCTCCTGATCCTCGTGAACGCCGGGCTCAGCATCGTCCTCAACGTCAACATCCTCCTGGCGGTCGACATCCTGATCTATACGCTCGCGATGATCCTCATCGGGCGGAAGATGAAGTCCGAGGAGGCGCTGGCCGGGGCAGGGGACGGGGTAGGTGCTGGTGCCGGTGCTGGTGACGGGGCCGGGGATGGTGCTAGTGCTAGTGCTAGTGCTGGTGCTGGTGCTGGTGCTGGTGCTGCTGGGGCTATCGCTGATGACGTGGCTGGAGCAAGCGCTTTTGCTGAGGCTGAGACTGGTGTCGGGACCGGGGCTAGCGCTGATGACGTGGCTGGGGCAAGCGCTTTTGCTGAGGCTGAGACTGGTAGCGAGACCGGTGCTGGTGTCGGTGCCGGGGCTGGTTCCGGGGCTGGTGAGTCAGCGTAGGCCGAGTTTCTCTCTAAGTGTCAGCGCCAGAAACTTCGGGGTGCTGACAAAATTCCTTTTCCACATTCGCTTCGGCTCTTTCAGGAGTCGGTAGAGCCACTCGAGGTTGTGGTCGAGCCACCACTTCGGGGCGCGTTCGTGCGTGCCCGCGAAGAAATCGAACACGGCTCCGATGGTGCCGCAGTGGCAGTGAATATCGAGTTCTGCCCAGTGCTCGCGTGCCCATTTCTCCTGCTTCGGCGCGGTCATTCCGATCCAGAGGAGGTCGGGGTCGGCGGCATTGATGGCGGCGAGAATGGCTTTGTTGTCCTCTTCGGAGAACTCCGGCTTGTAGGGAGGGGAGTAGGTCTCAACCCGGATATTGGGATAAGTCTCGGCGGCCTTCTCTTTTATCTTCGCAAGAACGGCCTCGCTGCTGCCCATAAAAAAGCATTTCCCGCCATTGCGGTTGAGGCGCTCCATCTCGAAAGCGAACAGATCCGCTCCGGCAATCTTCTCCTTCGGCGCATCCTTGCACCTGAGCCACCGGCACGCCTTCACAATCCCGATCCCGTCCGGAATCAGATAATCTCCCCCTGTCAGCGCCTCCGCAAACGCCTCATCCTCCTGCGCCGTCACAAACGAATGGGCGTTGACCGTATTGATCAGCACCTTCCCCTCCGGAATCCCCGCCAGCGCCTCCTTCTCCGGCACCAGCTTCAGTTCGCGTATTTTCAATCCTTTCGGCATCATTCTATTTCTTCTCTTTGCGGTTGCCGGGCCTGTTGCACCACGGCTAGCAGTCCCCGTCACTCTTGGGTTTGTCCCGAGAGTCCTACTTCGTCATTCTTGGACTCGTCCCTGAATTCTCCCCGCGAAGTTACGAATTTCTGTTTGAAATTCTGCGGAAACTTCCGTATTTTTGCACCGTTGGTGAGCGGTGGTTGTGGCGAATGCTCACGGCTGGCATGTGTTTGTGTACTTGGTGAGCAGTGGATATGGCGAATGCTCACGGATAGTAAATACTCACGGATAGCGAAGTATGAAAGTTATTGCAGCGATACTTGCGGGGGGCAGCGGTTCCCGGATCGGGGGCGAAACCCCGAAGCAGATGCTTCTCCTCGGCGGAAAACCCGTCCTGGAGCATTCCGTCGCCACCTTCAATGCACACCCGGGCGTCGATGGCATCGTCATCGTCAGCCGGGTAGATATGATTCCGGCCGTCCGTGCATTGGCGGCGCCCTACGGAAAAGTCTGCGCGGTCGTTCCGGGCGGAGTGGACCGGACGGGATCTTCGCTGGCCGCCCTGAGAGCAGTTGAGGCGCTGCCGGAGGATGGAGCATCTTCCGGTCCATCTTTCGGTCCATCTGCAGGGGCGGAGGCGTTCTCCGGCTCCCGGCTTCTGATCCACGACGCCGCACGGCCGCTGGTCGACGCGGGTGTCATCACCCGCTGCCTGGAGGCCCTGTCAGAGTTCTCTGCCGTCGAGCCTGCCGTGCCGCTGTCCGATACGATCATCCGGATCGACGATGATGGGTTTCTCGTCGACGTCCCCCCGCGTTCCACATTGCGTGCCGTCCAGACTCCCCAGGGTTTCCGTCTCCCCGTGCTTGCCGAGGCCTTCCGCCGGCACCTAGAGGACCACTCCGGCTTTCGCGTCACCGACGACATCTCCCTCGTCCGACACTACCTCCCCGACATCCCCATTAAAGTCGTCCCCGGCTCTCCCCGCAACCTCAAACTCACACATCCCACCGACCTTCCGCTTCTCGAAGCCTTGCTCTCTACCCGCTAGCATGGTTTCACCGGCGCTCTTTGACCTCTCACTCCTCTAAACCCTTCTTTCTACCAACCTGCTAGCATGGTTTCGCCGGCGGCCACCGACCTCCAGTTCCTTGAAGCCCAGCCGGCCATCTCCTCGACATAGTTTTCGGGACCTTGAAAACCTCGGCTGGCCGGTCTTACGGGTGTGTATGGTGTCCCCAAAAATGGCAGACCATACGCACTTTAGCCCTATTTCCGTGTATGGTGTCCCAAAAATCAGCAGACCATACGCACTGTTCCTGCATTTTAGCACGTTCCAGTACTTGCATTCAGATGGACCGTACTATTTCCCATTTTCCTCGAGGGCTCTGCTGGCCATCTCTTTGGCACAGTTGTCGGGCCCTTGAAAACCTCGGCTGGCCGGTCTTCCGGGTGCGTACGGTGTCCCCAAAAATGGCAGACCATACGCACTTTAGCCCTATTTTCGTGTATGGTGTCCCCAAAATCAGCAGACCATACACACTACCCGTGGGACAGGCAGCTCCGACCCCTGCATTCAGATTACCCGTGGTGCAGCCCGCTCCGACACCCAGCCTTTAGATACTATTTCGCAGTTGTGCGGCCCTTTGATCTCCCCGTCCTCGAAGCCCTGCCGGCCACCTTTTGGGCATAGTTGCCGGGGCCTCGAAACCCTGCCGGCCACATCCTCGGCACAGTTGTCGGGCTCTTGAAAACCTCGGCTGGCCGGTCTTCCGGGTGCGTATGGTGTCCCAAAAATCAGCAGACCATACGCACTACCCGTGGGACAGGCAACTCCGACCCCTGCATTCAGATGGACCCCATACGCACTACCCGTGGTGCGGCCCGCTCCGACCCCCTGCCACGCTACCCGTGGTGCGGTCCGCTCCGACCCCCTGCATTCAGATACTATTCAGCAGTTGAGCGGCCTCCTTGTACGTAATTCCACAGATCCGCGCCACTTGGTGCGCATCGGAAGAGAACCGGAAGCGGACCTGGCGGGCAAATTCGATGCGGTCTTCGTCGGACAGATCCTCGAAATGGTCCTGATGAAACATACTCCGCATCAGATCGACTACGGCGGCAATAATGGTCTGGTCCCGGAAGGAGGGGAGACTCTCGGAAGATTCCAGCCGCTTCCGGGCCTTCGAAGAGGTCTGCAAGAAAAAATTCATCCGTTTCGGGGTGCGGAAAATGGCTTCCACAGCCTTCACGTCCACATACGACTGGGGCAGGATATATCCATCTTCCCCGAGGATCCAGTCCGCCGGAAGCGCTTTGCGTCCCATATGCAAAATCTTACTGCGTTCCCGCTGGGACAGGTCTCCCAGTCTCGTCCCTCTGGCGGAAGTCCGGTTGAAGAAAAGATTCCCGGTACCCCAGGGATATTGGACCGGGCTCAGGCAGATATTCGCGGCGACGCAATTCATCTGGACATATGCGATCACCTTTTCAGGCGACTCCTCTCCGTACGGAATCAGCTTGATATCCACATCATTGCGACGAAGGAATTTCCGGATTCCATACTTCCTCTGCATATACATGGAATACCGCTTCTTGAACCCGTCCACAAACGCCTTCACCTCCTCCCGTTCCCCTTTCAGGACGAAATGCACGTGGTTGGACATCAGGATAAAAACATACACCGCCACTTCCGGGCAGCAGGCGGCCTGAATCGCGATATAATTCATCGCCATCTTGAAATCTTCCTCATCGCGGAACCAGAGTTCGTCTTCCAGATGAGCCGTCGTGAGCAAATAAAGTCTCTTCATGTCACACAAATTTAAAGTCAGACTTATCTGCACCACGTGGCAAATATAGTGATTTGCCGGAGGCCCTGCAAGAATTTTTACGGTTTCGCGGGCAGGGGGGCGGCAAAAAGTCTTATCTTTGCAAAAGCGAAATGTCCAATCCGTCGTGAACGCACTTCTGACACGCCTCCTCGCCGTGGCCGATCCCTCTCAGGTCGCGGGCCTTTCCCGGTTCTTCAAGACCGGGCCGGGTCAGTATGGGGAAGGGGATAAGTTCCTGGGAATCAAGGTTCCCGTCACGCGGGCCGTGGTGAAGGAGTGCTGGCGGGATGTCTCTCGGGCCGATCTGGAAGAATGCATCGGGAGCGAATACCACGAGGTGCGCCTGGGTGCGCTTCTGGTGCTGATCGAAATCTTCCGTCACCCCCGTCCGGAATTCCCGAAGGAGGAATGCGTGCGCTTCTACCTTTCCCACACCGGCCGCATCAACAACTGGGACCTCGTGGACCTGAGCTGCTACGCCCTTCTGGGGGAATGGCTGCTGGACCGGGACCGGACGCTTCTGTACGAATTGGCCCGTCGCGGCAAGACCCTCTGGGAGCAGCGGATCGGGATCGTGAGCACGATGGCCTTCATCCGCCGCGGGGAATTGGAGGACACCTTCGCCATCGCCGACATCCTGCTGCATCACCCGCACGATCTGATACAGAAGGCGGTCGGATGGCTTCTCCGCGAAGCCGGCAAGCGGGACAAGAATGCCCTTGTGGAATGGCTGGAGCCCCGTTTCCGGACGATGCCCCGCACGATGCTCCGGTATGCCATCGAACGCTTCCCGGAAGGGGAGCGGCAGGGGTACCTGAAAGGGAACTGAGCGGCAGGGGTACCTGAAAGGGAACTGAGCGGTGTGGGTGCCTGAAGGGGGCTGAACGATATGGATGCCCGGAGGGAACCGGAGCCGCAGGGGTTCCTGAAGGGGGCCTGAACGCCGGGGAGAGGGTGTCCTGAACGGAAGATTGTATCGGTGGCGGTGATCGTGTGGAGATGAAAATTTTACAATTTTTTGCATCCCGGGAGGACTTTCGGATAATTTTGTAACCGGCTGAATGCCAGATGAATATGGGGAAACCGCCTTGCAAGTTGCAGGCGGTTTTTTGCTGCCCGGAGCCCTCTCAGTGCCTTCTGGGGGCGAAAAATGCACTTAACCGTCAGTGGTTTTGACTAACGGATAATTCGCCCGATCTTGCACCCGGAAACGAAAAATTCGGTCCGTGAAACAAAAGAAAGAACAAAATGAGCAACAATCGATTTACCCGCTTCCTCCCGCCGGAAGATTACGAAAAACTGCGGACGAAATATCCCAAATTCAACGAGCCCTGGGATGACAATGACATAGAAGAACTCAAGAAGATGTACGCGGACGGGCAGCCGGTACAGGCGATGGCCGAGCAGCTCGGGCGCACGCCGAATTCGCTGCGGCTGCGGCTCAAGGCGCTGGGCCTCTGGGAGGCGCCGCCCGCCCCGAAGCAGTGGACGGGGGAGGATGACGCCGCCCTTGTGGAGAGTTATGAGGCAGGTGTCTCCTTCGATGAGCTCGCGGAGCGCTTCGGGCGGTCCGTGCGGGCCGTCATCGCCCGCCTGGTGCTCCTCAGGGCCAGACTTTTCAACGGGGAATGAATCTCTGCACCACAATCTAAAAAAAATCATTCCCGTCTCATCCCCGATCGCCCTTATCGGGGATGTTTTTCCGTGCCCGCCGCAAAAGTTGCAAATAACAATTAAAAAAGTTATATTTGTATGTTTATCAAGAGGGCGAATCGGGCCCCTTCTTTTCCTGGATAGGAAAAGCCCCCGGTTCGGTATCTCCCCGCGGCATCATCCTGCATCGGGGGAATATAGGTTTTGTCTTTCGGCCGGGTGCGGCGTGATGGCTGTGGCGGCATGCTGGATGGGAAGGTCTTGGTGACCGAAAAGACGTGATGACTGAAAAAGTTTGACGGCTGAGGCCGCATGCTGGCAGGGAAGGCTTGATAACGGACCACAATTCACATACAAATCGTAATTATGAAAATTGCAATCGCTGGTACGGGGTACGTGGGGTTGAGCCTTGCGACGCTGCTCTCGCAGCGGCACAGGGTGGTGGCGGTGGATGTCGTTCCCGAGAAGGTGGAGAAGATCAACCGGAGGGAGTCTCCGATCGCCGACGAATACATCGAGAAGTATTTTGCCGGGAAGGAGCTGGACCTGACGGCGACGCTCGACGGGAGGGCGGCCTACAGGGATGCCGATTTCGTCGTGATCGCGACGCCGACCAATTATGATCCCAAGAAGAATTTCTTCGATACTACGCACGTCGAAGAGGTGATCGCCCTGGTGCTGGAGGTCAATCCGGACGCCGTGATGGTCATCAAGTCGACGATTCCCGTCGGGTATACGCGGGCGGTGCGGGAACGGTTTACCTTCCGGGAGCGCCTCGCGGACGGCACCACGAAGGTGGTGCGCCCGCGGATTCTCTTTGGGCCGGAGTTTCTTCGGGAGAGCAAGGCGCTGTATGACAACCTGTATCCGAGCCGGATCATCGTCGGGTATGATGAGGAAATGACGGACAGGGATGCGGCGGAGAAGTTTGCGGGGATGCTGAAGGAGGCGGCGCTGAAGGAGGATGTGCCGGTGCTGCTGATGGGGACGACGGAGGCGGAGGCGGTGAAGCTGTTCGCCAACACGTATCTGGCGCTGCGCGTGAGTTATTTCAACGAGCTCGACACGTATGCCGAGATGAAGGGGCTCGATACGAATTCGATCATCCGGGGCGTCTGCCTCGACCCGCGGATCGGCGACCATTACAACAATCCCTCCTTCGGCTACGGCGGGTACTGCCTTCCCAAGGATACCAAGCAGCTCCTGGCCAACTTCAATGACGTGCCGGAGAACCTCATCAAGGCCATCGTCGATTCGAACCGGACCCGGAAAGATTTCATCGCCGACCGCGTTCTCGAGAAGGCCGGCTACTACAGCTACAGCGGCCGGAACGCCTGGTCGCCGGAAGGGGAGAAGGAAGTTACCATCGGCGTATTCCGCCTCACGATGAAGACCGGCTCCGACAACTTCCGCCAGAGCGCCATCCAGGGCATCATGAAACGGATCAAGGCCAAGGGCGCCCGCGTCATCGTCTACGAACCTGCGCTGGAAGACGGCACCACCTTCTTCGGCTCCCTCGTCGTCAACGACCTCGCCGCCTTCAAGACCCGCTCCGACGCCATCATCGCCAACCGCTACGAGAGCGTCCTCGACGACGTCGCCGACAAAGTATACACCCGCGACATTTTCGGAAGAGACTAGACAGTGGGGAAGGTGTGACGAAATGCCCCGGACCTTCCCCAGTAAATGTACCTCAGACACTAATTTGCGGGGAAGATAACCACGAATTGAACACACCTTCCCCATTCAGATACCAAGATAAAACTATGTCCATTTTCAAAGACAAAACACTGATGATCACCGGCGGCACCGGATCCTTCGGGAACGCCGTACTGAAACGCTTCCTGCGTACCGATATCGGAGAGATCCGGATCTTCTCCCGCGACGAGAAGAAGCAGGACGACATGCGCCACGAATACCAGGCCAGATACCCGGACGTCGCGCACAAGATCAAATTCTACATCGGAGACGTCCGCAGCCTCGAATCCTGCCGGAGCGCCATGCCCGGGGTGGATTACATCTTCCACGCCGCCGCGCTGAAGCAGGTCCCGAGCTGCGAATTCTTCCCGATGGAGGCCGTCCGCACCAACGTCATCGGCACCGACAACGTCCTCACCGCCGCCATTGAGGCCGGCGTCAAGAGCGTCATCTGCCTCTCCACCGACAAGGCCGCCTATCCCATCAACGCGATGGGCATCACCAAGGCCATCGAGGAGAAGGTCGCCGTCGCCAAGAGCCGCCAGACCACCGCGACCAAAATCTGCTGCACCCGCTACGGCAACGTCATGTGCTCCCGCGGCAGCGTCATTCCGCTCTGGATCGACCAGATCCGCGCCGGGCAGCCGATCACGCTCACCGAACCCACGATGACGCGCTTCATCATGTCGCTCGACGAGGCGGTCGACCTGGTGCTGTTCGCCTTCGAGCACGGCCAGAACGGCGACATCCTCGTGCAGAAAGCCCCCGCCTGCACCATTCAGACCCAGGCCGAAGCCGTCTGCGAACTCTTCGGCGACCAGTGGATCGGCGCAGGACGGGCCGTCGACAACATCAAAGTCATCGGCATCCGCCACGGCGAGAAGATGTACGAGACCCTCCTCACCAAGGAAGAATGCGCCAAGGCCGAGGATATGGGCAACTTCTACCGCGTCCCCGCCGACAACCGCACGCTCAACTACGACAAATTCTTCACCGAAGGCAATGTGAAGGCCGTCACCATCGAAGAATTCAATTCAAACAACACCCGCCGCCTCGACCTCGCCGAAACCAAGGCCAAGATCGCCGCGCTGGAATACATTCAGGAGGAGTTAAAAAAATGATCTACGACAAAATCGAAAACGCAGCAACCTACGCGGGCCTGTCCGAGGGCATCCGCGAGGGGCTGGAGTACCTTGCCAAGATGACCCCCGACACTCCGGTCGGCGTGTATGAGATCTCGCCCCGGGCGCGGGCCATCGTGTCGGAATACACCACCAAGCCCGAGAACCCCAAAGGCTTCGAAGCCCACCGCGAATACATCGATATCCAATATCTTCTCGCCGGGGAAGAGCAGATCGCCTGCCAACCCCTGGAATACCTGCAGGAGACCACACCCTACAACGGCGAAAAAGACATCCTCTTCCTCGCCGACCGCGGCCTTCTGCCTCCGCAGACCCTCCCCATCGGGCACGGCCTCTTCGCCATCCTCTTCCCCCAGGACGGCCACAAGCCCTGCCTCTGCCTGAACGGGCCCGTTCCGGTGAAGAAGGTTGTCGTGAAAGTCAAAATGCAATAGGAAATGTTTACCCTTATCGATTTACCTTATCCGCAGGACGCGCTCGAGCCGGTGATCAGCGCCCAGACCCTGGAGTTTCACCACGGGAAGCACCTGCAGGCCTATGTGGACAACCTGAACAAGTTGCTGCCGGAAATCGGTCTGGAAGATCTTCCGCTGGAAGAAATCGTCCGCCGTGCCGCCGCCGCCCCCTCGTTGGAGAACGCCCCCGCCGTCTTCAACAACGCAGGTCAGGTCCTCAACCACAACCTCTACTTCACCCAGTTCAAACCGGTCGCCGCTCCCGGCACCACCGCTGCGGCTTGTGTGACTGATGCGGCTGCCACCCTCCTCCGTCAGATCGAGGCCCAATGGGGAACCTTCGAGGCCTTCCAGGCCGACTTCGTCGCCAAGGGCACAGGCCTCTTCGGCTCAGGCTGGGTGTGGCTCTCCGCCGCCGAAGACGGTACCCTCCACATCACTCAGGAACCTGGCGCCGGAAACCCCGTCACCCGCGGCCTCAAACCCCTCCTCACCTTCGACGTCTGGGAGCACGCCTACTACCTCGACTGGCAGAACCGCCGCGCCGCCCACCTCGCCGCCCTCTGGCAGATCGTCGACTGGGACGTGGTCGGGGGAAGGTATAACGATTTATTTGTTTTTTAGAAATCTCTGGAGTATCTTTGCGATACTTCCCTGAGATTGTGGAGACGCAGCATTGCTGCCACGAACCAAGCTAGATGCAGCAATCTCCGGGATTTTTTCTGTTAAGAATGTTTCGTGAAGGTACAACCTGCGTTCTTTTAAGTTGTAGATGACCACCACGACGCAAATAAAAGAATCTGTACCTATAAGAATGGGAGCTGCCATCATTCCAGTCATCTGTTTCTTGCCGTTAGTAGCGTAGTAATCGAGAGGAAGAATGATTTCACCTTTCTCAAGTACATCCTTTATGGCTGCAAATGAAGCTGCTTTGATTCTGCCGATACCGTGGGATTTATCATTTTGAATACCTTTCTTGTCCAAAAGGACTTCTCCCCATGGAGAAATCGCAAGCCCGCCGAACGACTGGAAATATTCCAAGATTTGCTGAACAAAAGTAACACCTTCTTTAGGAAGGAATTCGTTACCCGTAAGAATGGTAACGGGATTGTTAAAGTCAAAGTTCCTCATATTTTGAAGTTATTTTAATGTATTCGAACAGCGCGTTCATTATGGTTGGCAAGTTGGGAAAAAGAAAGTATGGTTGCAACGATCTTGCAGGATTAACGGATAATTTAGGAATGTGTTGAATGTTAATGTATTGCAGATGTTTTTATATGCGGGATTTGCGAAAATTCCCCTTGTAAACAGTTGGCATTCAGGTCTTTTGAAATTTAGCCGTTGAATGTTTGGAGATGTCGATTGTTTTGTTAAGAACGGAAAGAAACTTTCGGTAAAAACAAAGTTGAATATGAAAAAAATAATATCGATCCTTGCTGCGGCCGTGGTGGCTTTGTGCTTCACCGGCTGCCAGCTGAGAACGCCTGCCGTCGTGAACGAGGCGGTGCAGGACAATGAGGCCGCGGAGCAGTTCATCCGCGAAATGTTCACCACCCGCAACTTCGAGGATTACGATTACCTCCGGGCGCATTGCACAGAGAAACTCCTCGACAAACTCGCCGAACAGTACGATTACGACGGCGACGGCCTCGCCGTCTGGCTCTTCCGCAGCGGCGCCCAGGACAGCAAATACGAATTCGCCCCGACCCAAATCCTCCGCATCACCCCCATCGGCGACAACTGGTTCGCCTACACCGCCCTCGACGCCGGCTGGAAATTCACCGCCGCCCTCAAACTCCTCCCCAAGGACGGCTCCTTCCTGATGGATGATGTGGTGAGGGTGGATGATGAGGTGGAGTGAGAAAGTGCCGGTAAATTCGCTATATGTTGCGAACTTTTTGTGTTTTTGCAAAAAGTTTTAATTACAGAGAGAACAATTTGCGATAATAGAAGCAGTGAATTGTCATAATTTGAGAATACTTGTCACCGGTGCGGCCGGGTTTATCGGGGCGAATTTGGTCCTGCGGCTGCTGGAGGGGAAGGAGCCAATGAAGATTGTCGGGCTCGATAACCTGAACGACTATTACGATCCGTCGCTCAAGGATTACCGGCTGGGGCTGATCGCCCGGAAGCTTGCGGAGCACCCGGAGCACCAGTTTGAATTCGTGAAGGGAGATCTTGCGGACAAGGCGCTGATTGAGGAATTGTTCGAAGAAAACAGCTTCGACATCGTCGTCAACCTGGCGGCCCAGGCGGGCGTCCGGTACAGTATCGAGAATCCGGATGCGTATATCCAGAGCAATATGATCGGCTTCTACAATATCCTGGAGGCCTGCCGGCATCATCCGGTGCAGCATTTGGTGTATGCGTCGAGTTCCAGCGTCTATGGCGGCAACAAGAAGGTCCCGTTCAGCACGGACGACCGGGTGGACAATCCCGTCAGCCTGTATGCGGCCACCAAGAAGAGCAACGAACTCTTCGCGCATTGCTACAGCAAATTATACGACATTCCGACCACCGGTCTCCGATTCTTCACGGTTTATGGTCCCGCCGGCCGGCCCGATATGGCCTATTTCGGCTTTACCAACAAACTGCTCGCCGGGAAGACCATCCAGATATACAACTACGGTAACTGCCGCCGGGATTTTACCTATGTAGATGACATCGTTGAAGGCATCGTCCGCGTGATGGGGAAGGCCCCGGAGCGCCGGACGGGAGAGGATGGGCTGCCTGTCCCGCCCTACAAGGTGTACAACATCGGCGGCGGCCAGCCCGAGAACCTGCTCGACTTCGTGAATATCCTGCAGGAAGAGCTCGTCAGAGCCGGCGTTCTCCCGGCGGACTACGACTTCGAAGCGCACAAGCAGCTCGTCCCGATGCAGCCCGGCGACGTGCCGACCACCTACGCCGACGCTTCCGCCCTCGAGCGCGACTTCGGCTTCACGCCGAAAATCACCCTCCGCGAAGGCCTCCGGCGGTTTGCGGAGTGGTATAAAGAATACTATCAATAATGCAATACCATATTTTCAGTCCCTACCGGGTATGTCCGCTTGGCGCGCACGTCGATCATCAGCACGGGCTGGTGACCGGATTCGCCATCGACAAGGGCGTCGATCTCTGGTTTGATGTCCGGGAGGACAGTCAGGTCAGCCTCAAGAGCGAGACTTTTGCCGGGGATGTAGCGTTTGACATCGCGACACCGGCGCTGGTGAAGCAGGGAGATTGGGGGGATTATGCCCGCGGTGCGAAGTTTTCGCTGCAGAAACGTTTCCGGCTGCAGAAGGGGATCACCGGTGTCATCAAAGGGTCGATTCCCGTCGGCGGGCTCAGTTCCAGCGCGGCGGTGCTGATCGCGTACGTGATGGCCTTTGCCAAGGCGAATGGGATCCAGCTTGCGCCCTTCGAAGTGATGAAGATTGCATCCGAGGCGGAGCGCGAATATATCGGACTGAATAATGGTCTGCTGGACCAGGCCTGCATCGCCCTCGGGAAGAAAGACCACCTGCTGATGCTGGATTGCGAAAGCAATGAATACCGGCTGATCCCGAAGAATCCCGCGATGCCGGACTTCGAACTCGGCATCTTCTTCAGCGGCCTTACCCGCAGCCTGATGTCGAGCGACTACAACCTCCGCGTGGCGGAATGCAAGACGGCCACCTGGCTGGTCCAGGCGTACGAGAATATCCCGCTCAAAGAGCAGGGGAAGACCTTCCTCCGCGACGTGTCGGAATCGATGTTCAAGCGTCACCGCGACGAGATGCCCCCGAGGTTTGCCCGCCGCGCCGAGCATTTCTTCTCCGAACACAAGCGCGTCCGCGAAGGCATCACCGCCTGGGAGACCGGCAACCTGGAATGGTTCGGCAGCTTGTCCAAAGCCTCCTGCGAGAGCTCCATCCACAACTACGAATGCGGCTCTCCCGAACTGATCGCCATCTACAACGCCATGCTGGAGACCGACGGCATCTACGGCGGCCGCTTCTCCGGCGCGGGCTTCAAGGGGGCCTGCATCGCCCTGGTCGATCCGGCCAGAAAAACAGAAATTGAACATTCCATCCGGGAAAAATACCTCGCCACCTTCCCGCAGTACAAGAACTCCTTCCGGGTATTCTTCTGCAAGAGTGACGACGGCGCAAGATTCATCTGATGAAATCAATAATCCTAGCCGCGGGCTACGCCACCCGCCTCTATCCACTGACGGAAAACTTCCCCAAGCCGCTGCTTGAGATAGGGGAGAGCACCATTCTGGGCCGGCTCCTGGACGACATCGACACCATCCCCGGCATCGACGGCCACATCATCGTCACCAACGGTAAATTTGCCCCGATGTTCAAGGAATGGGCTGCAAAACGTGCATCCCTTCCCATCCGCGTCCTCTCCGACGGCACCTTCACCAACGAAACCCGCCTCGGCGCCGTCCGCGACCTCATTCTCGCCATCGAAACCTACGGCATCAACGACGACCTCCTCGTCCTTGCCGCCGACAACCTTCTTGACTTCAGCCTCAAGGGCTTCGTCGAAGAATTCCACCGCAAAGGCACTTCCATAATTATGTGCCACCACGAACAGGAAATCTACAAACTCCAGCGCACCGGCGTCATCGCGGTCGACGACCAGATGAAAGTCCTTCAGATGCAGGAGAAACCCGAGGTCCCCGTCTCCCACTGGGCCGTCCCGCCCTTCTACATCTACCGGAAGGAAGACATCCCGCTCATCCTGACCGCCCTCTCCAACGGCTGCGGCTCCGACGCCCCCGGCAATCTCGCCCACTACCTTGTCGACCGCACCCCCGTCCACGCCTGGCCCATGCCCGGAACGCGGTTCGATATCGGGAGTTTGGATACGTATGAGGAGGCGAGGAGGAGGTTTGGAGGGGAAACCAGTACTAAACGAATATAAAATAAATTTGTTTAGTTAAAGATAAACTATTATCTTTGCAAAAAAGATAAGACATGTAAAATGGATAAGTATTCACTCGAACGGATAGAGCAAGTTAAAGGAAAACAAGCATTTGATAAGCTTGTTGTGAATGGGGTGGCGCCGTTCGATGAATTTGTCAAAGATTTGGAAGAGATTTATCGGTCTGAGCTGCGGACGATGTATGCCTATATGAATCGTGTTGCGAACTTACACGCTTTGCCGAAGGAGAAATATCATCCATACAATGATGGCAAAGATGGTTTTCGGGAATACGAATTAAAAACGAAACACTTAAGGGTATATTTAATAGAGAAGCCGGGCGGAAAGATTGTGGTATTGGGCGGAATGAAGGCCAATCAGCGGAAGGATCAAAACGAATTTAGAAGACTGAAGAAAGGATACATTAATTCATTATGAAAGACATCACAAGAGAAGAACTTCTTGCCAGTAAGGAGTATTGGACAGCAGACATTCAGATGAAACTGTTTGCCGAGGTGGAGCACTTTATGGAGTCTCGAGGAATGAACCGCACCCAGTTCGCAGAATATCTCGGCTGCACGAAAGGGTATGTCACCCAGCTCCTCTCCGGAGATTTCGACAACAAGATCAGCAAGTTGGTCGAACTATCCCTCGCTATCGGCAAAATCCCTGAAGTCGTTTTCAAGGACACCGAGCAATTCCTTGTATCTGATGAGGGACGCTTTGAAGGATGGGGGGATGCCGCATCTCTGGATGTTTATTCTCCGAAAAAAGACCAGATAAGATTTACTATTTTAAAAGGAGCTGCATAATGACCATCCCGTATCGCATCGTCAAAATTGAGAATACTCAATTTGCGTTTTTCCCGGACAAGTTCATCGTTTCGGATCGCGTCAAGGTTGACGTCGCCTTCAACTTCGCTCCCAGCAAGGACCTCTCAATGATCCGGTGCACGTCAATCATTCATTACACGCAGAATGACAATCTTCTGCTCGTTCTAGAGTTGGCTACGTATTTCGAGATTGCACAAGTGGGGATTGACAATATCAAGAAAGACGGAAAAGTCCCGGTTGATTTCCTCCGCTACATGGGCACCATCGCCATCGGAACCGCGCGGGGAGTCATCCATGCAAAGACCGAAGGCTCCGTGATGAATCCCGTAGTGCTTCCTCCGATTAATTTGGTGGAGATCATTAGGGAGGATTTGAAAGTGGAGGGGGAATAATATGATTGGAGAGCATTTCTCCGGACAGCAGTGTTTGTGATTATGAACGTAGATAGAATAGAATCATTACTTGTTAAGAACAGTTCAGCTATTATGTCTGCAGGTTCATTTGCGGAAAGGTTGAATATAATCTATGATTTGTTTGACAAAGAGTTTCCTAAAACATCTGTTATGGCAGCCGTATATGGCCCCATTACTAGTATGGGCGATTTTATGTCACGTACCGAGCTTGAGCCTTTATTGTATGCTGTAAAGCAAAGTTCTCAAATAGGGACAGAGTATTTAACTACTGATGAAGAAATCAATGATGCACTTCAGTTGATATATAGCAGGATTAAGTAAACTATAAAGATTAATAAATACAATGTACACTTTTGAAATAACAGATTACCATGCTATCAAGAGAGCAAAAATTAGGGTAGATGGTATAACGGTATTGGCTGGCGTCAATGGTTGTGGTAAAAGTACGATGTCAAGATGGCTGTATTATTTGGTGAATGCTACGCATGATTTTGAACAATATCAGCGATTTTATTTTATTCAGTCTTTGGAACAGGAAATCGAAAGAGTTCACCGTGTATTTAGAACTACTCCTAAAGGTAATAATTATCAGGCAATCAGGAACCAGATGCTCCATTTCAAGACAGTTGATGAATTGGATTGGGATGCTTTAAAGGAACTTTATTATTCTTTTATAGAAAAAGCTGAAGAAGATTTACATGATTATGCGGAGACCCGTTCTCTAAGTGGGAGATTGGCTTATTATCTGTTGGGGAAGGATATACCTGAAGAAACGGAAAACAAAGCAATTATTGATACTTATCTACAAGAGTGCAATAGTGCCTATGAGAGTGGCTTTAATAAATATTTGCAAAAGACCGAATCTTGCACAAGGGAAGATTTGGAGAAAGTTATAACTTCCGAATATAGTTACGGTGAGCGAATACCTTCTGAAGTCTCTCTTTTAGAAGGAGAAACACCTTTGCTGGAGCGAGATACTTTCTATCCTCCATTGATGCTTAACAGAGCAATCTATATTGACTCTCCTTTAGCTGTATCTGGTAGTAATTATGTCCGAAATAGGGATTCATGGGAAGAACTTCGCTATTTTCTATATCACGAGAATACCCAAAGAAAGGAGTTGTCAATAGAAAAACTGAATATTCAAATACAATCAATTATAGGCGGAGATATTCAGTTGAAGGATGATAAATTCGAAATTGAGAAAGAGTTACACTATGTTAGCGGAGAACAAGGAATAGATATCAATATTAATGACGCCGCAACTGGGATAAAGGCCTTTGCATATTTGTTTCAACTTTTGCGTAACGGATGGTTGGACAAGGAGACGCTTCTCATGATTGATGAACCAGAGGCGCATTTGCATCCTCAGTGGATTGTTGAGTTCGCACGTTTATTGGTCAAAATTCACAAAGATCTTGGTGTAAAAATATTACTTGCCAGTCATAACCCTGATATGGTGGCAGCTATCCAATCCATTGCTCAGAAAGAAGAACTGGATAATAAAACAGTTTTCTATCTTGCTCAGAAAGGGAAAGACGAATTCAAGTATTCCTTTGTTGAAAAGGGAATGGAAATAGGTGATATTTTTACTTCATTCAATATCGCTTTATCTCGCATAGAGATGTATGGCACACCAATGATATAAGTATGTTTGTATATAGCCAGGATTATACCTATCAAAGCCATCTGTCGCCATCTTATCTTGCTGAATTGAATAATCTTTGTCAGCGAGATTATCGCAGGCTCTATTTCCGAGAAACCATAGTATGCTTGGATTTGGATGCATATGAATCTGCACTTTCTGGAGATAATGATGCTACTATGGATGCTGCTACTGGGATTGCTGAATGGCGTGACAATCATGCTTCAGGTGATAGGCATTTGCTGGTTGAGTTAAGATTTGGTTATAAATCAACTCGGCATTTCGATTTGGTCAACATGAAGCGTAAAGTTGCTCATTCAAGGGACATATTGAATCCAGAACTAATTAATGACGATGTGGTTTTTCTTTATGAGACCGAAATAGCTCCTTGCGCTATAAGTGTTTTTTCGCGGTTGTCAGTTCAAGATAAAGAGATAAAGAAGTGGCAAGCAATGGATGTTGAGGGCTTTAATAACTATGTGGTTAACCGCGACACGTTGCCTTATGAGCCTGAGAATAACTTGAATGAAATAGAAGAAGATTTGAAGAAGAAGTTCGCATTGGGAGGGCTGAATCTATTGGACGGACTTGTAAAGTATTGGTTAGAGCAAATGGCCACATATAATCTACGATACAAGCATGCTGAGAGCGATGCTATTGCCGGGGTGATTCTTGCTTTCTTACGCTCTTTGTCTTTTGAGGAAGGGACAATAGAAGCCGAGTTTCTCTCTTTACGGATTGAGGATGTAGAGCATTACATTAGAGATTGATTTTTAATTTCTCTTTCATTATTATTATATTTTCATATGCCCACCGAAGAACACATACAAAAGGCGATTGAAAACTGTTTGGAGACGGTAGAGGGGGAGCAGCGTCGGGTATTTCTGTAAAAGAGAGGTTATCGATTATAGAGTATCAGTGAACCATGAATAATAGACAGAGGTCTAAACGGATTGTGGAATAGAAAAGGGGTGGCTGACGGCAAACTGGATAGAATTCTTAGGAATTTGGGATAAGGTATTAATCCTCCCCGAGATACGACAAGATTACTTGGAAGAAAGAGCAGTGCGGCGCTTTTATTAAATGGGATAAGGATGGCGATAGAACCGACAGATATTATAATGGTTAGGAGATAGACTACATTATATCCGATTTAATAGTAGGGGAGGTCATAATAAGCAACTCTGGGTTACAAATACGACAAAATAACACGTTTAAATGGAAGGTTGACGTGCATCGTTATAGCGAAACAATGATAAATCAATAAAATGATATTACAATATGGTAGACGAAGAGAAAGATCTTGAGCTGGCACAAGACAAAGACTATGCCCAGCAGTTGGAGAATGAGGAGCCACCATTCGTTGAGTATGACATCACTACCTACCCGGCAGATTATACATTGTCGGTACTATGGCAGATGTTTAAGCAAGGGAATATAACAATCCCGTTGTTCCAGCGTGGTTTTGTATGGACACAAAAGCAGGCATCAGCATTGATAGAATCCTTTCTGATGGGTCTGCCCGTACCGTCCATCTTTTTCTATATAGATAATGAGAATAAGAACCTCGTCATAGATGGACAACAAAGACTAATGAGCGTGTTCTGTTTTTTTGATGGATTCTTCGGGCAGGAAAACGAAAAAGGGAAACGGCAGATATTCAGGCTGACGGGGCTCAACAAGAAAAGTCCCTATTATAACCTGAAGTTTGAAGAAATGAAGGAGGAAGATAAGCGCAGGTTAGAGATGACTGTGCTAAGAGTTATTAATATTAGGCAGTTGTCACCAAAGAACGATGACTCGTGTATGTATCATATCTTCGAGCGGCTAAATACGGGCGGAACTCCTTTGACTTCTCAGGAGATACGAAATTGTGTCTATCGTGGAGAATTCCTTGATGCCTTAATGACATTGAATAGGAATGAAAATTGGAGGATTATTTTAGGCAAGAAATTGCCTGATAAACATTTGACTGACGTTGAACTGATGTTGCGGGCATTCGGTCTACGATTTATGCTTAACGACTATGAGAAACCTATGAAATCATTTATGAATAAGGTGTCCGCAAGATATAGGCATATGAAAGAAAAAGAGGTGGTTGTTTTTGCCGACGAGTTTACACGAGCATGTTCAATGATTGTTAAATACCTGCCGACAAAACCATTCTCAGTTCGTGGCCCGTTTAACACCTCTATCTTTGACTCTATTTTTTGTACGATGATGAAACACTCGGATGAGATTTCTGATGATATTAAAGCCAAGTATAATAGATTAATAGAGAATGAGGAATTTGTTGAGTTGACAACACTCGCAACAACAGATACGAAGATAGTGAAGCACCGCTTCGATTTAGTTGAAAGAGAACTGTTTGGTTAAGAATGGCATACACTTCTAGATTTGGTAGTGTGGACTTGCTGATTAATCAGTTACGGCCGTTGGTGCAGCCGGATACAGACCCATTGGTGTTGTCTTCATGGGCAGGATTGGTGGCCGTTGAGGCTGTTACGGCATACGAACTGGCCATCAAGGACATCTTTGAAAATTTCGCCAAGAAAAAGAATAAGGTGTTTGGATCCTTTGTGAAATCGACGTATAGTCGACTGAATGGGCGGATTCTTTATAAGGATGTGAAGGAAGGGTTAGTTACGCCTTATGGAGACAAATACTCCAGGAAGCTGCTCCAAAAGAAAGAAGAAAAAACTGCAGAAGTATTTGCACTAGATAGAGTGGATTTGGTGAATACTTATAACAACCTTATTGAGTGTCGACATCAGCTTGTGCACGCAGGCGTGTTTACTATGTCATTTGAGGAGGCCGTAAGGAGTTATCAGATCGGGAAGAAATTTATTGAGGTGCTTGATGAAACAATGAAAAGATAAAGATTTCAGTATGACAAAACTAAAAGGAAGGGTGAGGAGAGAGGTCCATAGAATATTGGAATATCATTTGCATCATATTCAATCAAATTCTTAGATGTCCATATTTTACTCGAAAATAATTGAAAATCAGCAAGATAAATCGTCAAAACGCTTATTCTATTTGCTGGGGATGCTTATCTTGTAGGAAGAAATCTTCAATTATTTTGGCGAAATAATCGGCAAACAGTCCAATGAACAACAGATTTCCATCTTCGAAGTTACGTGGTAAGGATCATTGATATGAACCGTGAACGGCATAAATGTCTCAAAAATTTTTAATTTGAAAACGAAAACCATTATTCCTGTCTTTACTCATTTTTCGCGATTGTTGCGAAATGAGGGGCAGGATTGACTAATTATATTGAGGCTTGATGAAACATAGGTTATTTGTTTCGGATTCAAGAAGGATATCAAAATTATTATCTGATACTGATCGTATCCAGACAACGATCACATCTCCTCCATATTTTGATATGAAGGATTATGGCGTCGAGGGTCAAATTGGTTTCGGACAGTCTTATCAAGAGTACCTTGATGATTTGACCAAGATATTTGATCAAATTAGAAAGCATACTTGTGAAGATGGTACTTTGTGGATAATTATTGATACCTTCAAGCGAAATGGGAATATAGTCCTATTACCATTTGATATTGCAGAACGTTTAAAGGGTGTGGGATGGCATCTTCAGAATATCATTATATGGAAAAAAGATAAAACTGTTCCATGGGCTTCCAGTGGTTTTGTTCAGAGAAAATTTGAGTACATATTATTCTTCTCAAAAAACAACGAATATAAGTCCTATGGAGATAGGGTGCGCATCTTTGATCAGTCAAAATTAAAAGAGTGGTGGATTCGTTATCCCGAGAGATATAATCCCAAAGGGAAAGCATTGGATGAAGTCTGGGACTTTCCGATTCCGGTTCAAGGCTCTTGGGGGAAAGAATATATCAAGCATTTCTGTCCACTGCCTAAGGAGATGGTTTCAACAATGATCTCACTTAGTACCGATGAAGGAGATTTGGTCTGTGATCCATTTGCTGGGACGGGGACAGTGCTAGCCCAAGCAGCATTTATGAAGAGAGGATATATGGGCGTGGAGTTAAACCCCTTATATGCTAAACAATGTCGAGCATATATCCGGGATACAAGAGAGGCAGGAAGACTTGAATATCAAAATAATAAATATAATTCGGATCAGGAGTCATTTGAGCGACGAATTATTTCATTAAGGGCATTAAAATATGGTCGTCTAATCTTGAGAAAGCTAGAAGAAGAATTTAGTGTCCCGGGCTCTATAAGAGTATATGTAGAGATTCCGAAGATTCAGGTAGGGGAGGATAGATATAGAGTAGAGTTCTGTATAATTGGAAACTTGGATGAGGAGGAGGTGAGATTATTTCTGAGGGAGATATGCAATATTCCACCTCTATCAAAGTTTGGAATTGACAGTTTTTTTTCTTTTTCAGAAACCATCCCCTTTGATAAACGCTCTCTTTTCTATTATTCTCGAACTAACACCCATCAGTGCCTTATGGGAATTAAAGAAAACGATAAACGTGTCGCCATTATTAGTCCCATCGGCATAAATATTTAAAATAATCCGCCATGCCTAAACGTAAAAAACTCTCTCCAGAAGAGAAGAATCGGCTTCTTCAAAGAAAGGAACAACTTGCACAAAAGAGGGAGATACGTGCAATTTTTGATAATATCGGATTCACAAGAATTCCTGGGATTGAAGGAAAACATTTTGTTTATGATGGGAAGCGTACAGAGTTGGACGATATATTTATTTTGGAGAATATTGTCCTTTTCGTTGAATATACTGTTGGAAGTCACTATACCGAACATTTAGCAAAAAAGGCGCTCTTTTACAATAAAGTTTTAGAGGATCCAGAGAAATTCTTTGATTTTCTTTTGGCTGATGATAGGTTCTTGTCATTACGGGAATATTGCAGCAATACATTATTTTCAAAGTATCAAAGCACGACTCAACTTCAATTTAAGATTTTGTATTGCTCTAAGGTGGATGTCGATGAGGAATATCAATCTTCTGTACCCAATGTCGTATTCTTTAATTACTACATTGTCCATTATTTCAAATATATGTCCGCCGCATTAAAGCATTCTGCCAGACATGAATTTCTGGAATTCCTTGGTGTACCTGCAAACAAGTTTGGAGAACGGATTAGTAAAAATCATGACTCTGTGAAGGAGGAAGTAAAAGCATATCTTGTTCCCGAAGTTAAAACTTTCTTTGCTAATGGATATAAAGTTGTGACATTTTATATGGAGCCTGAGGCGCTTTTGAAGAGAGCATATGTACTCAGGCATGAAGGGTGGCGGGATAAGAGGAGCTCAGTGTATTATCAGAGGATGGCAGACCCGAAACGGATCAGTGCAATTCGCAAATATCTTTCACAAGAATCCCGAGTGTTCATTAATAATATTATTGTCACGTTATCTGAAGACTGTGTTGATTTTTCAGGGTTCAATGGTTCAATGATTCAGAGAAATGCCGAAGGAAAGTTTCTCTCCTCAGATTCAGAAGTGTCCACAAGCATTGTGAGGATGTCTTTGACTGATCGTGTAAACTCGATAGGTATAATTGATGGACAACATCGTTTATTTGCATATCATGAAGGGTCTGATATCTATGAATCTAAGATAGCATTGCTGCGACAGAAACAGAATCTTTTGGTTACGGGTATTTTATTCCCCGAAAACGAAAGTATAGAAGAACGTCGAAAGTTTGAAGCCGTCTTATTCAAAGAGATTAATGTTAAGCAGGTTAAGATCAGCCCTTATCTGCAACAAGAGTTGGATTTGATCGTGGAACCTTTTTCACTTGTGTCCATCTCTAAAATGGTTTTAGAGTCCCTTAATGCAAATGGTCCCTTATCCGGGAAATTTGAACTTTTCTCTTTTGAACAAGGGAAAGTCAAAACTGCTTCTATTGTTAGTTTTGGCCTTCGCCCCTTGATTAAGTTAGCCGAAGAACCGGATTCTTTATTTAATCTTTGGGAACGGAAGGAGAAAAATGCTCTTTTACAAAAAGACAATTCTGACTATGATCTTCGAGATGAATATGTTAAGTTCTGCGTGGAAAAGATTCGGACTTTATTTATTGGCGTTAAGGCAAATTTACCATCTATTGAGTGGCAGACTTATAATCATAGTACAAAACAAGGATTATTGTCGATAACATTTATAAATGGTATTTTGAATCTACTTAGGTGTATGCTCTCTAATAATCAACAACTTTTGTCAGCAGAGGAATATATCAAAAAATTCAAGGGACTGGAGAAGTTCAAATTTAGGACTTATAAAACTAGTCATTATAAACGAATGGGAGAGGATATTTATAATTTTATTTTTACCAATAGAAATTAAATATCCGTTGTCGTTTAATAACGAGGTTTGCGTTAAGCGCCTAAATCAAGAAGTTGCTCTCACTCGTGGTAATGGTATAAAGGCCGCGATACCCTTTCGAAAGAACTTCAGAGATCATCAATATGAAAAAATTCATTTGCTAAACTTTAATTTAAAAAGTGATATGGATCAAATAAAAGTAGAAAAGGCTGAGAGTCAGATATATGAATTACGCAAGGCTGTCAGGTACGATATTCGCGAATTGACAATTGAAATTATTGTCAATAAATACCAAAAGGGACTAGACTATGACCCAGAAATGAATAAGGAAGAACAGTCTAGGTTTTATAGTTCTTTATGGATTCCCGAATATCAAAGAGATTTTACCTGGGACGAGATGCGTCAGTCTAGATTTATTGAGTCGGTGCTATTAGGACTTCCTATACCGTTGATTTTCGTTGCAGAGAATGAAAATAGTGTTTGGGAAATTGTGGATGGATCACAACGTATTCGAACACTGGATGCTTTTATGGGTAATAGACTTACTTTACAAAGTCTAGAAAAGCTCGATACGCTAAATGGATTTCGATTTAATGACTTAGAGGCATCCCGACGTGGCAAATTCGCAGACCTGCCGATTCGCATGATTGTTCTTACAGAAGAGGCTACCGACGATGTGAAGAAAGATATGTTTGAGCGCATTAATTTAGGAAGCGACTTATTGAAGCCTATGGAGAAGCGTAAGGGTATTTATAAAGGGCCATTCAATACATTCATCTATCAAAAGTGTGCCAAGAATAAGTTGTTCATTAAACTTGCACCCATTGATCATTGGCTGGAAAAACGTCAGGAACGAGAGGAACTTATTCTTCGATTCTTCGCTCTCGCTGATTCATATGATAAGTATCCCTACGGAAAGGGAATAGCTCGCTTCCTTGATGAGTATCTGGATGGGTGCAATAAGGATTTATCACAGAAAGAAAAAGAAGAACAAAATTTGTATTTGGATCAACGATATGCTGAATTCGAGTCAGTTCTTAATTTTGTGAATAAATCTTCCAGATATGGATTCCGTCGAAGACATAACCCACAAACCAAGCGCGTAATTTTTGAGGCAATCTCGGTTGGTGTACTGCTTGCTCTTAGAATCAACCCCAAACTGACCTGTTCAGAGGAGAGGATGAGTATGATATTAAATTCAAAAGAGTTTGATGACTTCACGATGGGTAATGTGGCAAACAAACGAGCCTACTCTCCCGATCAGTTGAAAGGTCGTATTCAGTTTATTCGAGATAATTTGTTGAAGGAATACTGAACCCATGATACAGGTGCAAAATGCTTTTCTAGAGCATAAAGAGGAGATCGACCTGTTTTATGTGTTTTTGGAGGAAATAATAGATCACGATGCTCGATTAATAATTGACCCTCCTGCAAACACTATTCAGTCAATTAAACTTGAAACGGTGTCAATTATGAAGTCGTCGTTCTTTCTAATGCTTTATAACTGTGTGGAGTCTACCGTTATTAACTGTCTGAATACAATTATAAAAGTGTTAGAAAATGGTGGGTGTAAATATTCGGATATTAGCGATGACCTACAGATCGCATCCCTTGCGGCTTATAAATACCGTATAGAAGAATGTGATTCAAAAGATAAGCAGAATATTCTTTTAAAAGAACAGGCTGATTACCTTACAGGACTGGCCGTAGTCCATCTTGACGTGAAATCATTGGTCGGCAGTTCTTCTCAGGGCTCCTTCTCCGGAAGTTTAGATAGTAAGGAGATTCGAAAATTATTTGCTCGTATTGGTGTGGATTTGAACGACTTGAAGTGTGAGGAAATGCAGAGAATTAAAGAATGTCGTAACAAACTAGCTCATGGGGAATGCTCCTTTCGAGAGTATGGACGAAATTTGACAATCCAATACCTTCGAGCGTGTAAAGATAATACTCTTTCATTTTTGGACGCATTGATCAACAGGGTCGATGATTTTATTTCAAATAAAACTTATAGAAGATAGAATCGAAATGGTGTTTATAACATCTTAGATCATTAACTTAAGCATTCAACGTCTGTGACTGCAGGGAAATATTGTTTTGGCAATATGGTAAATTAATTTGAGAAATTAACGCAAAGCAATATCTGTAATGAAGAATATGGTATTATAAAAAACGGAGAATACATCATAGATTTAAAAATAGACGAATAATATCACATGATTGTAAAGACCGAAAGGGTGGACCGCTGTGCTTTGAGCGTGTCATCGATAGTCGGGTAAATTCAACAGGACTATGCTCTTTGGGGTCGCGTATGTTCCGATAGGTCTTTTCTTCCTGCTGGATTGCTTCTATCTCGGTCAGGAGCATCGGTTTACAAAGGAGCAGTCGAGGATTATCAATGACATTAATTGCGACAACTTTGATCCGGCTGATTTGTTCTATATTGACAATGACAAAGATTCGGCGCGCAAGTGAAAACCATATTCTCCTTCTCCACGCTCCCGTTTTATGGGATATTGGCGGTGGTAATATTGATTATTCGTTCTGTATGAGGCAGAAAACAACAGTTATTAATAAGGTTCGTCTGGCAAAGATAATTTCAAATCGACTCGCTTCGAAAACGCTGTAATTGCCTAACTTTCAATATTTTCAAAGAACTTTTACAGTTTTTGTGGACACTAATGGAGCGAACTATTGAATTACCCAAGAGGGCTGATAACCATATCCGTGAGACTACCGGTTATAAGGTGCTGGAGAGTCTGATACCTGCGGAGTGGATAATCCGTAGTGTTTCCGAACGAGACTATGGTGTGGATTGCTATATCGAGTTGGTTGATGATGATAACCATCTTACTGGTGATATTGCTTTTGTCCAGATGAAGGCAACCGACAAGATAGACTGGCGCATCCGAGACAATGGTTTTAAGTTCTACAAGGTCGACCGTTCCACCACCAACTATCTCAGCGGCTTCATAATTCCCACCTATCTTTTCCTCGTTGATCTTTCCACCAAGGAAATGTTCTTTCTTTCAGTAAAAGAGTATGTGACGGAGCATTATCGGGAATACACGACCCCTGGCACATTTGCCTACGAGTTCTCCCACGCCAGCAATCTATTTTCCGTTGATGCCTTTTTGAAGAGTTTCCGCAGGAACAACCAGTACGAACAGTTCAGAAACGAACTTCAATACTTTATCTCCAATGTGCATCATTACGTAGAGTTTATGTGGGAACACAACAATCGAGATTGTTTTATGCAAATTGAGATAGAGGACATGATGTTCTTCGAGGCACTACACCGGAACATCACCTTCCTTCATAACTACTTCGGAACTACAAGCAGTCTGCCTGCAATAGAAGAACTTGACAGGAAGGGAAAGGCTAAGTACGGTGACGCTTACGAGCAAACTCTTTTTGATGGAGTGCTAACAGTTCTTTTCAGCGACTTCAAGGCCTCTGTTCTGGAGATCGTAGATTTTATCACCGAGTTAGTCTTGGTAAAGGAGAAATATTATTGGTTGAAGGAGAAAAATTACATCTTCAACTATTTCAATAATTTGGACAAGCAGAGTCTCTTTTCTTGATTGAGTTTATGAAACTCAATATTTGAAATATAATAAAGTAAAATGACAACAGTAAATATAGCAGACAGAGGATCTTGGTGGAGAAGATGGGATTTGCATATACACACCAATGCTTCTGATGGCAAGGGAACTTGCGAAGAGGTGTTAGCGGAGGCTAAGAAAAAGGGGATTCGTTGTATCGCAGTAACTGACCATCATACCTTTGGCAATGTGAGTGAAATGAAGAGACTGGCACCCAGTTATAACGTGTCAGTCATAACTGGCGTAGAGTTCCGTACAGAGTATGGCGACCAGTCAGTGCACTTGATAGGCTTATTCCCTGATGAGTATGAGGGTATTCTTCTTACACCAGAGTTTCTTCACGATAATGTCTTAAGTCCATTGGGCGTATCAAAGTCTGCCATATTGGAAAAGGGTCGTAGGATAAAACCGCAGGGAAGTGAAAAGGATATGTTTGAGGCTGGAATGTTTCAAGTTCAAGTTGATTTCAGGAAGGCTGCCAATTATATCCATAAGTATGGAGGTTTGGTGACGGTACATGCTGGTAATAAGGGGAATAGCATTGAAATTATGAAGCATGATGGGAGAGGTGTAAGCAACACCACCATCGAGAATTCCCTTGGCCCAGTCAAGGAGGAACTGTTTACAGAGGGCTATATAGATATTTGTGACATTACCCAGCCTAAAGATGCTGCATTCTATATGAAGCAGTTCGGAAAACCATCGATTACCACTTCCGATGCACATAACGTAGATGAAGTAGGCACCAATTATTGTTGGATAAAGGCTGATACAACTTTTGAAGGATTACGTCAAGTACTTATAGAACCCAGCCGCATTTCCTTTGAAGAGCCGGAGATCCTTCAAAGGCTTCGTCGCAACCCAGATAAGTTTATCATCGGACTGAGCATCAGGAGAACAGCCACGGCAACAATGCCTGAAGTTTGGTTTGACAATACCAAGATTCCGCTTAATCCAGGTATGGTAGCCATCATTGGCAACAAAGGGAGTGGAAAAAGTGCCATTGCAGACATCATCGCTTTGTGTGCCGATTCAACTAATGGGTACCTCTCTTTCCTTACTCCGAGCAAGTTCAGAATGAACAAGCCTTTCAACAGAGCCAGACAGATAGAGGCAAACATTCAGTGGCTCGATAAATCCTACTCAACTACCAAGACGTTGGATATGGATTCTGATGAGACGCAGCCAAAGCGCGTAAAATATATACCTCAGAATTTCCTTGAAACCATTTGCACTACCGAAGAAGATGAACAGTTTGAGGCAGAACTGAAAGACATCATCTTCCAGTATCTGAAGCCAGAGGATCGCTATGGACAGGAAAGCCTTGACGCTATTATTGAGTATCTCACCAATGAAAACAACAAGTCATGTGAACTTATAAAAGACACTATTAAACGTCAGAATGAAATCATTATTGGACTTGAGCAGATGTTGGAAACTAACTATAAACTGACTTTGCAGAATCAGTTGAAATACAAACAGGATCAACTCAGCAATGCACAAGGTTCCAAGCCAGTGGAAGTGTCCAAACCAGATCTGTCAGGAAACGAGGAGGCACAAAAGGCTAAGGCAGCAATCGAGAGATTGACTACTGAGATAGAAAAATTGAAATCAGAGATTCAGCAGAAACAGGTAATTCTTGCCACAAAGAAAAAGGGGGAGCAAGACATACGTTCGGTTAAGGAGAGTTTTGGAAGACTGAATGCTCAGGTTCTTGAATCATTAGGCCAGTTCACGACTATACTTTCCACTTATGGTTTAGACATAGACAAAGTATTTCAAGTTCAATACCACCCAGAAGTGCTTGAAGCGCTCATTAACAATATCATTGAGGAAGGCAAGGCCATTTCAAAAGAGATTAATGATGATACTACTGGCTTGACAAAGCGCCTTGAGAACAAAAACCGGGAACTTGAAGAAGCGCAGAAAAAGCTCAGCGAGCCTGAGCTTAAATACCAAGAGTATTTGAAACAGAAACAAGCATGGGAAAAGCAGATTGAGGAAATTACTGGAGCACCCGACAAGGAGGGTAGCATTAAGTACTTTCAATCCAAAATTGAATACGTGGAACATCATCTGCGCGATGATTTGGCTAAACAACGTGCAGAGCGCAAAGCATTAGTACGACAATTGATGGATAAAAAGTCAGAGGTTCTGACAACATATAACACCTTGTTCGCCCCTGTTGTTAATTTCATTCAAAAGTATAGTTCGGAGCTAAATTACTATCCTATTGAGTTTGATGCCGCATACTCTATTCGTAAGTTCCCTGAACACTTCTTTGACTATGTTGGACAGCAGGTATCGGGGTCGTTCTATGGAAAAGAGGCGGGTATGACACGTTTGAACGAAACCATAGAGAGTATAGATTTTGCAGATAATGATTCTATCGTGAGCTTTCCCAGCACCATAAATCACGACTTGTTGGTAGATAGAAGAGACCCTGCAAAACCAGTAGCAAAGAATGTTGCAGACCAAATAAGGAAGGGGCATACAGAACAGGAACTCTATAACTATCTTTATGGGATGGAATATGTTCAGCCATTCTTTCAGTTAAAAATGAACGGCAAACCCTTATCATCGCTTTCACCTGGCGAACGAGGCGCTCTTCTTTTGCTACTCTATTTGTTTGTGGATATGGATGACAAGCCGTTGATAATAGACCAACCAGAGGAAAATCTGGATAACGAGAGCGTTTATACCTATCTTGTTAGTTTCATTCGTCAGGCCAAGAAAAAGAGGCAGATAATAATCGTGACCCACAACCCGAATTTGGCAGTTGTGTGCGATGCTGACCAAATTATCAGGATGAATATAGATAAGCAGAATAAGAATACGGTATCTTTCGCATCTGGAGCTATAGAAAACCCTTTTATCAATAAACAAATTGTGGATGTATTGGAGGGTACCTATCCTGCTTTCCATAATCGCGATTGTAAGTATATAGAGAAGATCTAAGTACAGAAAAAAATCAAACATATCGATTTTAGTTAGTCTGAAAAGATTGAGGAGAGAGCGATGATGTTCAGACCGTACTTGACAAGGCTGATTGCACGCTCCCGTTTTATGGGATATTGGCGCTGGTGATGTTGATAATGCGGGCGGTATAAAGCAGGAAATATAATTGATTTTACGAACATAACTTAAAGGTAATCAAATATTAACGAATGAACTATTCTAATCTTTCTTTCCCTAAGGATTCCTTCTTCCTTGTCACAGGCGGGGCTGGGTTCATTGGCTCAAACCTGTGTGAGGCTATTCTGAGGCTGGGATATCGCGTTCGCTGCCTAGATGATTTGTCCACTGGCAAGCAGGCCAATGTTGACCTTTTTCTTGGTCATCCAAACTACGAATTCGTCAAAGGTGATATCAAGGACTCTGACACCTGCATGAAAGCCTGCGAGGGAGTGGACTATGTTCTGAACCAGGCGGCTTGGGGAAGTGTTCCGCGCTCTATAGAGATGCCGTTGCTCTACTGCGCCAATAATATCCAGGGGACACTGAATATGATGGAGGCGGCACGACAGAATAAGGTTAAGACCTTTGTTTATGCATCTTCCAGTTCCGTGTATGGTGATGAAGCGCATCTCCCCAAAAGAGAGGGGGTAGAAGGAAACCTCCTCAGTCCCTATGCACTAACTAAGCGGGCGGATGAGGAGTGGGCGAAACAATACTCCTGCCACTATGGTCTGAAAACTATTGGATTAAGATATTTCAATGTCTTCGGAAGAAGACAAGACCCCTACGGGGCATATGCCGCTGTTATTCCCAAGTTCATAAAACAACTTCTGAATAATGAACGTCCCACCATAAATGGTGATGGAAAACAGAGTCGCGACTTCACCTATGTGGAAAATGTGATTGAGGCAAATCTTAAGGCTTGTTTAGCTCCTGATGAGGCGAGTGGTGAGGCGTTTAATATCGCATATGGTGGTCGCGAATTCCTGATAGATATTTATTACGACTTGACCAAGGCGCTCGGTAAAGATATTGAACCCATTTTTGGCCCCGACCGAAAAGGGGATATTAAGCATAGTAACGCCGATATAAGTAAGGCGAGGCAAATGTTGGGATATGATCCTCAGTATAACTTTGCAAAGGGACTTGCTGAGGCGATAGAATGGTATAAGAATAATCTGTAATTGATAGAAAAATGAAAGAAACGAAAATTTGCGTGATTGGATTAGGATATGTCGGCCTTCCTTTGGCGCGTCTATTCTCCACGAAGTATGCGACAGTGGGTTTTGACATGAATCAGAAACGTGTTGATGCCTTGATGAATGGACACGATGCAACACTTGAAGTTGCGGATGAACTTCTGCAAGATGCAATAAAAAATCACGGTTTCAAGTGCACAACTGACATTAATGAAATCAAAGACTGTAATTTCTATATTGTTGCTGTTCCTACACCCGTTGATGCAGACAACAATCCGGATTTGACCCCGCTCTATGGAGCCAGTACTACTGTCGGGAAGGTTATAAGTGAGGGGGATGTTGTGGTTTATGAATCCACTGTTTATCCTGGTGTTACAGAGGATGAGTGTATTCCTGTTGTAGAGAAAGTATCTGGTCTCAAGATGAATGTGGACTTCTATGGTGGATATAGTCCCGAGCGAATTAATCCCGGCGACAAGCAGCATACCGTGGAGCATATCAAGAAGGTAACGAGCGGAAGTACTCCCGAGATCGGGAAATACATCAACGAAGTCTATGCTTCTGTGATCACTGCCGGTACTCACCTCGCCCCCACAATCAAGGTCGCTGAAGCCGCCAAAGTTATTGAGAATTCCCAGCGGGACATCAATATTGCCTTCGTAAACGAGTTGAGCAAAATTTTCAACAAAATGGGCATTGACACGCTTGATGTCCTGGAAGCTGCCGGTACCAAATGGAACTTCCTTCCTTTCCGTCCCGGTCTCGTGGGAGGACATTGTATCGGTGTTGATCCGTATTATCTTGCCCAGTGTGCCCAGCGTCATGGCTATAATCCTGAAATTATCCTTGCCGGTCGTCGGATGAACGACGGAATGGGGGAGTATGTAGCGACGGAGACTGTGAAGTTAATGTTGAAGAAAGGAATTCAGGTGCTTGATTCGGAAATCCTCATCCTTGGTTTTACTTTCAAAGAGAATTGCCCGGATGTCCGTAATACGAAGGTTATCGATATATACAAAGCCCTTAAAGAGTATAATCTCAACATCACTATTTATGACCCTTGGGCCAATCCGGTTATCGTTGAGCGCGAGTATGGCATCCAAGTAATCAATGAACTTCCGAAACAGAAGTTTGATGCCTGTATCGCTGCTGTGGCGCATAAGAAATTTGAGGGGTTGGACGTAAGAGGGCTTCTTAAGGATAATCATATTGTTTTCGATGTCAAATGCACTATTGATAGAAATATTGTGGATGGACGTCTATAGTTTATGAAAGGAATTGTTCTTGCCGGCGGTTCGGGAACCCGCCTTTATCCGATAACTAAGGGGGTTAGTAAGCAACTTCTCCCCATTTACGATAAACCGATGGTTTATTATCCTATCAGTGTGCTTATGCTGGCGGGAATTCGAGATATCCTTATTATTTCCACGCCTCAAGATCTTCCTGGTTTTAAGCGTCTTTTAGGGGATGGGTCTGACTATGGTGTTCATTTCGAATATGCTGAACAGCCAAGCCCAGATGGCCTTGCACAAGCGTTTATCATTGGAGAAAATTTTATTGGGAACGATAGTGCATGTCTCGTTCTTGGTGATAATATTTTTTATGGCAGCTACTTTGTGGAAAAGTTAAAAGCGGCTGTTCTTGCTGCAGAAAATGAGCATAAAGCTACTGTTTTTGGATATCGAGTAAATGATCCTGAGCGATATGGAGTCGCTGAATTTGACACGGATGGTAATTGCATTAGTATTGAGGAAAAACCTCAAAGGCCAAAGTCAAATTTTGCTGTGGTTGGTTTGTACTTCTATCCAAATAAGGTTGTTGATGTCGCAAAGCATATTAAGCCATCCGCACGCGGAGAACTGGAAATCACAACTGTCAATCAAACTTTTCTTATTGACGGAGAATTAAAGATTCAATTATTGGATCGAGGCTTTGCTTGGTTGGATACCGGAACTCATGATTCTCTTTCGGAAGCTTCAAATTTTGTTGAAGTCATTGAAAAACGGACGGGTTTAAAAATTGCGTGTTTGGAGAGCATCGCTTACGAGAATGGATGGATTACGAAGGAGAAATTACGTGGTATTGCAAAGCCGATGATAAAAAATGAATATGGGCAATATTTAATGAAGTTAGTTGAGGAATAGTATTACGATTAATTGAATTCGTCTATTAAAGATAGGTATACCAGTAAGTTGAAGCCCGTAAAGACGAGGATGGGGCTATGAGATTTTTTCAGTTTCTTTTAATTCTTACATATATATTCTTTATTGTTTATAATTATAGGGGATATATACGAAAGAGTTCCACGCTAATAATGACGATACTAACTGTATCGTTAGTTACATTCTTACTATGTGCATCAAATACGGCAAATTATGACTTAAGTGAAACGGGTCTTGATATTTCAGGATATCGTTATATATATGAAGAGATAGATGTGCTTGATCATGAAGACTTTAATATGTACTATATTTTTTATAGTTGTATGTCTCTTGGTCAAAGGATTGGCTTGCCTTTTAGGGCATGGTGGGCTATAATGAGTGTTCTTGCGATGAGCGTGGTTATTTGTGCATGCAAGATACATCATTATAATTTGAGTTTATTCTTGGCCACTTTTATGGCCTATTATGAGTTTGTTTTTTATTCGGGGTTTAAATTCTTTTACGGTTTTTGCTTTCTGTTACTATCATATGGTTTCCTTTTGAGGAATAATCGTGTTGGGCAAATATTATTTGCCGTATTTACTTGTGTTGCTGGGGGGTTCCATATGATGTATTACTTTTTCTTGATACTTCTTATTAAGCCACTAAAGCATTCGAAGTATTTTGTGAGTATCGTCGTCATTGCAACGGTTCTTCTCACTGTTCTAATGAGGTTGAGTAATTCTGCCGTATCATTTTTGACTCCGTTCTTCAATGCATTGGATAATGATCATATTAACAAGTACACGAATGTAACCGTTCGATCAGGTTTCTATATTGCAGTCCTAATTCATCTGTTAGTATTGTATATGGTCATAAAGATTAAGAGGTTTTATGCATTGAGACGGATTCATTCTATCCCTGTAGATGCCTTATTCTATACGGTTCTATTGAGCCTGCTATTCTGTCCTTTTTATGCTGTCTCATTAACTTTTATGCGTTTAATTACGGCCTTTTCATTGGTAGTAATTTCAGCTGGAAGTAGCGTTTTGGATGAATCATTCAACTCGCGAAACTTATGTGCGAAGTTCTCTTTGCTTATTGTAGCCATTTTTATTTTGATACGTATAGTTACCGGGCTTGGATCTTCACGCGGGTTCTTTGAGGCGTCCGTCATTCCATTTTTTGATGTGTTTTAAAATGGATCTCTCTCGGCGTAGTTCTCTTCTAAAGATTAATTCTGTTACTTCTTTAGTATATCAACTTGTAACCTTGGTATGTGGTTTTATTTTACCAAGGTTAATAATAGGTTATTATGGCTCTGCGGTCAATGGCTTAGTATCATCAATTACTCAGTTTCTAGGGATTATTTCTCTTTGTGAACTTGGGATGGGGGCCGTAGTACCAGCTAGCCTTTATAAACCATTAGCAAATAAAGATAATGATGCAATTAGTCGGATTATAGTATCCTCCGAAAAGTTTTATAGGAAGATTGCAGTCGTAATGATTATTTACGTCATTGGGTTGACGGTTTTTTACCCGATGATTGTAAAAGATTTTTCTTTTTTTTATACTTCCTCTCTTATCATTATCATTGCTTCAAGTACATTTGCTCAGTATTTTTTTGGTATTACTAACTCTTTATTGATAACAGCGGATCAGAAGCAGTATATAACATATTGTATTAATGGAGGGACAATTGTTGTCAACTTAATTCTTGCATATCTGCTAATAAAATTTGAGTGCTCAATCCAGACAGTCAAGTTGGTTTCATCGATTATTTTCATTACCAGACCTGTTTTGTATACTCTCTACGTAAAAAAGCATTACTGTATAGATAGGGATATAAAATATGAGATAGAACCCATAAAACAGAAATGGAATGGCATTGCACAGCATTTAGCTTATACGGCCCAAGAAAAAACGGGAGTGGTGGTTCTTTCTTTTCTATCATCACTTGAAAATATCAGTATATATAGTGTTTATTTTTTTATTTTACATGGAATAAGAGGTTTGATTTATTCGGTAACATCTAGTTTAACTTCTTATCTGGGTAATATTATTGCAAAAGAGGAAAAAGAGACACTAACATATAACTTTCTGAAAATTGAGTGGGCACTGCATACTATAACGATTTTGTTTTTCTCTTCCTCTGCTATCCTTATAGTCCCATTTGTATCAGTATACACTTCTGGTATCAGTGATGCCAATTATTTAGTACCAATATTTCCCTTCTTATTATGTGCCGCTATTGGTTTTCGTTGTTTACAAATGCCATATAATATTGTTGTTCAGGCTGCCGGGCATTTTAAAGAGACGCAGAATAGTGCAATCATTGAACCTATAATTAATATTGTGCTGTCCGTTGCCCTTGTGACATGGTATGGGTTGAGTGGCGTGGCTTTTGGTATGCTTGTTTCAATTATATATAGGACATTATACCTTTCTCTGTATCTCACAAAACATATTCTATATTTATCGGTTCGGTTATTGCTTAAGAGATTATTAGTTGATGCGCTTATCGTTCTTGCCGTTGTCAGCGTATGTTCATTTATTAAAATTTCTCATTTAACATATTGGGCCTGGATTGTGATGTCTATAAAAGTAGTAACCCTCGCTACTATAATAACTGCGTTATTAAACTTTATGTTCTATAAAAAGCTGACGGTTGGTTTTATTGAAAATTGGATGTTGAAGATTAAAAAGATTAGATAGTGATATTATGGTGAATAAGAAATTTCTTCTTCTACAAAGTAATCATATGTCTGTTTATTCTTTGGATGAGATAGAACATTTAGATAATGTTGTTATTTTCCATCATAAAAAGGTATCCCAAAACAGACTCATAAATTTATTGTTTAATATACATAATAGTGCCAAAATCCAGAGGTTCGTTAATATCCCTTTTAAGGGTTTTTGGGATAAGATAGTGTTTAATAAACTGCTAAAGAGATTCGTTCCTGATTATATTGTCTTTACAACTTCGTGGTATTCAGATCATCTTCTGTCGTACTTCCGTATTAAATGTAAAGGTAGCAAACTAATTTTGCGATTTAGTGATTTGGTTTCCAAAGGATTTAGCAATATTAGTCCCAAGTTTTTAGAAAAGATTAAATCACAGTTTGATGGAGTACTTGTGTATAGTCAAGAAGATGCGAGTAGGTATGGATTTACATATCATAGCGTTGGATATTCGGCCATTAAAAAGTCATTTCTTAAACAAGTCCCTCAATATGATGTTGTATTCATAGGTGCGGAAAAGGGAAGAATTGAAAAAATACGTCAGGCATATGCTTTGTTTTCTTCCGCTGGTCTTTCTTGTTTTTTTTATGTAATAATGGTAGAAGAACAAGATCGAAAGAATGATGGAATTATATATGCTGATAAGGTAATGCCGTTTAATGAGTATTTATCTTATGAGATTTCTGCAAAATGCTTATTTGAACTTGTCCAGGAGGGGTCCTCTGGTAGAACATATAGGATGATGGAGGCCATTATATATAATAAACTACTGATTACAAATTGCCAAGAGATTGTTCATACGAACTATTATAAGAAAGAGTATGTTCAATTATATGATGATCTCTCAAAGGTTAATCCTTCATTTATTGTTAATGCTCCAGATCATATTGATTATTGCTACAAAGGGGATTTTTCTCCTACACATGTTTTAGATTTTATAGCGACAAAATGGTAATTGAACTAGAATTATTATGTGCTTAGTTTCTTTTATCGTCCCAGTCTATAATAGAACGGAGGAAGAGGTTTCCACTTGTATCTCTTCAATTGTTCATCAAACGGTCTCGAACTTTGAACTGATTATTATTGATGATGGTTCAAATAATGGGATTGAGTTTTTTTGCGATGATCTTGCAAAGAAATATGACGCAACTGTTATTCATCAAAAAAATCAGGGGTTGGCTGTGGCTAGGAATACGGGAATGCAATCTTCAAGAGGAGAATGGATTGTTCATGTGGATGGTGATGATTGGGTTGATCTCGAACTTGTTGAGGCTATTTCAGGCATTTCGAATGATATGAGGGCGGATATTATCGTATGGGGATATGTTATTGACAATGGAAAGAGAAGGCAGAAGTTACTATTAAAGAATAAAACAGCATTTGATTCGGATTTTATATCGATCAAAGAAAGCGTCTTATGTTCAGTTTTGGGATATGATCTTTCTTTTTCAGCTTTGGCGTTAAATACTTCTTGGGGAAAGGCTTATAGGCGAAGTTTTGTTAATAATAATCATATTTTCTATGATTCTTCATTAAGAAGGGCTCAAGATGTGGTTTACAACCTATATGCATTTAATAAGGCATCATGTGTTAAATATATTGATAAAGCGTTGAATTATTATCGTACGAGTAATGTCTCTCTTTCTCGAGGGTATAATCCCAAAACATTTGAATATCTTCAGCTAACAGCCCAAGCGGTCGTTCAATTCGTTTCAAAAGAAAATGTTTCAAAAAGTGTTAAGGACGCTTCCTTGATATTTATCCAGCGCTGCTTCCGAATAATCACAGAACAGTATTATCAACATAAAAATAATCCACAATCATATAATGAAAGAAAAGCACTATTCCTTTCTGGCATTGAAAAAGATCCGTTCTTTAGTGCTTTTTCATGCGAGATTACAAGATCTGGGATAGTTAATCGGGTTACAGATTATTTTTATAGACATCGGATGTTTGGTAATATTTTTTTATGGAATTCGTTGATTCGATTTGTCCGAGAGGTTAAGGATTTAATTGGAACTCAAAGATAATAACTATTGTCATATGAACCACGGTATAAAAGATATCAAAAGAATACTTAAACTGACATTCCCGAAGTCTTACATATGGCTCAGTACTCGTATTTTCAGACGTCATGCCAGAATGAATGATGCGGAAATAAAAGAAGAAATACAACGATTATATAAACATTATATAGGGCGCAATCTGAATTGGACAAATTTGACGCGCTTTTCGGAAAAAATGCAGTGGAAAAAACTCTACTATATCGATCCACTTGAGAAGATAGCTTCCGATAAATATGCGGTAAGGCAATTTGTGGCTGATAAAATTGGAGAGGAATATTTGATACCTCTTATCGGAGTGTGGGATAAGTTTGAAGATATAGATTTTGAGTCTTTCCCAGAGCAGTTTGTGCTGAAAACAACCCATTCATCATCGAACAATATCATTATTAGAGATAAAAAGGATTTCGACAAGGAGTTTTCAGCCTTAATGTTTAGGCTCTGGCTATCCGTTGATTATGCATATGCTAGTTTTGAGATGAATTATAAGGATATCCCACGTCGAATAATCGCCGAGAAATTTATGCAGGATAGCCGGGGTGAATTACCGGACTATAAGTTTATGTGCTTTGATGGGAAACCATATTGTTGCTGGATTGACGAAGGCCGTTTTACAAATCATACGAGAGACATTTTTGATATGAATTGGACATTGTTGCCTTTTACAGATCGTTTCCCTAATTCCGGGAATCCCATCTCACGACCCAAAAATTTTGATAAAATGATAGAGATAGTTTCAACTCTATCAGAAGGATTCTCTCATGTTCGGGTGGATCTATACAATATAGACGGTAATATTTACTTTGGAGAACTGACTTTTTGTGAGTCTAGTGGTTTTTGTAAATTTGAGCCGGATGATTATGACGTCCTTTTAGGGAGCTTATGGAATCTGCCAATAGAATAACTAGATGAGAAGTCCGGTAATTGATACTATTAAGGCAATCTCAATTATAATGATTGTGAATGTCCATTTATTAAGTGGACAGTTCTTTTTAATAGGCGAAACATATCATGTTATAGCGTTCTTTTTTACGGCTGGTATTGTTTTAGGGATAAACCGAAAATGGGAGCGTATTTCAACGAAAGATTATCTGAAGGATAGATCTAAGAAGTTGCTTTATCCGTATTTCTGTTTAAGTCTATGTTATATACTTTCTAGAATTATTCTTGATTTATTAAGGCGAAGGACAATATTTGATGAAACCTTGATAGATACAATAATTAAAATATTTACGCTAAGGGGAATAGGAACTCTATGGTTTCTTCCTGTCTTATTCTTCTCGGAAGGCATATTCTTTTTTCTGCGGAAACGACAGTTCAATGATTTATTTATAATAATCGGAGGTATTATAGGTGTAGTTATTTCATACTTTCTGAACAAAAGTGGTATTTGTGGAACAAGTTGGTATGGGAACCAATCGTTATACGGCGTATTAGTAAATAATCCTTTGTCAATTTTGTGCGCTTGTGTTGTTTCTGTTTTCTTTATTGAAATAGGTTTTATTACATATAGGTATTTATCGTCATATTTCTCGCCACAAGTAAGCATTAAGAGACGAGAGATTTTGATTATAGCTTTGATTTGCAGTATTTCTTTTGCAATAGACTATCTGTTTTTGAAAGGATATAGAGGAGATTTACATAAATTGGATATCGGGAATCCTCTTATCTATATACTTTGTTCGATATCAGGGCTTTCTTTTGTGTTTTGCCTTTCGCTGTTACTAAATCTGCTTGTAAAAGGGATAAGAAAAATTTTAAGCTTCTGGGGTGAGAACTCTCTGGTTATTATGACCACTCATGCTGAGTACTTTATTAATGCATCTGTTTTTTATTTGGTTACATTTACATTTGAATACTTAAGTATAAATCTTACTGCAAAGTTGACGAGCCTTATATCCCTTGTAATCATCATGTTAATAGAGTCGGGAATAATATATATTGTTAATCACACCAAGTTGCGATATATTTATCATTTCCCGGATCTGGTGGGAGTTAGGCGAAAAATGTATAAATAGATGATTAAGATACTGATTAACACAGTTAACGCTCGAAACATTGGCGGAGGATTCCAGGTCGTATATAATTTTATTGTTAAGACCATGGAATATCATAGAGATGAGGTGCAGTGGTACTATGCTGTATCGGAGAAACTGGATTCTGTGCTTCCGGACTCCTTTCGTTCGCTGCCCCGGGATCGATATAGAGTTTTTCCGAATCAACCGGATTTTTTCAAGACTTACAAAAAGGTTAGGCGAGAGTTGAGGGAGTGGGAGGAAACACTGAATCCGAGCGTGGTGTTTTCTCCGCTCTCTCCGGGCTATTTTTTCTTTAAGACTAAAGAGGTAATGCGGTTCGCGAATGCATGGAGCACGAATGCAACCCCGGAGTCTTGGCAAACATTGCCGACGAAACAGAAGATTCGTACGAAGATCTATAATATAATGCAACGTTCTTTATTAAGACGTGCAAGTTTTATCATAACACAAACAGAGGTCGTACGTGGAGGTCTGCTTCGAGTAACCCATCTGCCTCAAGACCAAGTAGTCGTTGTTCCTAATGTCCTGCCGGCGTTCTTTTTATCTGTCTCTCCAGAGCCGTATCCGGCAGAGGATGGCTGGGTAGATATTGCTGCTGTTGGTGGTCAGATGCCACATAAAAATCTGGATATTATTCCTAGGGTTCTGAGGATATTACGTGATCAATATCATAAAGATAATGTCCGTTTTCATACAACTTTACCAGTGGATAGTTATGTGTGGAGAAAGATTGAAGAAGAGGTCGAGTCTCTGGGACAACACGGTAAGGTTATTAACCATGGGGCACTATCATTAACGCGATTGGCGGATCTCTATAAGCATTGTCAATATTGTTTTCTTCCATCTGTGCTTGAGACATTCTCGGCGAGCACCTTGGAAGCCATGTATTTCGGCCTGTTAACAGTCGCTAGTGATATGTCTTTTAATAGAGAGGTTTTGAAAGATGCTAGTGTATACTTCCAGCCAATGAATCCGACTTCTGCTGCTGAGCAGTTTGCAACACTCATCGATGATGCGGAGAAACAATTACATCTGAAGGAGATGATGACAGAACGAATCTCTCATTATCTGGATTTTAGAAAGTATTTCAATGATACGGTTGATTTTCTAATTAAAGTGGCTAACTGGGATGAATGATATCACGGCAATTATCCTCACTAAGAATGAGGAAGTAAATATTGAGCGATGCATTAACTCAATCAAGGATTGGGTAGACCGGGTCGTTGTTGTAGACAGTGGCAGCAAAGATAAAACTGTGGCTCTTGCCGAAGGGCTTGGCGCAGAAATCTACCATCACGAGCCTTTTGTTCACTATGCCGGACAATTCAATTGGGCATTGGATAATGTCGGCGTAAAGACGAAGTGGGTGTATCGTATAGATGCGGATGAGGAGGTGACGCCAGAACTTGCTGCAGAGATTGTGGATGAGTGCAAGAAGCATCATGATGATGATGTGAATGGGCTAGTGATGAAGTTCAAGATAGCTTTTATGGGTAAGTTCCTGAAACATGGAGGAATGTATCCATTCTATAATCTAACGATCTTCAAATATGGCATTGGACGGTATGAAGATAGGGCATTAGGAGAGCACGTAATTCTTTCGGAGGGTCGTACAATTGATTTGAAAAACGATTGCCTCCATTTTGATTTCAAGAGCCTAGATGCCTGGATTAATAAGCATAATTGGTATGCAACGCGAGAGGTGGCCGATTATTATGCCACACGAAGCCGTGGGCAGGAGGATCCAAGTAAACTGTATCATGAGGCGAAGAAGACAAGCAAACTGCGGGATGGACTGTACTACCGTCTTCCGAAGTTCTTCCGAGCAAGACTTTATTACTGGTATAGATATTATTTTAAGCTAGGCTTCCTTGACGGCCAGGCTGGAAAGGTTCACGCCTTCTTACAGGCATATTGGTATCGGTATCTGGTCGATGCAAAGATCTTGGAAAAGGAAATCAAAGAGAAGTGAAAAAGCTTTGGATCATCACTGAACTCTTTCCCCCGGACGAAACCTCTACCTCCTATATCCTAGGGGAGATTGCCAATGCCTGCACGAAAGAGTATGATGTGAGCGTAATCTGTGGGCCGGAGATATACGACTCCAGAAAGGTGTTGGATAAGGCGCATCCGTTTGTTCTGGATCCAGCAATTAAAATCTATCGGGCTGAAGGGTTGGGGATTGATAAGAATACCACGATAGGGAAAATCCGTTCATTCCTTGCAATGAGCCGACGACTCTATAAGTTGGCGAAGCAGAAGATTCAAGAAGGAGATAAGGTGCTGCTGGTGACCAATCCGGCGCCGTTGGTTTTGTTGATGTCTCGTCTTCGAAATAGACGCGAATTCGAACTGAATATCCTTGTGCACGACGTATTCCCGGAGAATACAATTCCGGCCGGCCTTCATATCCCTGGACCCGTCTACGCATCAGTGAAACGGCTGTTTGACAAGGCATATTCCCGTGCGGACAGGCTCATTGCCCTTGGACGGGATATGGCAGAAGTGCTGCGAAATAAGGCTGGGAAGGGCGTTCGGATTGAGGTGGTTGAGAACTGGGGTGATGTGAAGGGGATTCATCCGTCGCCATTCCCGGAGGGGCCGATTAAATTGGAATATGCGGGTAATATCGGAAGGGTTCAGGGTCTGGAGACGATAATCGCTGGTCTCCCGAAGGGTGTAGAACTGCATTTTTATGGGACTGGTGCGATGGAAGAGACTTTGAAAAAGTGCAACAATCCGAATGTTTTCTTCCACGGCCCCTATTTCCGCTCCCAACAGCAGAAGGTTTTGGGCGCTTGTCACGCATCCGTCGTTACCCTGTCCGATGGGATGTATGGCCTCGGTGTTCCATCCAAGGCGTATAACATTATGGCCTCTGGGCGGCCAATTATCTATTTCGGGCCGGAGAATGGGGAGATTGGTCTCCTTGTAAAGGAGCAGGGAATTGGGTATATAGGATGGCCGAAAAAATGGGATCTCGAGGAACTCCGGAGAATGGGGGAGCGGGCGCGTCTGTTGGCTGAAAAGAGTTACGCCAAGCATACGATTTTGAATAAGTTTTTAAGCGCGATACGATGAAGAAACTGTTGTTTACCGGAGCATCGGGATTCCTTGGTAATAATATCAAGCCGATTCTACAGCAAAATTATGATGTCCAGACGATTGGCCTTACGGATGACGATGACTTCAAGGTCAATATGGCTGTTGAGGTTCCGCCTATCACCGAACATTATGACATCGTATTGCACGCGGCGGGGAAGGCTCATACGGTCCCCAAAACAGAAGCTGAAAAGAGGGTTTTCTTCGATGTCAATTATGTCGGCACAATCCACCTTTGTGACGCTCTGGAGAAGGTTGGCCCGCCTCAATCGCTAGTCTTCATCAGTACCGTCGCCGTGTATGGTTGCGATTCGGGAGAGTTAATAGACGAGAGTCACCCTCTTGACGGAGATACTCCCTACGCCGAGAGCAAGAAAATGGCCGAGCAGTATTTGACTAATTGGTGCAAAGAAAGAAAAGTCAATTTGACAATCCTGCGCCCATCCCTTCTGGCCGGTCGTGGCGCACCTGGCAATCTTGGTGCGATGGTAAAAGGCATTCAAAAGGGCTTCTACCTCAACATCGCCGGCGGAAAGGTTAAAAAGAGCATCCTAATGGCAGAAGATATCGCGCGCCTATTGCCTCTGGTCGAAGACCGCGGTGGCATCTTCAACGTCTGTGACACCGATCAGCCCACCTTCGGCGAAATTGCAGCGTCTGTTGCCAAGCAGTTGGGTAAGCGGAGACCAATCAGCATCCCGTATTGGATGGCGTGGTGTATGGCCAAAGTAGGGGATTTGCTGGGCTCTCGGGCTCCAATCAACTCTTCCAAGTTGAAGAAAATGACGCAATCGTTAACCTTCTCCAACGAAAAGGCCCGGAGAGAGCTGGGGTGGGAGCCGTTGGATGTGTTGGGAAATTTTAAGGTTTAAATACTATGATTATCACGTATTATACTCCCTTTAGTTTGTATGCGTGACAGTTAGGATAAATCTTTGTTAAGGGAAAATAAGAGTTTAATTATATTATGATTATGATTTCAGATTTGATCGGACTCGCAGCCGCCGGAGGTGGCATGCGAGTCAATTGTCAGGGGAAAATGATCTCCGATCTGGTTAGAATTGCCGCTGCAGCAAGTGGTAAAAAAGCAATTCTGATTTTGGAGAACACGAAAACTATTATGGTGTCTGATAAGATTAAAATTGCGGCTGCAGGACAGGGCTGTGTTTTCTTTAATGATGAAGTATAATGGACATAAAAATATCTACCGAGATATATGATGTGGACAGTTCGGGTTCAGGAAGTTCTATGAGGCATACCTAAAAATGGGGAAGTATCTGCTCGGTGAACTATCATTCGACGAACTGAACTATAATGAGAAAAAAATGCTTGCTGATGTGTGGGCTCCATTGTATCTACATGAAACAGCAAGAGGGGTAAAAGGAAAGTTGGCCTTGTCTGGGAATACATGGCGAGCAAGGTGGAAATACCGCTACTTTGGTGATATATCCATGCGTTCTGCTTTGTGGATTCAAGTTAAGGAATTCTTGTTTGAGAAGAATCCATCTTTGAATTAAGGTTTATCTTGGGGCAATCTTTATGAGTGGCCCAATAAGCGAAAGGCAAATACTTGAGACCCTTCGAGAACAGCGACCAAGGTCGAGCGGCTGTGATAAAAGAGAACATATCGCATTATTGTAAAGCGACGATAGACCATTCACAGCTCTCATATCAAGAGAAGGAAGAACAGAAGCGCCAAATGAAACAAAGCCTGGAAGTGTATATCCAAGGCGTGAAGGATGAGATGAGGGCGAAGGGGAGAATGATATAGGTTCATGGTTATGCAAGAAATAGATCTGAAAGAAAGGCTTTGGCCTTTTAGAGAAAACGATGGCAAATCCTGCTCAATTGATATTGCTGGAATTAATCCTGAATATGTGTATAGGATGTGGGGAGGAACTGTGCCGCTGGAAGAGATAGAGGCAGCTATGAAAGCACTATAGCACAATCTAGAAATTGAAAATGATGCACATTTGCTACCTGTACGTATATGAATATGGCGTGCTGAAAAACATCGGTTTTACCTTCGACCACCGCTATGTTTTTCAGATGGAAGAGGATGGATTATATATTGAGAAAAGCCCCCAACAACTCCCTCCTGACTTTTGGGGACAAGGCATCTATTCCTTGACAGCCATAGTTGGAAATAATGGTAGCGGAAAAACAACGGCACTCCGGCTGATGAAAAAACTCTTCGTAGAAGGAGAGCCAAGGGAAGAGGGTGTTGATGTGCTTATCATCTACGAACAGCGTGGAGAACTCTACGTCTATAACCCCAAGAAGAAAAGCCTTAAACCCGGAATAGAAATAAAACTTAATGTCATCACTGAAAGAGAAGGGATAGAAACACTTTATTATTCCGGCCATTTCCAACCGTACACGGGTGCAGATGGTGAAATGGAACTTTCGGGCAGCTATGATGCTTCTGATGCTTGGCTACTGATTAAAGATTTGCTCGACTACTCCAACGTAGATACGACACACCTGAACGAGCCAATCTATGATCACCTTTCAGCATATTATGCACAGAACAATTATCGCATTTGTGAGGTGCTTATGCTTGAAGATCTCAATAAGCTGCTCCCCGCATTTCATTCGCCCCAGTACGTGATGATAGCACCTAATAAGGGGGGCTTGAACGCAATCAGGCTTGATTATTCGAAACGGTTCAAGGATTTGCAAATCCCCAAAGAGAAATATGTATCGAAGGGGCTGCGCGAAAGAGCACTTGAACGAATTATTTACTACGATATCATAAACCTCATAGCAGAAGGAACAGGGGAGCAAAAGAAGACGCTTGATTTCCTGAACTTATGGCTGGATTCTGGCAGAAGTGGAAATGTAGTGAGGGATTTCGAGGCTCTGATAGATGCAAACGAATTATCTTATTCGGATAGAGGACCGCTGAAAGCCGTTGCCTACGTGATTAGTAAGATTGAGGAGCTTTGCTCTTTTGAGCCTAGTTCCGGCACTTTCTACATCAGTATCAAAGAAGATGCAGACAAGTTGCGTTCGTTGGTTAACGAAGTGCTGCGGTCACGCTACTTCCTGACAGCCCGCTTTTTTGACATATACTATGGTCACACCTTGCTTGGATATCAGAGACTCAGTTCCGGTGAGTTGGAGATGCTTAATCTGTTGTCGCGTTTGTACTACGGAATCACGTTGTTGCCTCAAAAGTATGATAACAAAGAATCTCCCAGGTTGTTGCTGCTGGATGAGGCTGAAATAGGATTCCATCCCGACTGGCAGAGACAATACGTACAGATACTCACCGGGTTTATGCGCTATATGATGGTGAAAGCAGGGGGGGATTTTCAGATAGTTATAACGTCTCATTCTCCTATTATACTGAGTGACATTCCTGTGAACTGCGTCAATTTCCTGTATAGGGACGGGGATACAACTTCTTTGGTTACTGGTGAAGAACAGACTTTTGGAGAGAACGTTTTCCGTCTGTACAGAAGAGCTTTCTTTATGAAAGAAGGACTAATAGGTGAGTTTGCTCAAAAGAAAATAAAACAATGGAGCAAGGATATTGAGGAAGACCATATATCCGATGTTTTGGCAAAGAACATTATGCTGATAGGCGATGAAAGAATCAAGGAATACTTGATGAAAATGATGGCCGCACAAAACATTGATGCAGAGATAGCCTACCACGAGGATATAATTAGGCGACTCCGCCAGAAAAAAGAACGCCGTCATGAATAAGATAACGGGGAATAGGATTGGTGTGGATGGCGTGTCAAGGAGTCTTACCACTATACGAAATTACCTTGTGAGAGAGGTGGGAACGTCAATCAGGACCTCTTTGGATGGGGTGATTCCTGCTCTGGATGCCAATGACGCTCCTGTTGCCACATACATTCGTGATAACCTTTATGACCTTTTGACAGCTGATGTGGCAGGGCTCAAAGCGTGGGCTGACTATTTTGATCAGCATTATCCTAACAAGTTCCGTCAGAAAGTTGGGCGATACTGGAAGCAGACGAAATTGGGATCGGCTATATTGAAGGCCTTTGGTTTTGAGAAGCATAGAAAAATTGAGTTGGTGGAGGTGTCAAAGCAGCTGAACGTAAAGTCGTGTCCTTATTGCAATATGCACTATACGCTCTATGCCAACGAACCGAAGAAGAGAACGGTATTGAAGTTGGCACGTTTTCAATTTGACCATTTCTTTGACAAAGCGCGCTATCCAATGTTGAGTATGTCTTTTTACAATCTCATACCCTCGTGCGGCGTGTGCAATCAAGGCAAGTCTACGGGACAGTTGGCATTGGAGTATCACCCTTATTATTCGGATATTCATAAGCAATTCCATTTTGAACTTACAGACCCGTTGGGGCCCTACACGGCTGCAAGAATGAATGATGAAGTGGATGTGACCTTGATGCCGGAGACGGGCGTAAACAAAGATGAGTTCAAAAAGTTTGCAGACATGTTTCACCTGAAAGCCTTGTACAGCAGGCACGGTGACGTGGTTCAGGAAGTATTTGATAAGGCATATGAAGACCCGTACTACCTGAATCCTGCCAATTTCAATTTCCTGAGCGGCAGAGCCACTGATTATTTGAAACGTCTTTGGCTGGGGAACTATACCGAACCGGAAGAGATAGAGAAACGCCCGATGGCGAAGTTTATGCAGGATATGTGGCGGCAGGCGAAGGGGGAATAACTCGAATACACTACCATAATGACCATGAATATGCAAGAACTTGACCAATACCTTAATTGGTGTGACCAGATGTATAGCAACACTCCGCATTGTCAATGCGGAAAAGCATGTACTAATGGTAATTATTGCCAGGGGCAGATGACAAACTGCTATGCCTGCATTAACAGGGTGCATAGATACACGAATACAACCATCCATTACAATTGTGACAAGATGGTTCTGTATTACGTGTTGAAACATGGGTATCGCTTCGGGGCTGAGGTGTTCTTTGAGTTTCAACGGGCGCAACGTGATTTATCGCAGTGGAATGAAATGTACGTTGCTTCCATAGGATGCGGTCCATGTACGGAATTGTTTGGTTCCTTGTTGCATTGGCGTACTATGGGCAAGCAAGATGCTATGTACCATTACAGAGGATTTGATTTGGAACTATTGTGGTATCCATTGATGAATCAGGTCAGGGCATTTTTCCCTTTAGATGATGTGGCCACTTATGGACAAGATGCATTTGACTATTACCGTGGAACACAAGAGAGGATAGATGTCCTAGTGCTCAACTATATGCTTTCTGATATGAAGAAATTCCAGCCAGCGGCGTTTAATTGTTTTTTGAATAACTTGACGAGTCTGGTTCAAGAAAAGCAAGTTCGTTTTATCATGGTGAATGACATTTATCTGAAGATTTCTCTGGAAGCATCACGTGATTTGCTGAACGCTCTTATTGCTTCCAGGATTCGATTTGGTTTTTCCGCTGGGCAATATCATGGCTTAAACCAGTTTATAGGATTATACAGAAAGGTGATGCCATCACCCTCTTTCACCATGCCAAATACTGCAATTGTAAACAAGTATGACCCTTTCAGAACGGTCAATAGTATACAGACAATAATCAGAATTCAATGATACTGAGTGTAAGTAGGCGTACTGATATACCTGCTTTTTATAGCGACTGGTTTTTCAACCGCTTAAAAGAAGGATTTGTGTGTGTAAGGAACCCGATGAATATTCATCAGGTAAGCAAAATTACGCTATCGCCGGATGTGATTGACTGTATAGTATTCTGGAGCAAGAATCCAAGACCGATGCTTTCACGGCTGAAAGAATTGGAAGATTATATGTATTATTTCCAATTCACCATCAATGCTTACGACAAGGGCTTGGAGGCGAGTGTTCCGCGTAAGGAAGGAATCATCAAGACATTCAAGGAGCTTTCAGATGCCATAGGCCCGAAACGCGTGATTTGGAGGTATGATCCCATTCTTTTGACAGACAAAATGGATCTGGACTATCATGTCCTTTATTTTGATGAAATCGCCAAGCGGCTGGAGGGATATACAAATACTTGCGTAATCAGTTTTGTGGATTTATATAAGAAGACACAAACCAACCTAAAGGATACAGATGCAAGAGAGCCGTTGATGAAGGAGATGCTGGAATTGTCTGCCAAATTGTTCTTCATAGCCAAGAAATATGGTATCACCATACAGACCTGTGCGGAGGAAATCGCTCTCGAATCGGTCGGTATAAAGCATGGTCGTTGTATTGATAATGCGCTGATTGAAGACCTTTTGGGAATGAAATTGGTTGTGGGCAAAGACCCAAACCAGAGGAAGGAGTGCGGATGTGTGCAGAGTATTGATATTGGTGAGTACAATACCTGCGCCCACGGTTGCAAGTATTGCTATGCCAACTTCAAAGAAAGCATGGTGTTGAGAAACCGAGCCGCCCATGACCCCAATTCGCCACTTTTGGTAGGACAGATTGGTGAGGATGACCGAGTAACGGAAAGGAAATTGTTTTCGTTTATCAAGATACCAGAACCTTTCAAGGCTGGGGATATTGTTTGTTTGAAACATCCTGAATTATATAAGAAATCATCTGACTTTCACGGGTATGACATCAATCTTTATAAAATCATTTCTATAGGGGACAAAACAGTCGTGTTGTCTGGAGTGGACAAGGATGTGCCCAAAACGGAGATGATGCCTGTGACAGTTGACGGAGTGGAAGACCGCTGGATATACTACAATCCTCAGATTGCTGCTACATTTTTGTTTGACGATGACAGCTATAAGGGGAGTACAACGAATTACACATATTATATGGAAGCCTTTGAAAGGAGCTTTGATGAAAAAAAACGTTCCTTCAAGGAGTTGGTGACTAAGGCTCATTTGGTGTATGTACACGAAGTGCAGCACTATCTAAGGAAACGATTTAATGATGATTATCTGAAGATAAACGAATCACAATTGTAATCATCAGATATTATGTGGTTAACATATACAGTAATAGCAGTTCTATTGTTGGTTGCGGAATTGGTTTATTTCCGCATTGCAGATAGGTGTAACATCATCGACAAACCCAACGAACGCAGTTCCCACTCAACAATCGTTTTAAGGGGAGGGGGCATCATTTTCACCATATCGATGATCGCCTGGACCGTGATGATGCTGCTGGGGTTGGACATTGTGCCATACGTGCCTTTCCTCTGCGGGCTGGTGCTTATCGCCGGTGTGAGTTTCGTGGACGATATTCATTCGTTGCCGGATTCGGTGCGGCTGGTGGCGCAATTCACGGCTATGATGCTGATGTTCTGGAGCCTGGGAATCCTGCACTGGAATATGTGGTGGGTCGTGATTCTGGCGCTGATCGTGAGTGTCGGAGCGACGAATATCATCAATTTTATGGACGGCATCAATGGGATTACGGCCGGGTATTCTTTGGCGGTGCTGGTTCCGTTGCTTTTGATGGATAAGATGCCCGGTCAAGCCGGGCATGACGGAATGGTGGTCGGAAACGCCGCCGCAGGCTTCATTGAACCGTCATTCTTGATTGTGGCCATCATCGGCGTGCTGGTGTTCAGCATCTTCAATTTCCGCCCCAAGGGTAAGGCGAAATGCTTCGCCGGCGACGTGGGGAGCGTGGGAATCGCATTCATTCTGCTATTCGCTATCGGCAAACTGATCCTTTCGACGGGCGACATAACCTGGCTGATTTTCCTGCTTGTTTATGGCATTGACGGCTGCTGCACGATTATCCACCGGATTATGCTTCACGAACATTTGGGCCAGGCGCACCGCAAGCACGCCTATCAACTCATGGCGAACGAACTGGGGATGGACCACGTGGTGGTGTCGCTGATTTATATGGTGCTGCAGTTGGCGGTGTCGCTGGTAATGGTGTATTTGATTCCCAATACCCCGTTGGCTCACTGGATTTATTTGATCGGAGTAGCAACTGTGCTGGCTGTAGCATATCTTCTGTTTATGAAGAAGTACTATCACCTCCACGAAGAGTATCTTAATTCGCTGAAGAGATAAGATTCCGGGTCAAGCCCGGAATAACGTAACAATATTAAGCCCGGAATGACGGAGATTTCTCCGCTCGCTGCGCTCGGTCGAAATGACAAAAGGAGATATGAAGATAACTCAGGAAATACTCGATTCCCTTACCGCCCAGGCCCAATCCTCCCCCCGCCTTCGGATGAACCTCGACTTGCGCAATTCGGCGGAGGATCAGTCGCAGAGGATGCTGAATGCCATTGAGCCGGGGAGTCCGTTGCCGATTCACCGGCATACGAAATCCTCGGAGACGGTGGTGATTCTGCGCGGGCATCTGCGGGAGGTGTTCTATAACGATGCCGGGGAAGTGACGGAGGTGATTGACCTGGTCCCGGGTGGGGACTGCGTGGCAGTCAACATCCCGCTCGGGCAGTGGCACAGCGTCGAGGTGCTGGAGAGCGGCACGGTGATTTTGGAGTGCAAGGACGGGCCGTGGGAGCCGCTGGGGGAGGAGGATGTGCTTCGTCCGTAGAGGCGCTTATGATAACGGCGGCTGCTCCGGAAGCCATTGCCAGTGAAGTGCAGCCAGATTATATATGGTGTTTTGATAAACATTACGAACAGAATTCGTCATAACACTATCTATTCGACAAAAAGATTTAATTCATCTCTAAAAAGTTTTGTTTTTTTGTCCTGTTATTACTACTTTTGTGGTGTACGTATGGAAATGGTAAAAAAAGCTAATAAGGGCATTCGTTCAATCTTCGATAAGATTATCGAGGACAAGAAGGCGATTGCTAATAGCATTCGAAGTGGACAGCGTAAAGAAACTATTGAGAAGGAGAGAAATGTCCGCTTTGTTACACCCATATAAGTATATTCTTACCGAGGAAGGCAGGTATTATTTTAGGACTGAAAGTGGGATAGATTATTTCGCCTACTTTTTGGATTTGTCTGATTACGGCCCCGACTTATACACATTCAATTTTGAAAGGCAAGAGATTCCGGAAGGAACCGAGAAAAAGGCTCCTGGAAGGGATGTGTTGGATACGGTTTGCCAGATATTGTTGGATTTCTTTCAGCAGCAGACAAACGCAATGTTGTTTGTGTGTGATTCCAGTGACGGAAGGGCGGAAGGTCGTCGCCGCTTGTTCTCAAGAAAATTTGACTCTGTGAATGACGGGTCTTATGAGAAGATTGACAAAGATGGCAGGACAGAATACTATTCGCTGTTTTCATCCTTAATCTTCAGAAAAGATAACCCAAATAAAGAGCATTTGTTGGAAGCGTTTGAGCGGATATGTGCTGATTCGTTGATTACTGAATAAGGCTCGATATGCATCCCCAAAAGGACTGAAAGGTGCGATGCTGATTATCCAACAGGTCCCATGAGTAAACTCCAACTACCCACATCCTACCATTCCCTCCTCTCCCTGCAGGAGACGGAGCAGGGGATCAAGGCGATCAAGGATTTTTTCCAGGCGGGACTGGCGGCGCAGCTGCGGCTGCGGCGGGTGACGGCGCCGCTGTTTGTGCGGAGCGGGCTGGGGATCAATGACGATCTCAACGGGGTGGAGCGGCCGGTGCGATTCGCGATCGGAGATATGGGGGATGCGCAGGCGGAGATTGTGCAGTCGCTGGCGAAGTGGAAGCGGCTGACGCTCGCAGAGTACCGCATTCCGCCGGGGTACGGGATCTATACGGATATGAATGCGATCCGGCCCGATGAGGAACTGGACAATATCCATTCGCTCTATGTGGACCAGTGGGACTGGGAGGCGGTGATGCGGTCCGAAGACCGGACGGCCGCTTACCTCCGGCGCTATGTGGACGGGATCTACAACGTGCTATTGCAGACGGAGTATATGGTGTATGAGAAGTATCCGGCGATCCGGCCGATTCTGCCGGAGAAGATTACGTATATCCATGCGGAAGAATTGCTGCAGCGCTATCCGGGGATGACGCCGAAGGAGCGGGAGAAGGCGATTTGTCGGGAATGCGGCGCGGTGTTCGTGATGGGAATCGGAGCCGCGCTGTCCGACGGGATGCCGCACGACGGTCGCGCTGCCGACTACGATGACTGGAGCACGGTGGCGGAGAATGGCCTCAAGGGCCTGAACGGCGATATCCTCCTCTGGAATCCGGTCCTGGAATGCGCCTTCGAGATCTCCTCGATGGGCATCCGGGTCGATGCGGAGGCATTAAAGCGCCAGCTGGAAATCCGCGGGCAGCAGGAGCGGGCCGAGCTGTATTTCCACCGGCAGCTGCTTGCGGGGGCGCTTCCCCAGAGCATCGGCGGCGGCATCGGCCAGAGCCGCCTGTGCATGTTTTTCCTCCGGAAAGGGCACATCGGCGAGATCCAGAGCAGCATCTGGCCGGACGACATGCGCGCCGCCTGCAAGGCCCACGGAATGCCGTTGATATAATCGTATTACTATTTTATGATTATCATTTTATGATAACTATTTTATGGTAATATGAATTAATTTGTGTACCTTTGCTTCTGATAAACAGAAGGCTTTATGAAAAATCCCTTTGTCACAAATGGTTATGCCGGTGCGGAATATTTCTGTGACCGTGTCCGGGAAACGACTTTACTCCGAGACCTCCTTGTCAATGAGAACAATGTCGCCCTTATCTCTCCCCGTCGTCTGGGCAAGACGGATCTGATCTGGCATGTTTTCGATGACGAGCGAATCCGCCGTACCCATTACTGCTTTGTCGTCGATATCTATGCGACCAAGAATCTGAGTGATTTTGTCAATATGCTGGGCAAGGCGGTAATGGATGAACTCAGACCCAGGGGAAAGAGTGCGTGGGAGAATTTTATCGCGATGGTATCTTCCCTGCGCTCGGAAATTTCATTTGATATAAACGGGTCTCCCACGTGGAGTGTCGGCCTGGGTGCTATCAATAATCCGGCCGTCACCCTCGACGAAATTTTCACATACCTGAATCAGGCAGACAAGCCGTGCCTGGTCGCCATCGACGAATTCCAGCAGATTACCCGTTATAATGATGAAACGGTGGAGGCTACGATTCGCACGTATGTCCAGCGCTGCACCAATGCCCATTTCATCTTCTCCGGCTCTCAGCGACATATAATGAATGGCATGTTCACGTCGCCTTCCCGCCCGTTCTATCAGGCCGTATCCATCATGAACCTTCAACCTCTGGATTTGAACGTCTATACGGACTTCTGTATCAGCAAGTTCAAGGAGGCGGGGAAATGTCTGGATCCGGAGGTCGTTTCATTGCTGTATCGGCGTTTTGACGCTGTGACCAGTTATATGCATCGCATATTGAATGTGCTCTATTCCCGGACAGAAGTGGGGGGCACCTGCGATGCACCGATGGTGGATGAAGCCATTGACTTTATTCTCAGGATGTCTTCCGATACCTATGAATCTCTGTACTACCAAATGCCCGAGAAGCAGCGGATGCTGTTTCTGGCCATTGCACGCGAGGGCAAGGCAGCATCGGTCACAGGGGGAAAATTCATCAATAAGCATAAACTCAACTCTGCCAGCAGTGTTAGTTCTGCCCTGAAAGGCTTGTTGGAGAAGGACTTTATTACGATGGACAAGAACGTTTACAGTGTTTATGATCAGTTCTTTTCTCTTTGGCTTGCATTCAAAGGGTTGATTTAACAGGAGAATGACCCGGGAGAAGGAAATAGCGCGCGTGACGCTGGTGGGGAGCGTGGTGAACCTGCTGCTGGTGGGGATGAAGGCCGTGGCGGGGGTGGCGGGGCATTCCGCCGCGATGGTGTCGGACGCGGTGCATTCGCTGTCGGATTTCGTGACGGATATCGTGGTGCTGGTGTTCGTGCGGGTGAGCGCGCGGCCGCAGGATGAGAGTCACGATTACGGGCACGGGAAGTTCGAGACGCTGGCGACGCTTTTTATCGGGCTCGCCCTCGCGGCGGCCGCGGTGGGGATCGTGGTCAGCGGCGCCGTCAAGCTGGCCCGGTGGTTCCAGGGGGAGGATATCCCCGCACCTGGGACGCTGGCGCTCTGGGCCGCATTCATTTCCATTGTCGCGAAGGAAATTCTCTTCCAATACACCCGCATCAGAGGGCGAAAACTGGATTCCAAGGCCCTCGAGGCCAACGCCTGGCACCACCGTTCGGATGCGCTGAGTTCCATCGGCGCGGCGATCGGCATCGGCGGGGCTATCCTGCTGGGACGGCGCTGGACGGTGCTGGATCCGCTGGCGTCCATCGTGGTGGGCGCGATGCTGGTGAAGGTGGCCTGGGACCTGCTGGGGCCGAGTTTCGGCGAACTTACCGACAGTTCGCTGCCGGCGGAGACCGAGAAGGAGATGCTGGACATCATCCGGAGCGTGCCGGGCGTGGAGGATCCGCACAATCTGCGCACCCGCCGCATCGGCAACCGCATCGCCGCCGAGGTCCACATCCGCCTGGACGGCACCCAGACGCTCGAGCAGGCGCACGAAAAGGCCACGGAAGTGGAGCGCCGCTACCGCGACCGCTTCGGCGAGCAGTCGCATATTATCATTCACATGGAGCCTAAAAAATAGTTATTCTTACATGCAGGGGCGGAAGCAATCCGTCCCGCTCCCGGGGGATTTTTCCGCCTTCAAGGAGTATCTGATGTCGGTGAGGCTTTATTCCACTTCTACAACGCAGTAGCGGGTTGTTCCCAGCCCCATTTCTTCGCCGCGGAATACGATGCGTGTTCCGTGGCGTTGCTCGATGCGCTCCAGCAGCGCCTTGGTGTCGTTGCTGTCGTCCTGAGGGATGTTGAAGACCTGGTCGAGGCAGAATTTGTCCAGCGCGACGGGGTCAAGGGAGGCGGCGATGCCGATGTCGGCAATGGTGGGGTCGTGCGGATTGCCGTCACAGTCGCAGTCGATGGAGATGTTGTTCATCACGTCGATGTAGAGGATGCCCTTGCGCCCTTTGAAGTAGTTATGGACGGCCTGCGCGGCGGCTGACATCGATTCGATGAAGGGTGTGTTCTTCCTGGGGTCGGTCATCCATCCGCGGGGCAGTTTGAGCCACATTGTCTTGTAGTCGTCCGTCTTGCCGGCGGTATGGATGTAGGCCTTCCCGCTGCGGGACGCCACGCCGATGGAGGCGTTCTTGAGGACGCCGCCGAATCCGCCCATCGCGTGCCCTTTGAAATGGGCGAGGTTGACCATGAAGTCGTAGTTCTCGATGTGGGAGCCGACGATGTCGTATTTCAACCACTTTTTGTCGGTGACGGGTATCTTGATTTCCCCTTCTTCATCCATGATGTCGACCTTCGAGACGGCATTGTACCCCCGCTCCTCGATCGCCTTGCGGTGATCTTCGGTCTGGGTGCGGTTGCCGCCGTAGGCCGTGTTGCATTCGACCAGCGTGCCGTTCACCTTGTGCACCAGGGGGGCGATCAGCTCCGGGCTGAGGTGGTTGGACTTGGCGGATTCTCCGGTGGAAATCTTGACGGCGACGCGCCCTTCCGGCTCGACGCCGAGGGCCTCGAAGACCTTCACGAGGCTTTCCGGCGAAATCTCCCGGGTGAAATAGACGACGGAGGCATCCGGGCTGCCTTCGGGTACTTGCGTTTTGGTCAGTGACGGCGTCGCCTTGGGCGCGCCGCAGGAGCAGGCCGCGAGAAACGGGATGACGAGTACGGCCAGGAGGAGTTGATGGAATCTTTTCATAACTGCAAACATACGCAAAAAAATCCAAAACTCCGGTGCCGGAGCGCCCTGAAATTTCAAGGCCGGATGAGCCCCGGGCCGGAATTTTTGATATCCTGAAGAAAATTGTTAAATTTGTGGGTTATGAGAATTCTGGTTACCGGCGCAAAGGGGTTCGTAGGAAAGAACTTATGCGCGCAGTTGAAGAATATCCGCGACGGCAGGGCGCGGAATTACGGGATTGCCGTGGATGCGGTCTGTGAATATGATCTGGATTCGACGCCGGAGGAGCTGGATGCGTGGTGCGCGGAGGCGGACTTCGTATTCAATCTCGCGGGCGTGAACCGGCCGCAGAACCAGGAGGAGTTCATGGCGGGAAATTTCGGATTCGCCTCCACTTTGCTGGACACGCTCAAAAAGCACGGAAACACTTGCCCGGTGATGCTTTCGTCCAGCCAGCAGGCCTCGCTGACGGGCCGTTTCGGCAACAGCGAGTACGGCCGCAGCAAGAAGGCGGGGGAGGATCTTTTCCTGCAGTACGGCGCCGAGACGGGCGCGCGGGTGCTGGTGTACCGGTTCCCGAATCTTTTCGGCAAGTGGTGCCGCCCCAATTACAATTCGGCCGTGGCCACTTTCTGCAATGCCGTCGCCAACGACCTGCCGTATACGGTGAATGACCCTTCGGTGGAGCTGGAACTCCTCTATATCGACGACCTGGTGGACGAGATGATCGCCTGCCTCCGCGGCGAGGAGCATCGCTGCGAGTTCGACGGGCTGGAGGTGATTCCGGGGGAGCGGTACTGCTATGTGCCGGTAACGCACAAGGCGACGCTGGGAGAGATCGTGGACTTGCTGAACAAGTTCGCGGAGCAGCCCGCGACGCTGCTGATCCCGGAGATTCCGGCCGGGAGTTTCGCCAAGAAGCTTTACAGTACATACCTGAGTTATCTTCCGAAGGAGAAGGCGGCGTTCCCGCTGAAGATGAATGTCGACGAGCGCGGCTCTTTCACCGAACTGATCCACACCCTTGCCTGCGGCCAGGTTTCCATCAACATTTCCAGGCCGGGCGTCACCAAGGGCCAGCACTGGCACAATACCAAATTCGAGCAGTTCATCGTGGTGAGGGGGCACGGGCTCATTCAGCAGCGGAACCTTAACGATCCCGAGGGCAAGGTGCTGGAATGGGAGGTCGACGGCGACCACATCCAGGCCGTTCATATGCTCCCGGGGTATACGCACAATATCATCAACCTCTCCGACACCGAGGACCTGGTGACGGTGATGTATTGCAACGAGGTGTTCGATCCGGGGAAGCCGGATACGTATTTCGAACCGGTAAAAATTAATTAGATACGATATGGACTATAGCAAGGTGCAATTCAAGGACAACGGGAAGTTGAAACTCCTGATCATCGTGGGGACGCGGCCGGAGATCATCCGGCTGGCGGCGGTGATCAACAAATGCCGCAAGTATTTCGACTGCCTGCTGGCGCATACGGGCCAGAACTATGATTACAACCTGAACGGGGTGTTTTTCAAGGATCTGAAACTGGCGGATCCCGACGTCTATCTGGATGCCGTGGGCGTGGACCTCGGCGAGACGATGGGCAATATCATCGCCAGAAGCTACCAGCTGATGGTGGCGGTGAAGCCCGACGCCGTGCTTGTGCTCGGGGATACGAATTCCTGCCTCAGCGTCATCGGCGCGAAGCGGCTGCATATCCCGATTTTCCATATGGAGGCCGGCAACCGCTGCAAGGATGAATGCCTGCCGGAGGAGACCAACCGCCGCATCGTCGACATCATCTCCGACGTCAACCTCGCTTACTCCGAGCACGCCCGACGCTACCTGGCGGAATGCGGCCTGCCGAAGGAGCGCACCTACGTCACGGGCAGCCCGATGGCCGAGGTGCTGCACGAGAACCTCGCCGAGATCGAAGGGAGCGACATCCACCGGCGTCTGGGGCTGGAGAAGGGGAGATACATCCTCCTTTCCGCCCACCGCGAGGAGAATATCGACACGGAAAAGAATTTCCTGAGTCTGTTCAGCGCCATCAACGCGATGGCCGCGAAATACGATATGCCCATCCTCTACAGCTGCCATCCGCGCTCCCGCAAGCGCCTGGAGGCGTCCGGATTCCGGCTTGACCCGCGCGTCATTCAGCACGAGCCGCTCGGATTCCACGATTACAACTGCCTGCAGATGAACGCATTTGCCGTCGTCTCCGACAGCGGCACCCTGCCCGAGGAATCCTCTTTCTTCACCAGTGTCGGCCATCCCTTCCCGGCCGTCTGCATCCGTACCTCCACCGAGCGTCCGGAAGCCCTCGACAAGGCCTGCTTCATCCTCGCCGGCATCGATGAGAAGAGCCTCCTCCAGGCCGTCGACACCGCCGTCTCGATGAACGCCGCCTCCGACCACGGCATCCCCGTTCCCACCTATACCGACGAGAATGTCTCCACCAAGGTCGTCAAGATCATCCAGTCCTACACGGGCGTCGTAAACAAAATGGTTTGGCGGAAATTCTGATAAATTTGTTTATATTTGTAAGTTATCAGTCCTCGATTTATGAAAGTTCATCATATTTTACTGTCGTTGCAGGAGCCCGGGGCCCCGGATGCGCTGAAGGGCGCGCTGAACCCCGGCGACGTCGTCGTGGCGGCGCCCGATGCGGCGCTGATGGCGCGGTATGAGGCGCTGCTGGAGAGCCAGCTGGTCGACCGCAGGGATGTCCGTCCGGAGCTGAAAGCCCTCGGCGGAGACCTGAAGGCGATGGCCGCGACCCGGGCGTTCGAGACCATAGCGGACGATACCCTCGAGCGCATCCATCTGGTGCTCTGCCAGGGGATGTCGCTGAGTTTCCGCGACAATGCCCTGACGGACTATCTGAAGGCCTACCTTGTGCGTCTGTGCGGCGATTGCCTCGCGCAGATGCTGGGAGCGCAGGCCTCTCTGGACGGCCGCGACTTCATCGTCTGCGAGACGCAGGGAGCGATTCCCGTGGTGGACCGCGCGCTCACCGATCAGTCGATCGGCGGCCTTGACCGGACGGGCGTGACCGTCGTTTCGGGCGGTTTCGGCCGCAAGGTGACGGGGGAGACCGTTTCCCTCGGCCAGGGCGGATCGGAACTCGCGGCGAATATCTTCGGAGCGGCCCTGCAGGCCGACGCGGTCTGTTACTATGTGCCCGGATTCGTCGAAAAGGCCTCGGCGCTGAGTTACGAAGAGGCCGCCCAGCGATTCGCCCAGGGCGGACCGGTCTATCCGCCGGCTTTGCTTCCGGCCAAGAAGGCGGGGCTGACCGTCGAAGTGGGCGGGCTCCGGATCGAGCCGGCCGAGAAACTGACCGGAGAAAGCGGCATCACCGGCGTGGTCGATTCCGGCCCGATGACCCTCTTCACGGTATACGGCACGGGCCTGCTCGGCAGCGTCGGCATTTCATCCGCCATCTTCGGCCTCCTGGCCGGGAAGGGCATCAATATCCACTTTATCTCGCAGTCGCTCTCGGAGTTCAGCATCAGTTTTGCGGTCAAGCGGAAGGATGCCGCCGCGGCGGAAGAGGCCATCGGCGGCCTGGTCAGCGGACAGCTGTCCGATCTGGCTTTCGACAGCCGCGACGTCGAGATCGTATCGGTCTTCGGCCAGCGGATGAAGCACGTGCCCGGCATCTCGGGTAAAGTCTATACCGCCCTCGGCGATGCGGGCGTCAATGTCATCGCCTCCTCCCAGGGCGGAGAGGAACTGAGCATTTCCATCGTGGTGGACGAGGCGGACGCCGCCCGCGCCAGGGAAGCGCTCGCTCCGCTAAAAGCATAGCGTTATGGCCAGACTCAAATTCCTTCGCCGGATCTTTTCGAGCAAGGTGCTCCCGTCGTGGACCATCCTGCTGCTGGACTTGTTCATCGTCGCGCTCTCGGTCCTGATCGGCTACCTGCTCCGTTTCGAAGTGGATTATCCGTTCCGGAATTCGACGGACCTTTTCATCTCCATCGGCGTCATCGCGGCGGTGGACCTGATCTTCTTCCGGGTTTACCGCACCTACGCCAACGTGCTCCGGCTCTCCTCGTTCATCGACCTGCTGAACATCTTCGCGGCGATGGTCCTGTCCTTTATCGTCACCCTGCTCCTGAACTACCTCAGTCTGTGGATTCTGCATCAGGTGGTGATGCCGCTGTCGGTGCTGATCACCTCCTATCTGGTGGCTTTCGTGCTGATGGTGACGTTCCGGATGGTCATCAAGACCATTTACGACGAATTCTCCACCTCCAAGAGCGCCAGCCGGCTCAACGTCTTCATCTACGGCACCCAGGCCGGCGGCATCAACATCGCCAAATCCATCCGCGCGGGCGGATACGACCGCTTCCACCTCCGCGGCTTCATCTCGGACGATCCGGCGATGTTCGGCAAGACCACCATGGGCATGAAGGTCTACGCCAATGACGGGAAACTGATGGATGTCGTGGCCGAAGAGCGGATCCAGGGCATCATCGTCTCCCCGATGAAATTCCACCAGGAGGGCATCGACATCAACGCCTTCGCCGACAAGTTCCTCTCGGCGGGCGTGCAGATGTTCACCGCCCCCGAAATCATCTCGGGCCTCGGGACCGGCACGCCGGCGCCCATCAAGCAGGTGCAGATCGAAGACCTCCTGATGCGCGATCCCATCGAAATCGACATGGCGGCGATCGGCGGCCTCCTGCAGGGACGCAAAATCCTCATCACCGGTGCGGCCGGCTCCATCGGCAGCGAGATCATGCGGCAGGTGGCGTCCTTCAACCCCTACCAGCTCATCCTCGTCGACCAGGCCGAAACCCCGCTTCACGACATTCGCCTCGAGCTCAAGCGCAACTGGCGGGACATCGACGCCCCCACGCTCGTGGCGGACATCTCCAACCGCGAGCGGGTGGAGAGCATTTTCGCGCGGTACAAGCCCGATTACGTCTTCCACGCGGCCGCCTACAAGCACGTGCCGATGATGGAGGACAACGTCTCGGAGGCCATTCAGAACAATGTTCTCGGCACCAAGGTCATCGCGGATCTCTCCGTGAAGTACGGGGTGGACAAATTCGTGATGGTCTCCACCGACAAGGCGGTCAACCCGTCCAACGTGATGGGCTGCTCGAAGCGCATCTGCGAGATCTACGTGCAGTCGCTGGCGAAGAAGATCCAGAAGGACGGCAGCGCCGCGACGCAGTTCATCACCACCCGCTTCGGCAACGTGCTCGGGTCCAACGGCTCGGTCATCCCGCTCTTCCGCCGTCAGATCGAGGAAGGCGGTCCGGTGACGGTGACGCATCCCGACATCATCCGCTATTTCATGACCATCCCCGAGGCCTGCCGGCTGGTGCTGGAGGCAGGGTCGATGGGCCACGGCGGCGAGATTTACATCTTCGACATGGGCGAGCCCGTCAAGATCGTCGACCTCGCGCGGAAGATGATCGCCCTCTCGGGCCGGAAGGACGTGAAGATCGAATTCACCGGCCTTCGCCACGGCGAGAAACTCTATGAAGAGCTGCTCAACACGAAGGAAAACACCCAGGCGACGCGCCACGACAAGATCATGATCGCCAAGGTGCGGGAATACGAGTTCGACGAGGTGTCGAAGGCCGTCGACGAGCTGATCAAGGCCAGTTACGGCTTCGACGCGATGCGGACGGTCGCCCTCATGAAGGCCCTCGTTCCCGAGTACAAGAGTCTCAATTCGGCTTATTCAGAACTGGACAAATGAAACGCGCATTAATTACCGGCATCACCGGACAGGACGGGTCTTTTCTGGCCGAATTCCTGCTCGAAAAGGGCTATGAAGTCCATGGCGTGCTGCGCCGCAGTTCGTCTTTCAATACGGGGCGGATCGAGCATCTGTACCTCGGCGAATGGATCCGCGACACGCGGCAGAGCCGGCCCGTCAACCTCCACTGGGGGGATATGACCGACTCGAGTTCGCTCGTCAGGATCATCAGCGAGGTGCAGCCGGATGAGATCTACAACCTGGCCGCCCAGAGCCACGTGAAGGTGTCCTTCGACGTGCCGGAATTCACGGCCGACACCGACGCCAACGGCGTGCTGCGCCTGCTGGAGGCGGTCCGCATCTGCGGCCTCACCAGGACGTGCCGCATCTACCAGGCCTCGACTTCGGAACTCTATGGCAAGGTCCAGGAGGTTCCCCAGACCGAGACGACCCCGTTCTATCCGCGTTCCCCGTACGCCGTGGCCAAGCTCTACGGCTTCTGGATGATGAAGAATTACCGCGAAAGTTACGGAATGTACTGCTGCAACGGCATCCTCTTCAACCACGAGTCGGAGCGCCGCGGCGAGACGTTCGTGACGCGGAAGATCACCCTTGCGGCCGCACGGATCGCCCGCGGCCTGCAGGACAAGCTCTACCTGGGCAACCTCAACGCCCTTCGCGACTGGGGCTACGCCCGGGATTATGTGGAGTGCATGTGGCTGATTCTCCAGCAGGAGCAGCCGGACGACTATGTGATCGCCACCGGCGAGCAGCATTCCGTGCGGGAATTCTGCACGCTTGCGTTTGCCGAGGCGGGTATCGGCCTGCGCTGGGAGGGGACCGGCCTGGAGGAGAAGGGGATCGACGCCGCGACGGGGCGGGTGCTGGTGGAGGTGGATCCGCAGTATTTCCGTCCCGCGGAAGTGGAGACCCTGCTCGGCGACCCTTCCAAGGCGGTCCGCCGTCTGGGATGGAATCCCTGCAAGACCTCTTTCACGGACCTGGTGAAGATTATGGTAAAGCACGACCTGGAATATGTTGGATAAGTCTTCGAAGATCTATGTCGCCGGCCACCGCGGAATGGTGGGGAGCGCCATCGTGCGCGAACTGCAGCGGCAGGGGTATCACAATCTCGTCCTCCGGACGCACCGCGAGCTGGACCTGACCCGTCAGGCCGATGTGGAGGCGTTCTTCGCCGCTGAAAAGCCGGAGTACGTGTTCCTCGCAGCGGCGAAGGTCGGCGGCATCGTGGCCAACCAGAACGCCCTTGCGGACTTCATGTACGATAATATGATCCTGGAGATGAATGTCATTCACGCCGCCTGGCGGAATGGCTGCAGGAAACTCCTCTTCCTCGGATCTTCGTGCATCTATCCCCGTCTCGCGCCCCAGCCGATGCCGGAGAGCTGCCTGCTGACCGGCGCGCTGGAGAAGACCAACGAGGCCTACGCCCTGGCGAAGATCAGCGGCTTGAAGTACTGCGAATTCCTGAACCGCCAGTACGGGACCGACTATATTTCCGTGATGCCGACCAATCTCTACGGCCCCAACGACAACTACCATCCGGAGCACTCGCACGTGCTTCCGGCGCTGATCCGCCGCTTCCACGAGGCGAAGGTTTCCGGCGCGGAATCCGTGGTCTGCTGGGGCGACGGTTCGCCCCTCAGGGAGTTCCTCTATGTGGATGACCTGGCGAATCTCTGCGTCTTCCTGATGAACCATTATTCCGGCAACGAAACCGTTAATGCCGGTACCGGGAAGGAGCTGACGATAAAGGAATTAACGGAACTCGTGGCCAAGGTGGTGGGGTATTCCGGCGAGATCCGCTGGGATCCTTCCCGCCCCAACGGCACGCCCCGGAAACTGCTGGACGTGTCGAAGGCGACCGCCCTCGGCTGGACGTACAAGACCGAACTCGAGGACGGCATCCGGCTGGCTTATGAGGATTTCCTGAACAATCCCGTCCGCGCCGAGCGCTAGCCCTTCAGCCATTCGCACGAGGCGGTTTCGCCTGCGATCCATACGACATCCCCGCTCTGGAACTTCAGGTCCGGGCGGGGATTTGTGATGAATTCATCCCCGCGGAGGACGCTGATCACCATGCAACGCTGCTCGCGCATATTGGTGTCCTTGAGGACCGTGCCCGTGAGGCGGGAGGTTTCTTTCAGCGTCACTTTGTCGACCTTGAAGGGGGCGGCGTCGGCCGCAGGGGCCTCGATGGAGGCCGACATCAGCTTCCTGAGCGCTTCGATCTGGGCGGTCGTTCCTACGGCGAGCAGGCGGTCGAACGGGTAGACGACCGTGTCGCCGTCGGGGATGATGATGCTCCGCGAGCCGCGTTCGATCTTGATGATGTTCGCGCCGGTCTCGCTGCGGAAGGGGATGTCTTTCATCCGGCAGCCCGCGAATTCGCTGTCGGGGGAGAGCTCCACCGGTTCGAGGTGGACGTCGTATCCGGCGAGGGAGCGCTGGACGGAGGTCGTGACGGGCTTGCGCCTGCGCTCGGCCTCTTCTTTCTGGTTGAGGTTCTTGAAGAAGTGTTTCTCGATGCCGTTGAATTTGTTCAGGTAGCGACGTCCCAGCAGGAACAGGATCCCTCCGGCGCCGAGGACGAGTAGAATGGCCCACCACGACATATCAAAATAGGTGGATACGATGCTCAGCACGATGGCTATGCCGAGGAAAGCGCGCGTGAGGGTCAGTCCGAAGAGCGGCCAGCGGTTGATCGGCTTTTCCTCGAGAAGTTTCAAGGCGAATTTCCCGATGTCGCCGCTCGAGATGGACAGCCCATAGATGAACGGGAGCATCGCGGCGAGGGTGACGGCGACGGTCACGCCGTCCCGGGCGGTTTCGCTCCAGATAGGGAACAGTCTGAGGGCGAGGGGCTCCAGGAATACCTTCGAGGCGATGGCCAGGGCCATGATGATGACCCCGTAGAGGGCGATGCGGAGGAAGTACGACCGGAGCAGTTTCTTCCAGTAGCTCTGCTCGGCGGCGCTGCGGTCGTTCTTCTGGGCGGGCTGCAGGCGCTCCAGGGCCTTTGCGGGCAGTTTCCGCTGGAGAAGCCGGTCGACAGGGCCCGCCAGTTTGATCATATAGGGCGTCGTGAAGGTCGTGATGACCGAGACGGCGATGATGACCGGATAGATGAAGCCGCTCATCACGCCGAGACTTGCGCCGACCCCCGCGATGATGAAGCCGAATTCGCCGAGTTGCGCGAGGCTGAATCCCGTGTGGACGGCGTTGGAGAGCCCGTTCCCGGTGAGGATGATGCCGGCGCCGCTGAAGAGGATGTGGGTGAGGATAACGAGCAGGGTCAGGATGAGGATGACCAGCCAGTTCTGGGCGATGACGGCCGGATCGACCATCATACCCACCGAGACGAAGAAGATGGCGCTGAAGAGGTCCTTGATGGGGCTGATGAGTTTTGAAATGTGCTCGCTTTCAATCGTTTCCGCGAGGATGGAGCCCATCAGGAACGCGCCGAGCGCCTCCGAATAGCCGGCCCCGGTGGCGAGGGTCACCATCCCGAAGCAGAGGCCGATGCTCACCAGCAGGAGGATCTCGTCGGACAGCCATTTCTTCGCTTTCTTGAAGACCGTCGGGATGACGTAGATGCCGACGAGGAACCACAGGATGAGGAAGAAGAGCAGTTTCCCGAGGCCCAGGATGAGTTCGCCGCCCTGGAAGTTGTTGGAGACGGCCATCGTGGAGAGGAGGACCATCAGGAGGATGGCGATGAGGTCTTCTACGACGAGGGTGCCGAAGACCAGCGATGCGTAGGGTTTCTGCTTGAGGCCGAGGTCGTCGTAGGATTTGAGGACGACGGCGGTGGAGGACATGCCGAGCAGGCCGCCGAGGAAGACGCTTTCCATCGTGGTCCAGCCGAGGGCCTGTCCGGTGACGTAGCCGAGGACGAATACGCCGACGGCCTTGACGAGGGCGGTGACGATGGGGCCGCTGCCTACTTTGAGGAGTTTCTTGAAGCTGAATTCCAGGCCGAGGCCGAACATCATGAAGATGACGCCGATGTCGGACCACTGCTCGACGGCCTCCTTGGAGGAAATGTTGGCGAAAAAGTCGATATGCGGGCCGATCAGGATGCCGGCGACGATGTATCCGAGGATCAGCGGCTGCTTGAGCGCCTTGGAGATGATGGTGAAGACGCCGGCCGAGATGAGGATCACGGCGAGGTCTCTGACAAGGCTCATTCCTTCTTCCATAGTTTTTCAGATAAAGTACGCAAAATTAATCAAAAGTTTCTATATTTGTCTTTTAGTGAATCTAAAAATCTTTGCGCTATGAAAAAACTGTCCATTCTTGTCTCGGTGGCCGTGGCCGGCCTTCTGATGTATTCCTGCGGATTCTTCAACTACATGGCCAACAGCATCGCCACCCAGCCCGAATTCCAGGTCAAGGGCGACGGCTCCGCCGAGGGTATCTACAACGGCCAGACTTTCCGGGCCATCAAGACCGGTACCTGCGACTACGCCTGGTCCTCCAGCGATCCTTCTCAGCTCATCGTCAAGACCAGCGGCAACGACGCCTACGTCACCGGCCGGCTCAAGAATGCCGCACAGTCCGCATATCCCAAGCTCACGGCCCGCAACGCCCAGATCGACTCCATCGCTCCCGTGACGCACGAGGTGCCCGTCTTCGCCTGGACGCTGAAAGTCTACGACGCCGCCGGCAGCCTCGTGAAAGATCCCAAGGCGCTCGTCCGTAACAATACCTATATCATCAAGATGGTCAAGATCGGCGGTTCTTCCTCCAGCCCCAGCTACACGCCGGTAGCCAAGCTCATCGGCGGACTCAAGATCAGCGCGGGCGACGAGACCATCAACCTGCCTTTCACGCTGAGCAACTCGTCCTATACGACGATCAGCAGCACCTCCACGACCTACACGATCCAGACGCCCGCCAAGGCCGCCAGCTGCACTGTCAAAGCGACCCTCGGCGACTACACGGAATCGCTCGCCATCGCCACGAAATAGTTCGCGGCTCCCGTTATTCTTCCTGTAGAATCCTCCTGCAGGTGATATACCGCATGAAGTAGTACGGATTGGAGAACTTCTGAAACTCCACGCCGTGCGTGACGCCGCAGTGGATGAACGTGAAGTCGCTGTGCTCCAGGTCCACGTCCACTACGATGCCGACGTGGCCGACATCCTTGATGCCGCCGGCCCGTTTCCCGAAGAGCACGATGTCGCCCCGGCGGATCTCCTGCTGGTCGACGGCCGACATCCCCTCGCAGACGCCGTCTCCCTCCAGAATCTGGGATACGGTCCTGCGGGGCAGTTCGATGCCGATGCCCCGGAAGGCGGCCCTGACGAAGCTCGAGCAGTCGTAGAACGCCGGCCCCTCGGCGCCCAGTTTATAGGGCTTGCCGAGGAAGGTGCTGGCGTAGGCGATGAGACTGTCGGCCCGGCTCATCGGCGGCTGTTCCGCCGCAACCTGCTCCGCCGCAACCTGCTCTGCCGCAACCTGTGCCGGCGGCTCCGTTACGGCCAAACCGTTGCCCTGCCGGGCGTACAAGCACCCCGCAGAGAGCAGCAGCCATAACAAAACGGGCAAACGCCTCATTGCTCCTGATTTTTCTTTCCGATATAATATACAATCGGACTTCCCACAACGAGAATCAGCAGCAATGTTCCCCAGAAAACGATGTCACCGATCATTGATGTCATATTTTTTCTTTCTCTTTGTCTGATGTCGTTTTTCTCCCTTTTCACCATCCTGAATGAACTTCATTCCCAGGATAAGGAAAAAGAGCAGAAACACAGATGCAAGAATCTTGCCCCAGACGAAATTTTTGTCACCGTTAAAAAAAGTGGCAAGGATAACGGACGTGGCAAGATACTTCGCAATATCCATCAGCCATTTCCCAAATTCTTTATACATGGCAAAGTTGGATAAAATGATTGAGAAAAGCAAGGACTTACAATTCCAGATGATAGAGTTTGATGAGGCCGGCGATTTCGGGATCGAGGTTGCCGCGGTGGACGAAGGACCGTTCGGCGGCACATGCGCGCATATAGCACTCCACGGCCTCGCGGTCCTCGCCGCGGCGGGCGTGGAGGATGGCCCGGAGGTAGTCGACCTTCGGATCTTCGGCGCAGGACCGGAGCACGTCGAGCGCCGTGGCGTTGTAGTCCAGGGCGCATAGCGCCACGGCACTGTTGTAGTCGCGATAGGGTTTCAGGATGGCGACTGCGGTCTTATAGTCCTTCTCCATCAGCGCGCGGACCCCGCGGCGGTAGACCGTGTCGATCTGGGTAGAGTCGGCGTTAAAGCACATCCTGTCGGTGTCGCAGAGCGAAGTCAGCGTGCTGATGTAGAAGGTGAGGGGTTCGCTCCGGGGAATGTCGTAGATCATTTTGTCTTCCCGGTAGATCTCGCCCTCCAGGGCGATCTCGGCCTTCCGGAGATCCTTTTCGGCCAGGATGGTCTGGACATAGTGGTAGACGATATCTCCGTTGACATCGGTGATGACGCTGTCGAGCCGCAGGCCCTCGGTGACGATGGGGGATTTGACCCAGCGGCGGAACATCTGCTCCCGCCGCGAGAGTTTCGCCCGGTTGCGCCGCACGAGGACCGAGTCGGTGTAGTGCGCGACGGCGGTCTCCTCCGTGAGCGTGGTCTTCCGCTCCAGGAAGATCCTGAGCTGGCCCGCGTTCAGGAAACGCAGCGAATCGGCGGCGATCCCGGCGAGAAACCGGTTGTAGCGGTCGTATCCCTTCAGCTGCGCCGCCCGGTACAGGTCGCCCGTGATGATGACCGGGTCGAGCGCCGTGCTGTCCCGGCCCGTAAACAGCTCCGGGTAGAACCGCACCTGCCAGGTCTTGTCCTGCAGGCGTTCCGGGACGGTAATCTGGAAGCTGAGGTTGACCATTCCGTGCCGCTCCGCCACGTTCCTGAACCGTGCCGTAACCACGGCCGCATCCAATACGTCGGTCGCCGTCATCTCGCCGTTCTCGTCCTTCACGGCTCTCATCAGGATCACCTGTTTCCCGTACGGGTCCTCGACCGTAATCGATTCGTCCCGGGCGCGGTCCACTTCCAGCACGGGCACCTCGTTCTCCTCCACCAGGGCGATCGCGGGCGTGACGACGTCTTTTTTCAGCCCCGAAACCTTCTTCCCGGTACCGCAGGACAGGACCGCGAGCATGGCGGCGGCGACGTATGGATATGCGGCTTTTCTCATCAGTTCAAAATCTCTATGCGGTTGGCGACGATGTCGGACGAATACTTTTCCGTGCCGTCCGCGGCGGTGTATTTGCTGTTGCGGATCCTCCCGCACACGTGTACGGGCGTACCTTTCTGGATAAGTCCGAAGTCGGGCATCCCGTCGCCCTCCCACGCGGTGATGGTGTGCCAGGTGGTGTCGGTCAGCTGCGACCCGTCCTCGGCGCGGAAGATCAGGTTGGTCGCCATCGTGAAGCGGATATTCTTGCTGTCCGCGCTCTTGCTGGGGAAGACGAGTCCGACGTTTCCCACCAGCTCTGCTTTGTTCATTTGTTCCATTTCTCTGTGTAATTGTTCGGTTGTTGATGAATTCCTCCGCCGCTTCCGGTGCGCACCTTTCGGCAGAACGGCTGCAAGGTACGGCCGGATTCCCGCTCCGTCAAGCGAGAGGGCGGGCCGGGGTGCGGATTTTTCTGTTTTTTGAATGAATTCGCGGTTTTTTGAACGCTTCTGAAAGAAAAATCAGCGACTTAAAAAAAGATTCTTTCACTTCTCTTTTTTCTTGAAAATGAAGGAATCATAAAAACTTTCGAAATCTTTTTTTAAGTCCTTGGAATTGCGGTTTTCTCTTTGCAACTTGCGGCCGCTTATGGAACGGATCAAAGAAAAATCCGGGCGCGAATACTGCCTCGGCTGTGGAATGCGAATCACCGGGCGGACCGACAAACTCTTCTGTTCGGACCGCTGCCGGAGTCTGTACAATTACCGGAAAGGCCGCTCCCGCAGTCTGATGAAGGTCCGGGTGATGGGCCTGCTGGAGAAGAACTACGAGATCCTGGATACGCTCATCAGCCAGGGCGTCCGGGATATGGAAGTGTCCACGCTGGAGATGATGGGCTTCAAGCCCGAATGTGTCACCTCCTTCACCATCCGCGGGCGGCTCAAGGACGTCTGGTGCTATGACATCCGCTATAATATGTCGGGCGGACGCCTGTTCAACATCAGACGTCCGCTCGATATCTTGAAAAATCTGCCCTGAGGCGGTTTTATTCGGCTTTCTTTGCCGCGAGCTTCTGCGGATCCTTGAACAGGATCATAAAGAGGATGCCCACGACGAAAGCGTATCCCGCGAAGATGTACCAGGCCTTGGCCCAGGAGGGATTGGCGGCATTGTAGACGCAGACTTCGACGACTTTGCCGGCGGCCAGGGTGCCGATGGTGGCGCCGAGACCGTTGGTCATCAGCATGAACAGGCCCTGTGCGCTGGAGCGGATGTCGGTGCTGGTGTTCTGCTCGACGTAGAGGGAACCGGAGATGTTGAAGAAGTCGAAGGCGACGCCGTAGACGATACAGCTAAGGATGAAGAGGAGCACGCCGGGGAAGTCGGGGGTTCCGAGTCCGAAGAATCCGAAGCGGAACACCCAGGCGAACATCGCGATGAGCATCACTTTCTTGATGCCGAAGCGCTTCATGCAGAAGGGGATCAGCAGGATGCAGAGGGTTTCGGATGCCTGTGAGATGGCGATGAGGGCGTTGGAATTCTTGACGGCGAAGGTGCTTGCAAGGGCCGGATTGTCTGCGAAGGAGCCGAGGAAGGTGTTGGCGTAGCCGTTCGTGATCTGGAGCGAAGCGCCCAGAAGCATCGAGAAGATGAAGAAGATCGCGAACTGGCCGTTCTTGAAGAGCGAGAAGGCCTTGAGGCCGAAGGCGTCGGCGAGACTCTGCTTCTCGTCGGATTTGTTGATCTCGCAGTGCGGCATCGAGAGGGCGTAGCCGCAGAGGACCAGCGAGAGGATACCGGAGGAGAAGAGCTGCGTGTAGCTGTCCTGCATCTGGGTGCCGCCTATGCGGAGGAAGTTGGTGAGGAGCATGCTGCAGATGAAACCGACCGTGCCGAAGACGCGGATCGGAGGGAAGTCCTTGACGGGATCCATTCCTTCCTTGGCGAGGGCGTTGTAGGCCACGGAGTTGGCGATGGCGATCGTCGGCATGAAGAAGGCGACGCTGAAGCTGTAGAGGATAAACAGCGGCCCGAACTCGACGGGGGCTGCGCCGGCCGTCCGCATATAGCAGTAGAGTCCGGCTCCGATCATGAACAGTCCGGCCAGGCCGTGGCAGAGCGAGAGCACTTTCTGGGCCTCGATCTTACGGTCCGCCACGATACCCATCAGGGTGGGCATAAAGAGGGAGACGATACCCTGCATCGTGAAAAACCATTTGATTTGGGGTCCCATTCCGATGCCGCCGAGATAGCGACCGATAGAAGTAAGGTAAGCGCCCCATACGGCGAACTCAAGGAAATTCATCAGAATCAGCTTGAGGGTAACGGGTTTGATCTTCTGCATAGCGATTTGGATGTTAGTATTGCAAATTTACGATTATTTCTGATATTTTCGCTATCTTTGAGGGATTATTTGAAAATATGTTCACGTATAAGGTTACAGCGAAAGATCCCGGAAGCAACGCGCGGGCGGGCGTGATTTCCACCGACCACGGGGAGATCCGCACCCCCATCTTCATGCCGGTCGGCATGGTCGGCAGCGTCAAGGGCGTCTACCACAGGGATCTGAAAGAGGATATCGGGGCCGAAATCATTCTCGGCAACACCTATCACCTCTATCTCCGTCCCGGTCTGCACATTCTCCGGGAGGCCGGCGGCCTGCACCGCTTCGAGGGCTGGGACCGCCCGATCCTCACCGACAGCGGCGGCTTCCAGGTATTCTCCCTCAGCCCGATCCGGAAACTGACCCCCGACGGCTGTACCTTCTCTTCGCATATCGACGGCTCCCGCCACACCTTCACCCCGGAAAATAACGTCGAAACCCAGCGCATCATCGGCGCCGACATCGTGATGGCCCTCGACGAATGCTGCCCCGGCGACGCCGATTTCGCCTACGCGGAGAAATCCCTCCGGCTCACCCAGGGCTGGCTGGAGCGCTTCGCAAGGCATTTCGACGAGACCGGGCCGCTCTACGGCTACGGGCAGACGATGTTCCCGATCATCCAGGGCTGCGTCTATCCCGACCTGCGCAGGCGGGCGGTGGAGCACGCGCTTTCGCTTGACAACGACAACCGCGGCGGCTACGCCATCGGCGGCCTGGCGGTAGGGGAGCCCGCCGAGAAGATGTACGAGATGATCGAGACGGTCCATCCGATCCTGCCTGCCGGCAAGCCCCGTTATCTGATGGGTGTCGGCACGCCGGAGAACATCCTCGAGGCCATCGCCCGCGGGGTGGACATGTTCGACTGCGTGATGCCCACCCGCAACGGCCGCAACGGAATGCTGTTCACCTGGAACGGCATTATGAATATGCGCAACGCCAAGTGGGCGGAGGATTTCTCGCCGCTCGACCCTTCCGGCAGTTCGTTCGTCGACAGCCATTACAGCAAGGCCTATGTGCGTCATCTTTTCATCGCCGGGGAAATGTTCGGCGCGATGATCGCCTCCGAGCACAATCTCGCCTTCTATCTGGACCTGGTACGGGAAGCGCGCCGCCACATCGAGGCGGGCGATTTCACGCCCTGGAAGGAGGCGACCGTCAAACGCATCATGCAGAGGATGTAGGCTATGCTGGGACTGAAGAAACTCGACTGGTACATCATCAAGAAGTTCATGCTGACCTTCTTTTCCGCTATCATCCTGATAGTGGGCATCGTCATCATCTTCGACATCAGCGAGAAGATCGACGATTTCGTCCAGCGGGAAGCGCCCCTGAAGGCCATCATCTTCGATTATTACCTCAACTTCGTCCCGTACTTCATGAATATGTTCAGCCCGCTGTTCGTATTCATTTCCGTCATCTTCTTCACCTCGCGGATGACCGCCAATTCCGAATTCGTGGCCATCCTCTCCTGCGGCGTCAGCTACCACCGGATCATGCGGCCGTACATCGTTTCGGCCGCCCTCATCGCGCTGTTCTCGCTGTCGCTCAACCTCTGGGTCATTCCGCAGGCCAACAAGACGCGCATTCCGTTCGAGAAAAAATACGTCAAGGACCGCAGCAGCCTGAGCGACCGCGACGTGCATTACAAGCTGGAAAACAACCGCTTCGTGTATGTGGAATCGTTCAGCACCTGGAACAACACGGCCTACAATTTCACTCTGGAAGAACTGGGCGAAGAGCATCTTGTCAGTAAACTTTCCGCCGAGAGCGCGCAGTGGGACAGTGTCCGCCACGTCTGGAAACTGAAGAATTATTTCATCCGGGATTACGGCGAGGGACTCCGCGACCGCATCCGCTCGGGCAAGCAGCTCGATACGGCCCTGAGTCTTACCGTGGAGGATTTCTACCGGACTGAAAAGACCGTCGAGCAGCTCTCCCGGCGAAGTCTGGACGAGCTGATCGACGTGCAGGAGGAGCGCGGCGACGCCAATGTGATGTTCGCCAAAATCGAGATGAATAACCGCTGGTCGCTGCCGTTCTCGGCCTTCATCCTGACGATCATCGGCGTGTCGCTCTCGACCAAGAAGCGGCGGGGAGGCATCGGCTGGAACATCGCCATCGGCATCGCGCTGAGTTTCTCGTATATCCTGTTCATGAAGTTCAGCGAGATGTTCGTCTATACGGACACCCTGCCGCCGGGCATCGCCATCTGGCTGCCGAATATCATCTACTCGATCATTGCCGCCGTTCTTTATATCATGGCGCCGAAATAGGATTTATATGCTGGTCAAAATTGTCAACAAGTCTCCGTATCCGCTGCCGCAGTATGCGACGGAGCAGTCCGCCGGACTGGATCTCAAGGCGGATCTCGCGGAGCCCGTCACGCTGCGGCCCCTGCAGCGGGCGATGGTCCCTACGGGGCTTTATATCTCTCTTCCGAAAGGATTCGAGGCGCAGATCCGCCCCCGCAGCGGCCTGGCCGCGAAGCACGGAATCACGGTGCTGAATTCCCCGGGCACCGTCGACGCCGATTACCGCGGCGAAATCCGCGTGGTGCTCGTGAACCTGTCGGAGGAGCCGTTCGAGATCGTTCCGGGTGAACGGATCGCCCAGATGGTCGTCGCCCGCCACGAGCAGGTGCAATGGGAGCCCGTCGAGGTGCTGGACGATACCGACCGCGGCGCCGGCGGTTTCGGCTCCACGGGACGGTAGGCACTCCCGGAAACTATTCCAATAAATTGTAAATCATGCAAATCGAAAAACTTTACGATACCTTCCTCGCCTCCGCCGGCGTGAATACCGACAGCCGGACCGTGGCGCCGGGACAAATCTTCTTCGCCCTGAAAGGGGAGACTTTCGACGGAAACCTCTATGCCCTGCAGGCACTGGAGAAGGGGGCTGTCTGCGCCGTGGTGAATGCGGACTCCGAGGCGGCTTCGTCCGGCGATCCGCGCGTCGTGGCCGTTCCGGATACCCTCGCGGCCCTTAAGGAACTGGCCGCCCGGCACCGTCGCCAAGTGCGGAAAGACCTCGTCGTCATCGGCCTTACCGGCACCAACGGCAAGACGACCACCAAGGAACTTCTCCGCGCCGTGCTTTCGGTGAAGTACAACGTCCTGGCGACCGAGGGCAATCTCAACAACGACATCGGCGTTCCCCTCACGGCGTTGCGGCTCAGGCCCGAACATGAGATCGCCGTCATTGAAATGGGCGCGAGCCATCCGGAGGACATCACGGCCCTCACGCCGGTCAGCCAGCCCGACTACGGCCTCATCACCAATGTCGGCAAGGCGCATCTGCTCGGCTTCGGGAGTTTCGAGGGCGTCAAACGGGCCAAGGGGCGGCTTTACGACTGGATCAAGGCGCACGGAAAGGCCGTCTTCGTCAACGGCGACGACCCTGACCTGATGGAAATGGCCTCTTCCCGCGGGCTTGAGAAGCATTTGTACGGGATCCGTGAAGAGGGTGTGGAGGTGCTGCCCTCATCGGCGGCGCAGCCGTTTGTCCGGCTAAAGGTGGACGGCGTCGAGGTCGATTCGCACCTTGTCGGAGTCTACAATGCGGCCAATATCCTCGCCGCGATGGCCGTGGGTCGTTTCTTCGGAATCTCCCGTGCGGAAGCCGCCGCCGCCATTTCGGCTTATATCCCTTCCAACAACCGCTCCCAGATGTCCCGCACCGAGCGCAACGTCCTCATCGAGGACGCCTACAACGCCAATCCCTCGAGCATGGCCGCGGCCCTGGACAATTTCTCCAATATGGAAGATCCCCGCAAAGTCGCCCTCCTCGGCGATATGCGCGAACTGGGTGCCGACTCGCTGAAGGAGCACGTCGCGGTGCTCGAGAAACTTCGCGCGCTCGGGCTCTGGAAAGTGTGCCTGGTAGGGGAGGAATTCCGCAAAGCGCTCGCAAGTGCCGCTGATACCGCGGCTGATGCTGATGCTGCTGGTGCCTCGGCTGATGCCGCCCTCTCCTGGTACCCGGACTCGGACGCCCTCGCTGCCGCCCTCCGCGCGCATCCGCTCTCCGGCTGCATCATCCTCGTCAAGGGCTCCCGCGGCATCCGGATGGAAAAAGTCCTCCCCGCATTGTAGCCCCGTCATAGCGCAGCGCTTCCCCCGTTATAGCGCAGCGCTTGCTCCACCAAAAAAGGTTTGGCTACTGGTGTGAAGGCCATGTTGAAGGCCGTGAGGCCGCCAGAGGGGGTGTCGGGGGATACTTCCCCCGTTATAGCGCAGCGCTTGCTCCACCAAAAAAGGTTTGGCTACTGGCCAAACCTTTTTTTGGTGGAGCTGGGCGGACTCGAACCGCCGTCCAAACACCGCATCAAGCGGCTTTCTACGCGCTTATCCTTCCTTTGATTGTCGGGGCGGAAGTGCCGGAAGGCGGGCTCGTCGCACCCTTAGCCTTTGGGTCTTGGCGGAGTTTAAAGGCGTCCCTCCGTGCAGCCTGCTTGAATGATACCCCTGGGCCGGAACATAGCGGGCGTAAAGTCCGAGGGATACTCGTCGGCGTCGCAGCCTTGGCGACGCGGATTAAGCCTTTCTGCTTGGCAGATTAGGCAGCGAGTGCGTAGTTGCTATCGGCAACTGATTGTTCGATGTCTGAGATTAACGGGCAAGGCATCGACGCCCGGCGTGCTTACCGCCCAAAGTCAGTGCTGTCAAAACCAAAACAGCCCCGTTTGAGCGCGCAAATATACAAACATTTCCCCAATCCCCAAATTTTTCGGGTATTTTTTTAGGGATGCCGGGGGCATTCAGAACCGCCAGAGGAGGCCGGCTTCGGCATCGAGGTAGTTTCTGGGAATCCAGGTACCGCCGAGGAGGAAGGTCAGGCCTTTTGCGGGTCCTTTGGGAATGGGGTGGATGAGAAGACCGGCATCCAGGGCGAAGTTCCGGAAGCCGCGGTCGCGGACGCGGGCCCACTGCCCGTCGGAATCTTTCCAGCAGAGCGTCCGCACGCCGTATCCCGCGCCCAGATAGATGGAGACCGGCTTCCAGACGGCGTAGGAGGCGTTCAGCGTGATATGATGGCGATTCACGGTCCGGGCGTCTCCGCTCCAGAAATAGCCGCCCTCGGATGTGCTTCCGGTGTTGCCGGGATTGTCGCCCGGAGTCGTGCTGCCCGGGTCGCTGCCGACAGGGATCGTGCCGTCGGATAAACAGTCGTAGGAAGTCTTCTGCCAATGGAAATTGCTGCGTCCCTTGAGGAACAGACCCCATCTCCCGAAGGTAACGCCTGCCAGCAACCCGTAAGAGAGGTCGGGGTAAACGCCGACCGTCACACCGGCCAGCGCACGGGGAGGGGAGAGCCGTGCTGTTCCTGCCGCCGCTCTGTCAGCATTCCCTGCCGCCGCTCCGTCAGCACTTCCGGCAACCGCTCTGTCAGCACTCCTGCCAGTCTCCGCTCCCGTTATTCCCGGACTCAGTCCCGGGAACCTTTGCTCCGCTCCGGACCGCAGACGCGAGGCGACAACCTCACCGTCCGGCACGATACGCTCCGCTTCCTGCGCCGGCCACTGTCCGGACGTGAACCAGTCGCGGATCGCCTCGAACCGGCGGCGCTGTCCGGGCGTCATTTCTCCGAGGGCGTACTGCAGATTTTTCCGGACCTCCGATAGCTCCCGGGTCAGCGTCTGGAGACTGTCGCGGGGAACGGCTTTCCCCCGGTCGATACGGTCCCGCCAGTCCGCGCAGCGCCGGCAGACATATTCGTACCGGTCCAGGGCGGCATTCCACACCTGCTCCTGCGCGGAGGCCGTCATGCTCCCGGCCAGCAAGCAACCCGCCAGCAGCAAGATCCCGTATGCCCGTCCGCATTTCATATTGCAAAGATAATCAAGATAAGGACGCAAGTCCTAAAAAAGCGTCAAAATGTTACTTGTCTGTCTCATAGAACCGCTTCGAGCGATGAAAGGCATCGCGGCGTGCGGGATTTTTGCTATCTTTGCAGTCGGTATGGAACTGGAATCCGGATTTATCGTAGAGCCAGAGCTGGACGGAGACATCGCCGGCCCGGAACTGCTGCATCGCAGCGGGAAGGGCTGTGCCGAGATCTGGCGCGTCCAGAAATTCGGCCAGTTCGTCATCCTGAAGGCCCTAAAGCCGGAATATCGGGAAGATCCTGTGTATGAGGCGCTTCTGAGGAAAGAATTCGAGATCGGATACGGGCTCAACCATCCTTCCATCTGCCGGACCTGGCACTTCCGCAGGCATCCGGCCCTGGGCAACTGCATCGAGATGGAGTGGGTGGACGGAATGCCCCTTCAGGAACGGTTCCGGGACGGGAAGCCGGATGACGCGCTTTTCCGCAGAATCGCCGGGGAAATCTGCGATGCCGTGGCCTATCTGCATTCCCGCCAGGTCGTCCACCGGGATATCAAGCCCTCCAATATTCTCATCACCCACAACGGCGACAACGTGAAACTCATCGACTTCGGGCTGGCGGATTCCGATGATTCGGCCATCCTGAAGATGTCCGCGGGGACGCACCGCTATCTTGCGCCGGAGGTGGAAGCGGGGGAGCGGGCCGATGTCCGGACCGATATCTGGGCCGTGGGGCGTGTGCTCGCCGAACTGCTGGGCGGGCATCCCGGAGGACACTATGGTCGCGTGCTTCGCAAGGCCTGCGCCGCCCGCCCGGAAGACCGCTATCAGCACATCTCCGAGCTGAAAGCGGCTCTGATGAAGCCAGCATCGCACGCGTGGGTCATTGCCGTTGCGGTTGTGCTGACGCTCTTCGCTATCGGCGGAGTGCTCTGGGAGAGGTACGGCGGCGGTGACGGGGGAAAGATTCCGGAACAAGTCAGGAATGACGATGAGGGTGTCCGGAATGATGGTGAGGCGGCCTTAAATGGTGATGCTGGAGGGCAGAGTAATGATGCGGTCCGACCCCGCAAAAATCCGCCCGCGACCCGCGACAAATCCTCCGCCTCCCGGGAGGACGTCGACGCTCTTTTCCGTCAGGCAACCGATCTTTTTGAATAGCTTCCGGATGCGAAACCTGCCGTCGTGAGTCATTGCTCATCCCTCGTACGGACGGGGCGGATGAGGTGGGGAGAATAACGATGTGTCAAGCTGTCAAACGGAAGATATTCATATTGGGGGTGGAAGCCAGGGACAGATGAATACAATACCAAAGGAAGAAATCCTCCCCACATGGGGGCCAGGGCAATAGCTCCTTTGGTTTCTCCCGGACCGAGAGTCGATGTCCAATATTCATTATTCTGCAGAAAAATACTCTGATCGGTATAACCGCTTACCTTGCTGGTGAGGATGAAGCCCCCATTGGCTACCGGCTGGTCAGCCGTGCAGTTGTTCAGTAACTCCCGACATTCTGCGGCCGTAGGCATCCGCCACCTCCCGCCCAATAGGATATAGGCGGCATCATCTTCCGGATCCAGGACAGTTTTTCCATCGGGCTGCGGACTGTCTTTGGCGAGTGTATATTTGAAGATGCTTTCCGGTGAGCCCAGGCACCATTTATAATTATCCCAAGAATAGCTGTCCTTTGGCTCGGTTTCTCCCCAGGCATATCTGTCACCGAGTTCGGTTGGGCTTGTCGCACCCAGGTCACAGGTGGCCCACAGCACGCTCAGGCCCAGGTCGACATAACCGGCGTCCGAGCCCGGAAGGGGGAGGGTCCGCAGCGAAAGCGATTCACCGTAATACCTCGTCCCGTCCACGACGGCTATCGCTTTGAAACTGTATTCGGTATCCGGCAACAGGTCTTGCAGCGAGAGGGTAAAATGCCGCGTCTCGTCGAGGCGGTCGGCCAGCGCCGTCTTCCCGTTCCATTCAAATCCATAATTTGCCGTGCCCGTCCATTCCTCATCCCCAAGCGCCCCTTCCAGCGTGACGGAATGGTGGGTCAGCGCGGAATATCCGACGGTCGTGACGACATCCTCCTTTGCGGGAATCTTCCGCGTCAGCGTCTCCCCGTAGGAGGTTTGAGCGCCGATTCGCGTGAAGGGACGGAATCCGTAGGTGATCCCGCTCACCAGCCCCTCCAGCGCGACGGTAAAATTCCCCTCGGGGGAGAATTCCGCTTCGGCAAACGATCCGTCCAGCGTGAGATCTTCCCCGGAAGGCGCATGGCAGATGCCGCAAATGAGAGCGTCCTTCCCGACCGTGGCGGAAAGGTTCCGGATGAAACAGGACAGCGTCACCTTCCCCGCATCGGCACCCAGGCCGGTCTCGATCTTCAGAATCTCCGCGACAGGCGGAATCTCGTCCTCCGTCCTCCATACCCCGACCTCCGATTCGACGTGCCCGCGCCCGCCATCGACATAGGCCTTGTACCGGTATTCGGAACTGTACTCCAGTCCGCCGACCGTAACCGTGAAGGCGTTGTCCTGCAGGTTGGAAGCCGGGATCTTCTCCAACTGATCCGACCCGAAAAAGACGCCGTATTCCTTTACACCCTCCGCCGCGCTGATCCGGCAGCGGATGACGACCTCGGAATAATCCGCCCCCGCCTCCGCCTCGACCCGTTCGATCGCCGGGGGGGAGAACCGCCCGGCATCCGGATCCCCGCCGATGCAGGAAACCAGCGCGCAGAGAAGAAGCAGGATGTGCGGGATGCGACGCATTTACTATGCAAATCTACTCATTTTCGGAAAATTCTCAAAATGGACTTGAATGGACTTGATTGTTTTTTCATGATGGGCGAAATTTGCGGAAACAGAAAAAACGGACCCCTGAGAGCACAGTAACGAATTTTTGTATATATTTGCAAAGAAAGGCCCCTAAGCCGAATATCGCCAATATTTCACTTTTAGAAGGCCTTCGTTACTTGCTCTCTTTTCCACCCGTGAGGGTTGGATCAGGCGGGGTGCCAGTGTATATCTCTGGTTTGTTCTAAAGGCGTTTGGCGACGCTGGGCTTAGGGAACCGGGGATGAAACAGGACCCCGTCTTTTTTTGTATATGCAGGTATACGGATATTCAAAAATACTGATATAATGAAAAAACTCTTTTTCCTGATTTTGTGCGGCAGCGTACTTTTCGCCTGCGCCAAACAGTCTGAAGTAGACAATCTCCAGCATCAGATCGACCAGCTTAAATCCGACCAGATTGCGACGATCAGCGCGCAGGTCACCTCCATCAACACGTCCATTACCAACCTGACGGCGATGGATAGCGAACTGAAGGGATACATCACGACCCTTCAGGGACAGGCGGAGGAACTGGCCCGGGCCGACCAGGGCCTTACCAAGAGCATCGGAGACCTCAAGACGGAGATCTACGGCAAGATCTCTTCGGAGAAGGCCGCCATCCTCCAGGAACTGGAGACGAAAAGGGCCGCCCTCCAGGACCAGATCAACAGCATCACCACGCAGATAGCGGGCCTTCAGGCGAAGGATGTCAGTCTGACGGAGAAGGATGAGGACCTCCAGCGTCAGATCAACCAGTTGAACGGGGAACTTTCCACCCTGCAGGGCAACTATAACGACCTCACGACCCGCATCAATACGCTGGAGAGCTCTCTCCTGTCTAAGATCTCGGAGGCGGAAGGTCGCGTCCTGTCGCAGCTTAACAGCTATAAGACCACCGTCAACACCCAGCTGCAGTCCATCAATCAGACCATCTCGACGCTGCAGTCCAAGGACGAAGCCCTTCAGACGCAGATCAATAACCTCAAGACCTATGTTGACAACGGAATCAACTCCGCCAAGGACTGGGTCTCGGCGACTTTCGTGACACTGGAGCAATTCAACCAGACCTCCAACGTCATCTCCGGGATTCAGACGCAGATTGAGGGCATCAACGCGACGCTCGCCACGCTGAGCGGCTCCACTTCCGGTGTCACGCAGGAAGAATTGAATACCGCCATCTCCGGCCTTGACACCAAACTGCAGGGGATCATCTCGCAAAGCGTATCCGAATGCAATACGGCGCTGACTACCGCAAAGCAGGAAATTACCTCCGCCTACACCACGGCGATCCAGAGCGCCATTTCCAGCAGCGAGAGCTCGATGAAGACCTGGGTCAACAACCAGCTGACGGGCTACTACACCATCTCCCAGACCGACGCCAAACTGGCCTCGCTGAAGTCCAGTCTCGAGGGACTGCTCAACAGCCAGAAGACTTACCTTCAGGGCCTGATCACCAGCCTCGAAACGTCGCTGACCAATAAGATCTCCGCCAACACGACCCTGATCAACGGCCTCCAGACGCAGATCAACGGACTGAGCGGCGATCTGGCCGACCTTGCAGCGACCGTCGCGACCAACGGGCGCAACATCTCACAGAACGCATCCGACATTGCCACGAACGCCCGCAACATTGCGACGAACGCGTCGGATATCGACGAATGCGAACGGCTCATTGCCGCCAATAAACGGCTGTTCGAGGAGAACGAAGCGAACATCACGGCGAACGCCTCCGCTATCACTGCGTTGCAGCAGCGCGCGACCACGGACGAAGGGAACATCTCCACCAATGCCAGCAACATTGCCAAGAACGCGGAGGATATCGCCGCCAACGCCGCCCTGATATCGACCAACGCCACGGCCATCAGCAACAACGCCCGCGCCATCAGCGCCAACGCCGCCGATATCGTGCAGCTCCGCACGGACCTTAACACTGCCCGCACGGAGATCACCGCCGCCTACCAGCAGGCGATCAGCACCGCCATCACCACCCTTGACGGCCAGCTCCGCGGGGAAATCGCCACGCAGGTCAGCACGCTCAATACCCGCATCGACAGCGAAATCGAGACCGTCAATGCCGCCATCTCCGCGCTTACCGAGCGCGTCGCTACCTGCGAGCGCGATATCCGGAATATCAAGTCCACCATTTATTCGATGCAGCTGGATATCGAGGAACTGCAGGAGCAGGTCGCGGACATTCTGGCCCGCATCCAGTCCATCTCCTACGTGCCGAAATACTCGGACGGGAAGGCCGTGATGACATTCACCAACAACGGCACCATCACGCCCGGAACGGCGGAATTCAGTTTCGAACTGCAGCCCGCTTCGACGGCCGCCCAGCTCGCTCAGGTCTGGCAGGCAGCCCTCTCGATGACGGCTGTCTATACCATTACCAAGGCAGCCCCGGAGACGGTCGCGCTCTCCATCGAAAGCGTCTCGGCCGAGGGCGGATTCCTGACGGTTGTCGTCAGCGGCAGTGCAATGAAAGAGGCGTACTTCCGCAGCCAGTGCTCTGCCAGTGTCCGTCTCAAAGTGTCGGACGGCAACAACGAGCGCTGCTCGGAATACATCGAGATGGTGCCCTGGACGACGGATGTTATCAGTTTCGGTGACGCAGCCTTCAAGGCCTATTGCGTGGAGAATTTCGATACCAGCGGCGACGGGGAACTGACGGAGTCCGAGGCTGAAGCGGTTACGGCCATCAATGCCTCGATGCTTAATATCACATCGCTCGTGGGTATCGAATATTTCAGCAATCTGGTGACGCTGGATGTCAGTTACAACAAACTGGAGTCCCTCGACCTGACCCATTCTCCGAACCTGAAGACCGTGGACGTGACGGGCAACAAACTGCAGACCCTGCATATAGACGGCCTGGCCGTCCTCGAGACCCTTGAGGCCTCCGGCAACAAACTCAATGCGCTGGATGTCAGCGACGCGACGGCGCTGAAGACGCTGAACTGCTCCAACAACAACCTGTCCACGCTGAATATTTCCCGCAACAAAGATCTGACGGAACTCCAGTGCGCTTCCAACAACCTGTCGGCGCTGGACTTCAAGAACAACACGCTGCTGGAGACGATCGTCTGCCGCCGGAACAACCTGACCAACCTCAACGTGACCAAACTTTCCGCGCTCAAGATGCTTGACTGCGGCAACAACGGCCTCACGGCACTCAATGTCAACGGCAATCCGCTGCTGGAGTCCCTGTATTGCAGTTCCAATCAGCTTTCCTCGCTGACCGTCTCCGCCAATCCGGCGCTTACGGAACTGGAATTCGCCTCCAACGCGCTGACAGCCATCGACCTCACGCAGAATGCCGCCCTCCGTTCGCTGAACTGCTCGCGGAACAATCTTTCCAGTCTCAACGTCAGCCGCAATCCGGCGCTTGAAACGCTCACGAGCACCGGCAACGAAAATCTCGAAAAGATCTGGGTAAAGGATGCCGCCCAGGCCGCCGCGATCGATGTCCACAAGGATGATTTCACCGCCATCTTCTACAACAACGGCGGCATCAATATCCCCGACACCAACCTCAAGACATACCTTCTCGCCCTCTTTGACGACGATGAAGACGGCGAGATCAGCATCCTCGAGTCCGAGAACGTGGAAAATGTCAACTGCTCCGGCAAGGGCATTTCCGACCTCACCGGCCTCGAGTACTGCACCAACCTCAAGTACCTGAACTTCGCCAACAACAGCGTTTCCGTCGCCGAACTGCCCAACCTCCGCAAACTGGAGACGGTCGTCGCCTACGGGAATGCGCTGACCAAACTTAATCTGAACAACGATACGGCGCTCAGGGCGCTCTATGTGATCGATGTGAATACCAATGCCTTGAATGGTACTTCCTGTGTGATTGACGGATTTGCCCAATCAAACTCCCTGAAGATAGGCATCGCCAACACTCCTTACACATCGCTCTCGGTCAAAAACAGCCCGGCGCTTACCTCACTGGATGTTACCGATAACTTGCATCTGACCGAACTCGTCGCCAGCGGTAATTCCAACGTGACCACGCTGGATGTTTCTACGCTCGAATTGTTGACTTCCCTCGATGTCAACGCCAGCGGACTCACCGCCCTGGACGTCAGCCACAATGTCGCCCTTCAGACCTTCGACTGTTCTTCCAATGCGCTCACGGCGTTGAATGTCGACAATAACGTCGCCCTGGTTACCTTCGACTGCTCCGACAACGCCCTGACCACCCTTCGTGTCAGCAACAATCCTCTTCTCGAAACCATTGACTGCTCCGACAACCAGCTCGTCAACCTCAACGTCCGTCAGAACGCCGTCCTTAAATCACTCAACGTCAGCGGCAACGCCGGCATCACCGCCCTCGCCCTCCGCAACAACCCCGCCCTCGAGGTCCTCAACGCCTCCGCCACGGCCCTGACCGATATCGACCTCGCGGCGAATACGGCGCTTACGGATTTGAACCTCAGTGAGTGCACGGGGATTACCGTAATTGATTTGGCGGCGAATACGGCGCTGGTCGAACTCAATGTATTAAGCACGGCCCTTACTTCGCTTGATGTGACCAATAATTCTTCAATTATCACTCTCGATTATACTTACGGAATTAGGATTATTTCAGGTTTTAACATAGGACATCCTATCGTTGCTAATGGTGATAATGGAGTTGTTTTCTTTGTTTCAGAGACAGGGGTGACTACTAAAGTTGTTTCTTTGGACGAAAAACCCGGACAAACATTTGATCAGGCACGACAATGGGTTAGAGAAAAAGGAAACCACTGGACCTTGCCCAATATAGATGATTTGATAGCCATATATAACAATAAAAAAACATTAAACTCAACATTGTCTACCATAGGCGGGATCCAATTCATTGAAGGGAACTACTGGTCGTCTGAAACTTACACTTGGACAAATAGTAGTGGACGTCTTTATTACTATGTCTATCTCCTTTCTTTTTCTAGCGGAAAGAGAATCAGTTACACATATGATTACAATGAGTGTGTTCGTGCCATCAAAAGGTTATAAATAATGTTTAATGTTAAAAAGGATATTATAAAATCATTGAAATACTTGGAAACGATTATGGAAGAAGACTTTATTAAATCTTTGATTTTGGCTAAGCCGCTTCTAGCTTCTATCGATAGTATTATCGCAAGGTACTCATGTATAAGATTTGCAAAGTTTCTTCTTGAAGAAGCCAAAATAATCACCAGGAGCGATTACGTAAGACTTATCAAACAAATTAAACAGACAAGTCCCAATGCAAAAGGATATGATATCGACTTTGTGACAAAATCGAACACTCATATTATTGCCGAGTTAAAATGTTATACTCCTGTTGATGGTAATGAATTTGGAGGCGCTCAGAAAACAGCGATCATAAGAGATATCAGTGGGTTGAAGACATTGTCCAAAACAAAGAATAAAACGTGTGCCTCCCTGACTTTCTTTGCAATGCTTTGCATAGATAAAGGACCCTCAAAGGCATTTCATTCATTAAACAGGAGCAAAACCCTAAATGTTGTGTATTTCAAAAAAGGGATCTCACTTAAGACGGGATCCGTTTATTCGGTGTTTCTAGAGCCATAAAATAACCATACTTATGAACAAACTAATGATGAATTTGGATTCTAATAGAGAAAAACTACTTGGTTTTATCACCAGCGACGGTAAAAAGCACTTGGGGTATTACACGCCGGTTGTCAATCCTTGTGGAGATTATAATAATCCGGAGGATTACAAGGATCAGTATACCGATGTAGAGGGGAAGAAATACGACAACGTGATCGGAAGATGTGAGATTTATGAGGTGGAATGCTTTTACTGGGATGAGAAGGAGAATGATTACAAGCCTTTGCCGGCGTTTTCACTTCCCAAAAACGACATGTGTTTTGAAGCCGTCAAAGAACGCCAAAAGGGCTTATTTAGCGAGGACTTGCTTGCCTCGGGAAACGAGACAAAACTTATAGCTTTAAAGGTTCGCATCTGGTTGTTCCTAAATGCCCGCTGCACAGCCCCGGTATATGTTGGTAAAGACTGGAGCATCCACTCGGAAGGTCCCATAGAGATCATAGGCGAAGATACCGTCCAAGTGAAATCCGGCAACCTTGATTGGCGCGAAATATTGGATTCTCAGTAGGAAGTGACAGCCCCCCCCCGTGGGTTCTCCGGGAAAAAGCATAGACTCCGGGCGGAAAGCGAAGTTTCTGCCCGGAGTCTTCTGTTTTGGTGCCTTTCTACAACGCCGCCAGTTCTTCCGACGTAAGCCCGGTGCTCTGCAGGATGATGGCGGTGTCCACACCCTGCTTTAGCAATGCCTTGGCGATGGATATTTTTTCCTGGTGGGCGCCTTGCTTCAGTCCTTGCTCCAGACCTTGCTCCAGACCTTGCTTGATGCCCTCCTCCACGCCTTTCCGGTAGGCCGGGGCGGTATAATTGTCGATTTCTCTCTGTGTAAACATTGCCTGTAAGTATTTCTCCCATTCCTCGTCCGTGAACCGCCGGGTTTTGCTCGCGTCGATCAGACCGCGGTATCGTTCGTCGAGGAGTATGGGACCGCCCGCTAATGTAGTAAAATTTTTCATATTTCTGAAATAATAGAACCATTGTTCGATGGGATTCATCTTTTCGTCGCTCCCCTTGGAGAGGTTGGGCAGTTCGCAGCAGACGATCTGCAGCTGGTCCCCGTAGACCTCTCCGGTTTCCCGTTCCTGCATTCTGTATCGGTAGACGAGCCGCCGGTCCGCGGGAGCATCGTGCTTCAATACCTCGTTCAAGAAGATAAGGACGTAGACCGGCTTGTAGTCGTACGCGTCGTCTCCGCGTTTCAACTGGTTGTAAATGAGGGCCGATCCGTAGTAGAACAGCCGGTTCTTCAAGTCGTCCGAGGTCCGGTTCTGCATCTCGATGACGATGTGTCGTCCGTCGGTGAGCGTGCAGGCGACATCCATAATGATGTGCCGGTCCTGGACATAGGAGCCGGTCAGTTCCTCTTCCTGGTAGGAGATGGACTTGATTTTGATCTGCAGGAAGTCCTGCAGGAGCATCTTGAGGAGATCGGGATTTTTCCCGAAGACATACTTGAAGGCGAAATCGACCGTCAGGTCCATAAATTCGGCACTGCGAAGATCGGAGAGATACTTTTCCTTCTGTTCGTCGGAGAAGGCGTCGAGAAAGCGGCAGTTCTTGACCAGATCCCTGTACTTTTTGCTTAATGGCAGATCCATGGTAGCAATAATATGTTTCTGGCCCTCGGGAAGGCGGCCGGGCATATGGAGTCTTCCCTCCGGCCCGTCAAATGACAGCCCGGCCGGAAGTAAAGTTCGGGAGAAAATCCGTAAGAAAACAGGGTCTGCGAGCCTCGACGCAAAATAAATTTATGATTCTTTCATACTTTGCGTGTTTCTTTCATTTTTTGTGCGTTTTTTACTTTGTAATTTTCAAATGGACTTGAATGGACTTGATTGTTTTTTGATGATGGGCGAAATTTGTAACCAATAGAAAGTCGGATCAATTTGTACTTATTATGAAAAAAATTCTTTTTGTTATTGCTGGGATGTTGATACTGTTCAACGTTCCGTCATTTGGTCAAACAAGGACTGATAATATTAAGATAGATATTGGTCTGGATTGGATTGATATTCCGGCAAAACACACCTACGATTATAAGGTTTCAGATGACGGCAGTAGGATCTATCATGGCGCATGGGAGATATCCGGCCGTGAAAGTCTTTCTGCAAATGGAGTTTCATTCCGGTCGGAGTTGAATGCGAAAGGAAGCAATATCAATGGTCAGTTGAATGGACCGATTTCTGTCGTTTCCTCAATATATGGTAATACGGGTCGCCAGAGAATGAATGCTAAGGCAACAATAACGGGTTCATTTAAAAACGGTCTCCCCAATGGGACTTGGAATTTTTCATTGGCCGCGGATGGCAATATAATTGATTTTGATTTTGATACCGAGAATTGTTACGCAACATATAAAGATGGAATGTTGGTGGGAGCATATAAGTGTGGGCGGGAAGGCTCGTTTGATGCTTCCGGGCGCCTGAATGGTATCTGGACCTATGATGATGCCCAATATCAGTTCATAAAGGGTATTATGGTCAGTGAGTCCTCGGGCGAATCAGATACCCCTCCGGCTGAAAAAGCGCTTGCTACTAATTATGCAAATGGAAAGATAAGCGCGGAAGTGCTATTTTCAAAAGGATACTGTTTGAAGGAATTTCAGTGGGATCTCGGGATGTCTATCTGGGAACTATTGTCCGAGGAGTTGATCGGTTTTTGGAAAAAAGGCGGTGGTTATGATTTTCGTCAGGCTACCGAGCCTACAAAATTTCTCTATTTGGCTCATGTGGAAATGATTGGCGAAAGTGATTTTCAAAAACTCCTTCAGGAGACTCGCCGTGACGGAGAGGCGAAGATGCTCTGTTATGATTCTTTGGCTAAAGCACAATATGTTGAGTTAAATGAAGAAAGATATTACCTGTCGGCAGACCAGCAGAAAAGGATATCGGAGCAGGAAGAGGGTTATAAAAGAGATCATGCTTATACTTCTTTGATCGACTTCTATAATGCTCAACGAGACGGTGATATAAAAGGGTTATCATTAGATATCGCCAAACAGGTTCTCTCCAGTGATTACCCTGCAGACAAAGCGGCAGTTTGGTACAAGACCGCATTAAAGAACGTAGAAATACTCGATGAATATGCTGATCCTGCCTCCTACTATCCTACAGAAGATAAACTTTACTATCGAGAAGTTTTGGTCTGGTATGAAAATGGAGAGCCGGGGTATTCGGATTATTATATAAAAGCGTCTGCTTTTGATGATTATAAAGTTCTCTCCAAAATGATCCATGATTTCAATCCCGAACAGATCGAGATCTGGAAGCAGGAACAGGAGCAGGCGGCACGGGAGGAAATTGTGAAGATGATTCGGAATAAGACACTTTATAACCGTATATCATATGTGAAGGTGAAGAATCAGGCTCAACATAATTCAAACTTCGTTAAACAAAGTTTTGAGGAGGCCTTTGGTGCAATCTACGATTGCTCTATTGAAAGCGTGAGTCCGTATAATGAAAGTCAAGATATAGTAGTGTGCATTATATATAGTAGAGGAGAGTATTACCTGAAGAAGTATAGGGCTCAGTTTACTTTTTATAAAGATGGGCCGAAGAGTTGTAAGATTCTGGTTGATCCGAATGACTTCAAGAAAAACCGTTCTTATCTGCTGGGAGAGAAAGAACTGAATATTTTGCAAAGGAAGATCGCGGAAAATAAGGCAGAAGTGGAATCTTGTGGAATGGACGATGTCATACAACCGTTTGGTCAATATATTAATGGAGTGGATACTGCGATATCATCTGATTATCTTGCGACTGAGAAGCGCTTGCTTCAGATTCTCGATACCGAGAAAGCGTGCCTGGCATTTATAAAGAATAGAAAACTTATTGTATCTCAAGACCAGAAAATCAGGGAGACTTGTAGTTATAAATCATTGTTGAAAGCATATACCTCCTATATGGACAAAGATGAAGGACTGAAGGAGGAATTGGCCTGGAATATCGGCAAGACAGACAAGAATCTTACCCCGATTATTGATATGCAACGAGGTATACTCGATGGGCTTGATAAAGGGAAAGGGGAGGAGTACGAACAGCGTGTCAAAGCATTTAAGAAGACATCCATTCGGGAGATGTTCACGAAAGGGCGGGACGGGAAATATGCCATTGATTCAATGTTGACCCCTAAAGAGTTAAAGGCCGCGAAATAATCCGAGACGAAACCTCGCCACAACTTAAGCGATCCGAATATTCGCTCTATAATAATGTCTTCATAAAATAGGACTCGGTTACTTTGACTGGGTCGAGGTTATTACCGCTACTCCGACCCGACCACGGAGTACCATACAACAAAATACACAGTGGAATAGACTCCGGTCAAAAAGCCGCGAAAACGCCCGGATCCTCCGGGAAAAGACATAGACTCCGGGCGGAAACGGTACTTTTCGCCCGGAGTCTTATTTTCGTACGCATCCTCGGCCGGTCCTGCCAGGGAAGGGACGCCCCGGGCCGCTAGAGGCGTTCCAGGATGGTGAGGCCGTGGGCCTTGCCGGCGATGTAGGGGGGCGTGAGGGTGCCGGAGCGGAGGATGCCGGGGACGAAGAGGGGCCAGCCCTTGAGGAGGCAGGAGACTTCGATGCGGTCGCCTTGCCGGAGTCTGGCGTTGAGGGATTCCAGGACCTCGAAGCGGTCGTCGCCGAGGTAGGAGAGGGTGACGAGGCGGTTGGGGGGCCAGCCGATGCGGATGCGGTCGCCGGGAGAAAGTTCGGCGGCGGTGATGTAGTTGCGGTCGCCGAGGAAGTCGGAGCTGTCCTCCGCGTGGATGGAGGCGCAGAAGGCCTTGAAGTCTTTGTGCCCTGCGTAGCGGGAGAGAATGTCGAGGGTGGTGAGACGCGGCGTTGTCCGGCTGGGAATGTAGCCCCAGAGCCGTTTCAGGGTGGATGCGCCCAGGCTTTCGCCGATGGTGAATTCGATCGCGGCGGAGAGCCGTTCGAATCCGGCCGTTGTCTTTACGGGAATCTTGAACCGTGCCTCGACGGCTTCCCGCAGGGATTGTAGTTCGGGAATCTGCTCCATTGTCTGACGATTAAACAACCAAAGTTAGCGAATTAATCCGTAATCTCAAGGGCTGTTTCGCGATGAAGCTATAAATGGACTTAAGTGGACCTACGTGGGCGCAGACGGATTTGAACCGCCGACCCCCTGCTTGTAAGGCAGGTGCTCTAAACCAACTGAGCTATGCGCCCTTCAAGGGACTGCAAAGGTAGCAATTTATTTTGAATCTCCAAAATTTTAAAAAAATGTTTAATTTTGTAGAGTAAATCGTTAAGTGATGCCGCAGGAGACCGTGTATGATCCGCTTCGTCGGAAGGAGGTGGCGCTGACGCCCGAAGAGAGGGTGCGTCAGTGGTTCATCGGTGTGCTGAAGGAGGAGATGGGGGTTCCGGTGCATATGATGATGAGCGAGGTGGCGCTTACGCTGCCGTCGGGGAAGCCTCAGCGGGCTGACCTTGTGGTGTGGAACCGGGACGGGAATCCGCTCGTCATCGTGGAATGCAAGCGGCCGGACGTGACGGTCGACGGGAAGGTCACCGGTCAGGCGCTCCGTTACAATAATGTGCTGAATGTGAAGTATATCATCGTCACTAGCGGCGTAGCGACCTATGTTTTCGGAAAGAACGGGGACCGCTTCGATCCGCTTGCAAGCCTCCCGTCCTGGGCGGAAATGACAGGCACAGCCTCAGCGCCCGCCGCCCCTGCACCTGACACCCCGGCAACCTGCAACGCAAAATAACCAGCAGCATGGCAACCATTACAGAAGGATATCTGGATCATAAGATCTTCGGGATCGTCTCCGAGACGGCGGCCGAGCTGGGCGTGAGGGCCTTTGTCATCGGCGGCTATGTCCGCGACTGCTTCCTGGGGCGCGTCAACGACGACATCGACATCGTCGTCGAGGGGCGGGGCATTGAGCTGGCCGAGGCCGTCGGCGCCAAGGTCCGGAGCAAGGTCTCCGTGTTCCGCAATTTCGGGACGGCTATGCTGCGCTATCAGGGCATCGAAGTGGAGTTCGTCGGCGCCCGGAAGGAGTCCTATCACCGCGAATCCCGCAATCCCATTGTCGAAGACGGCACCCTCGAGGAGGACCAGCTGCGGCGCGATTTCACCATCAATGCGATGGCATTCAGCCTGCAGAAGGAAGATTTCGGGGCCCTCGTGGACCCCTTCGGGGGCATCCGCGACCTTGCCGCCGGCATCATCCGCACCCCCTGCGATCCGGAGGTCACCTTCAGCGACGATCCGCTCCGGATGCTCCGCGCCGTCCGTTTCGCGGCCAAGCTTTCCACGCCGGAGCACACATTCGACATCGTCCCCGAGGCGATGGCCGCGATGCGGCGGATGGCTCCCCGGATGGAGATCCTCTCCAAGGAACGCATCGCCGAGGAACTCAACAAAACACTTCTCTGCGACACCCCGTCCAGGGGATTCCGTCTGATGGACGAAGGCGGGCTTCTGCCCTATGTCCTGCCCGAGCTGCAGGCCCTCAAGGGCGTCGAGACGATGGACGGCAAGGGCCACAAAGAGAATTTCTCCCACACCCTGCAGGTGCTCGACAATGTAGCGGCTGTCGACGGAGGTAAGCTATGGCTCCGCTGGGCGGCCCTCCTGCACGACATCGGCAAGCCGCGCAGCAAGCGCTTCGTGCCGGGGCAGGGCTGGACATTCCACGGGCACAACGTCATCGGCGCCAAGATGGTCCCGGGCATTTTCAAGTCGCTGAAAATGACCCAGGGAGACGAGATGAAGTACGTACAGAAACTGGTGGACCTCCATCTGAGGCCGATCGCGCTTGTGGACGAGGAGGTGACGGATTCCGCCGTGCGGCGCCTGCTTTTCGACGCCGGCAACGACATCGACGACCTGATGACCCTCTGCAACGCCGACATCACGTCGAAGAATCCCGTCAAGGTCGCCCGCATCCGGGCCAATTTCGAGCTCGTGAAGCGGAAGATGGCCGAGGTCGAGCAGAAGGACGAGATCCGCAATTTCAAGAACCCCATCGACGGCGCCTATGTGATGGACCTCTTCGGCATCCCGCCGTGTCAGGAGATCGGGATCCTCAAGGAGGCCGTCAAGAACGCCATCCTGGACGGAGAGATCGGCAACAATTTTGCCGAGGCCGACGCCCTGATGCGCCGCAAGGCCGCCGAAATCGGACTGCACCCCGTCAAATGATCATCGACGATTATATCCGGCACATCGGGACGGCCCGGCGGTATTCCCCCCGGACGGTCGCCCTCTACCGCGACGCCCTGCATCGATTCTCGGTCTATGCGGGGGAAGGGGAGGAGGCGTCGGACGACCTGCTGGTCGCGAGCCTGACCCCCGCGATGCTGCGTGCATACGAGGTGAAGCTCCTCGACGGCGGCATCTCGGCGCGAACGGTCAACCTGCACCTGTCGGTGCTGAGCGGGCTGTGCCGCCACCTCATCACCACCGGCCGCCTCCGGACCAACCCGGTGGGGCTGATTTCCCGGCCCCGGACGGAAAAGCGTCTCCCGGAGGTTTTCCGGAAGGAGGCCCTGGATACGTATCTTGCCGATACGGCGTATCTGATCCGGGAATATGAGGCGCTGCACGGTGGAAAGGACTACCTGAAGCGGCTGACGGAGCGCCTGATAATCAATCTGTTGTTCTGCACCGGCCTTCGCCGTTCGGAGCTGATTTCCCTCACGGCGGGCTCCGTCGACACGGCGCGCCGGGTTCTTTCCGTCCGCGGAAAAGGCGACAAAATGAGAGAAATTCCGCTGATTGTATCGCTTTGTGAAGAAATTTCATTATATTTGAAATCGGTTGAGTCGACACTCGGCTGCAGCAGGACCGCTTCCGACCCGCTGCTCCTCACCGAGACAGGCAAGCCCCTGTATCCGGTGTATGTGGACAGGGTGGTCAAGCGCGTTTTCGCGGCGGGAACGGGCATCGCAGGGAGGCGTTCTCCCCATGTATTGAGGCACACCATCGCAACGGAGTTGCTGGACAACGGAGCCGACCTCAATGCCATCAAGGAAATGCTCGGACACGCTTCGCTCGCGGCAACGCAGGTCTATACGCACACCAGCGTCGAGCGGCTCAAGAATGTTTATGTGAATGCCCATCCCCGGGCTAAAAACGGAGGTAAAAATGGAGATTAGAGTACAATCCCTGAAGTTTGATGCAGACCAGAAACTCCTGGCCTATGTAGACAAGAAAGTATCGAAACTTGCCAAGTTCTTCGACGGCGTCGATGTCACCGAGGTTACCCTTTCGCTCCTGCAGGAGCCCGACAACAAGGCCGTCAAGATCCAGACCCATATTCCCGGCGAGGAACTCATCATCGAGCGCAACGCCCACACCTTCGAGGAGGCCATCACCGAGGCCGTCGACGCGATGAAGGAGAAAATTGTCCGGATCAAAGAAAAGAAATTCGAGAAATAGCCGCTAAATCCTACATAGAGACAGACCGGCAGTGCCGTGATATTCTTGAAGACGTCAGACAGGGCGTCTTCAAGAATATCTATTTGTTGATGGGGGAGGAGCCCTACTATCCCGACCTCGTCTGCAATGCCATCGTCGACAACTGCCTGCAGGACTGGGAAAAAGACTTCAACGAGACCATCTGCTACGGGGCCGACGTGGACGCCGATGCGGTCGCCACGGCCGCGATGCGCTATCCGATGATGGCCGACCGCCAGCTCGTGGTGGTCCGCGAGGCGCAGGCGATGAAGGATATCGAGGCCCTGGAGCCCTACTGCAGCCGGCCGCTGGAGTCGACGGTGCTGGTGCTCTGCATGCACGGCGCCTCGCTGGACAAGCGCAAGGCGCTCTATAAGACCATTCTCAAGAAGGGCGTCGTGGTGGATTCGCCGGCCCTTCGCGACTATGAAGTGCCCCGGTGGATTCCGGAGTATTACGCCGGCCGCGGCCTGCAGATCGAGCCCGAGGCGGCCGCCCTTCTGGCGGAATTCGCCGGGACCGACCTCAGCCGCATCGCCGTCGAGACCGACAAGATGGTCAAGAATCTTCCGGAGGGCGTCACCACGGTCACCGTGAAGGATGTAGAGACCAATGTCGGCATCAGCCGCGAATTCAGCATCTTCGAACTCACCCGGCAGCTGTCCTACCGCAACGCCGCCGCGGCGCTCCGGACGGCCGCCTTCATCGGCGCGGGCGCAAAATTCGCCCTTCCGATGGCGACGAGCGCGCTCTTCACCCATTTTAACCGGATTCTTCGCTACGAGGCCGTCCTCCAGAAGAATCCCAACCCGCCCCAGGACCTCAAAATCAAGGCCCTCGGCGTCGCCCCCTTCTTCTTCAAGGAATACGACGCCGCCGTCCGGAACTACCCCCTCCCGAAGTGCATGACCGCCGTTTCCCTTCTCAATGAATACGATTTCAAGGGCAAGGGCGGCGATGCCGGCGAGGCCGCTCCCGCCGAACTGCTCATGGAATTGACAACGAAGCTTTTAAATGTGTAAGATGAAAACAAGAATTTTATGGATCCATTAATCAGATGTGAAAGCGTCAGCAAGTCCTTCGGCGAGAAGGTCGCGCTTGACGGAGTGTCGCTCGACATTCCCGAAGGGAAGATCTTCGGCCTCCTCGGCCCGAACGGCGCCGGAAAGACCACGCTGATCCGCATCATCAACCGCATCACCATCCCCACTTCCGGTGCGGTTTACTTCAAGGGCGCGCCCATCACCGACGAAGTCGTCGCGCGCATCGGCTATCTGCCCGAGGAACGGGGACTCTATCGCAAGATGAAAGTCGGCGACCAGGCGATGTACCTCGCGCAGCTCAAAGGGATGAGCGCCCGCGACGCCCAGGCCGCCCTCAAGGAATGGTTCATCCGCTTCGACATCAAGGACTGGTGGAACAAGAAGGTGGAGGAACTCTCCAAGGGCATGGCCCAGAAACTCCAGTTCATCACGACGGTGGTACATAAGCCCTCTCTGATGATTCTGGACGAGCCTTTCTCCGGCTTCGACCCCGTCAACGCCGACCTGATCCGCAAGGAAATCCTCCGCCTCAAGGAGGAGGGCGCCACCGTCATCCTCTCCACCCACAACATGGAATCCGTCGAGGAACTCTGCGACGAAATCGCGCTGATCAACAAGTCGCATCTCGTCATCACCGGCGGTGTGGAGGAGATCCGCCGCAAGTACGGCAACAACAACGTCGAGGTGGAATACACCGACGAAGAAGGCCGTCACAGCGAGGTCCTGCCCGTCCCCGAAGGCGGCTCGACCAACGACGTCCTCACCGGCCTGATCGGGAAGGGCAAGGTCATCAACGCTTTCCGGGAGCTGATGCCCAGGATGAACGACATTTTCATTAAACTGGTGACGGAGGAATAAGCCATGAATTTCAGCAAACTCGGAATCATCATCGGAAGGGAATACCTCAACAAGGTCAAGAAGAAATCCTTCCTCATCATCACTTTCGTCGCGCCGGTCGTGTTCGCGGCCCTCTGCATCCTTCCGTCCGTCATTATGATGGGGGCGAAGGAGGAGACCAAGAAGGTCGCGGTCGTGGACGCTTCGGGCATTGTCCTCCCGATGCTGGAGAATACGGAAGTGGTTGCTTATTACGATTTTACGGGCAGGGATGTCGACAGCCTCAAAACCTCGCTGGACGCCATCGGAATGGACGTCGTCCTGGCGATTTCTCCGCTCGACAGCGTCCAGCGGACGGTGACGGCCCATACCTATTCCGCCAAACCGCTCGGCATCGAGACCTCGGAGAATATCGAAAACCGCATCAACGACGCCGTCGAGGCGTACCGCATCGATTCGTACAAGATCAAGGACCTCGACAAGATCATGTCGGAGGTCAAGTCCAATATCCGTCTCCGCTCTTACACGGTCGACGAGGCGGGCAAGGAGTCCATCTCCGAGTCGGGCGTCTACATGGTCATCTCGATGCTGCTCGGCATGGCGCTGTATATGTTCATCGCCCTGTTCTGCGGAATGGTAATGTCCTCGGTGATCGAGGAGAAGTCGAGCCGCGTGGTGGAAGTGCTGGTGTCGTCGGTGAAGGCGACCGAGCTGATGTTCGGAAAGATCATCGGCGTCGCCCTGGTGGCCCTGACCCAGTTCCTGCTGTGGATCCTGCTGACCGGCGCCATCCTGGCCGTCGCGGCGGGCATCGTCGGCAAGGATAAGATCGCTTCGCTGACGGGCGGATCCGATCCGACCGAGATGGTGCAGCAGATGGCTCCGGGCGTAAGCGTCCCCGGAATGGATATGACCGACCTGGGCGCGCTGATTCCCGCGGCCGATTCGACCGCCGTCGCCGCCGACAGCACTGCCGTTGCCGAGCCGACGGGCGTGCAGGCCATCTTCTCCACCCTCGGCAACCTCGATTACGGCACCATCCTCATCGCCTTCCTGCTGTATTTCATCTTCGGTTATCTGCTTTACGCCTCGATGTTCGCGGCTATCGGCTCCGCCGTCGAGAACGAGGCGGATACGCAGCAGCTCCAGATTCCGGTGACGATCCCGCTGCTGCTGGGCTTCTTCATCGCGATCTACGCCTTCAAGGCGCCGGAGAGCCAGATCGTGTTCTGGGGATCGATGATTCCGTTCACCTCTCCGATCGTGATGCTCGCGCGCCTGCCGTTCGGGGTCCCGACCTGGGAGCTCATCCTCTCGGTCGCCATCCTCATCGCGACCTTCGCGCTCTTTGCCTGGATCAGCGCCAAGATCTACAAGGTCGGCATCCTGATGTACGGCAAGAAGTCCACCTTCAAGGACCTCTGGAAATGGCTCAAACAGAAATAACGGTTGCAGACAGTTCCCCTGAAATTTTTCAAACCAATTGTTTATATGAAAAGCATTAAAAAAACGTTCATCTTCGCAATGGCCCTTTGCTTCCTCTCGGCAGCGGGTGTGCTATTGGCTCAGGAAGCGGGGGAGGGTACGCTGACCTTCTCCTGGAAGAAGATTCCGATGGACGGCCACCGCGCCGGCATCGGCATCGTCACCACCGACAACGCCGACAGTCTCGACCAGATCTTCGGCGTCTTCAAAGGTACGACTTACGTCGCTCCGAACGGCAAGAAGTACAGCAAGGGCTGCACGCCTGCCGTCGCGAAGATTCTCATCGACGCGCAGCCGGCTCTCGCCGATCTTCGCACCCCGCTCGGCTACGCGCCCGAGACGATGGTCCGCGAAAAGCCCGAGTGCAGCCTGTACAATATGTACGTCGACCAGCTGATGGCCAGTGTCGAGAAGTCCTGCGGCCAGAAGATCGACGTGGGCTTCACCAACACGGGCGGTGTGCGCTGCGACCTTACGAAGGGCAAGCAGGCCCTCGGAGACGTCCTCTCGATGTTCCCGTTCAAGAGCAACAAGACCGCCTTCGTCCAGCTCGCAGGCAAGGATCTGCTCGTCATCTACAAGCAGATGGCGGCCAACCCGGGCACGATGATCCAGGGCGGCGCCAAGCTCGTCTATACCGCCGACCATAAGCTCAAATCCGCCACCATCGGCGGCAAGCCGGTCGATCCGAAGAAGATCTACAACGTCGCGACAATCAATTTCGTGCTGAACGGCGGCGACGGCTTCAACATCGCCAAGAACGCCAAGGCGCTCGAAATGTACGACGTGACGATGTCAGACTTCATGATGGACTATTACAAACAGCTCACGGCCGAGGGCAAGGAGATTGTCTACCCGGTTGACGGACGCATAACCCAGGAATAACGATGAAAAGATTTGCGATCATAGCGGGACTCGCCCTCATTGCGGCGGCCTGCGCTCCGAAATGGGACGGTAAACTGACCATCCTCCACTTCAACGATACCCACTCGCACTTCGAGCCGGTCTATGTCGACTCCGTGAATGCCATCCGCGGCGGCGTCATCGAACGTGCCGCCTTCATCGACAGCGTCCGCAAGGCCAACGGCCCGGAGAATGTCCTCCTGATCCACGCCGGCGACTTCAGCCAGGGCTCTCCTTACTTCACCGAACTGCACGGCGACCTCGAGATCGCGACCATCAACGCAATGGGCTACGACGCGGTCTGCCTCGGCAACCACGAATTCGACAACGGCATCGAGGATATGGTACGCCGTGTCTCCATGCTCAACTGCCCGGTCGTCTGCGCCAACTATGACTTCCGCACCTTCGATCCCGGGGAGCACATCAAGCCGTGGATCACCCTGGAAAAGGCCGGGATGAAGATCGGCATCACCGGTCTCCTCTGCAACCTCTCCAGCGTCATCGACCCCGACCAGGCCGCCCGTATTCCGAAGTACGACGATGCCGAGGTTATCAACAAGTGGGCGAAATACCTCAAGGAAGAGGAGCACTGCGACCTCGTCATCTCCCTCAACCACATCGGTTTCGAGGATGAGCCTTATATGGACTGGATGATGGTGAACGATACCCGCAACGTCGATCTCGTCGTCGGCGGTCACTCGCACACCTTCCTCAACAAGATCGAATACGCCAAGAACCTCGACGGCAAGGACATCCCCATCGTCCAGAACGGCTGCTGGGGCCTCAACGGCGCCGAACTCAAGGTCGGGAAGAACTAAAGGATATTCATACTCTGCTCGCGGATTTTCTCGAGCTCGTCTTTCGCGCGGACAACCAGTTTCTGGATGCCCGCGTGATTGGCTTTGGAGCCGGTGGTGTTGATCTCGCGGCCCATTTCCTGGAGGATGAAACCGAGTTTCTTGCCGGGATGCGGGTCGGACGCGATGATCTCGAGGAAGTAGCGGCAGTGCTCGCGGAGGCGGACTTTCTCTTCGTTGATGTCGAGCTTCTCCAGGTAGAAGATCATTTCCTGCTCGAAGCGGGAAGGGTCGATCTTGGCGGCGAGTTCGTCGAGATTTTTCCGGAGGCGGGAGCGGACGGCGGCGATGCGCTCGGCCTCGAGGGCCTCGATCTCGTCGTAGAAGCCGAGGATGGTATGGACGCGGGACGTGACATCCTCGTAGAGGACGGCGCCCTCGCGGTCGCGGAAGGCGTTGACGGCGGCGATGGCCCGGTCGAGGGCTTCGCTCACGAGCGGCCACTGCGTCTCGGAGATGACCTCGCTTTTCTTGGCTTCCACTACGTCCGGCAGGCGCAGGAGGGCGTTCATCAGCACGGCCGAGGTAGCGGGATCCGTTGCGGGATAAATGCCGATGTCGGCCTTTTCTGAAATCTGCCGGATCTGCTCGAAATAATCCAGCAGGAGGGCTTCGTTGAGACTGCGGCCGCTTTCCCCGGCGGCGGGCTCCCAGGTGGCGAAGAGATCGATCGTGCCGCGGGTGAGGGCGGCGGCGAGCCGGGAGCGGACCTCGAGTTCCCGGTCTTTGGGCAGGAGGGGTGTCTTGATGGTGATGTCGGCGCTTTTGCCGTTGAGGGTCCTGATCTCGAGGGTGAGTTTTCCGGTGGAGAGCTGCGCTTCCGCCTTGCCGTATCCGGTCATTGATTGTATCATATCCGCTCCTGTGTTGAATATTTTACGCAAAATTACTAAATTTGTGGGATAATTAATTCGAATTCTTACATGGAAGAGACAAAAACCCGCAATTTTCTGGAGGAAATCATCGAAGAGGACCTTGCTTCCGGCAAGGTGGACAGTATCATGACCCGTTTCCCGCCGGAGCCGAACGGCTACCTGCACCTGGGCCATGCCAAGAGCATCTGCCTCAATTTCGGCCTCGCCGAGAAGTACGGCGGCAAGACCAACCTCCGTTATGACGACACCAATCCTACGAAAGAAGACACCGAATATGTGGACGCCATCAAGGAGGACATCCACTGGCTGGGCTTCCAGTGGGAGAAGGAGCTCTATGCTTCCGACTATTTCGACCAGCTCTACGAGTGGGCCGAACAGATGATCATGCGGGGCCAGGCCTACGTCGACGACCAGACGCAGGAGGAGATCCGCGAAGGCCGCGGCACGGTCGACAAGCCGGGCAAGAACAGCCCCTGGCGCGACCGCACGCCGGAGGAGAACCTCCGTCTCTTCCGCGAGATGAAGGCCGGCAAGTACGCCGACGGCGAGAAGGTCCTCCGCGCCAAGATCGATATGGCGCATCCCAATATGATGTTCCGCGACCCGCTGATGTACCGGATCAAGCATACCAGCCACCACCGCACCGGCGACAAGTGGTGCATCTATCCGATGTACGACTTCACCCACGGGCAGAGCGACTCCATCGAGCATATCACCCACTCGATCTGCACCCTGGAGTTCGACGTCCACCGTCCGCTCTACGACTGGTACATCCAGACCCTCGGCATCTATCCGTCCCATCAGTACGAGTTCGCCCGGCTCAACCTGACCTATACCCTGATGTCGAAGCGCAAGCTCCTCGAACTGGTCCAGAAGGGCCTCGTGAGCGGCTGGGACGATCCCCGGATGCCGACGCTCTGCGGCGTGCGCCGCCGCGGCTACACGCCGGAGTCGCTCCGGATGTTCTGCGACAAGATCGGCGTCAGCAAGCGCGACCAGCTGATGGACATCCAGCTTCTGGAATGGTGCGTCCGCCAGGATCTGAACGCCCGGTCCAACCGCTATATGGTGGTGCAGGATCCGATCAGGGTGCACATCACCAACTGGCCCGATGGCAAGGTCGAGTGGTTCGACTGCCCGCTCAATCCGGCGGATCCGGAGGGAGCCGGACGCCGTGTGCCGTTTACGGGAGAGCTCCTCATCGACCGCGCCGACTTCATGGAGGACGCCCCGAAGAAATTCTTCCGCCTGCGTCCCGACGGCGAAGTGCGGCTCAAGTACACCTACATCATCAAGTGCAACGAGGTGGTGAAGGATGAGAACGGCGTCGTTACGGAGCTCAATTGCACCTACGATCCTTCGACGCATCCCCTGACGGGCGAATGGCGTTCCGTCAAGGGCACCATCCACTGGGTGAGCGCGGAGCACGCGGTCCCCGTCGAAATCCGCAACTACGACCGCCTCTTCACCCTGGCGGACATGAGCGCCGTCCCCGAGGACAAGGACTACAAGGATTTCCTCAATCCGGACTCCCTGATCGTGACCGAGGGTTATGCCGAGCCCGCCCTTCCGGAGGACAGGAGCGGCATCGCCGTGCAGTTCGAGCGCACCGGTTATTATGTCCTCGACAAGGACAGCACGCCGGAGCGCCCGGTCTTCAACAAGACCACAGCGCTCAAGGATTCGTACAAACCCGAATAATTTTGCACTTGCGTGCAACGAAACCGGTAAAAGTTGCATCTTATTACCGGTTTTATTTTTAAGCGATACGATATGAATTGGAAATTAGCTTCTTCTCTGGCCCCCCTCGCGGCAATGTTTGTGATGGCGGGTTGTTCTGTAGCGGATTATGAAGGTGGCTGGCCCGCGTCCTTTGATAAAGATTCGGAGGCTTATGCTGACGCTCCGGGCGGCGGCGAAGGCCTGGTCTCACCCGGGGAAGGCGGTGAGGGCTCGGGCAACGGCAATTCCACGGCCGGCATCGTGACGGCCGGGGAATGGCGGGACCTGGATCACTGGACCTTCTGGTCCGGACTGATGACCACGCAGGGCGAGGATGGCTACAGTGAGATGCCCTCCTACTGGGGTTTCTATGTCAACCAGCTGGTTGCCGTGAAATATGTGCAGGAGGACAGACCGGTCATCGGCGCGAAGGTCGAACTGAGCCGGAACGGCCAGGTCGTATGGACGACGAAGACGGACAACAAGGGCTTCGCCTATACCTGGGTATCTCCGTTCCAGGAGCTCGACGCGGTTTCTCCGGACGAACTGACCGTCGCCATCGAAGGCGCGGAGATGGCGGGACATCCCGAACTTACGACCTGGGCTTCCCAGACCGATGTGAAGGTCAACGAGTACCGGAAAATGACGGCAGACGCCCAGCCGGTGATTTCGAACAAGACCGATATCGCCTTCATCGTGGATGCGACGGGCTCCATGGGGGATGAGATCAACTTCCTTAAAGACGATCTCGTCGATATCCTGGGTCAGGCCACCGCGAAGGCGGACGGCAACTCTGTCCTCCGTACGGCCGCCGTTTTCTACCGGGACGAGGGAGACCAGTATGTGACCCGGTATGACGACTTCAAAACCAATGTGACATCGACTGTCGAGTTTATCAATAAGCAGAGCGCCGACGGCGGCGGTGACTATCCCGAAGCCGTGCATACGGCACTTGAGACCGGCCTGCAGAAGCTTTCCTGGGGAGAGGACTCCCGCATGCGGGTCGCTTTCCTCCTGCTGGATGCCCCGGCCCATCATAATCAGACCGTGATCGCATCTCTGCAGAAGTCCATTGAAACCTACGCCCGGCTCGGCATCCGGATCATCCCGATCGCGGCCAGCGGCGCCGACAAGAATACCGAGTTCATGCTCCGCTTCTTCGATATCCTGACCGGCGGCACCTATACGTTCCTTACGGACGACAGCGGCGTCGGCGAGAGCCACATCGCGGCATCCGTCGGCGATTACGAGGTGGAGCAACTCAACGAACTGATCGTGCGGCTCATCGCCGCGGCACTCAGTTGATCCGGAAGACCAGGTTCGAAGTGAATCCGGCTTCTCCCGTCAGCAGGGTCCAGGGCTCTTTCTTGTATCCGGACGCAAGCCTCAGCCGGGTGAATTTCTTCTTCCCCGTAACGGCGGAACCTGCATAGCAGGAGACGCCGTTTTCTTTGATCCACCCGAAGGCCTGTTTGTCTGCGTCCGGAGCGGGGGAGGGTCTTGAAATGATTTCCTGCACATTCTCGCATCCGGCGAAGGCCGCGGAGTAGATGTACTCGAGGTTTTCCGGCAGGTCGATCTTTTCAAGGGCGGTACAGCTCTCGAAGGCGCGCATCCCGATTCTCCGGAGTCCGAGGGGGAGTTCCAGGTTCTTCAGCGCCGTACAGCGCTGGAAGGCCAGGTCGGGAATGCTCTCCAGGTCCTGACGGAGCAGAACGGTCTGGAGCTGGGCGCAGTCCTGGAATATTCCGACCCGCAGCGGGGCCGAAATGCCTCCCAGATTCACGAGGCGGAGGCCGGATCCCCTGAAAGCGTATTCTCCGAATTCCGCAATGTCGCCCGGGATATGGAATGATTCGAGCGATGAACAGCCGGCCAGCGCGTAATCGCCGATCCGGCGGATTCTGCCTCCGTGCACGAGATCGGTCAGGGCGCTGCAGTTGTGACAGAGGCCGTCCGGAAGTTCGGTGACGCCCGGGGGAAGTCTCAGCTGCTCCAGGGAGGTACATCCGGCGAAGGCGTACAGGCCCAGCGAAACCACATTATCAGGGATGGTGATTCTGTCAAGATTGACGCATTCGTAGAAGGCCCGGAAAGGGAGTCTCGTGAGTCCTGTGAACCATTTCAGTTCATCGAAGGAGTGGATGGCGCTCCCGTTGAAAACGGAGCCCAGGTCTGTTACGGCGGCGGCTTCCTCGTAACTGATCTCTCCGTCGGCGTCGGTGTCGAAGGCGCTGACGCAGAGCCGCTTGGTCTCGTCGTCGACGAAATCGATGAGCCCGATCCGGCCGTCCAGCGACAGGGACAGAACCAGTTCCGTATTGCCGGAGAACGTCTTCCCGGACAGGTCGATCTGATCGGTCCGGCTGAAGGCCGTGGCGCCGGTGGCGTTGAGCACAATCTCCCATTCCACCTCCATCATCGTGGCGGAGGAATCCTGCGGAAATACGTAAAAGCTTGTCAGGTCAGTTCCCTCGCTTCCCGTGACCGTCTTCATCAGATCCTGCCGGAAGGTCGCCTGTCCGGTTCCCGTTTCGCAGCGGTTCTCCGCCCGTATCCATTCTCCGTCCGTCGGCAGCGGACCGAGGGAGATGTGCCGGATCCGGACGCTCCGGGTGGGGGGAGCGGGGGTGCGCAGTTTCGCCCGGACGGCAACCTGTGAGAGGATGTGCGTGAAATTGAAGCGGACGGTTTCACCCCGCGTTCCCTGCACAAGGTCGGAGCACATCAGGTCGGCCGCGGCATCGCCCGGAGCATGCACGCCGATCCGTCCGTTCTCCCAGTCGTCCCGGAAAAAGGCCGGTTCGCCCGGTGATGCGGCATAGAACGTCAGCGTCTGGTCCTGCGGCCAGAATTTCAGGGGAGAATACCGCCAGCCGTCCTCGGTGAGGGTGACTTTCTGCGCTTCCATGAACGGCTTCCCGTCATCGGTCTTCGCCCAGACCAGAAAGGAGTCGCCCGGATGGAAAGCGTCTCCCGCCCTGGTCTCCGGCATCCCAAAGGTGATGACCCGATCGTCCGGCTGCTGCGGGGCGACGAGGTCCCGTTCGCACGCGAGAAGAAGCAACAGGGCCGGCAGGAGCGCCGGCCCGGCCGCAAAGCGTATCCTTGCCATATCAGAGCGTGAATTCGCCGGGCACGTCGAGAACGGTTGTCCAGGCGCTGACCTCCGGCGCGCCGAACGTGATGGCGGACGGGCCGACGGACAGCAGGATATCGTACGCCCTTCCCTTATCCGTCCCGAAGGTCATGGTCTGGCTGACGGTATAGCTGTTGACGAGTTTCCCGCCGTCCAGTGCCTCGTCCGGCGTGACGACCGTATAGGAGACGCTGAGTGTGAATTCCTTCTGACTGTCCGGGATAGCGAGGATGCAGTAGTCGTCGCCGACCGCCTGGCGGGAACCTTGCAGAAGGAGGCCGTTTTCACCACTGCCGAGAGAGGTCCCCATCGTGCGTTTCCGTCCGGGCTCCACTTCGCTCCAGTCGCCGTTGCCGAGGTCCAGGACGCCGGAGACGGGATATTCGGCCGCCAACTGGACGGCGTTGAGGTAAATGCGGGTGTTGTCGTAACTGCCGTCGCTTCCCGCCAGCCGTGCCTGGAAGGCGATCTTGGCGAGCGTGTGATGGAACTGGAACGTGATATTGCCGCCTGTTTCCTGCAGCGTGGCGTCATAGACGGGTTCGGCGACGACAAGGTCCTGGAAATTGCAGGATCCGTCGGGGGAGGAGAGCGCGATCCTGGGAACGCCGCTGTCGGTGTTGGCGCTCCGGGGTGAAATGCCGTTGTAGGCATTCCCGTAAGGGGCGTAGGCGAAGAACGACATCCGGGCGTTTTTCAGGGAAGGCCAGAATTTGAGCGGCGCATAACTGAAGCCCCCATCCTTGCTTCCGGAGACGAGCTGGTTGTACATGAAGTTGGGCTTGGCACTGGCGCTCCAGGCGTTGGCCTGGGTGTAATAGGCGTACACGCCGAAGTCGGTGATGCTGTCCGTCGTCAGCAGTTCCCCTTTGGTGGTCGAAACGAAAGAGTTGAACGTCAGCGGTCTGTCGGCTCCGTTTCCGGGGACCGCGGATTCGTTTTTGTTGCAGGCCGCGACGCAGAGCAGCAGGAGCGCGGCGGACAGGAAAGAGATGTGTCTCATAGGGCAAATGGGTTTAAGAGTGAATGATTTGAGGTTATAGAATGATTTCTGTTTCATCTCCCGGAATCCAGTCTCCGATCTCCGCCTCGAAGCCGCCTCCCGGGCTCCGCAGGTGGAAAGTCTCTCCGGGCCGGTCTCCGACCGTGAGACGGAATCCGTCTTCCGCCGCCGTCACCCGTCCCCGGATGTTGAGCGTGGTGTCCGCCGCGGTAATGCCGTCCTGCAGCACCAGTTTGAGATGCAGGGTCTCGAGCCCCTCCGGCGGCCCCGGGATGTTTCTCGTGAGTACGGCGGCTTCTTTTCCCGTGGCCCAGTCGCTCCCGGGCAACGGCAGAAGCCCCTCTGTCCGCTGTGAGGTTTGATTGAACAGATATGATACATAGGGCGGAGAGAGGCTTCCGCTGATGCCGCCGAGGTGCCGGATGCCGTCGATGACGACGCGGATATGCAGGGGATGCACGCGCGGGGCTGGATACAGGACGGGCGGAATGACCGGATGTCCGTTGAAGATATCGGACTCGGTGATGGTAAAGGTGCCGCCTCCTGCACAGGCGAGGATGGCAGGTTCTCTTTCCGAAGGGACTGACCGGGCCGTTTCCAGGCGCTCGAGCCCCTGCAGGCTGAGGCTCTTCCACTGGGAGATGCTGTACGAAAAGACGCCGCTCCGATAAGTGCCCGGCGGCAGTCGGAAATGGACGCCGTCGGTTTCGGGCGTGGTTTTGCTCTTCAGAAGACGCCCGTCTTCCGCATAGATCAGGACGGTCATCGCATCCGGCGTTTCCCGGCAGAGTGACCAGTCGACCCGGACCTCGACGTCCGCGAGCGTCCCCCGGGCGGCCCCCGCGACGTTCTTTTCGCAGGAGAAGGCCGTGAGGACGCCGGTAAGAAAGACGATCAAGAGGCCGGACGGGCGGTGTGCGCGAGTTTTCATAACGGTGCAAAGGTAGGGGCAACCATTCCGCCTGTCCAAGTCGAAACCCGCTCAGGACCTCGGATTTTTATGTTTTTTGAATGAATTCGCGGTTTTTTGAATGCAAATTCAAAATAAAAAAGGGAATGAAAGAATTAATTTTGAAGAAAAAAAACGGAGCCGCCGTGTCCGGTGACTCCGTTTTGAACCTTGACGAAAATTTATTTCTGTCTGTTCTTGTATCTCTGGTAGAACCTGTCGACGCGACCGGCGGTATCCACGAGCTTCACCTTTCCCGTGTAGAACGGGTGGGAAGTGTTGGAAATTTCGAGCTTCACGACCGGGTACTCAACGCCTTCGACCTCGATGGTCTCTTTGGCGGTGGCGCAGGAACGGGTGATGAAGACCGTGTCGTTGGACATATCCTTGAAAGCTACAAGACGGTAGGTTTCGGGATGAATTCCTTTTTTCATTTCCTGTACAGTTTAGTTGGTTACAAATTTGCGGACGCAAAGATACGATTATTTTGCGGAAATGCAAAATTATTTTGTGTTTTCTGCGATGGTGAAAGCTACAGAGGCGGTCTGCCCCTCCTCGTCCACCGTCAGAAGCACGTGTTTGCCGGGAACGGGGGAGAGCATCATCTCGTGGATGAACTGTGTCTCCCCGATGTAATCCCCGTCCAGGTGCCACCAGACCTTCTTCTCGGGATGCCGGTGGGCCAGCTGGAAAGCGATGGCGCCCGGGCTTCCGTCCATCTGCCGGGGCAGATACAGGATGCTGCCCGGTTCGGGGTAGATAAACTGCAGGGGAGCTTCGTTGTGCACGGCCTTCTGTGGCGGCTCGTATTCCGGATGATAGGCCATGTAGTACCATTCCATCACGGGAGGGAGGGTGAACACGCCGCCTTTGTGGTAGGGGCAGGGATTGCTCTCCTGGGCCTTGCGTGGCAGCACGCATGTGACTTTCTCCGGGCATTCCGGCCCGGCGAGATAGCCCGAGGCCGTGCATACCTCCGCCACGACGCCTTGCATCGGATCTTCGAACCAGGGCGAGTCCTCGGGCAGGAGGTTGACAAGGTCGAAAAGGACCGGTCCCGCCGCGCGGGCGCCCGTCAGCCCGGGAACGCCGTGCCCGTCCGCATTGCCGCACCAGACGCCCACGGCGTAGTCGGGCGTCACCCCGACGGCCCAGGCGTCGCGGAATCCGTAACTCGTGCCCGTCTTCCAGGACACCCTGCGGACCGAGGATATCAGCCGCGGGTCTATCTCGTCGGGGCGGCTCACTTCCTTGAGGGCGTCCAGGGTGTACCAGATGGCCTCCGGGTCGGTCAGCGGGAAGCCCTTCGGAGCGAGTACGAGCCCGGCGTAGGCGCGGGTGATCTCGTCGAGCCGTCCTTCCGCACCGCCCAGGATCAGCGCCAGCCCGTAATGGGCGGCGTCGTGGGTGAGCGTCGTCAGTCCGGCATCCCGCAGCAGCTTGTGGAAACGGGGCACGCCGTACTCGCGCAGCAGGTGTACGGCCGGCACGTTGAGCGACCGGGCCAGGGCCTCGGAGGCGTGGACGGCTCCGTGGAACTGCAGGTCGAAGTTCTGGGGTGTGAAACCGCCGAGATTGACCGGTGTGTCCTTGATGAGCGTATTTGGCAGGATGAGCCCGTCCTGGAGGGCGGCGCAGAACAGGAAGGGCTTGAGGATGCTGCCCGTGGAACGGGGGGCGGCGGCGATGTCCACCTCCATGCCGCTCCGCTTCCGTTCGGGGGAGGCGTTCCCCACGTAGGCGACCGTTTCCCCGTTGTGGAGGTCGATGACAAGGGCGGCGAGGTCGGCGATGCCGTAGAGGGCGAGATCGTCGGACCATCTGTCCGCGATGACTTCCACCTGCCGCTGGAGATGGATGTCGATGCCGGTCCGGGTCCGTTTCCCCCGGGGCTGCCTCTCGACGTAATGCCGTGCGAGGGAGGGCAGGGGGTGAGGGTTGTCCGGCAGCGGCTCGGTAATGGCGGTCTCGTAGATCGCTTCGTCGATGTCTCCGTGCTTCAGAAGTCTCAGCAGCAGGCGGTTGCGTTTTTCGAGCAGGGCGTCCCGCTGTTTCCCGGGGTGCATCGAGGAGGGGGCGTTCGGAAGGACGGCCAGCGTGGCGGCCTCCGCCCAGGAGAGTTCGGAAGGCGGTCGCCCGAAATAGCGCCAGGATGCGGCGTCCAGCCCGACGACATTCCCCCCGAAGGGGGCGTGGGAGGCATAAAGGGCGAGGATTTCTTTCTTGCTGCAACGGATTTCAAGCCGCAGGGCCTGGATGGCTTCGATGCCTTTCTGCCACAGATTTCGCTCCCGGTGCCGGGAGATGCGGATGACCTGCATCGTCAGCGTGCTGCCGCCGCTCTCGACGTGCCCCGCGCGGATATTCTGCACGAGCGCCCGTGCCAGCGAAACCGGATTGACGCCGGGATGCAAGTAGAAATGCCGGTCTTCGAACTGGACGACGGCCCTCGCGTAACGTTCCGGAACGGTGTCGCAGGGCGGGAAACGCCACTGCCCGTCCGCGGCGACGCGCGCCCCGAGCAGTTCGCCGCTGCGGTCGGTGACGACGGTCGAATAGGGGGTACCCTTGAAGAGGTCCCTCTTCAGGCTCACTAGCCAGCCTGTCAGAAGGACCCCTGCAAGAATCAGAATCGTACTGTAGTACCGCCGTTTCACCGGACGACGTTCACCGAACCGTTGGCTGTGCGGGCCGAGATGCGCGGCTCATACATCGCTTCGCAAGTGATCGAAGGCAGGATGTAGGCGCCCTCGTAAGCCGCACGGAGGTTGAGCTTGAAGGTCTTGCTCTGCCCGGCGCCCAGGTCGAAGAACCAGGAGCAGCTGTCGTCGCGGATATCCTGGTGCTCGTAGGACTGGCCGCCCCGGAGCCGGTCGTTCTGGATCTCCCAGCCGGACGGGACCATCTCGCTCAGCGCGAGGTTGGTGACGGCGCGGCCTAGCGGATTCTTGACGGTGACCGTGCAGGTGAATTCCGTGCCCTGGCGGAGTTCCTTGACGGCGACGGGCGCTCCCTGCCTGTTGGTGTAGGACACGGAGAGCTGGATGCCGTTCTGGGCCGCCGCGACCGGCGTGCCGGCCGGAGCGCGGGATACTTTGATCATCGTGGCGTAGAGCAGGCCTTCTCCATTGTTCTTGACCTCTACGGAACCCTTCTTGTCGGGAACGTCGAAGAGAGACTTGGCCGTGGTGACCGCCTGTCCGCCGACCTCGGCGACGATGGCCTTGGAGTCGATCTTCGCATACAGGCGGGACATCGCGACGGAGGTGAAAGCAGCCTCCTGGGTGTTGTACCAGCCCCTGCCGAAGGACTCAGCCAGTTCGCCGGCGAGCGGGAGGGCCTCGGCGAGGTTGCCCGTGAGGGCGAGCACCTCGAGTGCGACGGCCTTGTCGCGGTCGCTGCTGCCGTAGGTCATATTGGAGACGTCATACTCCTCGAACTGCTTGCCGGCCGTGCCGATGATATCCTTGGCCGTCTGGGTCTTGCCCGCCACGGCGTATGCGGCGGCGAGCATCCAGCGGGCCCGGTTGTCGAGGGCCTCGGCCTCTTTGAGGCGGTTCATCGCACCGGCGAGCGGCTGGTTGGCGACGGCGAGGGAGTAGAGCCGGTAACTCTCGTCCATTTCACTGAAGGCGGCGTTTCCGGCGAGGCGGAAGGCCTGGCTCAGGTTCTTCTGGTATTTCTCCCACTTCGAGAGAACGCTGCGCTGGACGGGGAATCCGGCCGCGGAGGCCTGTGACAGGAAGCTGCCCGCCATTGAGGAAACCCAGCTGTCGGAGCGCTTGGAGCCCGGCCAGTAGATGAATCCGCCGTCGGAATTCTGTCGTGCATAGAGCGCGGAGATGATGGCCGGAATCAGCTGTTTCGCTTCGGCGGCTTCGGCGTCGGGGAGCATCGGGAGGAGGCTCAGGAGCGTGAGTCCGCGGGAAGAGAGCTGCTCGGAGCAGTTGTAAGGATAATTCTTCGCGAAACTGAAGACACCGAGCACGTCGATGGCCGGGAAGGTGGCCAGCTCGATGGTGGCGCCTTCACCCGCGTCGAAGGTGACGCTCTGTCCCTTGCCGACCGGCTTGGAGACGACGGCGACGGTCTCGGGATTGCGGTTCTTCACTTCGAGGTTGATGGTCTCGGAGGCCTTGTGGCCCTGTCCGGAAGCGGACACGGACACCTTGGCGATCCCTTCTCCGGTCGTCGCGATGGTGAAGCGGGCGATCTTGTCACCCTTCTTCTCGAAGGTGAGTTTCTGCCTGGCCTCGCCGACCAGTTTGGCGGGACCCTCGACGGAGACCTCCACGGAGGCCTCGCGGATGTTGTCTTCCATCGCGAAGACATTCACAGGGAGGGTGATCGTCTCGTTGGCGGAGGCGGTTCTCGGCAGACTGCTCAGGACCATCAGCGGGGCCTTCACGGTAACGGCCTTGTCGGCCGAGCCGTAGGCGCCGTCGTGGCCGGCGACCACCATCACGCGGACGCTTCCGACGTACATCGGGAGCTTGACCTTGTGGGTGTTGCCGCCGCGCTTGGCCGTGAAGGGACCGAGGAATTCGACCACCGGGTTGAAGCGGTTGTCCTTGCGGGCGGCGCGCAGGTTCTCCTCGTCGCCGCCGACGGCGAGCATCGGGGAGAAGCGGCCGCTGAAGGCGCCGATCACGTGGTCGTAGAGGTCGTAGGTGCGGACACCGAGGGCCTCTTCGCGATACATTTCATCCCAGGGCTTCGGCGTCTTGAAGGCGGTGATGTCCAGGAGACCCTCATCCACGATGGCGAGGGTGTAGGTCATCTCCTTGCCGGCCTTCTCGCTGACCTTGACGGTGAATTCCTCTTCGGGGGCCACCGTGTCAGCCATCGTGATGACGGGCTCCAGCCTGGAGGCGGGATTCTCCACCGACACGCGCTGTACGCCGTACAATCTGAGCGGGAGGTCATTCTCCGTCGCGCCGTAAGGCTGGACGAGGGTGACGTGCACGAAGAAGTTCGGGGCCATGTCGCCTGTCACTGTGAAGGTGTACGGAGTGTCCTTCTCGGCCTTGGTCGAGACCCATTCGCGGGAAATGACGCCGGAACCGTTCTCGAGCGAGACGAGGGCCTTTCCGCCCTTGGCGGCCGGGATGTAGACCGTGGCTTTCTCACCGGCGAGATAGCTGTGCTTGTCGGTGGAGAAGGTCAGCATCGTGATGGCGCTCGGGTCCTGACGGTCGGCCCTGCCGCGGTAGGCGGGCCAGTCGATCGTGATGACCTTGCCGGAGGCGTGGCCGCCCTTGTCGCGTACATAGACGAGGTAGCGTCCCCATTCGGGATAATCCACACGGATGGTGAAGGAGGCGTCCTGGGTGCCGGAGGTGAGCTTGCCGGAGTAAATCGGCTTGCTGCTGCGGCCGCTGACATAGGCGTCAAGTTCGCCGCTGCGGGTCTCCCACCACCATTTCCAGTCCAGCTTGTAGACGGCGTAGTCCAGTTCGCGGCCGGCGAGACGTTTCCCTTCGGGATTTACGACGGCCACTTTCACGACCTGGTCCTTGTCGGTTTCCAGTTCGTCCTCGCCCGGGAGGAGGATACCGACGTAGGCCTCGTAAGGGGAGTAGGGAACGGAGGTCGTGGTGAAACTCTCGTCGCCGCCGTTCTCTTCGACAGAAGTGACGATGAAGGCGTTCAGCATACCCGGCAGGCCGGAGCCGCCCGGCATCTTGAGTTCGAGGGCGGATTCGCCGTTTTCGTCGAGCCGTGTCTCGAAGAGACTGCTCTCACTGCGGGTGAAGGTGCTGGCCGGGTTGCGGAAGATGTAATTCTCGAAGCCCGGGAAGCGGGTGACGCCCGCGGTAAGGGTGAGATCGGCGTGCGCACGGAGATTCGCCGCGGCGGGACCGGTCAGCCAGTTGGAAGAGATCTTCGCGGGGACGGGTGCGCCGCCCTTGAGCATATCGGAGCCGAGGTCGAGGTTGATCTTGAGCCGGTTGGGCTTGACGGTTTCGATGTGGAGGCCCTTGTGGAAGGAGGTGCCGCCGACCTTGAAATAGGCGTTCCAGAGTCCGGTGGGATCGGAAGCGGAGGTCGGGACGTTGAAGGCGAAGAAGCCGTCCGTGCCGGTCTGCACCATCCGGGTGTAGAAGCGGCCTTCCGGGGTGTAGAGTTCCATCGTGGCGGGATGGCCTTCGGGGAGGACCTGGTTGCGGTCGCCGACCAGGAGGGTGAGGTGCATCGTGTCGCCGGGACGCCATACGCCTCTTTCTCCGTAGATGAATCCCTTGAGGCCCTTCTGCACGACGGCGCCGCCGGTGTCGAAGCGGCTGAAGGACTTCTCGTAGCCCTCGCCCAGTTTGAGGTAACCGACATTCTTGCCGCTGCGGGCGACGACGATGAACGGCTTGCGGCTCACGGCGATCTCGGCGAGACCGTCCCTGCCGGTCGATCCGGATCCGATCCTCTGGAGCTGATAGTCATAGACTTCCAGCTTTACGCCGCCCATCGGGGAGGCGCTGACGAGATCGGTGACGGCGGCCCAGAGGGTCTTGCCGTCGGCATACTGCGCGGTGATGCCGAGGTCGGAGGCGAGGATGTTGATGGACGGGAAGCGGCTGCTCTCCATATAATAGGAAGGCTTGGTCGGATCGTCCGACTCGTCCCATTCGTATTCGTCCCAGTCGATGAAACTCTCCCAGTACCAGCTGCTCTGCACATCCCATTCGGCTTCCTCTTCCTCGGAGGGCTTGCCGTCGGAAATGGTGCGGAGGGCGCCGGTGAGGTCTTTCCCGTAGAGGGAATGCTCGGGGCGGAACGATACGCGGATGCGGTAGACGGCGCCGGGCTCCTGCTTGAACAGGTTGCTCAGGTCGACGGAGAAGTTGTTCCACTTGTGGAGGTCGATGTCGGGATCGTTGTCCAGGCGGACTTCCTTGCTGTAGACCAGGCGGCCGGAGCGGCGGAGGGAGGAATCCTCGTCGAGGTCGTTGTCCTGGAGGAAGGTGAGCATGTTGCTCTCGTAGATGCGGATGACCTTGACGTCCACGGCGGCGAGGTTGACGGCCTTCAGCGGGAGAACCAGCTGTCTGGCGTCGGGAAGGATGTTGCCGCTGATGGGAATCTCCACGGCGGGGAGATTGTCCTTGCTGGCGAAACGGGTCGTGAAGTCCTCTCCGAGGGCCTTGCCGGTGACGCTCTTGATGTTGCGGTCGATCCGGACGGTCAGGTCTTCGTCCCTGCGGCCTTCGTAGTAGATCCAGAGGAGGTTGTCCTTGAATTCGTAGTATCCGCGGACGAAGCCGCCGGCCTCGACGAGTCCCTCCGAGCCGGAATCGGCCCCGAGCGGGTCGCTGAACTGGACGAGGACGTGCGGATTGCCGCCTTCGACGAGCCGGGCGTCAAGGACCTTGAACACGCCTGCCGCGGGAATCGTCACGTTCTGGCTCACGTCCGAGAATCCCTTGACGGAGGCCTTGACCGTGAGGGTACGGTCGCGGTCGCCCCTGTCGAGGCCGGAGATTTCATACTGGAAGACGTTGGGACCGCCCGTGACCTTCACTTCCGGCTTCTTGCCGGGATAGGTGACGGAAATGGCGCTCTGAACGGCTTCGGGTGTCATATCCTGACTCAGAGAGAGAGTTCCGCAGACGACGGGGTCTCCCGCGATGCGGATCTCATCCGCCGTAAGGGTGATTTTGCGCTGGGCGACCTTGAAGGAGAAGCGGAAATTCTTCAGCGCGGGATCCTTGACGCCGAGCGCCTTGCCGAGCTGGAATGCGCCGGAATACGTCTTCCCGGGATCCAGCGACTCCGGCACGAACTCGACGCTGGTCGGGCTGAGCCAGCGGGTGGAACCCTTCAGGGAAGGGGTGAAGGAAAACAGATCTTCGGTCTGCGCCTCCATCGGAACGGCTGTCGCCAGTTCGATCCGGATGGGGGACTGCTCGGAGACATATCCACCCGTGTACGCCTTCACGTAGGGCGCGAAGGCCGCGTCCGGAGCGGACCCCGGAGTGGAGATGCAGGAAACAGTCATTGCCAGGAGCATTGCCCCGGCCAGGAGCCATTTGGTTTTCATAATCTGATGTATTAGAATGTTATTTCATACGATAGGGCTGATCCTCGTAGAGGAGGAATTTCTTTGCTTTGCGGATCCATTTCTGCTCTTCGAGCTTGACGTGCTCGCGGACGATGTCGAAGGTGATGGCACCCTTGAGGTATTCTTCCAGGACGGGATCGGCGAGTTTGACGCGGAACCCTTCCTCGAATTCGAAGGCGGAGTAATTCTCCGTGAACCACCGCATCAGCTGCAGGGTGTGCAGGAGACTGTGGTAATTCTCCCCGGGGACGAGCAGGATCTGGAAGCCCTGGCACCGCTCGCCGGCATAGTGCCCCGCGGCGGGCGTGAAGGAGCAGGGGCGCAGCCGGGCGCCCTCCGCCTTCGGAAGGTCTTCCGGGCTGACGGTCCTTACGAACGGGGCGCCGATGTATTCGTACGGGCGGGCCGTTCCGATGCCGGGCGTGACGGTGGTGTTGTTCCACAGGCCGCCTCCGCTGTAGAGGTAGGCGCTGAACAGGCCGGGCATGTCCGAGGACGGGGCGATGCTCCAGGGCATCAGGGCGCGGTTGGCGTCGGTCGCCTGGGCGGAGATGACGTGGATGGGGAACCGGGCCCCGATCTCGGCGGCGTACAGGTGGACGATCTCGCCGAGGGTGAGTCCGTGGCGGTGCGCGACCTTCGGGACGTGCACTTCGCCGACCACGGAGGGAATCGTCCCTTCGACGACCCGTCCCGCGGGATTGATATGGTCGACGATGTAAAGCGACGGGGCCTCGTCGTCCAGCAGGAGGAGCATCTCCATCAGGTGCATGACGTCCTTGGTGTAGTTGAAGTAGCGGCTCCCGGTATCCTGGATCTCGACCACGACGGCGTTGAGCCCGCGGAGGCGCTCCACGTCGAATTCGATGTGGTTGGTGCCCGGGGTGAGCTCGGCGTCGCGGGGGGTGAAGACCACCTCGAGGTTGCCCCGCTCGCGGAAGAGGTCGTACATCCACCGCCCGCGGCCCGTATCCCAGCAGTTCTGGGTGCAGAAGCACCCGACCTTGCCGTAAATCAAGGCCTTGTCGAGCTGGTCCTCCAGCGGTGTCGTCCTGAAACTGAACATCTGTTCAAATTCTTGCTAAAAATCAGTTGTATCAGTTCCTGAAACTTCCGGAGCTTCGCTCCTCCATCCCTCCCAGCAAGCTGGGCCCCTCCCGTTCAAGTGGCCACGGGCGGCCATGTTTCATCCACTGATACAACTGATTTTTTATTCTTTATACAATTTTGTTCGTTATATCTATAATCTGTCCGGCGAGTGCCTCGGCGGCCGGCATCGTGGGGGCCTCGGCGTAGATGCGGATGATGGGCTCCGTATTGGATTTGCGCAGATGGACCCACTTCTTCTCGGCCTCGAAGATGATTTTGACGCCGTCGATGTCGTTGATCTCCTCGTCGGCGAATTTCTCCTTGAGGGCGCCGAGGATCCGGTCGATCAGGGCCGGGTCGCTGAGCTGGATCTTGTTCTTGGCGATGAAATACGGAGGGTAGGTCTTCTTGAGTTCGCTGACCTTGAGCCCTTTGTGGGCGAGGTTCGACAGGAAGAGCGCCACGCCGACCATCGCGTCGCGTCCGGCGTGGATGGCGGGATAGATGACGCCGCCGTTGCCTTCGCCGCCGATGAGGGCGCCGACCTTGTGCATCAGGGTGGTGACATTGACCTCACCTACCGCAGAGGCGTAATACTTGCCGCCGTGGGCCTCTGTGACATCCCGGAGGGCCCGCGTGGAGCTGAGGTTGGAGACGGTGGCGATGGGCTTGCCTTCTTTCTCGGCGAGCTCGCAGAGGTAGTCCGCGACGCTCACCAGGGTGTATTCTTCGACGAACGGTTCGCCGTTCTCGCAGATGAAGGCGAGGCGGTCCACATCCGGATCGACGCTTACGCCGAGGTCGGCCTTCTCGCGCACGACCGTCTCGCAGAGATCCACCAGGTTGGCAGGCAGCGGCTCCGGATTGTGGGCGAAATCGCCCGTCGGGTTGCCATTGAGGGTAATGCACTTGACGCCGAGCCGCTCCAGCAGGCGGGGCATAATGATGCCGCCGACGGAATTGATGGCGTCGACCACCACGGTGAACTTCGCCTTCCTGACGGCCTCGACATCCACGGCCGGAAGGGCCAGGACGGCGTCGAGGTGCTTGTCGGTGAAGTCTTCCTCCTCGATGGTGCCGAGGGCGTCGACTTCCGAGAAGTTGAATTCTCCCTTTTCGGCGAGGTCGATGATCGCCTGTCCTTCGACCGCCGTGAGGAATTCGCCCTTGTCATTGAGCAGTTTGAGGGCGTTCCACTGGCGGGGATTGTGCGAGGCGGTAATGATGATGCCGCCGTCGGCCTTCGCGAAAAGGACGGCCATTTCGGTCGTCGGGGTGGAGGCGAATCCGCATTTGACGACGTCCACGCCGCAGCTGACGAGCGTGCCGACTACGAGCTGCTCGACCATATCGCCCGAGATGCGGGCGTCCTTGCCTACGACAATCTTGTAGCGTTCGCCGTTGGGCGCGGGCTTCCGGGAGGGGAGCGTCGCGCAGTAGGCGTATGTGAAGTTGACGATGTCGATGGGGGTGAGTGCGTTTCCGGGGGCGCCGCCGATGGTGCCGCGAATGCCGGAGATGGATTTAATCAGTGTCATATGTACAATAAACCTAATTTACCAAATACAAATATATCTTTTCTTCGCAGAAAAAACAACTATTTTATAGTTGACCCCGAAAAATTCGCCGAATCCGCAAAATAAATTTGCAAATTCAAAAATTATCCTTACCTTTGCATTCCAATCTGCTGGGTTCGTATAACGGTTAGTACTCAAGATTCTCAATCTTGCAATAGGAGTTCGATTCTCCTACCCAGTACAAGAAAGACCGACTCGGAAGAGTCGGTCTTTCGTTTTCTCCGCCACGGCGCCTGATGGCGCCTTCGGCACAAGTGCCTCAAAATAAGGGTGTAAAGTGTAATTGATTGATATTCATTGTGTTATATAAAAGGCCCTAGTGAAAAATCACTAAGGCCTTTTGCGTAAAGTGTTGATTGTTAATTGATTGCACTTTACGTCATAACGATTGACCGTTACGACATCAGCGCATCGCGTAAAGCGGCCGGGCGCTAGACCATCAGCGCGCCGACGAGGCCGAGGATCGCGTAGAACTCCGGGAGGGCGGCGTAGATGAGGGTGTTGACCATGACGTTGTGGCCCTGGCTCACGCCGACGATACCGTTGGCGCAGACCATGCCCTGACGGATGGCCGAGAGCATGCAGACGAGTCCGACGCAGAGGCCGATACCGAAGATGATGGCGCCGTCGAGCGCACCGGAGCGGAAGCGGTTGAGCATCATGAAGAAGGCGACGAAGCCGTAGATTCCCTGGGTGGCCGGAAGACCGGAGAGAATCATGTAACTGATGGACTTCTCGGGGGTCTTCTTGAGACCGCCTTCCGCCGCGTTGCCGGCGATGGTGGTGCCGTAGGCGCTGCCGATGCCCGCGAGGGCCAGCACAAGTCCGAGTCCGAGATAAGCGAGTAATGTGTTGAGCATAATGTAAAGTTATTTTGATTATTTATTAGTCAGGGGTCTGAAGTTGCGTCCCGTCCCTTCGTAGCCGGAATTCTTGAAGAATTCCAGGAAGTTGAGTCGCAGCGGATGGACGAAGGCGCCGAGGGCGCACATCGCGATGTTGAGGGTGTGTCCGATGATGAGGATGACGATGAAGAATATCCAGTTGCCGACACCGCCGTCGCCGAGAATCATCAGGCCGAGGTCGTTGAAGGCGTAGCCGAGCATCGCGCCCGCGAGCCCGAGGGCGTAGAGGCGCAGGTAACTCAGCACGTCGCTGAGCAGCCCCGTGGCCGTGTTGTAGGTATCCCAGAGGCCGCTTCCGAAGTTGATGAGCGGATTTCTTCCCGGCGTGTTGAAGAAGAGAATGCCGAGCGCCGACACGCTGCCGAGGCCGATGATGATCCACTTGGTGAGCGCCGCGTCAATGACGCCCGCGAGGGCGAAGGCTCCCACGATGACGCCGCCGACAATCAGCAGCGTCCAGCCCCAGGTGCCGAGCGAATGGAGGAACCCGTGATTCCGCGTCGCCTGAATGGTCTTGACGATCAGCGCCAGACAGACGTGCAGGACGCCGATGACGAGCGACAGGACCATCGCGCCGTCGTAACCGGCGATCTTGTCCGGCAGGAAAATGCCTTTGACGGGCTCGAAGAGCGGCCACTCGGCGATATTCATGCTGAAGAAGGTGTGCAGGAAGAATCCGACCACCGTCGTCCCCACGCCGAGGGTGATGACAAGCGGGGACAGGTCCTTCATCCCCTTGGACCGCCCGAGCAGGATGCCGATGACGGTCAGGATGATCCCGTAGCCGGCGTCGCCCATGCACAGGGCGAAGAACAGCAGGAAGAAGACCGAAAGGAAGGGTGTCGGGTCGAACCCGTCGTAGGACGGCCGGCCGTACATGTCGGTCAGCACCTCGAACATCCGGACGAAGCGGTTGTTCTTCAGCGCGATAGGGGGCGCGTCTTCGACCGTGGCGGGCTCTGCGAGGTAGAAGACGCCGAGGGCGTCGAGTTTCTCGCGGAGGACGGCGTCGTCGGAGGTGAGGGCGTATCCGGTGTAAGTGACGATGGTATTCTCCGCCGCCGGATTGGCCGCCACCGTGGCAAGGTAGCGGTCGAGTTCCGCCATGTCGCGGTTGACTTCTTCTTCGAACTGCGTCTCCCGGGCGCGGAGGGCCTCCACGCGGTCCGTCTCCTCTTTCAGACGGATTTCCGCCGCCGCGATCCGCTCTTCCACGGCCTTGTAACTGTATTCCGGAGCGGGAATTTCCGCGACGGGCAGGGGATTCTCTACCCCCTCCGGGAGAATGGCGACAAAATGCACCCGGGGCTTCTCCGCGACGATCTGTATCGGGTATTCCTCGGGCCAGGCCTTGCGGAACTGCTTCGGGGTGACGGCATAGTAGTGGATCCGGTAGCCGGCTTCCAGGAGAGGAGCGAACGATTTCGGATCGAAGTCGCCCCAGGGGCGGAGCGCATCGGCCTCCTTGCGGAGGGCGGCGATCTCCGCCGCGACGCCCGCCCGGACCGCTTCCGCGTCGGAAATGACCTTCAGGTGGGACTGCGCCCGCTGGAGAAGGGCGGCGCTGCGCTCGTCCACGGGCTTCTCGCTGCGTGAAATGTCCACGAGGCCGGTTTCCTGCAGGCTCCGGATAAAGTCTTCCTTCTCTCCGCTGAGGAGGATGAAGGCGTAACGGGTCATCTTGCCGATCATGCTTCGGAGGCCTCCTCTTCCTCGGCCGCGTGGCGGCTCTTGACGATTTTCTGGGAGGCCTTGGAGAGATTCTCCTCGTCCTCCATATAGCGTTTGATCTTGCGGATCGCCTCCTGATAGCCCGGAATCTGCACCTTCTCGTACAGGTTGACCTTCTGGGTGGTCTTCTTGCGCTGGTAGTCGAGGATGCGGGCCTTCTCGCGATACACCTCCGACTCGATCCCGAGGCGGCTGAGCTGCTGGAGGATGGCGACCCCGTCGGCGTACCAGGCCGGCTTGACGAAGGCGTTGAACGGCTTGATTTCGTAATGGATCTCACCGAGGGCGGGCGTCTTGACGCCGGCGACCTTCACGACGCTGAGGTCGACGTCCGTAATGGCGATCAGCCCGGGATCGAACTCGTTCCAGAGGGCCGCGAGGTAGTCGTAGCGGCGGAGGGTCTCCTCCAGGCGGCGGTCCAGGTCTTCGGACTCGGCCTTGGCCTTACGGACCTCCAGCCGGAGCGCGCTCTCCTTGTTCTGCAGGGTAGGGAGGGCCCGCTGCCGCACTTTGAGCTGCTTGCCGATCTCGTTGAGAGACGTCTTGTTATATTGAAACTTAATTGCCATTCCAGTATTTGTCGATCAGGGCCTGCTTGATGCCGGTCTCGGCCTTGGTGAAGTATTTGCCGAAAAGTTCCCAGGCGGTGTCGAGCATCTCGGTGATGGAGATGTTGACATCGATGGAAAGCAGCCGGGTGGCGTAATCCCTGGCGTACTGCAGGCAGCGCTTGTCGTAGTCGGAGAGGTCGAAGCCGTTCTCCAGTTTGGTCTTGGCATTCTGGGCGTCGGCATAGAGCCGCACCGAGGCGTTCATCACCTGGCTGTGGTCCTCGCGGGTCTTCTTCCCCTGGACGAGCTGCTTGAGGCGGCTGAGACTCCGGAACGGGTCGATGATGACCTTGCCGGAATCGCTGTCGGCCCTCAGGAACAGCTGGCCCTCGGTGATGTAGCCCGTGTTGTCCGGGATGGCGTGCGTGATGTCGCCGTCGTTCAGCGTGGTGACGGCGATGATGGTGATGGACCCTTCGGTCGGGAGCTGCACTGCCTTCTCGTAAATCTTGGCCAGGTCGCTGTAGAGCGAGCCCGGCATCGAGTCCTTCGAGGGAATCTGGTCCATACGGTTCGACACGATGGAGAGGGCGTCGGCGTAGAGCGTCATGTCGGTCAGCAGCACCAGCACCTTCTCGTTCCTGTCGACGGCGAAGTATTCCGCGGCGGTCAGGGCCATATCCGGGATGAGGAGCCGCTCGACGGGCGGGTTCTCGGTGGTGTTGATGAAGCAGATGATCTTGTCGAGGGCGCCCGCCGCCTCGAAACTGTGGCGGAAGAAGAGGTAGTCGTCGTTCGAGAGACCCATTCCACCGAGGATGATCTTGTCGACATCCGCGCGGAGGGCCACATCCGCCATTACCTTGTTGTAGGGCTGGTCGGGATCGGCGAAGAAGGGGATCTTCTGGCCGGAGACGAGGGTGTTGTTGAGGTCGATGCCGGCGATGCCGGTGGGAATCAGCTGGGAGGGCTGGCGCCGCTTGTAGGGATTCACGGACGGGCCGCCGATCTGCCGCTCCTCGCCCTCGATCTCGGGACCGCCGTCGATGGGGTGCCCGTAGGCGTCGAAGAAACGGCCGGAGAGCTGCTCGCCGACTTTCAGGGTCGGGGGCTCGCCGAGGAAGACGACTTCCGCGTCGGTGGGGATGCCTTCGGTGCCGGAGAATACCTGGAGCGTGACGACGTCGCCCTTGATGCGGACGACCTGGGAGAGGCGTCCGCCCACGACGGCGAGCTCTTCATTGCTCACGCCGGAGGCCCTGAGCGCCACGGTCGCCTTGGTGATCGCTTCCAGTTTGGTATAGATGCGTTGATATGCTTTCATAGGCCTTCGTTATTTAGCGGTGCTTTCCACCATCGTGAGGATATCGCTTTCGTAGCGGTTGAAATCTTCACCCTTGAAGGCGGAATAATTCATCTGCCGGAGTTCGTTGATGAGGTTCTTGAAGAAGTCGCGGCAGGCCTCGTAGTCGGGGAAGTCGAAGTCGCGGCGGCAGATGCCGAGCACCAGGTCGAGCATATGCCGCTGCCGCTCGAGCGGGCAGAGGGCGTCGACGGGATCGAAGGCGTCCTGCTGGAGGATGACGAAGTCGACGAGTTCGGACTTCCAGAAGGTGACGTGGTAGCTCATCGGCACGCCGTCGTCGCCGAGGATGTTGATCTGCTCGCTGGACTCCTTGCCGCGGCGGATGATGTTCTTGGCGGTGGCGACCTTGTCGACCCAGCCCTTCTCGACGGTCTCGTCGAGGTACTGGCGGATTTCGGGGTATTCGAGGTATTTGGAATAGGAGTCGAGCGGGCTTACGGCCGGATAACGCTTCTGGTCGGCCCGGTTCTGCTCGAGGGCGTAGAAGCAGCGCGCCGCCTTCTTGGTGGATTCGGTGACGGGCTCCTTGAGGTTGCCGCCGGCGGGGGAGACCGTTCCGATGAAGGTGACGGCGCCGGTCTGTCCGTTGTTCAGCACGACCATTCCCGCGCGGGAATAGAAGTTCGAGATGATGGAGGAGAGGTCGACGGGGAAAGCGTCCGCGCCGGGGAGCTCTTCCATACGGTTGGACATTTCACGGAGCGCCTGGGCCCAGCGGGAGGTCGAGTCGGCCAGGAGGAGGCACTTGAGGCCCATCGCGCGGTAGTATTCGCAAATGGTCATCGCCGTGTAGACGGAGGCCTCGCGGGCGGCGACGGGCATATTGGAGGTGTTGCAGATAATGGTGGTGCGCTCCATCAGGTGACGGCCGGTGTGCGGGTCGATGAGCTCGGGGAATTCGGTGAAGATTTCCACGACCTCGTTGGCGCGCTCGCCGCAGGCCGCCATCACGATGACGTCGGCGTCGCCCTGCTTGGCGATGGCGTGCTGGAGGACGGTCTTGCCGCAGCCGAACGGGCCGGGAATGAAGCCCGTACCGCCTTCCGCGATGGGATTCAGGGTGTCGATGACGCGGACGCCGGTCTCCATGATGCGCTGCGGCCTCGGCTTCTCGCGGTAACCCTTCACTGCAACCTTGACGGGCCATTTCTGGGTCATCGTGACATTGTGCTCGGCGCCTTCCGCGTCGGTGAGGACGGCGATGACGGTGTCGACGTTATATTGCCCGGCGGCTGCTACGGATTTGACGGTGTATTCTCCGCCGAAGGAGAAGGGCACCATGATCTTGTGGGGCAGCCATCCTTCCTTGACTTCGCCGAGCCAGGAGGCGGCGACGACTTTGTCGCCGGGGGCGGCGAGGGGTGTGAAGTCCCACAGTTTCTCGCGGTTGATGGGATCGGTGTATTCGCCGCGGCGGAGGAAGACGTCCTCCATCGTGGTTAGGTCGTTCTGCAGACCGTCGTATACGCTGGAAAGGAGGCCCGGACCCAGGGTGGCCTCGAGCATCCTGCCTTCGAAGGTGACGGTGTCGCCGCCCTTGAGGCCTCGGGTGCTCTCGAAGACCTGCACCTGGGCGTCCTGGCCGCTGACCTTGATGACCTCGGCCATCATCCGCGTTCCCGCGAGGTTGATGTAGCAGATCTCGTTCTCGGCCACCGGCCCGTCCACCCGTACGGTGACGAGGTTGGAAACGATGCCCTTTACGATACCGGTAGTTTTTTTGTCCATTTTATGAAATATGTATTTTGTCCAGATTGAATGTGCCTTTCACCTCCTTCACCAGGCGGCGGAAGCGCTCGCGGCCCTCCTCGGGGTCGAGGACGAGCCAGCGGTCGGCGATCCTGAGCTTGACGACGAAGGCGAGGACCGCCTCGAGGTCGAAATAGTCGAAGACCGTCAGTTCGTCCGCCTTCTTCCACGACAAGTCGTCCAGCGCTTTCTCGCGGGCGAGGAGGTTCTCTTCGGCGAGGATGTCCGAGATGGCGCCCGCCTCGTCGAGCTCCTCCGCGCGGAAACGGAAACCTTCGATGTCGGCGTCTTCCGCCTCGGGATTCTCGCCCGTGAGGACATCCAGGTCCGCAGGACGCCCGAGCCGCGCGTTGAGGTAGCGGACTTTGGCGTTGCGAAGGCCGAGGTCGAAGCGGAACCAGTTGCGGATGAAGCGGTTGCGGTGCCTGAGCGCGCCGGCGTAGAAGTCTTCGCCGAGTTTCGTCTCGTCAAATCCGTCGAGGAGAAGGTCGAGCGTGGCATTATCCGCGTCGCTCAGATTTTCCCGGATCTCCGCGATGAAGTCGCCGAAACCTTTCCCCTCCGCATACCGATAGTCGGGCAGCAGGACGGGGAGGGAGGCGATGATGTATTCGAAATTACTCATGGGCGAGGGATTGTGCCTTAGCCAAAGAGGAGTTTGCGCGCGGTGGGACGGAGGTAGGCGGCGATCAGTTCCTTGAAGGTCTCGTCGGTGAGACTGATGCGGTAACCGCCGTCCGCGGGGCCGATCACGAAGCCGCCGGACACCTTGGAGGAGAATTCGGCCTTTACCCCGGCGCCGAGGATCCTGCCGAGTTCGGCGGAGACGAACGGCTCCAGCGCGTCCCTGAGTTTCTCGGGAAGGATCAGCGAGAGGTCCTTCGACTCGGAGGCGGAGAAATTCTTCGCCACGGCGGTGATGATTTCCTTGAGGAAGGCTTCCTCGGAAAGGATGTCCGCCGCGGGGGCGGCGATCCGGCTCACGACGAGACTCTCGATGTCCTGCCGCGTGGCCTGGATGCTCTGGCGGGCCGCCATCTTGAGGTCGCTCTCGACCTTGGTGCGGTAATCCGCCGCCTCTTTCTCGGCCTGCGCCTTGACGGCCTCGGCTTCCACACGGGCGTCTTCGAGTATGCGGGCGGCCCTGGCGCGGGCGTCGGCAAGGATTTCTTCACCCTCCTGCTTTCCTTTCGACAGGCCTTCCTGATAGAGTTTTTCGGTTAATTCTTGTAATTTATCCATAAGTTCAACGTTAAATCAAACGCAAAAAGACGTATCTACAAAGATAACTCTTTTTTTTTATTCTTCGATCTTGCCATAGTGACTGTAACGCGCGCCCGTGTGGAACGGGCCGAGCCCGGCGGCGGCCAGACACAGGGCCCACCAGTTGCGGGAAACCCCTCTTCCATGCCAGAAATGCTTGAAGAACAGCCGTTTCCGCTTCCGGATTTCGGAGCGGACATGCCGGTAGGTTTCTTTGTCCTGGCTGGCATACAGGGCTTTGACAAAGCTTATCAGGCCGTTATTCGAAATAAAACGTGTGTAGTCAGATGCATTCATGTGCGGGAATGCCGCGTGGAGTTCCTCCGCTTTGTCGGTCACGCCAATGCCGGCTGCAAGGAATTCCTCCGCGTGCCGGGCCTTTGATACGAGGGAGGTATTCCCGCTCCGGAGGAAATAATGGTAGGGAACGCCCGGAACGAGGATAATCTGCCTGGCATGTATCAGGTAATCGAGGTAGAATACCAGATCTTCCTGAACGGAGAACTCCGTCGGGAAGCGCAGGCCTTCCCGGCGGATCAAATCCGCGTCGAACCGCTTGGTGTTGGGGGAGGCATAGCGGAGGATCTTGAACTTCCGGTCGATTTGCGTGAAGTCCCGGACCGTGGTAATTCCCGTAAAACTGAATACCGTGTCGTCCGGCCTGCCGTCGTTGTAGTGCTGTACGATTCCCGTCATGACCAGCGAGCCGGGGACGGGGTCGGCCGAGAGCAGGATCTCCAGATAGTCGGGATCGACCGTGTCATCGGGGTCGATGAAGCAGAACCATCTCCCGCGGGCCGCATCCATGCCGGTAATGCGGGCCGCCCCGGGGCCTTGGTTCGGTGTATGTATCACACGGATACGGGCATCTTTTGCGGCATAATCGTCGCAGACAGCATCGCTTCCGTCCGTGCAGCCGTCATCCACCAGGATCAGTTCCCACTCCTGCACCGTCTGCGCCAGGATACTCTCCAGGCAGGGGACAAGATAAGGGCCCGGGTTATAGACGGGGACAATAATAGATATCGTATTCATGACTTGGTTTTTCGGGCGGTCCGGAAAGCCCGCATCAGGTCCATCCATTTATGCAGGATGCCCTTCCGGGGGTGGAACCGGGAGAAAAAAAGTTGTCTGTTCTCATATACTTCCTGCGCGGCCTTCCGGTACTCTTCCCGGGTGGACGCCCTGCGAAGGGCTTTGATATAATCCGCCAGTCCGTACAGGGAAATCGCTTCACACAGCGCCTTCTCTGGATAGCCGGGGAAATGCGCGGCCGTTTCGAGCATCTCGGCGGTCAGCATCCGGGCTTCTTCCAGGATTTCTTCCACCGGTTTCGATGCCCGCGTCAGGCTGCCTTCGTCCGGGTGATGCCAATAGTGGTACGGCGTCCCCGGGACGAGGAGAATGCGCCGGCAGAGACGCAGGTATTGCAGGAAGAAAATGTGGTCCTCATGCAGCCGGATGCGGGTTTCCATCCTCAGGCCGCTGCTGTGTATCAGGCCGGCATCGAAGAGTTTTGCGACGGGGTAGCCGATCTCCAGGATCCGGGTATCGGGAGGGAGAAGGGTGATGTCTGCCGCCGTTGCGCGTGAGGGGAAAGCGTATCTGACGCGGGATGCCTTGCCGGGGAATTCGTCTGTCATCCCGGTGACGACAAGGTCTCCCGGGACGGGGTCCGTGCCAAGGAGGGTTTCCAGATAATCGGGGTCGGCCGTGTCATCGGCATCCATAAAACAGAGCCAGGGTCCCCGGGCCGCATCCATGCCCGTGTTGCGGGCCGCGCCGGGTCCGCTGTTGGGCGTATGGAGCACCCGTATGCGGGCGTCTTTTGCGGCGTAGGCGTCGCAGACCGCACCGCTTCCGTCCGTGCAGCCGTCATCCACCAGGATCAGTTCCCAGTCCCGGACCGTCTGCGCCAGGATGCCGTCGAGGCAGGGCGCGAGGCGGAGGCCCGGATTATAAACGGGGACGATGATGCTACAGGAGGGATTCATAGATGTCGTAGTATTTCTTTGCGGCGGTTTCCCAGTTGAAAAGGGCGGCGCGCCGTTTCATGGCTTCCGGCGTGATGACGCCGCTGCGGAAATCGGACATTCCTTTTTCGAACTCCTGCCGCATGCCGTCCGGATCGAATTCGTGGTTGAAGTAGAAGGCGCAGTCGCCGCCGATCTCCGGGAGGGAGGTGCGGTCCGAGATGAAGGTGGGAATGCCGTACTGCATCGCCTCGATGACCGGCAGCCCGAAGCCCTCCGCCAGAGAAGGGAAGAGGAAGGCCTTGCAATTCCGCAGGTACCAGTGTTTCTCATCCTCGGGAATGCCGCCCGTGAAAATCACCCGGTCCCGGACATTCCACTTGTCGGCGGCGGCGAGGATTTCCTCGACCTGGCCGTCCTCGATGTTCTTGCCGATGATGACGAGTTTGAAATCGTTGCCGGCAAGGAGGGGAGGCAGGGTCTGGAGGTTCTTGGAGCGGGTCAGGCGGCAGATGGAGAGGATGAAATCGCCGTCGGGCGCGTCGGCCGGCCTGGTTACGGGACCGCTGTAGCGCGTGACGCCGTTGTAGATGACGTCGATCGGCTTGCCGGGATCGCCGTAGTATTTGAGGATGTCCCGTCTGGCGTCGTTGGAGATGGTGACGATCCGCTCGGAGACGTCGAGGGCTATCCGGGTGCAGCGGTCCTCCCTCTCCCTTTTGCGCGGATTGGGCTCGTAGTGGAGGAAGTTGAGGTCGTGCACCGTGGTAACGAGGGGAACGTTTTTGGGGAAATAGTAGGTCAGCGGGGTCGTCCGGTGGAAGAGGCGGACATCGCTCCCGGCGCGGAAGAACCATTTGTGATAGCGGTGCCAGGGTCTATGCGGAAGGGCTTCCAGGAACGGCTCGGCACAGGCGGGCATATACAGGCCCAGCTTTTCGGCGCGCGTCCGGGATTCTTTCTCCAGGGCTGTGGCCAGATTCCGGCAGTAGGTGTCTTTTCCGCTGAACGGCTTCCGCAGTCTTTCGCAATCAAATAAAATCATAACAGTATTCCGGGGGGGAGCGTACAAAGATAGCGAAAAAAACGGGAATAACCGCTAAAAGTTCCGGCGGAGGATTTCTCGGATATTGCGGAAACGGCCCATCGTATAGAAATGGACGGCCTTGACACCGTGGTCGAGGAGGTCCCGGACCTGTGCGGAGGCCCAGTCCGTGCCGACCCTGTAGACGGCCTCTTTGGGGTCGAAATGATCCATCTGCGCCTCCCGGACGGCTTCGGTGAGCGGGAGCGGGATGTCGATCGAGAAGGTTTCCGGCAGCAGGGAAAGGTGCCGGACGGTGCTGAGCGGCTTGATGCCAGGAATGACGGGTACGGTTATGCCCGCCTCCCGGCAGCGGCGCTCGAAGTCGTAGAACCGGGCGTTGTCGAAGAACATCTGCGTGATGATGAAGTCGGCGCCCCGGTCCACCTTGTGCTTCAGCGCCCGGATGTCGTCGTCGAGATTGGCCGCTTCGAAATGCTTTTCTGGATAGCCGCCGACGCCGATGCCGAGGGCGTCTCCCGTCTGCTCCCGGATGGCCGTGACGAGTTCGTCCGCGTGGGAATAGCCGCCGGGGACGGGGGAAAACCGCTTTTCGGTTCCCAGAGAATCTCCCCGCAGGGCCATCACGTTGCCGATGCCCGCTTCGGTCACCTCGCGGATCAGCCCTTTGAGGTCCTCCGCGGAATTGCCGGCGCAGATCAGATGGGGAACGGTTTCGATGCCGAATGCCGCACCGATTTCCCGGCAGATCTCGACTGGGGAGCGGCGGCTTCTGGTAAGGACGCGGCTCCAGGTGCCGTCGGGGTTCTGCGTGAAGCCGTATTCGTCCCGGTGGCAGGTGACGTTGATGTAGCGCGGGGCGAATTCCGCGAGGTCCCCGATGGTCCGGAGAATCTCTTCGGTGTCGGTGCCGGTCAGCGGCGGGACGACTTCGAGAGAAGGGAAAGGCCTGTCGGTCAGGGAGATGAGTTCGTTGATTTTCATAGCAGGTGTCCGAGGAATTGTCGGGTTTGTTCCGGGGTGAATCCCCGCGCCGCGGCGTAGATGCGGGCTGTTTCCGGGGAGATGCGGCGGATGTCTGGCATCGCGGCGCCCGCGGTCTGCCTTGAGGCGAAGACGAAAGCGCAGATCGAGGCGTCCGGGATCATTGCGTAGCTGTCGGTTAGCGAGATTCCGGGATTCTCCAGCAGGCCGAGCACGTCTTTTTTGATCGTATGGTCCGGGCAGGCGGCATATCCGACGGCCGGCTTGATGATCCGGACGGCGGAGGCGTCCGTAAATGTCTGACGAAGCTGCGTTTCGAACCATTCCGAGGCCGCTTCGGCCAGGGTGAGCCGGAGGGTCCTTTCGACCAGGCCGCCGCAGGCCGGGCAGTCGCAGCCCGAGGGATGCTTCAGGGTCGGATGTACCGCAATGGCGAACACCCCGAACCGCCCGAAACTTCCGCCCGCTTCTCCGTGGCTCTTCCCGGCTTCTTTCAGCGACTTGCCGCCGTACCGGCCGTCGTCCGGCAGCCAGTCCGCCAGGCAGCGGCCCTGCGCATCGCGCAGCATCGGAAGGGTGCAGATTCGTCGCAATGACTTGTCGTTTTGCGTCTCGTGGCCGCTCTGCAGTTGTGTGTCAGGAGTCTTTTCTCTGTCCCGTGGCTTCTTCTCATAGCCGTCGATCCAGTCCAGGCCGTCCTCTGTGCGGTGGACGCCCTCCAGGAAACGGGCAGAGAGCGTGATGCGGACTTCCTTGCGGCGGACCATCCGCTCCAGGGTTGCCCGGGCTTCCCGGAGCGTCTCGGCGACGGCCGGATCGTCGAGGTCGGCCTTGCCGTACGGAATGCCCCAGATGGCCAGGTACATCCGCTCGTCAAACAGCGGCACCAGTTCTTCCGGCGGCACTTCCCGGCATCCTCCCGGCAACGTTTCTCCGAGGGCCGTGCACGTTTCGGGGGCTTTTTGTGCACGAGGGGACATTTTTTCGGCGGCTCGTGCACGATTTGGCAGGTTTTTGTGCGCGGACTCGCTCCTGAGTGCCCGAAGGCGGTCCTGTTCAGCATGGGCGGCGGCTTCCGTTCCTTCGCGGTCGATCATCAGCCGACGGGCCATGACGGCACTCCCGGAGGCGTCCCGGCAGTAGAATACGTGCCCGTAGAGCGGGGCGAGCTTGACGGCCGTATGGACGGCTGAAGTCGTGGCGCCGCCGATCAGCAGGGGAGTCTGAAGGCCCCGGCGGGCCATTTCCCTGCAGAGTTCTTCCATCTGATATAGTGACGGCGTAATGAGGCCGCTGACGGCGATGATGTCCGCCCGGAGGCGCTCCGCTTCCGCGAGAATCCGTTCCCCTTCCACCATGACGCCGAGATCGGTCACGTCGAAGCCGTTGCAGCGGAGGACGATGCCGGTAATGTTCTTCCCGATGTCGTGCACATCGCCCTTCACCGTCGCCAGCACGATGCGGTCGCGCCCGGTACCGGCGTGGCCTCGTCCGGCGGCCGCACTGTCATTTCCGTCGTCTCGCCCGGTACTTTCCGCTGTGCTTTCCGGACCGTCGTCCTTTGGGAAATAAGGCTCCAGAACGGCGACGGCGTCCCGCATCAGCCGGGCCGATTTGACGACCTGCGGGAGGAACATCTTGCCTTCCCCGAACAACTTCCCGACCTGCTCCATCCCGTTCATCAGCGGGCCTTCCACCACGGCGACAGGACTGCCGCCGGACTGCTCCAGGCAGGCGAGCGTGAGGGCTTCGAGCCCGTCGGCCCGGCCGCGTACGATGGCCGCGGAGAGTGCCTCGGGGGCGGTCGGCCTGTTTTGCGGCACCCCCCTCCGGTCCGCCGCACCTGCCACACCTGCCGCACCTGCCACACCTGCTGCACCTGCTACACTTGCCGCGTCTGCACCGCCGCTACCGGCACTGCCCACGCCATTCCCCTCTGCCACAAGGGCCAGCAGGCGTTCGGTGGCGCCGGGGGTCCGGTCGAGCACGACGTCCTCCACGGCTTCGCGGAGCGCGGGGTCGATGCTGTCGTAGGGAATCAGGGCTGCCGGATTGACGATGGCCATATCCAGTCCGGCCTGCACCGCGTGGTACAGGAAGACCGAATGCATCGCCTCGCGGAGCGGGTTGTTGCCCCGGAAGGCGAAGCTCAGGTTGGACACCCCGCCGCTTGTGAGCGCTCCCGGGAGATGCCCCTTGATCCACCGGACCGCCTCGATGAAATCCACAGCATAGCGGGCGTGCTCTGGAATGCCGGTGCCGACGGACAGGATGTTGCAGTCGAAGATGATGTCTTCCGGCGGAATGCCGGCGCGCTCCGTCAGAATATCGTATGCGCGTCGGGCGATGGCGATCTTCCGGTCATAGGTGACCGCCTGCCCCTCTTCGTCGAAGGCCATCACGACCATGGCGGCGCCGAGGGCGTGAATCTCTTTCGCCTTGGCGACGAGGGCGTCTTCCCCTTCCTTGAGACTGACGGAATTGACGATGGAGCGTCCCTGGGCGTTTTTGAGGCCGGCGAGGACGGTGCTCCAGTCGGAGGAGTCGATCATCAGCGCGGCGCTCGCGACGGCGGGCTCTCCGGATATGTGGCGGACGAAGCGTTCCATCTCCCGCGGGGCGTCCAGCATCGCGTCGTCCATATTGATGTCGATGATGTGCGCGCCGCCTTCGACCTGCGTCGCGGCGACGCCGATGGCCTCGTCATAGGCGCCCGATGCGATGAGCCGGGCGAATTTCCGGGATCCGGCCACGTTGGTCCGTTCGCCGACGGGCGTGAAACCGGTGCCGCCGCCCTGCAGCGGATAGGCCTCCAGGCCGGAGACAGTGGGGAAGGAGGTTACAGTTTTGCGCGCGCCGCTCGAAATAAGGTTGCCCGCTCTGTTTGAAAGGGGCTTGCCCGCTTTGTTGGAAAGGAGATCGCCGGTGCTGTCAGATAGGATCGATGCGAGGGCCTTTATGTGGTCGGGGGTGGTGCCGCAGCAGCCGCCGACGATATCCACCAACCCTTCCGTCACCATCCTGCCCATAAATTCCGCCATTTCCGCCGGGGTCTGATCGTAAGTCCCTTCTTCGTTCGGCAGACCGGCATTGGGATAGCAGAGCACGGGAACGTCCGAGAAAGAGGCGACGTCGCGGACAAGCGGCAGCATCTCCTCCGCGCCCAGCGAGCAGTTGAGCCCGAAGGCCGACAGGGGATAGTGCCGTACACTGTGGTAAAAGGCCTCCAGTGTCTGTCCGGTAAGGGTGCGTCCGCTCCTGTCGGCGACCGAGACGGACACCATCGCCGGGAATCCGGGCGCCACCTGCTGCAAGGCATACAGCGCCGCCTTGGCGTTAAGGGCATCGAAACAGGTCTCTATCAATATGATATCTACACCGCCTTCAACAAGCGCTTCAATTTGTTCCCGGTAGGCGGCGGCCATCGTGTCGAAGTCCACCTCCCGCCATGCCGGCCGGCCGATGTCCGACGGCAGCGTCAGACTTCTGGACGTCGGCCCCACGCTCCCCGCCACCAGCACCTTCCGCCGTGTGCCCGTCGTACCCTTCTCTCCGCCCGTCGTACCCTTCTCTTCGTCCGTCGTTCCGGACTCGCTCCTTAATCTGTCCGCCACCTCCCGCGCGATCCGCGCGCCGGCGAGCGCCAGCGTCCTTGCATCGCAAGCTAAACCATGGGCATCCAGCGAGATACGGTTGGCATTGAAAGTATTGGTTTCGATGATATCCGCTCCTGCCTCAATATACTCCCGATGGATGGAGGAGATGACTTCCGGATGCGTCCGGTTCAGCATTTCCGCCGGCCCGGACGGCATGGCGCTTCCCTGGAAACGACGCTGGATCATCGTTCCCATCGCCCCGTCCAGCAGCAGAGTCTTACGGGCGGCGTTATGGAAGGGATTCATCGGAACAGGGATCACGCGGAAAAGCAACTTTGGGTTTGGAACACAAAGATGGCTTTTTTCGGCGAATTGTCCAAATCCCGGCTTTTTTGCTTACCTTTGCGATATGGATAAAGGAAAATCGGTCAATCGGCTGTGCCGGGCCGCGGCGGTTCTTCTCGCCGCCCTTGCGGCCGCCGTCTCCTGCGGACAGGACCCCGTGAAGGAATATAAGGTAAAGGTCGTACGGGAATATCCCCATGACAGCACCTCTTATACGCAGGGCTTGTTCTTCCGGGACGGCCGGCTCTACGAGAGCACGGGCCAGTGGGGCGAATCCACCTTCCGGGAAGTGGATCTGGAGACGGGCAAGGCCCTCAGCCGTAAGGATTTCGGCAAGGAATATTTCATCGAAGGCTCCGTGATGCTGGGGAATGTCCTCTACATCCTGACCTGGACCAGCCACGTGCTGTTCAAGTACGATGCCGCCACCCTCGAATACCTCGGCGCCGCCAGTTATCCCCGCCAGGGCTGGGGCCTCACGACCGACGGCCGTTCGCTCATCGCTTCCGACGGCTCCTCCAATCTCTATTTCCTCGATCCGGAAACCCTTGCGACCGAACGTAAGGTAAAGGTTCGCCTGGGCGACCGTCCCGTCAACTATCTCAATGAGCTGGAATGGATCGACGGCAAGGTCTGGGCGAATGTGTATATGACCGACCTGATCGTCGTCATCAACCCGAAAAACGGCCGCGTCGAGCGCCGCATCGACTGTAAGGGCCTTCTTCCCGAAAAGCTCCGCGAACCCCGCACCGACGTCCTCAACGGCATCGCCGTCAACGACGGCCGTATCTATCTCACGGGCAAATACTGGCGTCGTTTATATGAAGTGGAACTCGAAAAGAGGTAATCTACTCTGACGTCCCGAAACTCCGGGATGCGAACGGGATGGCCGTCCGGAGGGCGGTGTGCCAGTATTCCCAGCTGTGCCAGCCGTCGCGGACGCGGAGTTCGGCCTTGATCTTCCGGTTGCGCATCTCCTGATAGATCCGGACGGACTGGTCGAGCAGGGAATCGTCGTCTCCGCAGTCGAAGAACCATTTGACGGAACGCAGGGCCTCGAGCGTCTTCTCGTCGGCGTCGATGACAAACTGGATGGCGCTGTGCTCGCGGACCGACTTGCGGACGATGTAAAGCTTGTCGTCGGGGTCTGCCGGTTTCGGATCCGGCTGGTCGAGCCAGGCGCTCATCGCGTAGCAGCTCGAGAACATATCGGGATGGCGCTGGCTGTAGACCGTGCTACCGCCTCCGCCCATCGAGAGACCCATGACGGCCCGGTGCTGCTTGTCGCCTATGATCCGGAAACGGGACTCCATCGCGGGAATCAGTTCGCCGAAGAAGAAGTCTTCGTACGGGCGTCCGGGCATGTTGAAATAGCCGTTCCACTGGTGATGGACGTCCGGATGGCCGGCGTTGGGCATGATGATGACCATCGGCACGGCCTCCCCGAGGGCGATCATCTCATCCACGGGCTCCTTCATCCTGCCCGCTTCCACCCAGTCCTTGAATCCGCCGTACAGGCCGTGCAGCAGGTAGACGGCCGGATATCGTTTCGTCGCGTCCGGGTCGTAGCCCGCAGGCAGATACACATTCACGCTGATCGCCTCCGAGAGGATTTTGCTGCTGACGGTTTCGGTACGGATTTCGCTCCGTTTGAGCGGCGTGGCAAATGCGCATACCGCTAGGGACAGCAGGGCGCACAGTAGCAGGAAAAAACGTTTCATAAGTGTCCGGATATTTATCTGGACAAATATAATACTTTTTTACTATTTAACCGGGGAAGATGTGATCATATCGTGGGTATCTTCCCCGTAAAATGACGTTTGATATATTTTCGATGGGGAAGGTCTGTACCTATTGATCACATCTTCCCCGCAGATTTCGGGACGACAGGTTGTAAAACCGGTAAAATTGGGTTAACTTTGCCTCCGATTTAGGGGTACCGGGAGACGCCCGGTTGAGAAAGACCCTTCGAACTTGATGCGGTTCATACCGCCGAAAGGAAAATGAAAAAGATTCTGCTGCTTATGGGCGCCGTTCTCTCCGCCCTGTCCGCCGCGGCCCAGGCCCCGGACGAAAAAGAAGAACGTCTCGACAGTATCGTCGTTTCCGCCACACGTGCGGGGAAGACCACACCCGTAACCTATACGATGACCGGCAGAGAGGAACTCTCCAAGGCCGCACCGGCGTCCTCGCTTCCGATGGCGCTGGGGCTGCAGCCCTCCGTCGTGACGGCCAACGAAGGCGGTACCGGGCTCGGCAATTCCAAGATCTGGATCCGCGGCTCCAAGGGCTCGCAGATCAACGTGACGCTCAACGGCATCACCCTCAACGACGGCGAGTCGCAGGAGGTTTTCTGGGTCAACATTCCGGCCCTGACCTCCATCCTCTCCTCCGTGCAGGTCCAGCGCGGCCTCGGCACGTCGGCCTCCGGTGCGGGCGCCTTCGGGGCGAGCATCAATATGAATACGGCATTCGTCGGTCAGGATCCTTTCGTCAGCGCCGACATCTCAGGCGGATCATTCCGCACCTTCACCGCCACGGTTTCGGCCGGGACCGGCCTTACCAAAAGCGGCTTCTACGGCAGCGCCGCCTATTCCCGCGGCTACACCGACGGCTATATCCGCAACGCAAAGGCACGCGTCCAGAGCGCCTTCGCCGCCATCGGCTGGATGCGCGGCAACAATTCCGTCCGCCTGACCTGGCTCCTCGGCGACCAGCACACCGGCATCACCTGGAACGGCATCGACCTGGACCAGTTCGAAAAAGACCCGCGCTACAACGACGCGGGGGAGTACTATGACGCGGCCGGCAACGTCCACTATTACGACAACGCCACCGACAACTACAACCAGAACCATCTCCAGCTCAACTATGCCCACCGTTTCCCCGTCGGGCTGACCTGGAGCACGACGCTCAACTACACCCGGGGCAAGGGCTATGACGAGTATTACAAGCAGGCGAAGAAATTCTCAAAATTCGGATTCCCGGCGGTCGTCGCGGGGGAGAAGAAGAGCGATTTCATCTACCGGAAATCGATGCTGAACAACCTCTGGGTGCTGTCTACGGACCTGCGGTACCGCTCCCGGCGGCTGGACGTGACGGCCGGGGTGAATCTGTCGCAGTATGCGGGAGACCATTACGGCGAGATGCTGTGGTCGTCCGTGCTCGGGGACGGGGTGGATTATACGCCGCTCAACCGGAGGGGCCGGCTGAACGGGTGGTATTTCAACCGGGGCGTGAAGCGGGAGATTTCGGTGTTCGCCCGGGCGGAATGGCTGATCGTTCCCTCTCTGACGGCCTACGCCGACCTGCAGTTCCGCGGCGTAGGGCTGGATATGTCCGGTGTCGATGACGAGGACAAACTGGATATGACTTACAGGACTTTCTGGCCGTTCTTCAATCCCCGCGCGGGCCTGACGGGTTCGTGGGGTGCGCACAAGGCATACGCCTCGGTCGCCTGGGGGCACCGTGAACCTTCCCGCAGCGACATCAAGGAGGTCATCGAGAGCAACAACCTCGGCGGGACCGGCCGCGAGGAACTCCGTCCCGAGAAGATGCTCGACTTGGAGATCGGCTATCAGTATGCGGGGAAGAAGGTGAGCGCCGGCGTCAACCTCTATGCGATGGAGTATTTCGACATGCTGCTGGAGACGGGACGGCTCAGCAGTTCGGGCTATCCGGTGAAGGACAATGTGGCGCGCGCCTGGCGGCGGGGCATTGAACTTACGGCTGCCTATGAGCCCTGGAAGTGGCTGCGGATCGACGGCAATCTCACGCTGAGCCGCAACCGGATCGCCTCTTATAACGATTCGGCGGCCTGCATCGACAACGACTGGAACGAGCTCGGCTATTCGCAGGTCTATCCCGGCGGAGAATTCAAGCGGACGACAATGCTGCTCTCGCCCTCGGTCATCTTCGGCGGGATGCTCACGGTGAAGCCTTTCGACGCCCTGCTGCGGAATCCCGGCCCGGTCCTGCGCCTGGACGGCAAGTATATAGGGAAGCAATATCTCGACAATACCTCCTCGGAGGACCGCGTCGTGCCGGCCTATTTCGTCGCGAATCTTTCGCTGACGCAGGAATTCTCCCTCGGCAAGCGGACGGCGGAGTCCCGGCACCGGCCCGTTCTCGGCATCGGGGCGTATGTCAACAATCTTTTCAATCTGAAGTATTATGCCGACGGGGGCGCCTGGAAATACTATAATATAGATACGGGCGAGCTCGTGAGCGGCGTTTATGTCTATCCGCAGGCCCCTCTCCACGGTATGGCGAAGATCTGGTTCCGGTGGTAGGGCGGGTCGCCTGATACATATCAAAAAAGGGATGCTTCACAGCGTCCCTTTTTTGGTTAGTAGTGTGTGTACCTTAGAAGAAGGTTGAATAATTATTGTTGGTTAGAAAATGTCGTGGTCGTTGCGTGATTAATAAAAAATTTTAATAACTTTTCCTTAATTCGTTCAACTATTGCAAATATAGTGAGGTTTTTGATAATTCCAAAAAATTCTTCAAAATTTTTCAGGAAAAATGCGAAAATCTTCCCACGGGCGGGAAAAACAATGATTTATGGCGCGGAAAAATGAAAAAAACGCGCAAAAAATCCGGGACCGAAAAATAAATTTATGTTTTCTTCATTCCCATTCGCTCCGATGACATACCTTTGGCGAAAAAAAGCTATGAAAAAGTTATTGGAAGTGCTCCAGTATGGAGAGAACGATATCCGGTTCAATACCGATATCGATGTCGAGAAGAATCCCGGGATGATCTCGGGCATTACGCTTAATTCCGCGATGGCCATGGCGACCAAACTGTGGGGCGGGAAAGAACAGTCCGTCCTGGCCGTCATCCGCGCGCTGATCCTGGCCGATCTGGCCTGCTCCGTCAACCGGAAGCAAATGATCCGGATGATGGACGAGGAGTCCTGCAAGCTTGCGAAGGCGATGAACGAGGCCGTGGAAGCATTCCGGGCGAACGGCGGGACGGTGATGACTTTCGGCCCCGGCATCGCTCCCTCCAAGACGAAAAGCTGAACGGGGTGAAACGCACGGTTTTACGGCGGATGCAGGACGGCACTTCGTTATGGCTGTCTCCGTTCCACGTAAGTATGGAGGGAATGGAAAAGGTCATCTTGTGCCGGGACGATATGGATTGCGATGCGGCTTTTTTCCTGAAAACGGTCGGGGGACAGAATGCCGCGGAACTTCATCAGAAACTGGTCGATCTGCCCAGGAAAATGCTGACGGATGCGGATTTCCTGTGCTGTGCGAATGATGTGAGTCTCCGCTGGTTCCAGCGGACGGTATCGGAACTGCCTGTGGAGAAGAAGGCGCGTCTGATTCCCTATCTGTGGCGGACGATGCGGACGACGGTGCCTCAGCTGGCCAGAACTTTCGGGCTGGGGAGGGATGTGATTTCTTCTTTTTTGGGGAAGGTCGGATTATAGCGGCGGGACCTTCACCGCGAAATGTGGGTTACAGTATCTTCTGATCAGATTCTTTTGGGGAAGGCCTGGCACCTGAAATCCGACCTTCCCCAAAAATGGCCGGGGAGGGTGCTACTTCAGCAGGCCGGGGAGAGTGCTACTTCCGCAGGTCAGGGAGGGTGCTACTTCAGCAGATTGGGACGGCGCTCGCGGGTGCGCCGGAGGGCCTGTTCATCCTGCCACTCGCGGATGAGTCTGGGGTTGCCGCTCAGCAGGACGTCGGGGACTTTCCAGCCGTTGAATTCGGCGGGACGTGTGTAGACCGGCGGGGCGACGAGCCCTTCCTGGAAGGAGTCGCTGAGGGCCGAGGTCTCGTCGGAGAGGGCGCCGGGGAGGAGGCGGATGATGGCGTCCGCGACGAGGGCCGCCGGGATTTCGCCGCCGCTTACCACGAAATCGCCCACGGAGATCTCGCGCGTGACGAGGTGCTCGCGGATGCGCTCGTCGATGCCTTTGTAGTGGCCGCAGAGCAGGATGATGTTCTCCTTGAGGGAGAGTTCGTTGGCGATGCCCTGGTCGAAGATCTCTCCGTCGGGGGACATGTAGATGATCTCGTCGTAGGAGCGCTCGGCGCGGAGTTCTTCGATCATCCGGTAGACCGGCTCGACCATCAGGACCATCCCCGCATCGCCGCCGTAACTGTAGTCGTCCACGCTCTGGCGGCTGCCGAGGCCGTATTTGCGCAGGTGGTGGATGTGGATTTCGACCAGGCCTTTCTTGACGGCCCGGCCTACGATGCTGTGGCTGAGCGGACTCTCGAGGAGTTCCGGAACGACGGTGATGATGTCTATGCGCATAGGGGTTTGATGTTTTCGGCTCACAAAGATACTGCATTTTATCGAAAATTTGTTTATCTTTGTAAGTTATGTTAAATGTGGGGGCGGATTAGACCCCTGATAAACACTTAAGGTTATGAGTGAAGAAATGAAGCCTGAGGTCCTGGAGACTTCAGATGTAGCACAGAGCGCGGAGGCCCCCGTGGCGGAGCCCGTGGTGGAAGCCCCCGTGGCAGAACCCGCAGCAGAAGAAACCGTGGCAGAAGCCCCCGCGGCAGAGGAACCTGCAGCAGAAGACCCCGTGGTGGAAGCCCCCGTGGCAGAACCCGCAGTAGAAGAACCCGTGGCAGAACCCGCAGCAGAAGAACCCGTGGCAGAAAAACCTGCAGCAGAAGACCCCGTGGTGGAAGCCCCCGTGGCAGAGCCCGCAGCAGAAGAACCTGTGGCGGCAGAACCTGTTGCGGAAGCCCCTGTGGCAGAGGAGCCGACGGTGGGAGAGAAAGTGGGGGAGAAGGTCGGTGATGCCGTCGGAGGTGCCGTGACGGCCGTCGTCAATTTCGGGGAGAAGACCCTGGCGCAGCTTTCGGAGATGTTCCAGTCCCTATCCGACAGTGTGGACCGGATGAAGCGGTCCAAGGAGGCCGAGGCCATCAAGTCGGCTTTCTACAAGCGGCTTTCCAAGGAGAAGGCCGAGGCCGGTCTGGGCGCCGAGGTGGACGAACCGTCGGATACGGAGGAGATTCCCGATCAGGTCGGGAATGACGCCAAAGAGGCGAATGACGCCAAGGCGGAGGCCGGAAGCGAACCGGTCGCGGAGCAGCCGGCAGCCGGTGCCGAGGGAGATGCCGAGGCGGAGGAAGTTTCCTCCAACCCGTTTGCGGCCATCGAGAACGGATTCAAGGCGCTTTATAATAAATATAAGAAAGAGCGTGCCGAATTCAACCGGCAGATCGAGCAGGAGAAGGAGGCGAATCTCGCCGCCAAACTCGCCGTCATCGAGGACCTCAAGGCCCTTGTGGAGACGCAGGAGGATATGAAGGACACCTTCCCGAAATTCCGCGAGATCCAGAACCGCTGGCGGGAGATCGGACCCGTTCCGCAGCAGAACTATCAGGACGTCAACCGTCAGTATCAGTTCCAGGTCGAGAAATTCTACGATATGGTCCAGATCAACCGCGACCTGCGCGACCTCGACTTCAAGAAGAACCTCGAGGCCAAGGAGAAGTTCTGCGAGGAGGCCGAGGCTCTGGCTTCGGACGAGGATTCCATCGGCGCCTTCAAGGAACTCCAGAAACTCCACGAGCAGTGGAAGGAATTCGGCCCGGTGGCCAAGGAATTCCGCGACAGCATCTGGGAACGCTTCCGTGCCGCGACGGCCGTCATCAACCGCAAATACCAGGCGCACTTCGAAGACCTGAAGGCGAAGCAGGAGGAGAATCTTGCCGCCAAGACGGCCCTCTGCGAGAAGGTCGAGGCGATCGCCGAGATGGAAATCACTTCCTCCGGAGAGTGGAACGAACAGTCCAGGGCCATCGAGGACATCCAGCAGGAATGGCGCAAGATCGGATTCGCCACCAAGAAGGAGAACCAGAAGATCTACGAGCGCTTCCGTGCGGCCTGCGACAAGTTCTTCGCCCGCAAACGCGACTATTACAACCGTTTCAAGGAAGATATGAACGGCAACATGGAGAAGAAACTCTCCATCATCGAGAAAGCCGAGGCCCTCAAGGACAGCAAGGAGTGGAAGAAGACCTCCGAGGCCTTCATCGAGCTCCAGCGTCAGTGGAAGGAGATCGGCGCCGTTCCGCGCAAGAAATCCGAACAGCTCTGGAAACGCTTCCGTGCGGCCTGCGACGCTTTCTTCGACGAGAAGAGCAAGCACGGCGGCGAGAGCAACTTCCACCAGAACCTTGAGGCCAAGCGGGCCCTCATCGCCGAGATCGAGGCCTACGAGCTCAAGGGGGACGACAGCGACACCGAGGCGATGAACGCCTTCGCCGCACGCTGGAAGGAGATCGGCTTCGTTCCGTTCAAGGAAAAGGAAAAGGTCAATGCCGCCTACAATGCGGCGGTCAAGGCCAAATTCCCGCGCTCCCGGGGTGGCGAGCGCCGCGGCGGTTCCGCACCCGTCCGCAGTGAGAAAGACCGCCTGGTGCAGAAGTATAACGCGCTCCAGCAGGAAATCGCCACTTACGAGAACAACATCGGTTTCTTCTCCCTCTCCAAGAATTCCGAGTCCATCATCGAGATGATGAAGGGCAAGATCGCGGCCGCCAAGGCCGAACTGGAGGAGATCGGCGCGAAGATCCGTGCTTATGAGGAGGGTGAGGAGCAGTAGTATGGACAAGAAATCAATCATCGGCTTTGTCCTGATCGGACTGATCATGGTGGCCTTCTTCTGGTTCCAGTCCATCCAGATGAAGAAACAGGCCGCCGTCCAGGCCCGGATCGATTCCCTCAACCTCGTGGAGCAGATCCGGCAGGATTCCATCCGCGCCGCCTGGCTCGCCGAACATCCGGCCGACACCGTCATCGCCGTCACGAATCCTGTGGCGGAGCCCTCCCGCGCCGTCTATACGGATTCCCTCCTGAACGAGGCGGCCGCTGTCGACAGCGCGAGTTTCTTCACCCTGGAGAACGAAAAGCTCGAACTCACCTTCACCTCGCAGGGCGCCCAGCCCTATGCGGCCCGGATCAAGGATTACAAGCGTTACGGCGGCGACAGTCTCTACCTGTTCAAGGACGGCAAGGCGTCGCTCGGCGTGGTGGTCTACGCTCCCAACGCCGTGGATACGCGCAAGCTCAATTTCCAGTATGTCGCGGAGGCGTCCGACGATTCGACCCTCGTGATGCGGCTTCCGTTCTCGACGGGTGCCTATATCGAGCAGCGCTATGTGCTCCGTCCGGACAGTTACAGCGTGGATGACGAGATCTCCTTCGTGGGAATGCAGAATATGATCCCGCGTAACGTGATCTCCCTCGACCTCGCTTTCGACGCGGTAATTCCCCGGCTGGAGAAGGGCTATCAGAACGAAACCCGCTACTCCAAGCTCAACTATTATTTCCCGGACGAGAAGAAGCCCGAGACGGTCGGCAACAACGGCCGGAGCGGCAGTAAAAGCGTCAAGTCCTCCCTCAGCTGGGTGGCTTTCCAGCAGCAGTTCTTCTCGGCGATCATGCGCGCCCCGGAGAATTTCTCCTCCGGCGACCTCAGCGTGACCTTCCTCCCGGAAGGCGACGAGAGCGGCGACCTGATGGCCTGCAGCGCCCGGATGCGGACCGATTTCAAGCCCGGAGCGGAGAAAATCACCGTTCCGCTCGAATTCTATTTCGGCCCCAACCACTTCCAGACGCTCAAATCCTACGGCCAGAAGTATGAGCGGATCATTCCGCTCGGCGGCTGGCTGGTCGGCTGGTTCACGCGCTTCGTGATCATCCCGCTGTTCAACTGGCTCAACCGCTTCGGTCTCAATTTCGGCCTCATCATCCTCCTGATGACCCTGTTCATCAAGATCGTGGTGCTGCCGTTCGCCTATAAGTCGTATTCCTCGTCGGCGAAGATGCAGGCACTCAAGCCCTGGATCGACAAACTCAACGAGAAGTATCCCAACGCGGCGACCAACCAGGACGAGGCGATGAAGAAGCAGCAGGCGACGATGGATCTCTACAAGCGGGCCGGCGTCAATATGTTCGGCGGCTGCCTGCCGATGCTCTTCCAGTTCCCGATCCTGTGGGCGATGTTCCGGTTCTTCCCGGCTTCCATCGAGCTGCGTCAGCAGCGTTTCCTCTGGGCGGAGGACCTGAGCGCCTACGATTCCATCCTGGATTTCGGCTTCCGGATCCCGCTTCTGGGCGACCACATCTCGCTGTTCGCCCTCCTGATGGCGGTTTCTATGTTCTTCTACTCCAAGATCGTTTCGGGCAACCAGATGACCGGCAACGACCCCAATGCCCGGATGATGAAATTCATGTCGGTGTGGATGATGCCGATCATGATGTTCTTCATCTGTAACAACCTTTCCTCCGGTCTGAGCTACTACTATCTGCTCTCCAACCTTATCACGATGCTGGAGACCTGGATCATCCGGAAGTGGTTCGTGCATCCCGAGGAGATCGAGGCGAAACTCAAGGCCTCCGAGGGCAAGCCGGCGCCCAAGTCCAAGTGGCAGCAGCGCCTGGAGGAAGCCCAGAGGATGCAGCGCCAGATGGCGGCCCAGCAAGCCGCGGGCGGCAAAGGCAAAAAGCGCAGATGATCGCTGAGAATCTGCACAAAGTGATTTCGACACTGCGGGAGGGCGTTACCCTCGTTGCAGTGTCGAAATTTCATTCCGTCGGCGAGATGATGGAGGCCTACCGGGCCGGGCAGCGCGTTTTCGGCGAAAACCGCCCGCAGGAACTCTCCGCCAAGGTACCGCAGATGCCTTCCGACGTGGTCTGGCACTTCATCGGCCATCTCCAGACCAACAAACTGGGCAAAGTGCTTCCGTATGCCGCGATGGTGGAATCGGTGGATTCCCTGCACCTGCTGGAGGCGGTCTCCGCGTGGTGCGAGGGACGCGGGAAGGTGATGGATATCCTGCTGGAACTGCATCTCGGCGCGGAGGAGACCAAAGGGGGATTCTCCGCGGAGGAGATCCGGGAGGTCCTCGGCCGCGCTTCCAGTTACCCCTGCGTCCGTTTCTGCGGGCTGATGGGGATGGCGACGAATACGCCGGACGAGGCTGTCGTACGCGCGGATTTCCGCCGGATCGCGGAACTCTTCACCGCCCTGCGGGATGCGCATCCCGTACTCGGTTCCTTCCGGGAACTTTCCATCGGAATGTCCGGCGACTACCGCGTCGCGATGGAGGAGGGGAGCACGATCGTCCGGGTGGGGACCGCGATTTTCGGGGAAAGACTTTGAATTGTCCCGATTTTTTCCCAACTTGCACCCCGATATGAAAAAGTTTCTTGTCTCCTTGTCGCTGTTGCTGCTTGCCGTTTCCGCCTTTGCCGGGAGCGACAAGGTGAAGTACGACGAACAGGGATGGCCTGTCGCGGTCGGGCGCCCTTATTACGGCTACCGTTTCTTCGTGGAGGGCTCCTATGGGATGGCGATGCTCGTCGGCTCGCATCCTTTCAGCATCGCTTTCGACAAACAGCTCCGTTTCTTCGACGCCGGGACGAGCCACGGCTTCCAGTTCGGCAAGATTTTCTATGTCGGCACCGGTGCGAGCTATCTCCAGCTTGACGGCGAAAATGTCGACCGGAATCTCCCGTTCCGCCGCATCACCGTCTTCGGCGACCTCCGCTTCACTTTCGGCGGCGGTTTCTCCGGCTTCCTGGACCTCCGTCCGGGTGCCGCCTACCTCTGGGGGACCAAGACAGTCACCCTTTCCACCGAGTTCGGCATCGGCTTCGACATCGCCCGCTGGTTCCAGCTCGGCCTCTACGCCAACCTCCTTCCCCTGAATTTCAACACCGATCACACCACCCAGATGGACGCTCTCCTCGGCCTCCGCGCCAGCGTGAGCTTCGGGCAGGGCAATCGGAAATAACTCTCTCGGAAATATATTTATTTACTAGTATTGAACGACATTTAATCGTGTCTACTTTTAGACGTTATTCACGCAACTAATGGAAGATTTACGCAAAATTACTTATGAACCACCCGTGATGAGGGTCACTGAGGTCAGGTTGGAAGGCATTGTCTGTAATCATACCGGGGAGGTCCCTGATATGGAGCACGGCTGGGATCTGGATTTTTAACCCATTAATTGTCTGCAAGATGAAACGCATCATAACGAGTATTATAATTACGGCCTGCGCGGCTGCGCTGATAAGCGCCTGCCAGAAGACGCCGGTCGAAAAGAAGGCAGGCGTCCCGATGACGATCCAGGCGTCCGTCGTCGCTCCGACGGGCACAAAGACGCTTTATGAATACGACACGGAAAGCAAGACGCTGGAAGGCTTCTGGGATTCAGAGGAAGCCATTACAGTGGTCTCTTTCGGACAGGGCGGCATCACGGCCATCGATGAGTTCGTTTCTTACGGGGAGGAAGGCCGCAAAATTGCGGAATTCAGCGGAACCTGGACCGGGAACGAAGGTGACAGGGTCATCTGCCTGTATCCGTCGGTGGACTCGTACGCGGGTAATTCGATCTTCGATGGCGTGAGGCACGGCTCTCCGACCATTTACATGAGAAACCTTTCGACTGCTTCGGGTGCCCTGCAGCACGATGATCCGTCTTCTGTCTCCGACGTCGACCTGATGATTGGTGAGGTGGAGTTAGGGGATGGCGACGAGATCTATGTGCATATGAGGCATATGTTCGCCGTGTTCCGCATTGAGGTGACCCTCAGGAACTTCCAGTACGAAGCGCCTGACGGTTCGCCTTTCGACCAGGCGAGGATCAATTCCATACGCATCAAGTGCGTGGATCCCGATGCTGAAGAAGAGGAAGAGTGGGGTGTGAACGGTGACCCGGTCTTCGTCCGGTTCTCCGGCATTGATGTGACCACCGAAACCTACACGGGGAATCCCTTCACAATCGAGAGAGGACCGCTGGACTATTATCTGCTCGATTCCGGCAATAACAGCGATCTTACGTTGATGGATGAAGATGTTGTCGAAAAGACTTTCTTCGTGCCAGTCCGCTTCGACAAGGACCTCGAGGCAGGGTACGAACT
>JAEEGL015563545.1_pt1 | contig 186062 bp, 156 predicted proteins | sample 9134231 | NCBI WGS metagenome assembly JAEEGL01 (sample SAMN16246548, study PRJNA631951) | gut metagenome | biome: gut microbiome; feature: rumen; material: fiber-attached | host: Bos | place: Iran: Karaj | collected 2018-10 | reverse complement strand
ATTAAGTACTACTACCCCACTAGCGACTTGGTAACTGGTCCAGATATCATCTTCTTCTGGGTAGCTCGTATGATTATGGCTGGTGAGGAGTATATGGGCACCTTCCCATTCAAGAACGTCTATTTCACTGGTATCGTTCGCGACAAGCTGGGTCGTAAGATGTCTAAGTCATTAGGAAACTCACCCGATCCTATCGAGCTCATCGAGAAATTCGGTGCCGACGGTGTTCGCATGGGTATGATGCTCTCTGCGCCTGCAGGTAACGATATTCTCTTTGACGAATCTCTCTGTGAACAGGGCCGTAACTTCAATAATAAAATTTGGAATGCCTTCCGTCTGGTGAAGGGTTGGAAGGTTGCAGATATCGAACAGGCCGAGGCAGGCAAGATTGCCACCTCATGGTTCGAGGCAAAACTCCGACAGACCAATGCCGAGGTTGACGACCTCTTCAAAAAGTACCGCATCTCTGAGGCTTTGATGGCTGTCTACAAGTTGTTCTGGGATGAGTTCTCATCTTGGTATCTTGAGATGGTAAAACCCGCCTATATCAATGGCGAGGCTCAACCCATCGATAAGCAGACCTACGACAAGACTCTCGAGTTCTTTGAGATTCTGCTGAAGATGCTTCATCCGTTTATGCCGTTCATTACAGAGGAACTCTGGCAGCATCTCTATGATCGTAAGGATGGCGAGAGCATCATGCGCGACAAACTTGAGATTCCGGCTCCTACAGTTGCAGATGATACACTTGCCGCTCAGATTGAGAACGTGAAACAGATTGTCTCTGGCGTACGTATGGTTCGCAGTTCTAAGAATATCGCGCCCAAAGAACAACTCGAACTTCAGGTGGTTGGCAAAAACGACTATGCAGAGTTCGATGCTGTCACCATCAAGATGGCTAACCTGAAGAGTGTTAACATTGTAGCCGAGAAAGACGCTACTGCTTCAGCCTTTATGGTAGGAACAGACGAGTTTGCAGTGCCTATTGGTGACATGATTGATGTTGAGGCAGAAATTGCAAAGATGGAGGCTCAGCTTCAGCACCTCGAAGGTTTCCTTGCTGGTGTTAAGAAGAAGCTTAGCAACGAGCGTTTCGTTGCCAATGCACCAGAGGCGGTTGTTGCCCTTGAGCGCAAAAAACAGAGCGATTCAGAAGAAAAGATTGCAGCTCTGAAAGAGTCTATTGCCGCCCTTCGTGGGAAATAACAACGACATATCTGACACTATTTATAAAATCATAAGGGGCGAACCAAATGGTTCGCCCCTTATGATTGATATCACTTATCCTGACTTTACTCGACTTCTGAGAAATAGTATGTACGCAACGGTTTACGTAACGATTCCCCCTTTAAAACAATCTCCTGCTGCAAGCGGATATCTGTGGATGAAGATCCAACCTTTACGACATACTTACCAGGACGCACATTCCACTGACGCTGTTGTTTAGTATTACCTTGAGAGGCATCCGAGTCAGAGTGACTATAGAAGCCCAACTGCTCTGTATAGAGTTTCATCTTTACAGTCTTCGTCTCACCGGGTTGCAGTGATATGCGAGCAAAACCCTGCAACTGTATCGGTCGGATTGGCAAATCGTCATCTCCGGGAGAGATATAAACTTGCGCAATCTCGTCAGCAGCCATCTTCCCTGTATTTCTCACTTCGAATGCCAGGCTTATACCTTCATCAGTTGTTGAAACCTCCTGAGGCAATTGCAAGCTTTGATAATCAAACGTGGTATAACTCAAACCGTAACCAAAGGGCCACTGCACACGTGCATCCATCTCCGCAGAATAGTTATAACATAGCGGTTCGTACACCTCTGTCTTCGGATAGCTGACAGAAAGTTTTGCTGACGGCGCTACGTTTCCATATAGGATATCAGCCACGGCATTTCCACCTTCCTCACCTGGGTACCAAGCCTGAATAACGGCTGCACAGCGCTCAGCAATACCAGAGATAACCTGAGCCCGTCCTCCAAATACAACCAAGACGACAGGTTTTCCCGTTTTCAAAAGTTCCTCTACATACTGTTCCTGTTTACCGGGCAGACGAAGCCCCTGACGGTCACGGTTCTCTCCACAAAGCATGACGTTTTCACCTACGGCAGCAATGATAACATCGCTTTTCCGAGCCATCTCAAGAGCCTCTTTCCTATCAACTTTCTCACCGGAATCAACCTTACGATGCAGGAGAGCATACTCCCAGGCACGTTCATCTCCTCCCTTAGTATACTTAGTCTCGATGTCCTCAGTCCAGTCACAGCCACGAGAATACATGATGTTGAAATTACCAGAGTTGTGCGCCTTCATACCCTCCAGCAATCCTATCACATGCGGATGATCCAAATCATTCTCTATCTTTTTCCAGAAATAAGTCATGGAGGGGAAAGAATAGTCACCACACATCGCCCACATAGAATTAGCGTTTGGACCAGTGACAAAGATATTCGGGGAAGAAGCATTCAAGGGCAGAACACCATTATTCTCCAAGAGTACCACCGACTGCGTAGCAATCTGATACGCTGTCTGACGCTCATCTGGTGTATCGAGCACGATGTCTTGGCGACTATACAGATAAGCATCTTTATCGAACAGACCTGCACGAAACTTATATCGCAACACATTCTTCACAGCACGTTCAAGCGCCTCAGACTTCACGAGTCCTTGTTCGACAGCCTCCTGCAGATACTTATAATTTGCGCCAGTAGGGAAATCAACATCGTTGCCTGCGTTGATGGCAGCTGCAGCCTTACGCACAGGATCATCAATACCGGGCAACTGATCAATCGCAGTATAATCGCTGACGATCATACCGTCAAAACCAATATAATCCCGCAGGATATCTTTCAGGATCCTACCATTAGCAACACAGTTGGTAGACTCTCCGTTTTCATCCAACATCGCATGATAACCAGGCATAACAACTTTACTTCCTGCTAGTCGGATCATCGTCTCATGAGGCAGTAGAATCTCTTCCATCAATTCTTTCTCATCAGCGTTGCCTCCACCACCATAACCAAGGTAATGTTTTGAACAGGCTCCTGTACCCTTCTTCAGATCTCCCTGCTGTAATCCTTTAACGAAAGCCACTCCCATCACCGCCGACAGATAAGCATCTTCACCATACGATTCCTCCAAACGGTTAAAACTTGGTGTACGACAAACGTCTACCATCGGTGAGAGTGAAAGAACACCCCCCATCTTACGCATCACGATGCCCGTCTGACGGGTCTTCAGTTCTGCCAATTCCGGATTGAACGAGCAGGCTTGTCCTATCTGCTGGGGATAAATCGTAGCTCCACTCGTATTAACTCCTGACAGGACCTCCTCATGAAAAAGCGCAGGAATGCCATGAGGTGTATGATGCATTAGCCAGTCTTGCACAGCAGCGACGCGATCACGCAGTTCATTAGGATCACGGGGTTTCTGACTGGCATACTGCGAAAAGTGCCCAATACCATTGGGAATCAATTCATGGCATTTCACCGTATCTAACCGTCCCTGCTCATCGAAGAGCATATCCATGTACATACTTCTCAACTGAGCAATGCGTTCTTCCTGCGACAGTTTCTCATAGAACTCGTCTACCTGTCGATCCACACTAATAGCAGATGTGCATCCAGCAAAAAAAACTGCCATGCACATCAATGAGTATACTTTCATTCGTTTTTATTTATTGGCTATGTTAAACATCTGCAGACGCGAGAGCAGAATCTTACCGGATTCTGTCCATAGAACGAACTAACTTTTCGTCTGCCTTAATAGCCCGACGGGCCATTAAATAAAAGATCAGTGCTATTGCCGGAAAGACGGCAGGCCACAAAGGACGGAAATTCACTGTCCCCCACGATTTGTCACCGACCATCTGAGAAACGACAAAGAAGCACACATACCACCCAACAATCAGTAACGCATTCAGCGCACAGAAAAGCGCTTGAACCTTCCGATTGTGATAAATGAATATGGTATAGGTCGCGAGGGCTGCCGTTGGGAGCAGAACCGCCATCAGAGGCCACGTATCAAAATGATGTTTTCCAAGAGGATCAGTAAACCATAGATTGTATACTCGAGCCACTTCAATGCCTGCCACTCGGAATGAACCTATCTGCATACAAAGACAAATGACGGTCATCACAATGGCCGCCATAAGATAAAGTGTTTGCTTACGTTGTATCATCACTTCTGGAATTAGCTCTCTGCAACAACATTGTCACGAGACGGATCACGCCAGTAGACCTTATCCTCAACAAACTCCTGTGTAGCCAGAAGTGTTGCCTTGGGTAACTTCTCGTAATAACGAGAGATCTCTATCTGCTCACGGTTCTCGAACACCTCCTCCAGAGAGTCGTTATATGAGGCGAACTCTGCCAACTTCTTGCTCAGGTCTTCCTTGATCTGAACACTAATCTGGTTAGCCCTCTTAGAAATAATAGCTACACTCTCATAGATATTATTTGTATCACGGCAGAGGTCCATAATGTTACGGGTCACGGTATTCACCGGTGCTTTTGATTTCTTGTAATCCATTGCGTATTTACTATTTACAATTACTGTTCTCTATATTAGTCCTTAATAACTTTCTTACATTTTGCAATAAACTTCTCTGCTATAGCAGCATTCTTGGATTCTGGGAATTCGTTAAGGAAGCCATAGCACTCATCCTCCGCCTCACGATAGCGATCCAGTCGCTTTTCCTCAGAACTATTCTCCGCAAGTTCAAACTTACTCTTCATGATCAGCAACATGAAATCCTCACGCAAACTACAATAAGGATAATTCTTCAACGCATTTTGCGCAGTAATAATGCACGACGTATAGTTGCTCTCCTCGTTGGAATTGATATTACCAAAATAACCACCCAGATTGTAATAAAGCTCTGCAGACAGATACTCTTTCTGAATGAGTTTATCATATAGTTCATAGAGACGTTCCTGAGCCTGAGGACGAAGCTTTGAATCTGGGTATTGATCCATGAACTGCTGATACGCTGTAATAGCGCCATTGGTCGGTGACTGATCCAAACGCGGTTCCGGCGCACTCTGATAGAGTGACTGTCCGACATAAAAGGCAGCCGATTCTGCATAAGTGCCCCGAGGATAACTTGAACCATACTTCTTAAAAGTCTCAGATGCAGCCTCGAAATCAGAATTGCAGTATTGTGCCATCGCTAGCATGTACAGGCACTCCTGCGCTTCATCGGAACCTTTTTTGATAGTAACCAATTCTTCCAGTAGCGTGATGGCCTGCTGGAACTTATTACGAGCAAAGCACTCTTTAGCATACTCGTACTTGTAGTCCATATCAGCAGACTTATAAACGCTGTTGAATTCCGAGGCACAGCCGCACATCAGCATGGCTGCACATGACAGTATAACGACACATCTCTTCATACGGGGTGCAAAATTAATAAAAAAAATCCACTCAGGATACGAAAGATACAAAAAATTATTGATTTTTCGTGTTCTTTGCGTCCTTTATGAGCAAAATTAACTATCTTTGCACTTTATTATGGGAAAATTCATATTAGAATCCAGTTACCAACCAACGGGCGACCAGCCCGAAGCCATTCGTCAACTAACGGAAGGCCTTGAGCGTGGTGACCGTTCACAAGTATTACTGGGTGTAACCGGATCAGGCAAGACCTTTACAATGGCCAATGTGATTGCCAATCGCAACCGTCCTACTCTGATCCTCAGTCACAACAAGACATTAGCACACCAGCTGTATGAGGAAATGAAAGGCTTTTTCCCACAAAATGCAGTCGAGTATTATGTCAGCTATTATGACTATTACCAACCTGAGGCATATCTGCCGACCACAGACACCTATATTGAGAAAGACCTTGCTATCAATGACGAAATAGATCGTCTCAGATTGTCAGCCGTATCAAACTTACTTTCAGGAAGAAACGATGTTATTGTTGTATCGTCTGTTTCGTGTATATATGGTATGGGTAGCCCTGTTGCTTTGCAAGAGAATGTGATTGAGCTACATGTCGGACAGAAGATAGATCGCAACACTTTGTTAAGAAAACTAGTACAGTCTCTCTATGTTCGAAACGATCTTGATCTGCAACGTGGCCATTTTCGGGTGAAGGGAGATACCGTAGATATTTTCATGGCCTACAGCGAAGTCGTATTACGAATCACATTCTGGGATGACGAAATAGATGCCATCGAAGAAGTGGATGCCGTCAGCTACGATCATCTTGCCCGTTTCGAAGAATATAAGCTTTATCCAGCTAATCTTTTCATGACATCCCAAGAACAGACGAATATCGCTATACATGATATTCAAGATGACCTCACGAAACAAGTGGAATTCTTCGAGAGCATCGGTGACCCGATTAAGGCTCAGCGCATCAAGGAACGTGTCGAATACGACATGGAAATGATTAAAGAGTTGGGGCATTGTTCAGGTATAGAGAACTACAGTCGTTATTTTGATGGTCGAAAAGCTGGAGAACGTCCCTACTGCCTGCTTGATTTTTTCCCAAAAGACTATCTTTTGTTCATTGACGAGAGTCATGTCAGTGTACCACAACTAAGTGCTATGTACGGCGGTGACCGCAGCAGAAAGAGCAATCTAGTCGAATACGGTTTCAGACTACCTGCTGCTTTTGATAATCGTCCACTCCGTTTCGAAGAGTTCCAACAGGAAATCAACCAAGTGATTTACGTCAGTGCCACCCCCGCCGACTTTGAGTTAGCCGAGGCAGAGGGTATCGTTGTTGAGCAGGTGATCCGTCCCACCGGCCTACTTGACCCAGAGATAGAAGTACGCCCCAGCGAAAATCAGATTGACGATCTGATGGACGAGATACTGACGCGTACTCATCGGAATGAGCGTGTTTTGGTGACAACACTCACCAAGCGCATGGCAGAAGAACTGAGCGAGTATTTGTTGAACCATGGTGTAAAGACAGCATATATACATAGCGACGTTGCAACGCTCGACCGAGTTAGGATTCTTGCAAGTTTACGAAAAGGCGAATATGACGTTCTTGTTGGTGTCAATCTTCTCCGAGAAGGTCTTGATCTCCCAGAAGTATCCCTCGTTGCAATTCTCGACGCTGACAAGGAAGGGTTCCTGCGCAGTCACCGCAGTCTTACACAGACAGCGGGACGAGCTGCTCGTAATGTAAATGGTAAGGTCATCATGTATGCTGACACCATCACGGCATCCATGCAGCAGACTATTGACGAGACCCTTCGTCGCCGAGAGAAGCAGATCCATTATAACGAGACACACGGCATCACCCCGAAACAGATTGTAAAGAATACCAGTGAAATGTCTTTGACACAGGAGAATCGACCGGATGTCAGGGAATTACGACGAGCCCTGTTAGTTTCTGGTACTGACATGGACATCGCTGCAGATCCTATTATTGAGCGGATGACCAGGCCTCAACTGGAAAAGAGCATTGCGGAGGTCACGCGTCTCATGAAGGAGGCTGCCAAGAACCTCGATTTCCTCCAGGCCGCACAATACCGTGATGAGGTCATTCGCCTACAGAAAGAACTGGAGATGAAGTAGGGAAGAAACAAAGTAAAAAAGTGAAAAAATCAAAAGAATAAGTATTAGGTACCAAGATATCGAATAAGAATTCGTAATTTTGCCGAGAAAATCGAGAAAATCATGATAAATATGAGAAAATTATTCTTTGTCATCATCATGTTAGTGCCGTTGGCTGTTTCAGCGCAAGACAACACATGGGAGAAAATCGAGCAAGAGCCCGTAGAAAATCCAGATGCGAAATACCTGAATCCCGATGCGATTCCCGTCAGCGATGGAAAAGTATGCTTTAAGACCATTATCGAGGCTCCAGGGAAAACAGCAGATCAGATATATCACATTCTACTCAAGCAGTTGACAAAGATGACCAAAGAGGCCAATCAATTAGAATACAGCAGAGTTGCATTGCAGGACACTGTTCTTCACCAGTTAGGAGCTGTCTTCCATGAATGGTTGGTTTTCAAGAGCGTCTCTCTCTCCCTAGACCAGACAAAGTTCAATTTCCGAATTCTCGTAAACTGCACTGACGGGAAGGCAGAAATCAAGATGACAAATATCTTCTACGATTATGACGTTGAAAGAAAGCCCATCCGCTACCGTGCAGAAGAGTGGATTACAGACAAGTATGCCGTGAACAAGAAGCGCACAAAACTTTATCCCATCTCGGGCAAGTTCCGTCGCAAGACAATTGACCGTAAAGATTTCATATTCAACAAATTTGAGACCATACTAAACGAAAGCAAATGAACAAAAAACAAATACGCAACTGGCTGAACATTATCTTCATGGTCATGGCTGTGATCGGAGTGATTATGTTCCTATCGAAAAACGAAATGACACACATGAGAGGGTTGTACATCATCCTTTTGGCCATGTGCGTCAAGATTACGGAATCTGCGATGAGGATGATTAAATGAAAGCAAGACTGACACTCATACTTCTGATGCTGCCGGCACTGACACACGTCATGGCCCAGGATACCTACAACCAGATTGACGAGATGGGTAATATCACAGAACGCAGCGAAAACAGGAACTTCAACAAGCACAATAACGACACGACGCAACACAAGGAGATTCCCAAGGGACTATATGTATGGACCGTTGACAGGAGGTTTGGTGATGTCATACCTGCCACTCCCGACACAGTGCCTCATCTATTCATGAATTCCACCTTCAATAGCGGCATGTATGGAGAATACAACAGCACAGGAAGCAATTATACCCCGCGCCTGAGTCGTATCTTCATCAACCGCCATGACACCGAGAACTTTGTCTTCACCCAGCCATACAGTTTTGCGCTTAAACGTCCAGAAGATTTTTTATTCATCAATACATTATCGCCATTTACAAACATCCTCTATGACAACTGTGGTGACAAAACCAATGGTGAGGATCACATCGATGCAAAGTTTGCAGTGAATGCCAACAAGCGCCTAAGTTTCGGCTTTGACCTGGACTACGAGTACGCAAGGGGCTATTTCAGCAACCAGAACATTTCACATTTCAACAGTACGCTCTTTAGCTCTTATATCGGTGACAGATACCAAATGCATGCAATGTTCACGACCAGTCATCAGAAGGCAGCAGAGAATGGCGGTATCACCAACGACGAATATATCACTCATCCAGAGTCTTTTCAAGACAGCTATTCTGAAAATGAAATCCCGACAATCCTGTCACAGAACTGGAACCGTAACGACCACCAACATCTTTTCTTGAGTCACCGATATAACATTGGTTTCTACCGGAAAGTAAAGATGACTGACGAGGAGCTGAAAGCCAGACAGTTCGCCATGGAATCAAAGCAGGAAAAGGAACTCAAGATGGCAGACAGAGGAGAAGACAAGAACAGGAAGGGCGAAACAAAACAGGAAAAGCGTCATAGTGGTCGACCGGACGGTGCCCGCATCATGGGAGCAGAGCCGAAGGTTGACTCTATAGCTGCAGCAGTTGACAGTACCCGTATCAAAGTCGAAGGCCAGGCAGCCATTGACAGTCTGAACCGTTTACAGGCCATGCAAGATTCCATTGATGCCACCATGAAACGGGAGTATGTACCCGTCACCAGTTTCATTCACACGTTAGAATGGCACAACTATCGCCATATCTACCAAGCATACAACACGCCTACCGACTATTATCTCAACAGATATTATGAACGAGGAATCAGATACGGTAACGATTCCATCTATGACCAAACAAAGCACATGCAGGCGAAGAACACCTTCGCTTTAGCCCTGTTAGAAGGTTTCAACAAATATGTGAAAGCAGGCCTCAAAGGATTCATCACCTACGATTATTGTAGTTATCAACTCCCCGACACCGTCAACGGCATTATCAGCCAGAGTAAATGGACGGAAGGTGACCTCAGTATTGGAGCCCAACTTAGTAAGACACAAGGAAAGACTTTACACTTCAACGCAGGCCTAGAAGCGTGGATTGCCGGCCCCAATGCCAAGCAGTTAACGCTTGACTTCAGTACCGACCTGAATTTCCCACTCTTTGGTGATACCGTGCAACTGGCTGCCAATGCTTATTTCCATAAGATTTACCCAGCCTTCTTCCAAGCCAAATACCATTCCAAACATCTTTGGTGGGATAAAGAGGATGACTTGTCCGCCGAGAAGCGTACCCATCTGGAAGGCGTCTTCAGCTATCCGAAGACAAACACCAAGCTTCGCGTAGCCATCGATGAGATAAAAGACTACACCTACTATGGGATGAGTTATGATGCCACCAAGGACAAACGTACTAACATGACGGCTGGAATATATCAGGAGTCCGACCATATCAACCTGATTACCGCTCAACTGCATCAGGACTTCCATATTGGTCCCGTTCATTGGGAAAACATCATCACCTATCAGGACTGCAACAAGTCAGAGGTTCTGCCCTTGCCGACTTGGAACATCTTCTCCAACCTGTACTTGAAGTTCAAGATAGCGAAAGTACTGGGTGTGGAACTTGGAGCCGATGCGACCTACTTCAGTAAATATTTTGCACCAGACTTCTGCCCAACCATCAATCAGTTTGCTATACAGCAAAACAAGAACAGCCGGGTGGAACTAGGCGGATATCCTTTTGTGGATGTCTATGCGAACATGGTACTTAAAGGTGTACGTTTCTTCGTGATGATGAGTCACGTGAACAACGGTTCTGGTAACCACATGAAGTTCCTTACTCCCCACTACCCCACCAATGGTTCCGTCCTCCACTTCGGAGTCTCTTGGAATTTCTACAATTAAAGCATCAGACCAGTAGTAGGCCGACGCACACACATAATCCGTAAATAAAGATATTACGCGCTGTTTCTCCTAAGCAGAGATTCAGCGCTTTTCCTTGATAGATACGCTTGATCTTTAAGAAGGTGAAGACATGAAGGATGAAATAGAAGAAAGGGAATAGGAATGCCAGCAGATGACCGTTCGCCCAAAACGCTGTCCCCAGAATCAAGGCTCCAAGACCCACGCCCAAATACAAGCGAAGACCAAGATCAGGTCCAAGATGTACGATCAGGGTTTTCTTCCCAACTTGTTGGTCATTATCGCGATCACGGAAATTGTTCACGATCAGTAATGCATCTATCACCAAGCCACATGCCACAGATGCAAGAAAGACCTCCCATGTGAGGGTATGTAACTGTACGTAGTATGTACAGCAAACGGGTACGATCCCAAAAAAAAGCAGTACTAGGATATCACCTAATCCCTGATAAGAAAAGAATGTCGTATACAGGAAAGCAAACACAACGCACAGTATCCCGACAAGTATCATCTCCAGACCACCATACCAAGCCAACGGTAAACCGATCACACATGCCAGGCATGTCGTAATCGCTATCGCCTTTTTCATCATGTCAAGCGTCACCCATCCCTGGGCGCAGGCACGTCGCGGTCCCAAGCGAGTCTCCACATCATCAGTACCATTGGCAAAGTCAAAGAAATCATTGATGAAGTTAGCATCAATCTGCATAGCAAAAGAGAACAAAAGGCACAGAATCACAGCCGACCATCCGAACACATCATCCCCATATAAAGGAGCATCAACATATGCAAGGGTTCCACCAATCATCACGGGTACGGCAGCGCCTGAGAGAGTTTTCGGACGAGCAGCAAGTAGCCACGCTCTCACGGAATTGGTCTTTATTCGTGTCTCTTCCATCACTATTTTCTGTTTTTTCTTGCAAAAGTAAATAGAAAATCGTACATTTGCAAAAATAATCATTACTTTTTATGCTCGCAAACACACCAAGTTTGGATCTTGTGGAGTTTATTGAAACTCAGATTCTCCCCCAGTATGCTTCCTTCGACCGTGCCCATAACATGGAACATGTCACGCGTGTCATCCGACGTTCCATGGAACTGGTGAAGACCACTGGAGCAGACATTAATATGGCCTACGCCATTGCAGCTTATCATGACCTGGGGATGTGTGGGCATCGGGCAGACCACCATATACGTGGTGGAAAAATCCTAGCTGCTGATACCAGACTAAGAAAATGGTTTTCCCCAGAACAGATTAAGATCATGAAAGAGGCAGTAGAGGACCATCGAGCCTCTGCCAGTCGTGCTCCCAGAAGCATCTACGGAAAGATTGTTGCTGAGGCCGACCGTGACATTGACACACAGATTGTCATTCGTCGCACCATCCAATACGGGCTGAGCAACTACCCTGAACTGGACAAGGAGGGGCAATGGCAGCGATTCAAGGAACATCTGGACAACAAGTATTCAAAAGACGGGTACATACGCCTTTGGATTCCGAATTCACCCAATGCCATAAAACTCAACGAGTTGCGCAATCTAATTACACAACCCGACAAGCTGCGTGAAGCATTCGAGAGAATCTTTACCGAGGAGTCTACCTGAAATACAGATAGTAAATCACAGCCAACGCAGTTACCAACAATATCATGACAGCCGTCTTGATAAGACACGACGCGACCTTCTTCACAACCAAGAAGCCCACGATAATCGCTGCTAGGACAAACAAATAGTATCCGATACCCTCCATTTACTTAAATAGTTTTCTGAATGCGGTCGGCACGGGTGTCTCAAACTCCATCGGTTCACCCGTCACCGGATGGTGGAAACAAAGGAGCCAAGCATGCAGGCAAAGGCGGTGCAGTGGGTCGTCACCATTGCCATACTTCGGATCTCCACATACAGGATGTCCCATATCTGCCGAATGAACACGAATCTGATTTTTCCGGCCCGTCTCTAACTTGAACTCTATGAGTGAGTGCTCTGTCGTTCGATCCATCACATGATAATGGGTCACCGCATACTTTCCACCATTGTCGACAGGCGACGAGTAGGTAACATATGCCTTATTGTCTTTCAACCAGTTGGCAATCGTTCCCTCATCGTTCTCCATCTCACCGGAACAAACAGCAACATAACGGCGATCATAGACGATGTCGTGCCAATTGTGCTCAAGAATCTGCTCCGTCTCCATATCCTTCGCATAGACCATTAATCCACTGGTGTCTCTATCCAGACGATGCACCACATGCGCCGTACATTTCTGACGCGATTTCTTGAAGTAATCATCAAGCACCGACTTCACGTTCAGCGAGGAGTGCCCTGCAGCCATCGACAGAATGCCGATAGCCTTTTCGACGACGATCAACCAACGATCCTCATAGACAATCTTCACATAGCGGCTCTTGAATCCCATCTGGTTGCGTTTCGTCTTGCTCACTGCGACCTTCATGCCAGGCTGTAAAGGGAAATCGAACTGACTGACGGTCTTCCCATCGACCTTAATTCCCCTACCCTGCAGGGTAGCCTTGATCTTCGATCTCGACTGCTTCACATTTACCAACAGGAAATCCAGCAACGGCATCGGTTCCTTTACGGTCAGATGCTCATAGTCGCCTTCACGGTTATACCCACTATTATATCTCATATGATCTTAGTAGAACTTAAAATAACGTCGTGCGTTATGATAACTGATATCCTCTACCATACGTCCCAGGATCTTCTGATCATTTGGCAGCAGACCTTTCTCTACATCATTACCAAGAAGGTTACAGAGGATACGGCGGAAATACTCATGACGCGGATAACTCAGGAAAGAGCGGCTGTCAGTGAGCATACCTACGAAACGGCTCAGCAAGCCAAGTACGGAGAGGGCATTCATCTGCCGTACCATTCCATCCATCTGGTCATTGAACCACCAGCCGGAACCAAACTGGATCTTCCCGGGTTCACCGCCCTGGAAGTTGCCCAGCATCGTGGCAATCATCTCATTAGCACACGGATTCAACGTATAAATGATGGTACGTGTGAGTTTCCCCTTCGTATTCAACTTATTCAGGAACGCGGACATGGCCTTGGCTGTATTGAACTCACCGATAGAGTCGAAGCCTGTATCAGCGCCTATCTGGTTGTACATCGCGGTATTATTGTCACGGATGGCACCGTAATGGTATTGCTGTGTCCAGTCGGCATCAGCATCCATCTCGCCCATCACCGTCAGGAAGCAGTTTTTGAACTGCCGCACTTCCAGGTCCGACAGGGACAGACCACGCATGGCTTTCTCGAAGATCGTCTCAATCTCAGAGTCGGTATAGTCCTCGTCATAAAACTCCTCAAGACCATGATCGGAGAGCTTACAGCCATGGGCTGCAAAGAAATCATGACGTTTCTGCAAGGCATCAATCATATCATTGAAATGCACGATGCTCACACCACTGACCTCAGACAGTTGCTCTACATATTTCGAAAAGTCGGCCTTCTCGATATTCATTGCCCTGTCAGGCCGCCATGCAGGAAGCATGACAGGATCATCAGCAGCCTTGCTCTTGGCATAAGCAATATGATGATGCAGGTCGTCCACCGGATCATCCGTGGTACATACACACTCTACATGATAGTGCTTCATCAGACCACGGGCAGAGAACTCGGGCTGTTTCAGCTTCTCATTACACTCATCAAAGATCTCGCGAGCGGTCTCCGGCGAGAGAAGCTTGGTAATGCCGAATGCTGTTTTCAGCTCAAGATGCGTCCAATGATAAAGAGGGTTACGGAAAGTATAAGGTACTGTCTCAGCCCATTTCTCGAACTTCTCCCAGTCGCTGGTATCCTTGCCAGTACAATAGCGCTCCTCAACACCATTAGTACGCATGGCACGCCATTTGTAGTGATCGCCTCCAAGCCATAGTTCCGTGATACTCTTGAACTGATGATCGTTGGCCACCATCTCCGGATTAAGGTGACAATGGTAATCAATAATTGGCATCTTTGCCGCATGGTTGTGGTACAAGTCCTGAGCGACCTGAGTCTCTAGCACGAAATTATCGTCATTGAACTGTTTCATCTTCTTTTGTTTTAGATTTCGTTTTTAAAATTTTCTGCAAAGTTACGAATAATTCTCCGAAACTTTCTCTATCTTTGCAGAAAAATAACGAAAACAATGACATACCGCAGCAAAGTTCTTCTCATCTATACGGGAGGTACCATTGGCATGAACCGTAACCCCCATACCGGCGCATTAGAGCCCTTTGATTTTGAGCACTTACTATATAATGTTCCAGAACTAAAGCAGTTTGACACGCAAATAGATACCTATCAATTTGACCCGCCTATCGACTCCAGCGACATGTCACCGCGCCACTGGACAGACCTCAGCCATTGCATTGCCGACCACTACAACGATTACGACGGCTTCATCGTACTCCACGGCACAGACACGATGGCATATACAGCATCTGCTCTTTCCTATATGCTTGAAAACTTAACAAAGCCTGTTATCATCACAGGATCGCAGCTTCCCATTGGCCAGTTACGCACAGACGGGAAAGAGAATCTGATTACCGCAGTGGAGATTGCGACAGCCAGAGACAAAGAGGGGCATGCAATGGTGCCTGAAGTTGGCATCTACTTCGGCGGTCATCTGTTACGTGGAAACCGTACCACCAAACAGAGTGCTGAGGAGTTCAACGCTTTCGAGTCCTTCAACTACCCCCACCTTGTCAATGCAGGGGTAAACATTACCTACCACCGTGAACGAATGCTAAAACCAGACTGGGAGAAACCCATGACCCCACACTTTCGTCTTGACAACAACGTGATTATTTTCTCACTATTCCCTGGCATCCGTGAGGATCTGATTCGTCATATCATCCACACGCCTAACCTAAAAGCTATTGTCATGCGCACCTTTGGCAGCGGAAACGCGCCACAGTCGCCATGGCTGTTGAAAGCCCTTCGAGAAGGAACGCGCAACGGCAAGGTAATTGTGAACATCAGCCAATGCATGCAGGGAGCAGTTGAAATGAGCAGATACGACTGCGGCTTCCATTTACAGGAAGCCGGAGTCGTGAGCGGTTACGACCAGACCGTTGAATCAGCCGTTACAAAACTAATGTTCCTGCAATCGCACTATCCTGACGATCCAGACACTGTACGACGTTTGATGGGCCAGAGTCTACGTGGTGAGATTACGGTTTAATTCCTATTTTCTTGATTTGTTGAACATGAATTTGATGCTACCGCCGAAGTCGCCAACACGATCATCGGAGATGGTCATCATGAGGAATTTCTGATCGTTTAACGTCATACAATAGCTGTGAATACCATTGGCAGCCAATTCTTCCGGAGTCATTTCCTTGCCACTAAATGCATGCTGGAACTTGCACCCTTTAGCCGTCAGCACTTCAAGCACCTTTTTATGCACGCCCTCAATGCTCTCCTTCGTCAACTGATGGTCGCTATAGAAGCTCACATCCATGCTTGGTCCCATCTGACTATCTGACATACGAACCACCCTAACTCCAGGAATGCCTGCCATTTCATCAGCCTTCAAGGTTAATGCCTCAATGGCTCCTGCCATCTCGACCTTGTCCTTCAATGGGTTGAGCGATACCGTGAAATTATAATCAATGTACTGTTCGCCATCACGCTCCACCACCTCATAGGCAGGATTAGGCTCATCAGCATAGTATTCGAATGACATTGGGGTATCAAAATCGAACTGCATTCTCAGACGTTTATCTTTCTGCGGCTCTTTCTGATATAGGAAGGCATCATAATCTCTGTGGCCTGCATCGATACGTTCCTGCGTGTACTTCGGAACTCTAAAGCCTTTTTCCTTCAACACCTTCACCCAGGTTTGCATCTCTTCTTTGGTCACACCATTATAAAAAACCTGATACTGGTAAGAATCGTCATCTCCTGAGAGATTTGTATATACGATTCTGCCCTTCGTCTCTATCTCCGGAATACCATACTTATCATATATAGCTGCAGGCCACTTACCTTCTGCAAGGCCTGAATCGTTAGAATCATTACTTGAGGTATTTCCTCCGGGCTTTGAACCACAACTACTAAATACAGCAGCTATTACCATTAAAGAAAAATATACTCTTTTCATATGAAATCTCAGTTTGTTAATTATACATAGCAAGGTATCATTATACTCTCAGAAGTTTGAAATGGCCAATGAAAGGTAATTCTTTGGCGCGCCCTTTACTGGCATTGACAATACCAATGATGAACCAAATGAGGAGAACGACTCCCAATAGTTCCACGATGCCAACCATCCATGATAGATGATAAGAGATGGAAATAATGACACCTGCAAAGATTTGGTATGCCAAAGAATAAAGAATGGCAGTAATACAGAGGATTAGTCCTTGGTTAGAATGGAAACGCGCAAATTTCGAATCTTTGGCAGCCAAGATGGGAATAATGACTAGAATGCCGAAATAGGCAAGAATAGCCATGAATTTGTTTTCCTTGATGTCCTGCGGATTATACTCTGAGGTCGTATCCACAGTGTTGTTAATGGTTGAGAATTTCTCCTCAAAACTCTCTTGCAGATTACTCATAGTCTATTAATTTATTTGATTCTAGATATTACTTTTTAATAAACTCTACTCTGCGGTTCTTGGCACGCCCAACATCAGTTGAATTATCAGCGACAGGTTCATGTGAGCCCTTACCAACTGCACGAAGATTAAAGGCATCACAGCCCATTCCCTCAAGAGCCTTAACAACTGCCTCGGCACGTTGCTGAGAAAGAGGGTCATTCACCTTGTCAGAACCTTGATTGTCCGTATGCCCCTGCACCTCGAAGCGCACAGAAGGATTCTTTTTCATGTAATCAGCTATCTTCTGGATTTCTGCCAACGACTCTGGCATCAACGTCGCTTTGCCAGTTTCAAACAAGATGTTGTTTGTTACAAACTTGCCCGTCTCCGCAATGGCTTTCTCGACGGCAGCGATCTTTGCATCAATATCAGTTGCATTACGTTCATAAAGTTCAACAGCACCTTTAGCAATAACAACATTCTTCATATAGGTATGATGACTTCCTCCTCTACTGAACCATGTTATCCATCCTGCACCAGGTTTGGCATTCGGGACATTGATTACACGTCTACCATCAACATAGAACTTAACGGCACGCTTGTTGAACGAGAGAGCATAATGATGCCAGCGTCCGTCATTATACGTCCCCCCCTGAGAACTTGCATGGCCTTCTTTGTGCGTAAAACTCTGTTCTGAAGTCAAGCAGTAATTACAATTAAAAGTCTGTTTATCGTCTCCTAACCAATACTCAATTGTAAACAATTCATTATCACGAGACGATGTCTCATGCATAATGTCAAGTTCTACAGAAGATGCACCATCTTTCTGCCTGTCATCATACAACATATCATATTCAATGGTAAAAACATCGCCCAGATAGTTCTTAACACCTCCTTTGACTAGCGGAGATAACCAACAGTCGTGCTTATCCATCTCAATACATTTTGTACCATTGATGACAGCCACCTCAGCACTACCTCTGACGAGATCCCACTTCGAAGGAAACTCGCCAACTTGCTCATTTGCAAAGTCATCCTCAAACATAATCACTGAGCCACGCACGAAATCACTCTTGACGTTTTTTGTGTCATTCTGATAATCATCGACTCCATCATCTACATCGTCATTCCTTGTTCTATCTGACTTTTTGCTCGACTTGGTTTTCTTTCCATCAAGCACCTCATCCATTGCATCCTCAGTCTCACGGTCAACTTTACGTTCCACCTTACGTTCCACAGCATTTTCTGCAGCATTAATTGCTTTTTCCTTCAATCTTTTCAGGAATCCCTGCGCATCGGCGTTGACAGCAAATGACGCCATCACCATCAACAAAAATACTAATCTTTTCATCATGTGATTGTTGGTTTTAAGTGAATAAACAAATCTAAGGGCAAAGTTACGCAATCCATCTGAATTATGCAATTCCCCAAATGGGGGAATTTTAACAGATAGGGGCGTATCTCAACAGACACGCCCCTATAATAACAATACTAAACTTATAATGCGAACGTAAGACCGACAGAAATTACCGGTCTGTCAAAGTCGTTGACGATTTGGTACTTGATCTCGCCATTCAGTTTGACAGTATCGCTCAGCGGATACTCAATACCAGCACCGAGATTCAAGCCTATGTTCGTATCACTAGCGCTCGTCTTGATGCCTCCAAAATCTGCCGCCTCAACCTTCGCTGTAAGCATAGTCAGTCCTGCCAACGGATAAAGTGTCACCTGATCTGTTATATGGAACAGATAATGCACATTGGCATTAAGTTCCCACATCGAGACATTGTCCTTTTTCAGATAATAGTTGAAAGATGCCTCTCCGCGGACATTATCAATAAACTCATACTGTCCTTTCACGCCCAGGCCAAGATTTTTGTAGTCAGAATGCAGGCCGTAGTTCAGATTTACACCAAATGCCTTGTCGCCCTGTTCTGCAAACATAGTGGTACTACACAGCATCATACATGCCATCATCAATAGTTTCTTCATAAGCTATTTGTTTTAAAAGGATTAATAAATTGTTTGTTCTCTTTCTCTTCTGGGTGCAAATATAAACAATTATTTTAGAACTCGCAACACCCCAATTGGGGTTTTTTCATATAAAGTAGATTTTATATTGAAAAAAAAGAATATCTTTGCAAATGAAATATGTGAGAACATAATTATGACTATATGCCTATGACAAAATCAATTACCTTAACAACCATCAAAACAGCAACGACTATGTGGTTGCTGTGCCTATTGTCAACACTGTCTGCTGCTGCTTACACAGATCATCGCTATACAAAAGTAGATTCTGTAGAGGCACTACTTAATAGCAAGACCCCTCCAAAAGGTAACGATCTGATGAGTTGTTACATGGAACTGATACGTGGTTATCTGGGAAAAGATACGAGAATGCACAATGATTATTGTCGTAAGGCATTAGCGCTTTCCTATCAACTTGACAGCAAGAATACCAGAGAGAGAGTTCTCTATCACTTAGGATTACAATATTACGGGCAGGACCGATGGAAGGAAGCAGAGCAATACTTCAAATGGGCTTTAGCCCTGACAGACTCGATGGTCAATGACAAACGCTATACAGCAAGTACCATCGATGATAATCGATCACAGATTTATGGTGCACTTGGTAATCTATACAATATACAGGACCAAGCATTGATGGCTATTGAATGGTATCAAAAGGCGCTGACGATTTTCGAGAAAAACGGATGGTTGCAGAGCCAATGCATACTCCACCATAATTCTGCGGAATTATGGCTGTCAATGGGCAACGATGAGAAAGCAGAAAAGGAATACTTACTTGCCATAGAAAAAGGCACACAGTCTGGCGACTCTTTGATGATGTTCTTGCCTAGAAAGGGGTTGGTCAAGATTTATATAAGCAAAGGCCTTTACGATAAGGCCAAGGAAACGCTATTACCCGCCTATCGTTATTATCATGCTCACAGTTACGAAGAGACAAACGATTACCCTGAGACTCTTTCCTCGATGGTTAAGATGTATTTAATGGAGGGACATGAGAACCTTAATCTGGCAAGAAAATATGCTCATGAAGCCCTCAGTCTCATCAATGACAGAGTTGGCACAGAAACACGATGCGATGTCTATGGTGCCGCCGCGATGGTGGCTATGAAAGAAAAGCGATGGCAACAGGCTCTGGATTATGCTCTAAAGTCTATACATGAGAATGATAGCGAGGCGACCTATTCCGATGCTGACGGTTATGAGACATTAGCTAATATATACACACAACTCGGAGACAAGGAAAAAGCCTGCCTTTATATAAAAAAGGTACGTACTACTATGGAACGATTCGCCACAGAGCATTATCAGAGCGCCCTTAGTCAGACAGAGGTACTCTATGAGACTAAGAAGAAGGAATCAGAGATTCTGCAATTGACACGAGAGAAACGATGGTTTCTCTGGGGAGGTATTCTGACGACACTTGTGCTACTGCTTACAGCCACGACTTTTTTCCTTCTCTGGCGAGGACTCAAACTGAAACGGAGAACCGCTCTCATTCAAGCAAAGCTCAACGGAGAAATCGGTGAACGCGTACGACTTGCAAGAGATTTACATGATCGGCTCGGGGGCGTTCTGACAAGTATCAAGCATACATTGTCACCTGACTCCAACGGTGCCAAGCTCACAGATGATGCAATTCGGGAGATGCGCAACATCTCACACCACTTACTACCCGACTCTCTCAGTCGATACGGTTTGCGCACCGCACTGCGCGATTACTGTAGGACGTTGAAAAACGTCAAATTCAGTTTCTCTGGGGAAGAACAACGTCTTGACAAGATGTATGAAGAGGTGATCTACTGCATCGTTTATGAATTGGTGAACAATGCCGTGAAAAGTGCCAACGCCGAACATATTTTCGTACAACTCATTGCAGATGAAGACTATACTGCAATTAACGTCAGCGACGATGGCAATGGACGATTATCAACAGATGAATGTAATGGTGGCTGTGGGCTCCGTAATATCAGAGAGCGTGTAGATGCCATTGGCGGAAAACTTGACATTTACTCAAAGCCTGGAGAAGGCACAGAGATCAACATTGAGATACAAACTTGTAAAAACCCACAATTGGGGGGTTGCTAAATTGAAAAAAATAAAGTATATTTGCCCCCGTTAAACGACATTAATAATAACATAGTATGATCCGCGTCATCATTGTCGACGACCATCAGTTAGTGGCCGAAGGTGTAGCAAAGATTATCGGTGCATGCCAAAAGATCGAGGTCATAGCCATCGCCAATAGTATCAGCATGGCCATATCGCTATTGGCCACTCATAAACCCGACATTCTTCTGGTAGACGTGGCCATGCCTGATGGCGACGGCATTGACGCGATCAAGATGTTTACAGATGTTCACCCGTCAATGCGCATCATTGTTGTCACAAGTTATGCTGAACCAGCAGTCATACAACGTGCTATGGATAATGGAGCAGATGGCTACATTCTAAAAAATTCCGAAGCAGACGAATTGACAGATGGGATCATGGTCGTTGCCAAAGGTGACATCTACATTTGCAAGGAAGCACAGGAACTGATGATAGGTCATGGCGAGGCGCCACCAGAGCTAACCAAACGCGAATTGGAAATCCTACGTCTGATTGTGGCAGGACTGACCCAAAAAGAAATTGCAGATAAACTTTGTCTTGGCTTTGAGACCATACACAGCTACACCAAGTACATCCGTCAAAAACTTGGCTGCAGCAATAGTGCAGCAATGGTACGCACAGCTATTGAACGCCATCTGATATAGAAGGGAGTTTAACTATCAAAAAAAACTTTAATTCATTTTGTTTTTCGTTTTCTTTTCGTATCTTTGTAGACACATCATTTACTATAATTAAACGGAGTACAATTATGAAGAGTTTGAAAGGAACAAAGACAGAGAAGAACCTGCAGGAAGCATTCGCAGGAGAGTCACAAGCACGTAACAAGTACACTTTCTTCGCTTCAAAGGCTAAGAAAGACGGGTATGTTCAGATCTCTAAGATTTTTGAGGAGACAGCCGCCAATGAAAAAGAGCATGCAGAATTGTGGTATAAGTATCTGAACGGTGGTAAGATCAGTGGAACCATCGACAACCTGGAAGATGCTGCCAACGGTGAGAACTTCGAGTGGACCGACATGTATGCCAGGATGGCCAAAGAGGCTCGCGAGGAAGGTTTCGACGAGATTGCCGACAAGTTCGAGGGTGTTGGCAAGATTGAGAAGGAACACGAGGAGCGCTATCGCAAGCTGCTCGATAATATCAAGAAAGAGTGCGTATTCTCAAAAGACCATGATGTCATTTGGCAGTGCTCCAACTGCGGTCATATCGTGATTGGCAAGAAAGCCCCCGAGGAGTGCCCCGTATGCAACCACCCCCAGGCTTACTTCCAGGTTAAGGCAGAGAATTATTAAATTATTTTTAGAGTTGATAGTTGTAACAACTATCAACTCTAATTTTTCAGATGTTATCTATACCAATATTTGTACGATACGTTCTGCTGTACGTCCATCCCACCGATCAGGCAGAGCACATTTCTTCCACTCACCCTTAACCATCTGACTCACAGATTCACGGAGTTTCTCTGCATCTTCGCCAACCAACACATTAGAGCCAACAGTCACCGTCTCCTGATGTTCCGTATAGTTGTTGAGCGTAATACAAGGCACACTGTTGAACGTTGCCTCTTCGGCCACATTACCAGAATCTGTGATAACGCCTTTTGCGTGAGAAGTAAGCCATCCGAACTCCAAGTAACTTAACGGATTGACAACATGAACTTTTTCATTCATTTCCTCAACTACCTTACGGGCATTTCCTCGTAATGGCGCTATGACAGGTATATCTCCGGCTGCAGCCACCATTGCATGAACCATTTTTGTAAGATTCTCTTTGTCGGCTATCAATGCCCGGCGGTTGAGCGTGAACACAAGATACTGGTTCTCCACCAGATCAGCCAGAGCAGCTGGCTTCCTCAGTCGGTCATAATTGTATCGCAACGTATCCATCAGGATGTTTCCTACAAGATAAGTCTGCGAGTTTTCCGACTGTTCCCGGGTTGCAATACCCGTACTACGGACCCCCGCCGTGAAAAGATCATCGCTGAGTGCATCAATCACAAGACGGTTGATCTCCTTGGGCATATTGATATCGAACGAGCGGGTGCCGGCCACCAGATGGGCCAGACGGATGCCTCGTTTCTTAGTGACAATAGCAGCAGCCATTGTCGAGGCCAGATCATCGACGACGATCACCACATCAACAGGATGCTCATCGAGGAAACTGTCGAAGGCGGCCATCACACGACTGGTGATCTCGTTGAGACTCGTGCTGTCAACATCCAGATAATACTGTGGCCGCGACATCTGCAGATCATCAAAAAGAGAATCTTCCAGAGTCGGATCGTCGGCCCGTCCGGCATAGACGAGCATACACTCTGCATCGGGATGCCTCTCGATGGCCCGGACTAGCGGCGAGACCTTCACGAAATTAGGTCTAGCGCCCGCAATAATACATATTCTCTTAGCCATACCATTTGATTTGATGATGCAAAGATAGCGAAATCCTCTGACATAGGAAGCAAATTGCGGAAAAAATATCGGAATACGGAGGACCGACCGATTCAGAACTCGTCTGAAGGAGAAGAGTTAAAAAAAGACAAGGCGCAGCACTTTTTCATGCCTTGCTCTTCGCTCCTTCAGTTCTTTTTCGTACCTTTGCACACAGATACACGGGTCGTGCCGCATAGATCGGGATACTCTACATTAAAAAAATCATCGGGACCGTTTCCCTTGCCAATGGCGGGCCACAGTCATCCCCAACGGGAGAGCAGCAATGCCGGTGGATTACAACAGCAGGGAGCCCCCATATCGTGTGAAACAGGAGTTTTCACCAAATCATCGGCACGAACCCGCTTTTTTTATTTATGAACAAACAATAATTCATCTTATGTTTTCGGGAATCATCGAAGAATTCGCCACTGTCGTGACTATTAAGAAGGACCGCGAGAATATTGACTTCACGCTGAAGTGCTCTTTCGTCGACGAGTTGAGTATCGATCAAAGCGTCGCCCACAACGGGGTATGCCTCACCGTTGTCCGCATTGAAGGCGGTACCTATACCGTCACAGCCATGAAGGAGACGCTCGATCGTACGAACCTTGGTCTGCTGAAGATCGGTGACAAGGTGAACGTGGAGCGCTCGATGCTCATGAACGGCCGGCTCGATGGTCATATCGTACAAGGACATGTCGACGAGACTGCCCGTTGCATCGCCATGGAAGATGCCAATGGCAGCACCTATTTCACCTTCGAGTATCCTGAGAACCGCGAGATGGCAAAGAAAGGCTATTTCACGGTAGACAAAGGCTCCGTGACCGTCAATGGTGTCTCACTGACAGTCTGTAATCCTACCAGCAACACCTTTCAGGTAGCAATCATCCCGTATACTTTTGAGCATACCAATTTCTGCGATATCAAAATCGGCAGTGTTGTAAATCTTGAGTTCGACATTCTCGGCAAGTACATAGCTCGCCTGCAGCAGTTATAGCTCTAGCAACTCACCAGGACGGGTGATAAAGGTTGTGGCACCATGTTCCTGTAGGAACGTCTTGTCACGAAATCCCCAAAGAACAGAGATGCAAGGTAGTCCGGCATGCCGGGCTGTCATGATATCGACGTCGCTATCACCCACATAGACAGCCCCTTCCTTTCCTACTCCAAGAGACTGTAAGGCCACCTCGACCGTGTCTGGTGCCGGTTTCTTACGGATACCAGAAGCCTCATCCTCACCAATAGCCACCTCGACCGTATCAGAAAAAAAGTAACGGCAGAGTTCCTGCGTGGCAGCCATCATCTTATTACTGACCACTGCGACACGACAACCACGGGCTCTCAGCGAAGCCAAGACCTGGGGAATGTTCTCATAAGGTTTTGTGGTATCAAGCGAGTGTGCCATATAATACTGACGGAATGTTTCGAAGACTTTCTCGAAACTCGGATTAGCGGCACCATCTGGTGTGGCACGTTCCATCAGTAAACGGACACCATTGCCCACAAAACATCGGACGGCATCAACGGAATGCTCAGGCATACCACGTTGCCGCAAGGCGTAATTGACAGCCGCCGCCAGATCCTCAAGGGTATCTAACAGAGTACCGTCAAGATCGAATATATAAGTTGAATACATCATTCGTTATTCCTGTTTGTTCATCGTTTACTTCGTGTGATCATGGTCTGCACCTTATTATTATATTTCGACGCTTCGAGAAGCTCTTCAATGGTCAGATGCATCCTATACATCCAACGATGATGTGTATCTCCCGGAATATTAACACGTTCCTCGCGTGGATTCTTCGAGCGGAGCTCACCATCCATGGCTAACCAGTCTTGAAGGGAAAGGACGCAGAGCATCGACGGACAATAGAGGTGCCGCGCGATGATCTCCTCTGCCAGATGAGCTGGCAGATGTTCCGGCGCCCGCCCTTGTTTCTGGAGCATCGTCACATAGTAGCGCTGTGTACGCTCCGGGCTCTCCTCCCACCACAACCTCAACGGTGACATGTCGTGCGTAGCGATGGCGGCAACAGAACGATAGGGATTTGCACCGAGATGTGCGAACTCGAAACTGTTCTGCTTGGGCATCGACTGAATCTCTAAGCTCAGCATACGGAGCTGGTCAAGCACATGACCAACCCCATCCGGCAACATACCCAGATCTTCGGCACAACACAGCATTCTGGTTTCTCCGATGATTCCTTGTAGGCGACGGATGGCCATTGATGCCCAGAAGTCATGATGACGCTGATAATAATAGTTATTATACAGTCGCATATATGCATCTTTTTCCTCAGCCGTAAGTGCGTCGAACACCGGCTCATGGTAAGCACCGATACGGGGATGGTACATCTCTGGCTGACGGGGGTCCTCCAGAAACAACACACCACTGACAAGACGATATAATCCGTCACGGATCCATAGGCTGTTCTCATCAACCTTCCCCTCGAAATAAGCTCGAACCTTCTTCTGGGTATCGTATGCTGACTTCAGATCATACATTCCATATGGACGGGACGCCAGGAAATGCTCACGAACATAAGGAGCATGCATGCCGAACAGACGGTCAAGGACTTGGTCGTTGATGAACGGACGGGTGAAGAGGTCCTTACGGAAGGGAAGGCCGAAATACTCAATCTCTCCTACGGTCATCGGGAGCGCCGGAGAGAAATGCCCCATCTGTCCAAACACAGCATCCTCAGGAATCTCCCAGATGCGGAAGAAGCCCAGCACATGATCTATGCGGACGGCATCGAAATACTGCGCCATCCAACGGAGGCGACGACGGAACCACGTCGTCAGGCCCTTCTGATCCCATCTATATGTCGAGAAGCACCAGGTTTGCCCGTTTTGAGAGAAGGCATCCGGTGGAGCCCCCATCTGACAGTCAAGGTTGAAGAACTCCGGATGGAGAGATGTCTCTACACTTTCGTGATTGACCCCGATAGGAAGATCCCCCTTGATAAAGATACCCTTCGAACGAGCTTCATCTGCAGCAGTCTTCAGTTGCAGATGTAGATGGTATTGCACATAATATACAAACAACGTATCATCATCATGAGCGGAACGGCGGTTCAACCACAGGGCATACGGCTCCAGCCACTCCCTGTTCTCCTCAAGCCACCGCTTAAACTCCTTGGACTCTATGGTTGCCTTCCCTTTCTCATCATAGATCTCACGAATGTACGCCCCTTTGACCCGTTCCACCGCCTCGTAATCGCTGTAGGGAAGAGCATTCAACTCCTGCCGCTGTCGATAATACATGGTCATCCGGCTCTTCTTTCTCAGGCTGCCTAAGGCTTCCAAGTCCATGTACTGAGGATGAAGGGCGAATGCAGAAATGATGCGATAAGGATTGGAGTCGCTCCAAGTATGCGACAAGGATGTATCGTTCACAGGCAAAAGCTGAATCAATTTCATGCCTGTTGCCGCCGCCCAACTGACCATCCTGCGCAGATCACCGAAATCACCGACCCCATAGGAATGGGTGCTACGTAATGAGAACAGAGGAACAGCAACCCCTGCGGCACGCCATGTCTGTTCCTTGAGACGTAAGGTCTCGCCATAGACCACCAGCACAGCCCCGTCGCGTATCTGAGCCTGTGACATTGGCACCTCCTCATAGGGCGCTGAAGCAAGTCCCATAAGAAAGGTCTCATCAATCACACGGTTATCTCCCTCTTCCCATGCCAATAGTCCATGTGTATGGTCATCCACCACAACATATTTATACGCCAGAGGAAAAGGGATGGCATCGGCATCAACTGACAACAGCCAGTCATAGCCACCAGCATACGCCATCTTCAGATAACGTGCCGTATTCCAACAGCCAAGAGCGGGATGATCACCAATCACAGCCAGCGACTGTCCTTTACTCAACTGAGGCGCGGAGACACGGAACAGAAGTGTCTTTCGGTATAATGGTACTCGTAAAGTCTTAACCTCATCATCTAGTGGAAGACCTGCCGTCGTACGATAGGCATTGCTATATAGATGATTTTGCAATGGGATATCCCTCCATTGGTCTGCCAACACATAATTCTTTGACGAATCGAAATGGTAGCATCGCGGCACCATCGTCCATTCTTTGCGGAGAACAGTGCCTTCGGCATCCTCCACTTGATAATAATAGACAAACGAATCGATCGGATGCTGTCGTGACTCAAGAGCTGAGGTCTCCAACTCCCACTGCCATCCGTCAGTGGTCGTCATAGCCAGTCTACTGGATTTCTCCGTGCCATCGAGACTCCTATAAGTGACTATCACATAGAGGCTCTCTCCCCACTGCGTTCCATATCTAATGGCAAACTTCAGCTTCATATCTTGTATATTTAGGAGCAAAGATATAAAAAAGTTAGGATATTAAGTGATGAGTTAAGAGTTTTTTATTAATTTTGCAGACGATTTATCATCGCCAAAAGACATGAATATCATAAAGAAAAAGTATTATCTGATACCTCTCATTATCTGTCTGTTGGGGTTGACAGCCTTAACATTCGTTTTTTTCTTAGGTAGTTTCTCCAAGTCGGATGAGACGGAGTACGTTTTTATCGACGACGACGACGATTTAGACTCCGTGTGCGTCAAGTTGAAACCAATTGGTTCGGAACAGACGATCTCGGCCTTCCGCATACTCTCCAAATACTGGAGATATACCGACCACATCAGAAGCGGGCGCTATGCGATCACACCCGATGAGAGTACAACCACCGTATTCAGACATCTAAAGAACGGGCATCAGAGTCCGGTCAGACTGACGATCCCTGAAAGCAGGACCATGGAGCGCTTGGCCGGTGCCCTCTCCAGAAAGTTGATGCTTGACAGCATGACACTGGTTACTAGCCTGCAAGACTCTGCCTTCTGCGCACATCTGGGCTATGACACAGCTACCATCGCCTGTCTTTTCGTTCCTGACACCTACGAGATCTACTGGAACACCCCACTCGACCTCCTGATGGAAAGACTGCGAAAAGAACATGACCATTTCTGGAACGGGCAACGCGTTGCGAAGGCCACATCCCTTGGACTGACAGAGAACGAGGTCTGCACTTTGGCCAGTATCATCGACGAAGAGACTGCCAATAATGGAGAGAAGCCGATGATAGCGGGTATGTACCTCAACCGCCTGAAAAAGGGAATGCCCTTACAGGCCGATCCGACCGTCAAGTTCGCGCTCAAGGACTTTGCCCTCCGCCGGATCTATCACGACATGTTGAATTACAACAGTCCGTACAACACTTACAAGAATACGGGTCTTCCGCCAGGTCCTATTAAGATTGCATCCGTCGCTGGTATCGATGCTGTTCTGAACAGGGTCGAGCACGACTATCTGTATATGTGCGCCAAGGAAGACTTCTCTGGCACACACAACTTCGCAAGCAACTACCAAGATCATTTGAAGAATGCAGCTAGATATGCGCAAGCACTCAACGACCGCGGCATTAAATAAATCAAGGTGAAGAGGTGATAATTGAGAATTAATTCGTAACTTTGCAGCCGCAAATAATAATATGACGATTATATGGAAGAGAACAATATGAACATACGATCAGTAGCCGAAGGAAAGAATGGCGACACAGAGGAGAAGAAAAGCCTCAGTTTTGTGGAGCAGATGGTGAAAGACGATCTGGCAGAAGGTAAGAATGGCGGAAGACTACAGACGCGATTCCCACCAGAGCCTAACGGATACCTGCACATCGGCCATGCCAAGGCTATTGCCATTGACTTCGGACTCGCCAAGAAATATGGAGGTATCTGCAACCTCCGCTTCGACGATACCAATCCCATCAAAGAAGATACAGAGTATATCGAGAGTATCAAGCATGATATCGAATGGCTGGGATTCAAATGGGCTAATATCTACTATGCCAGCGACTACTTCCAGGAGTTGTGGGACTTTGCCGTGTGGCTCATCAAACAAGGCAGAGCATATGTCGACGAGCAGAGTTCTGAGGTCATCGCCCAGCAGAAAGGTACGACGACCAGTCCTGGCACCAACAGTCCCTATCGCGACCGTTCTGTTGAGGAGAACCTGAAGCTCTTCGAGTATATGAACAGTGGCAAGTGCGAACCAGGAACACTCGTATTGCGAGCCAAGATCGACATGGCCCATCCCAACATGCTGTTCCGCGATCCGCTGATCTATCGTGTTCTGAACATCCCCCATATCAAGACAGGAAACAAGTGGAACGCTTATCCTATGTACGATTTCACGCATGGACAGAGCGACTACCTTGAAGGGGTTACTCACTCATGGTGCACATTGGAGTTTGTGGAGCACCGCCCCCTCTACGATCTGTTTGTCACATGGATGAAGGAATACAAAGGTGAGACAGAGAATATAGAGGATAACCGTCCTCGTCAGACGGAGTTCAACAAGCTGAATCTCAGCTATACACTGATGTCAAAACGTAACCTCTTAGCACTTGTCAACGAAGGACTTGTTGACGGATGGGACGATCCTCGTATGCCGACCATCTGCGGATTCCGCCGTCGTGGCTATAGTCCTGAGAGTATCATCAAGTTCATCGATAAGATCGGATACACCACATACGATGCCCTGAACGAGATGGCTCTCTTGGAGAGTGCTGTCCGCGACGATCTGAACAGTCGAGCCATCCGTGTCAGCGCTGTTCTCGACCCTGTAAAGGTGGTTATCACCAACTATCCTGAAGGACAGGTTGAACAGCTGACAGCTGTCAACAACCCGGAGAACGAGGCCGATGGCACACACACTGTTGAGTTTAGTCGTGAGATATGGATCGAACGTGACGACTTCATGAAAGAAGCCGAGAAGAAGTTCATGCGTCTGGCTCCTGGCAAGGAAGTTCGTCTGAAGAACGCCTATATCATCAAATGCGACGAAGAGCATCCCTGCGATGAAGACGAGAATGGTCGTATCACCACCATCTACTGCACCTATGACCCAGAATCGCGTAGCGGACTGCCTGGTTCCAATCGCAAGATCAAGGGTAAGACCCTTCACTGGGTTAGCTGTCAGCATGCCGTCAAGGCAGAGGTAAGACTTTATGAGCGTCTATGGAAGGTGGAGAATCCTCGCGATGAGCTGGCTCGTATCCGTGAGGAGCAGAATTGCGATGCTGTGACAGCCATGAAGCAGATGATCAATCCCGACTCTCTGTCCGTCATTAAGAACTGTTGCATCGAACCATATGCTGCAGCCATGAAGCCTTTGACATATCTGCAGTTCCAGCGCATCGGATATTTCACACCAGATACAGACTCCACCCCTGATAAGCCTGTCTTCAACAAGACTGTCGGACTTAAAGACACATGGGCGAAGATCAATAAGTAAATGACAGACGACACTGCATATTTTGAGAGCAAGGAGTTCCAGGATATCCTGAGGAAATACGAAGAATCTGTCGAGTCAGGACATGCCATTTATATGGATGCCGACGACCTGGCAGACATCGCAGACTATTATCAATACCATAATCGTCAGGAAGAGGCCTGTCAGGCTGTAAACCTGGCTTTGGAATTCAATCCTGACGCTGTTGGTCCCTTGCTCTTCAAAGGTCGCGAAGCCCTATTCAAAAACAACTTCGACACCGCAAAGACCTATGCTGAACGTATCCTGGCTGCCGACTATCTGGAAGGCCTGTACTTTCAAGGAGAGATGATGATTTGCGAAGGTCACATAGAAGAGGCCGACGAATTCTTCAGAGAGCACCAAAAAGATGTGATGGCCGACGAGCATACAGACTATGCCTATGACGTGGCCAACATTTTCTCCGATTACGATGCATTCGAAAAGGCCTTTGAGTGGATCATGCGTACGAAGGGAGACGGTTCCGACGACTTCAAGGAGCTGTTGGCCCATACTCTCTTCGGACTCGGGAAATACAAGGATAGCGAACGTATCTTCAATGAGCTAATTGACCATAACCCATACTCGTCCCGCTATTGGAATGCATTAGCAAATGCGCAATATATGAGTGAGGACTATGGTGCTGCCATCACTAGCAGCGAATATGCCATCGCCATCAATCCCGACGATACAGAAGGGTTGCTCTCCAAGGCCAACAGTCTATACAACTTAGAGAACTTCGATGTCGCCTTATCGTTTTACAAGAAGTATAGCGACAAGGTTCCTCATGACGAGGCCGGCTATCTGCACCAAGGCATGTGCCTGATCAATCTCGGAAGGTACGAAGAGGCCATACAGGCTTTGCTCGAAGGAGAGAAAGCAGCAGGAGACGCTTCTCCCTACCTCTCGGAGATCTATCAGGAACAGGCATTTGCCCATTGTGAGCTCCACAAGACTGAGACAGCACTCTATTACATTGATAAGGCCCAGAGCGTGCCATGCGATCATGTCAACCTTGAAGTTGCCAGAGGTCATATCCTCCTAGCCGACGAGAGACTGGAAGAGGCAGAAAGTGCCTTCAGAAAGGCACTTCAGCTCTCAAACAACTCTGAGAGAACCATGCTTCGCATCATTGTGTCCTTATTCGATAATGGTTACCTTCACTCCTCCTACCATCTGTTTAAGATCTTCCTACAGCATGTCAGTGACGATTGGAATGAAGGATATTCCTATATGGCCATCTGTTGTCTGGAGATGAAAAAGACTGACGAATTCCTATCGTTCGTTAAGATCGCAACAGAAAAGAACCCCAAGGAGGCGAAACTTGTACTCTCCCCGTATTTCCCGCAAGGAATGGCTCCTGAGGAGTATTATGAGTATATGTTGAACAAAATTAAGCACAACGAAGCATGAACTTCATCACAAATATATTAAACAGCCTCGGCTGGTATCCTACGGTATTCTTTCTTATGCTCTTGGAAAGTACTGTCGTACCTGTACCTTCCGAATTTGTCGTCACGCCAGCAGCCTATCACGCTGCCAGTGGCTCGTTGAATGTGTTCCTGGTCATTCTCTTTGCGACCTTAGGAGCCGATATCGGAGCAAGCATCAATTATTTTGTTGCCTTATATGTGGGGCGGCCCGTCGTCTATCGCTTTGCTAACAGCAAATGGGGAAAGATGTGTCTGCTAAACCAAGAGAAGGTTGAACGCAGTGAGAAATATTTTGACGATCACGGCGTTGCAGCAACACTCACAGGTCGTTTCGTGCCTGTTATCCGTCACCTGATATCTATTCCTGCCGGACTAGCTCGTATGAACTATGGGAAGTTTATCCTTTTCACGACCATCGGAGCAGGAGGCTGGCATAGTGTGCTCGCTGCATTAGGTTGGTATCTGCATGCCATTGTCCCAGAGGATCAGTTGAACGACAAAATCAGTGAATATGCCGAATACATCAAGATCGTCATATTAGCCCTGATCGTCGCAGCAGTCGTATACTTCTCGTTCAAGGCATGGGTTAAGAAAAAGCAGGAAAAGCAGGCATAATGCGTTGTTTTTTGTTCGTTTCTTCTTTACTTTCAATCTTTTTATCTATATTTGCATATTATTATCAGCAATAATATCATATGGCGAGAACAAACAATCATCTGGTGATCATGGCAGGCGGTGTAGGAAGCCGTTTCTGGCCTATGAGTACGTCAGAGAGTCCGAAGCAATTTATTGATGTCCTCGGGATTGGGAAGACGTTGCTTCAGTTGACGGTTGAGCGCTTTGGCAATCTGGTCAAGCCAGAGAACATATGGGTTGTCACGAACCAGAAATACGCATCCATCGTCAGAGAGCAGCTTCCAGAGATGCCAGAGGGTAATATTCTGTGTGAACCCTGTCGCCGAAATACGGCTCCATGCATAGCCTACGTCAGTTGGAAGATTAAGTCGAAGGACCCCAAAGCCAATATTGTAGTAACACCCAGCGATCATATCGTCACAGATAAGACGGAGTTCCAGCGCGTTATCAAAGAATGCATGGTGTTTACCAGTGAAACTGATGCCATCGTCACCTTAGGCATGAAGCCCAACCGTCCAGAGACTGGATATGGCTATATTCAGGCAGACCTTAGTACGAGTTCGCTACGCAACAAGGAGATCTTCAGGGTAGACTCCTTCCGTGAGAAGCCCAACCTCCAGACAGCTCAGGAATACATCAAGAAGAACAACTATTTCTGGAATGCAGGAATCTTCATCTGGAATGTCAACACCATTGTTAATGCATTCCGAGTATACCAGCCGTCGATGGCGAAAATCTTCGAGTCTATGCTCCCTGTCTATGGCACGGAAAAGGAACAGGAAGAGATTAACCATCTTTTCCCAGAATGTGAGAACATCTCTGTCGACTATGCCATCATGGAAAAGGCCGAAGAGATCTTCGTCTGTCCTGCCGACTTCGGATGGAGCGACCTTGGCACATGGGGGTCACTACACGAACAGAGTAAAAAGGACCTCTATGGAAACGCATGTATCGGTCCACAGATTGATATCGTAGAGAGCCACAATTGCATTATCCACACCACACAGGAGAAGAAGGTCGTCATCCAAGGTCTTGACGGCTATATTGTGGCGGAGAATGACAACACACTCTTGATCTGCAAGCTCTCCGAGGAACAGCGTATCAAACAATTTTCAGGAAACGAATAATTAGATTTATGGATAAAAAAGTTGCTCTTATTACAGGTATCACTGGACAAGACGGTTCATACCTGGCAGAATTTCTCATTGAGAAAGGATATGAGGTACACGGCCTTCTGCGCCGCTCGTCGTCTTTTAATACAGGACGTATTGAGCACCTCTACCTCGACGAATGGGTACGCGATATGAAGAAGAAACGCCTGGTGAACCTTCACTGGGCAGACATGACTGATTCCTCATCGCTCATCCGTATCATCGGTGAAACGAAGCCCTCCGAGATATATAACCTGGCAGCACAGAGTCACGTCAAGGTATCCTTCGACGTACCTGAGTACACTGCCGACACTGATGCCGTTGGTGTGCTCCGCCTGCTTGAGGCTGTCCGCATCTGCGGACTGGAGAAGTCGTGTCGCATCTATCAGGCCTCCACATCCGAGCTATATGGAAAGGTTCAGGAGGTGCCCCAACGCGAGACGACACCGTTCTACCCCCGCTCTCCCTATGCCGTGGCTAAGCTCTACGGTTTCTGGATCATGAAAAACTACCGTGAGTCATACGGCATGTATTGCTGTAATGGTATCCTCTTCAATCATGAGAGTGAGCGTCGTGGCGAGACCTTTGTAACGAGGAAGATCACTCTGGCTGCCGCACGTATCGCCCAGGGCTATCAGGATAAGCTCTATCTCGGCAACCTGAACTCGCTCCGCGACTGGGGATATGCCAAGGATTATATCGAGTGTATGTGGCTCATCCTCCAGCAGCCAGAGCCTGACGATTTCGTCATTGCCACTGGCACCTACCACACCGTCCGCGAGTTTGCAACCCTCGCTTTCAAGGAAGTAGGTATCGAACTGGAATGGAAGGGTGAAGGCATCGACGAGAAAGGATACGACAAAGCCACCGGCAAGGCTTTGGTAGAAGTCGATCCCAAGTATTTCCGTCCTGCAGAGGTTGACCAGTTACTGGGCGATCCGACAAAGGCGAAAGAGAAGTTAGGCTGGAATCCGCAGAAGACATCCTTCCACGACCTGGTGAAGATTATGGTACAGCACGACATGAAGTTTGTCAAAAAGTTGTTTATCAAAGCACAGGTAGCAGAATGAGTCTGGACAAGAATAGCAAGATATACGTAGCGGGACACCACGGCCTTGTGGGTTCCGCTATTTGGAATAATCTCCTGCAGCGTGGCTATACCAACCTGATCGGCCGCAGTCACCAGGAGTTGGACCTGACAGACCAGCAAGCCGTCAGGAAGTTCTTCGACGAGGAGCGCCCCGATGCTGTGGTGCTGGCAGCCGCCTTTGTGGGTGGCATCATGGCCAACTCGCTCTATCGCGCCGACTTCATCATGCAGAACATGAAGATGCAGTGTAACGTCATCTCCGAGTCGTATGCCCACGGTGTGAAGAAGCTGCTCTTCCTCGGCTCTACCTGCATCTATCCCAAGAACGCGCCACAGCCCATGAAGGAAGACTGTCTGCTGACATCACCGTTGGAGTACACCAATGAGGAATATGCCATCGCGAAGATCGCCGGTCTGAAGATGTGTGAGAGCTACAACCTGCAATATGGCACTAACTATATCGCTGTGATGCCAACCAACCTCTATGGCCCCAACGACAATTTCCATCTAGAGAACAGTCATGTCATGCCAGCCATGATGCGCAAGGTATATCTGGCCAAGCTCATCCATGATGGTGATTGGGAAAAGATTGCGGTCGACCTCGACAAACGCCCTGTTGAAGGAGTCACTGGCAAGGCCGGTCACGACGAGATTCTCGAAATTCTGGCCAAATACGGCATCTTCAACAATAAGGTCGTGCTCTGGGGTACTGGTACTCCCCTGCGCGAGTTCCTTTGGAGCGAGGACATGGCAGACGCCAGTGTGCATGTGCTTCTGAATGTGAACTTCTCCGATATCATCGGTATCGAGAAATATAGCAGTGTCCACTACGGAGCCGCCACCGACGGTGCCGTCGACCGCAATCACTCCACAGGCCGTGGCGGGGCGATCCCGTCTCTGGGCGAGATCCGCAACTGCCACATCAACGTGGGTACTGGAAAGGAACTGACCATCCGCCAACTCTCCGAGCTCGTTGTCAAGGCCGTTGGCTTTGAGGGCACAGTCGAGTTCGACGCCTCTAAGCCCGATGGCACCATGCGCAAGCTCATCGACGTGTCGAAACTCCACTCCCTGGGTTGGACACATCAGGTCGAGATCGAAGACGGCGTACGTAGACTCTTCGAATGGTATCAGCAGAGTCTGAACCAAAACCGCCGAAATTGATAACCAAAACCGCCGGATTTGGTTGGCAAAACCGCCGGATTTGGTCAAAAAGAAATGCCTCCTACCAATCGTAGGAGGCATTCTTTTTATAGAGAGTACCGATACTTACTTGGTGTAGAGAGCTACGATGGTCTCGTACTTCTCCTGCTTACCAGAAGTCTGCTTCGGCTCCTCAACCTTCTTACCGTACTCGTAAGCCTGCTCGAGAGTCAGCTTACCATCCTCGAAGTCCTTACCGATACCGTTGTCGAATGAAGCATAGCGCTCCTTCTTCATCTTCGGCAGCTCGCTCTCCTCCAGGATAGCAGCAGCGTTCATCAGGGCACGTGCCATAGCATCCATACCGCTGATGTGAGCAATGAAGAGATCCTCGAGGTCGGTAGAGTTACGACGGATCTTAGCGTCGAAGTTGGTACCGCCATTGCCCAGACCACCGTTACGGATGATCTCCAGCATAGCCTGTGTCAGCTCGAAGTTGTCGATGGGGAACTGGTCAGTATCCCAACCGTTCTGAGCGTCACCGCGGTTAGCGTCGATAGAACCGAGCATACCGTTGTCGACAGCGCAAGCCAGCTCGTGCTCGAAGGTGTGACCAGCCAGAGTAGCGTGGTTCACCTCGATGTTCACCTTGAAGTCCTTGTCCAGACCATGAGCGCGGAGGAAGCCGCATACGGTCTCTGTATCAACATCGTACTGGTGCTTTGAAGGCTCCATGGGCTTCGGCTCGATCAGGAAGGTACCCTTGAATCCCTTAGCACGAGCGTAGTCGCGGGCCATGGTCAGCATGGTTGCCATGTGCTCCTTCTCGCGCTTCTGGTCAGTGTTCAGAAGGCTCATATAACCCTCACGACCGCCCCAGAATACATAGTTGGTACCACCCAGCTTAATAGTTGCGTCGATAGCGTTCTTGATCTGAACGATAGCACGAGCCACAACGTCGAAGTCGGGGTTGGTTGAAGCACCATTTGCATAGCGCTTGTTGCCAAATACGTTAGCAGTACCCCAGAGGAGCTTGATGTTGGGATATTCCTTCATCTTCACCAGAGCGTAGTCGGTGATCTCCTTCATGCGACGCTCGTACTCTGCGATGGTCTCACCCTCCTCAACGAGGTCAACATCGTGGAAGCAGAAGTACTCGATACCCAGCTTGTCCATGATCTCGAAACCAGCGTCCATCTTATCCTTGGCACGCTGAACAGCGTCAGCAGCCTTATCCCACTCATAAGAACGAGTCTGACCACCGAACTGGTCAGCAGAAGCGCCACCCAGTGTGTGCCACCAAGCCATAGCGAACTTCAGCCAGTCCTTCATCTTCTTTCCCATCACGACCTTCTCAGGCTCGTAATAGTGGAAAGCCATTACATTCTTACTGTCCTTTCCCTCGAAAGGAATTTTACCGGTAAACGGAAAATACTCTTTTGCCATAATTGTTTGTTTTTGAAGTTTTAAACTATATTATTCTTTAATTCTTTTCAAAGTCTCTTTCCAGGCTGCGTATGCGTTCTGGTAGTCCTGACGATGCTGCTCGTCGGGCTCGATAACCTGCAGCTTATCCAATGTAGCGAAGGCCTCATCACTATTCTTGTAGATGCCAGCGCCGATACCTGCGCCCTTGGCTGCACCCACTGATCCGTCTGTGTCGTACAACTCGATTGTAGCGCCACTTACACCAGCCAGTGTGTCGCGGAAGAGCGGACTGAGGAACATATTGGCCTTACCTGCATGGATCTTCTTGATGTCCATACCCATCTGCTGCATGATCTCCATGCCATAGCAGAACGAGAAGACGATACCTTCCTGGGCTGCACGCACCAGATGAGCCTTATTATGCTTGTTGAAGTTCAGACCGTTAATCGAGCAGCCTGTCTCTTTGTTCTCAAGCACACGCTCTGCACCATTACCGAATGGGATGATGGTGACGCCCTCACTGCCGATGGGCACTGAGGCAGCCAGGTCATTCATCTCAGCATAGCCGATCTCAGGTGTGATATTACGATGCGTCCATGCATTCAAGATACCAGTTCCGTTGATGCAGAGCAGCACACCCAGACGAGTCTGCTCAGCTGTATGGTTCACATGGGCGAAGGTGTTCACACGGCTCAGCTTGTCATAGTTCACATCGCCCAGCACACCATATACGACACCCGATGTTCCTGCCGTAGCAGCTATCTCACCAGGATTCAGCACGTTCAGCGAAAGGGCGTTGTTGGGCTGGTCACCACCACGATAGGTGATAGGTGTGCCTGCCTTCAGGCCCAACTCAGCGGCAGCCTCGACACTGACCACACTCTGTTCGGCAAACGTCGGAACGATATCGGCAATCAGAGAGCTGTCGAAGCCATAGTACTTCATCAGGAAGTCGGCCACCTGATTATTCTTGAAATCCCAGAACATGCCCTCACTCAGTCCGCTAACAGTCGTGTTAGCAACACCGCTCAGACGCATGGCGATATAATCACCTGGCAGCATGATCTTATATATCTTACTATAAAGTTCGGGCTCATTCTCCTTGACCCAAGCCAACTTCGCGGCTGTGAAGTTACCCGGTGAGTTCAGCAGGTGACCGAGGCACTGGTCTGCGCCAAGCTCCTTGAAGGCTTTCTCACCATAGGGCACCGCTCTGGAGTCGCACCAGATAATGGAAGGACGCAAGGTCTTCAGATTCTTGTCCACACAGACAAGACCATGCATCTGATAGGAAATTCCGATGGCCTTGATCTCATCAGCGGTGGCACCTGACTCCGCCATAATCTTCTGAAGACTCAACTTCGCATTCTCCCACCACATCTGGGGATCCTGCTCGGCCCATCCCGCCTTGACAGCCAGGATCGGCGCCTCCTTCTCAGGATAGAAAGCCGTTGCCACACACTTGCCGCTATCGGCATTAACAAGAGATGCCTTCACAGAAGAGCTACCGACATCAAAACCCAATAGATATCTATTCATAACTATTTTATTACATTTCGATTACATATTCATTATATAATACGCATTATCTGCAAATTTCCCCTTTTTTTTTAAATCCCACAATCTTTTTTCAAAAAAAAATGTTTTTTTTACCATATTTTGTGTTCAATTAAAATATTTTTTTTACCTTTGCCTGCAGAATAACGTAACCGAAGATAAATATTATTCATATATGAAGAAGAAAATACTAATACTTGACGACAAAGAGACCATTGCAAAAGTCCTCTCTATCTACCTGATGAGCGACTACGACGTACAGTGGTTGCCAGACGGATTGCAGGGAGTCAAATGGCTTCAAGCAGGAAACACGCCCGACCTTATTATTTCAGATATACGTATGCCCGGTATGCGAGGCGACGACTTTCTTGAGTGGATCAAGCAAAACGAGTTATTTCAGCATATTCCAGTCATCATGCTTTCCAGTGAGGACTCTACCAGTGAGCGCATCCGCCTGCTGGAGATCGGAGCAGAAGACTATATCGTAAAGCCATTTAACCCGATGGAATTGAAGATACGCGTAAAGAAGATTATCCCATGACGGGATTTTAGATTATGATAGGTGTTGTATATCTTGGTAGTAATCCAGAAACCGAGGAGCGTCTGAAATACATTCCCGGTCGATTGGTTCAATATACGAAGAACTACAAGGACGCAGCCGCTGCCTGTGCCCCTCATGTCCGTAATGAGCATTTCATCATGTTCTATGAACAGAATGTTCAGGCAGAAGATATCACCGCCATCACCTATATCAAGAAAAAATGTAAGAACGTGTACATTATCCTATTGACCCATCAGTTGACGATTGACGATAGGAAAATGTACCAGAAATGTGGAATCAACGATACAATCGACGTCGGTGCCTCTATCACCGAGTTGAATAAGAAAATACAGTTTATAGCAGACCGTGAAGGGATGCTGTTCGACGATGCTCCTTCTAAGCATCGTATTCTTCGTTTTAAGATCCCCCTTTGGAAACGCCTTTTCGACATTGTCTTCTCTGCCCTGGGCATCATCATTCTCTCCCCCATTTTCATTCTGACAGCCATTGCCATCAGACTGGAGAGCAAGGGACCTATCGTCTTTAAGTCCAAGCGTGTGGGTACCAACTACACGATCTTTGATTTCCTAAAGTTCCGTTCGATGTATGCTGATGCAGAGCAACGTCTGAAGGAAGTCACGAAAGAGTCGGGCAATCAGTATGCGGAGAAGGAAGATGAGAAAGAACCGAAGAGCGTTATCACAGCTCCTTTAGGTGAAGAGGCTGAGGAGATGATGATGAATCTCGGCATGGAGTCCGACATGATGATCAGCGACGACGAGGTCATGCTGGTCGGCGACGACTACGTGGTGGCCGAGTCCGACTTCAACAAAGAGAAGGAAGAGGAGAACAGCCATGCATTCGTGAAAATCGAGAACGACCCACGCATCACGAAGGTGGGCCGCTTCATCCGCAAATACAGCATCGACGAGTTGCCGCAGCTCTTTAACATCCTGCGAGGCGACATGTCTATTGTTGGCAACCGTCCGCTTCCACTCTACGAGGCGGAGAAACTCACTGTCGACTCCAGCATCGACAGGTTCATGGCACCAGCCGGACTGACAGGTCTCTGGCAGGTGGAAGAACGCGGCAAAGGCGGCATGATGTCGGCAGAGGAGCGCAAGCAACTCGACATCATCTATGGCCAGACCTACAATTTCGCTCTGGATATGAAGATCATATTCCGTACTTTGACGGCTTTTATACAGAAAGATAACGTATAGACAATATAGATAGTTTTCTAACGATGAACAAGTTAAGACGACTGTTATTAATTATAACAACTACAAGCATCGGTTCCACTGCTTTCGCTCAGTTTGACGAGAGCGGTATTGCGGCAGGATTCTTCGACTCAAGTAAGGAGAAGGACATTAACTATTCAGAGTTCCACCTACCGCCATTGTCCATATTATTTGAGAATGCGAAGTCTACTCCGCAGATCATGACGCTAGAGAAAGCAAGGCAGATCGCTCAGGCAGAGGTTGCCAAGCAGAAGCGTCACATCTTCTCGTATCTGACTGGTCATGCAAGCTATAGCTATGGTATGGCCGACATGTGGGGAAACAACTCTTCCTCGTACAATCAGATGATCTATCAGTATCAGGGAACAGAGCAAAGCTATTGGAACGTTGGTGTTCATCTGGCCATTCCTGTGGAGGACATCCTCGACCTGACTGCAGCTGTCAAACGAAAGAAACTGGAAGTCGATCAGGCGATTATCGCCAAAGACATTGCATACGATCAATTAAAATTACAGATCGCATCGTTGTTCGTCAAGATTACGAATAACCTTGTGTCCCTGAAGACCCTCGGTGAGGCTGCTGCCGCCTATCAAGGTGCTGGCGCATTGAACAGAGAGGACTTTGAGAACGGTAATCTGGATATCCAGTCGTACGCACATACGAAGTTGTATGAGAGTGGTCAGGTCACAAGCTATCAGGCCCTGCAGACGGAGATCACGACGGATATCATTACCTTGGAGATTCTAACACACACACCTATTATTACGAACTCGACAACAGAGATCACGCTCGACAGAACCATCCAGAAGTCAGAGAAGGAGATCGCCAAGGAAAACAAGGCAGTAGAGAAGCGTATCAAGAAGTCTGTTGAAGAGAGTGAGAAGAAGATGAAGGCTCTTGAGAAAGCAGAGCTGAAGGCTGAACGGGCTGCTGCGAAAGCGGCTAAAAAACAAATGTAGAACGTAAAAACAATACAACGATGGATTTATTTAGGTATATAGTTCGGTTTTTATATAAGATTCGTTGGTTTCTCATTATCCTACCACTCATCGCTCTGGTAATCGCCTGGTTCATGACTCGTAACATGGAGAGAGTCTATGACACCAACACCACGATCTATACAGGTATGATTACTGGATACAATATTGAAGGAACGGTGGGAACGGCTGGAGGACAGTCGCAGACGAATATGACGAACCTGATGTTGCTGATTACCACTGACGCAACGATCCATGAGGTATCACTACGCCTGTTTGCCCGTTGTATGATGTATGGTAATGCCAACAAGGACAATAACTACATCTCTGCAGAGCACTTCCGTCAGCTTAACAACAGTGTGCCGACAGATGTCAAGGCGCTGATCAATCACAACAGTGAGAATGCTACTTATGCGAACCTGAAAGCATATGAGCGTCCGTCGCAGGACAACTATATCTTCGGACTCCTGAACTACAACCAGTGGTTTGGCATCAACAGCATCACCAGTCGTCTGAAGGTACAACAGCTCCAGAAGAGTGATATCATCGACATCAGCTATACCACCAACGACGCAGGTATCGCCTACAACACACTGGACATCCTGAACGAGGTATTCGCCCGTCAGTATGCACAGCTTCGTTATGGTGAGACCAACAACGTGATCAAGTTCTTTGAGCGCGAGGTAGCCCGTCTGTATCGTATATTGACTGGTGCCGAGGATGACCTGATCCGCTACAATGTAGAGAAGCGTATCATCAACTACGGTGAGCAGACCAAGGCCCTTACAGGACTTGATGCCACCCAACAGACATCCGACAATGACCTGCTGAAGAACCAAACGACGACACGTGCGCTGATGGACTATCTGGAGCGGCAGTTGGGTGACCGTGCCAAGGTTATCAAGGCCAACAAGGAGTTCACCAACCAAGTAACAGATATCTCACGTATCCAGTCCAGAATATCTAACCTACGTCTCATGAACAGTGAAGGCGGTGGCAGTGGTATTGAATCACAGCAGGAGCTTGCCAAGGCCGAGAGAATGCTGCAAGATGCCTCTAATAACGTACGCAGTCTTGTGAAGGATATCGAGGCTGGCACCTATAGCACCGAGACTGGTGTCAAGGCCAACGAGATGATCAGCAAATGGCTGGATCAGGTATTGCTGCTTGAGAAAACCAAGGCTGAGTTGAGCGCTCAGGATATCATGCGACAGAAACTCGACAAGCAGATTCTGTACTACGCTCCTATCGGTGCGACCATCGCCCGTAAGGACCGTCATATCAGCTTTATCGAGGGTAATTATATGGAGATGCTGAAAGCATTGAACTCAGCCCGTCTCCGTCAGAAGAACCTTCAGATGACGACTGCCACCCTGCGTGTGCTGAACCCGCCGATGTTCCCCATGAACGCCCAGCCCACCAACCGTCTGATGATCCTATTGGGTGCGTTCATGCTGACCTTCGTGCTCACAGCCATGTACTTCTTTATCATCGAGCTGTTGGATCGCACACTGCGTGACCGTATGCGTTCGGAACGTATCACCAAGATTCCTGTCATGGGCTGCTTCCCGAAGGAGAGCACCCTACGCTATCGCCGTTTCAACAAGACCATCGCCGATATGGCACTGCGCCAGTTGAGTAAGGCCCTGCTGCCACACTTCAAGGAGGGTCAGCAGAATGTACTGAACCTGCTCTCTACAGACGCTGCCAACGGAAAGAGTTATCTGGCACAGGAGCTGGAGAACTACTGGATCTCTATCGGCCTGCAGGTACGTCGCCTGACATACGATGAGGACTTCCTCGCTGAAGACAGTCGCTTTATCATGGCCAAGGACATCAAGGACATCTGCGCCGACATCCTGCCCAACGAGATTGCCATTGTGGAATATCCTAACCTCGACGACCACTCTATCCCACCAGCATTGCTGAACATGGGTACTGTGAACCTCATGGTAACACGCGCCAACCGTACTTGGAAAGACGTTGACCAGAAAGCCCTGAAGGAGCTCCAGTCACAGCTGGAGGACCAGAACACCTTATATATGTATCTGACCGAAGCCCAGCGCTATGCGGTAGAGGAGTTCGTAGGACAGTTGCCACCATATACCAGGTTCAACAACTTCGTATATCGGATGTCGCAGATGGGTCTCACTGCAATTGAAAACAGTCACGCGAAATAGAATAAATGCCAAGTAGTTCTTCACATAGACTATCAGAATACACACATGAAAACGGAGGAAGAGTCCTGTTACTCTTTCTCCTGTTTTTACTTGCCATATACGAATTCGTTACAGCCGGCTTCTCTGCCTTTGCGACCATCTGTATCATACCAGTACTGATCTTCTGTATCTATGTCGCATTCAGATGGAGGATGTCGACGTTCTGGGCACTGATCATCATTAACTTCTTTGTACAGATGAAAGACATCACGCTGCCTATCCCGGTGTCACTGCCCAATGAGATGCTGCAGATCATCCTCATGGCCATCGCCGTAATCGACATCCGTCAGACATCTCCCTTTGGACGAATCGGTAATCTGATGTTCTTCGCCCTGGTGATCTGGTGCGGATTCTGCTTATTAGAGATTCTCAACGACACCTGTAACCTGGGCATCAGCATTGCGAGATGGTATAACGGAGCCCGATTAATGGCTTTCCAGCTCCTATACATCTTTATCGTGTTCTCTTTATACATCTCAACGCCAGAGACGCTGAAGAACTACCTGATACTATGGGCATTGCTATCGTTGTTCTCTGCCTTCTGGACATGGAAGCAGATCTACCTCGGTCTGACTGTCAAGGAGAATGTCTGGCTGCAGACAAGCGGATATACAACACACTTGTTGAATGCTGGAACACTGATACGATACTGGTCGACCTTTAACGATGCGGCCTGTTATGGCTGTTATGCAGCAGCATCATCAGCCGCCTTTATCATTTTCGCCATCACCAATAAGATCAAGAGATTCAAGCTGTTCTTCGGTATTATAGCCATCGCAGTGATATGGGGCATGTTCCAATCAGGTACCCGAACAGCCATCTTCTGTCTGGCAGCCGGACTGCTGGTATATATCTTCTTGTCGAAGTCGTTTAAGATTGCCATTCCGTTCACCATCGTCTTTGGCATCTTCGCCTTCATTCTGATGTTCACCAATATCGGAAATAGCAACCAACAGATCCGAAGAATGCGATCGGCATTCAACAAGGACGATGCGTCTGCAAGTGTGCGTGAAATCAATCAGGAGGTCATGAAGAAACATATCAAGGACGCCCCATGGGGTATAGGACTTGGTATGGGCATGGAGCATGTGCCTGCTAACAATAAGTATTGGCGACTGGCCACGATCCCTCCCGACTCCGAATATGTGTTCATATGGCTGAGAACAGGACCTATAGGCATCACGATCTTCGTCATCACCATGCTCATCATGCTGGGAGGTGCCTGTAGGGTGGTACTCTTCAAACTCAAGAACAAGTCGCTTATAGGTATCGGAGGTGGACTATGCGGTGCCTTTGTCGCCATCCAGTTAGGAGGCTATGGAAACCAGATCTTGATGCAGATGCCTAACTGTCTGACCTTCTATGGAGGTCTGGCCATCGTCTATGTCCTGCCCTACCTCGAGCCGGCATGGATTGAGATGGAGAATAAGATGTACGAGAGACAGGAAGAGAAGAAACGAATCAAACGGGAAAAGAAATTAGCATCACGAGTATAAGAGAGATTGAAAACTGATAATTGAACGTTGAGCATCAAGACATCTATTATCACTATCAATTACAATGGGCTGGCAGACACCTGTGCATTGATTGAGACGATTCCCTTCAATGAAGACATGGAGGTGATCGTGGTGGATAATGCCTCAGACCATCAGGAAGCAGACACCATCGCAGAGAGATTTCCTCTGGTGAAGGTTATCAGGAGCGACAGGAACGTAGGCTTCGCAGGAGGAAACAATCTCGGTATTCAGGCCGCCCAAGGCACATACATCTTTCTCGTCAATAACGACACCGTATTCAAGGACTTCAACATCTCTGCCCTGATCGACAGACTGGAGTCCTCATCCGACATTGGGATTGTCTGTCCCAAGATACGCTTTGCCTGGGACAAGAATCCTATTCAGTTTGCTGGCTACACCACGTTGAGCATGGTGACGATGAGAAATCGAGCCATCGGCTATGGCGAGGATGATCACGGACAGTATGAGACAGCCCACCCCACGCCGTATGCCCACGGGGCAGCGATGCTCATCAAGCGAGAGGCTGTCGACAAGGTAGGACTGATGCCAGAATGCTATTTCCTCTATTACGAGGAGATAGACTGGTCGATGATGTTCACCAGAGCAGGCTACCAGATATGGTACGAGCCGAAGTGCACCATCTATCACAAGGAGAGTCAGGCCGCAGGACAAGACAGTCCTCTGCGCACCTATTATATTACTCGTAACAGACTGCTGTTCGTCAGGCGGAACAGGCGGGGCATCCTCAAAGGACTATCCTACGCCTATCTCACAGCAGTGGTCGCACCACGCGACATTCTCAGACACATCACAAAAGGCCGAATCAATCTCGCCAAGGCAACCTATAAAGGATTGCGAGACTTCAGCCTCAACGTATCATCTTCAATGAAATCGTAAAAGCATATGGATTATTGGCAACTACTATACATCATCGACGGAATTCTGTTTATCGCAACAGCTGGCACAGTACTCTATCTGGGCATTTTCTCGATTGCATCGTTATTCAATCGAGGAAGCGTGCTCCAGAAAGCCAAGAAGCAGAAGCGCATCGTGGTACTCATCCCTGCCTACAAGCAAGATGCAGTCATTGAGCATACGGTCATCTCCATCTTAGGACAGGCCTACCCCCAACGCATGTTCGATGTCACGGTGATCTCCGACCATCAGGACGAGATGACCAACATGCGTCTGGCACAGTATCCTATCACACTGCTGACACCCAACTTCGAGGAGAGCACGAAGGCCAAATCCCTGCAATACGCCATCCTGAACCTGCCTGAGTTCAAGATCTACGATATCGCGCTCGTACTGGATGCCGACAATATCGTAGAGCAGGATTTCCTAGAGAATGTCAACAATGCTTTCGACGTAGCAGCTACCAAGGCTATTCAACTGCATCGTATATCCAGGAACAGAGATACGGCAGCCGCTCGAATGGATGCCATCTTTGAAGAGATTAACAACGCCATCTTCCGTAAGGGACATATCAACCTCGGACTGTCATCAGCCATAGCGGGTTCTGGCACGGCCTACGACTTCACTTGGTTCAAAACCAATGTCATGCGGACGAAGACCTCAGGCGAGGATAAGGAGCTTGAGGCGCTATTGCTGCGTCAGGAGATCTTCATCGACTATTTTGACCAGATCTACGTCTATGGCGAGAAGAAACGGAGCACGACCAAACTCAACGAACAGCGCGGGCGCTGGGCCTCACAACAGCTCCATAATTTCATCCGTAACATCCGCTTCCTGCCAGGCGCCATCTTCAGAAAGCAATATGACCTCGCGGACAAGATCATACAATGGATGCTCGTTCCGAGAACAACGCTGATGGGCATCATCATGGTGATGAGCATCGTCCTGCCGTTTATCTACGTCACACTCGTCATCAAATGGTGGATACTAGGGGCACTGGCTCTATTCTTCTTCGCGCTAGCCACCCCCGACTATCTGGTTGACGAGATGTGGGACAAGACCTTCCTTCGCTCGCCATTCGTGAGTCTATGGGGATTAATTAATGTCAGACTGTTAGGAAAGCATAAATGATGTGGACCTTCCTACATATCATCGATATCGCCCTCTGGTTGTTGATCTTAGGGTCTGTCGCATATGTGGTATTCTTCACTTTCATCTCCCTCTTCTACGACAAAGAAGACCTGTTGGCCATCCATGCGGCCTCTCTTAGTGGTCGTATGAACAGATTTCTGATCCTCTTCCCTGCCTATCAGGAAGATGCGGTCATCACCAACGCTGTCGAAACGTTCCTGGAACAGGAATATCCTCAAGACCATTACACGGTGGCTGTCATCTCCGATCACATGCAGCCCGAGACCAACGAGGCACTCGGAAAGCTCCCCATCACCTTGCTGACGCCTACCTTCGAGAAAAGCTCCAAGGCGAAAGCCATGCAGTATGCCATCAACGAGGTCAAGGGCGACTTCGACCACGTAATCATCCTTGACGCCGACAATATCGTGCGCCCTGACTTCCTCTCCCAATTGAATGTGCTCTGTACGATCTACGATGCCATCCAGTGCCACCGTTGTGCCAAGAACGCCGACAACGATGTGGCTGTACTCGACGGGGCCAGTGAGGAGATCAACAACACTATCTTCCGCAAAGCCCACAACCGCCTGGGTTTGTCGTCCGCCCTTATCGGCTCAGGCATGTGCTTCAGCTATGATCTGTTTAAACAGAACGTGTTTCAGTTGTCCACGGCCGGCGAAGACCGTGAGATGGAAGCCCTACTGCTCCAACAGGATGTCTATATCAAGTATGCCCCCGAGATCCATGTCTACGACGAGAAGGTGAATAGTCAGGACACTTTCCAACGGCAGCGTATGCGGTGGATGACAGCACAGGTACAGAGTCTGCTCAGCAATCTGCCCAAGCTCCCTCGCGCCATCTTCCATGGCAACATCAACTTCATTGACAAGACCATCCAACAGGCTCTGATTCCTCGTTCCATTCTGATCGTTCTCTTGACAGTCATCTCCATACTGGTCACGCTGCTGGTACCCGTCTGGTGCGAGAAATGGTGGTTCCTCTTAGGGCTGCTTATTCTCTCCCTTTTTATCGCCCTTCCCAGTCAGTTGCGCCTTCGGACCATCACAAAGATCTTCTCCATCCCAGGTCTGGTATTCAGGATGCTGACGAACATCCTGCACATGGACAGGAAGAGTACGGACTTTATTCATACGGAGCACAATTCATAGATGATGGAAGGGAGTCGTACAAAACGGACCATTCAGAATAGTCAGATGTCACTGCTGCTATTCCTGATCCAAGTATTGATCGGGTTCTACTCTCGTAAGGTCTTCCTCGACCACCTTGGCGACGAGGTGATCGGTCTGAACACCACCCTGGGCAATATCCTGGGATTCCTGAATCTCGCGGAACTGGGCATCGGTATAGCCATGGCGACATCGCTGTATCAGCCTATCCACGATCAGGATCGACACACCATCCGTGAGATTCTCGGTGTACAGGGTTTCCTATACAAGCGCATCGCCCTACTACTATGCCTGCTGAGCATCCCCATCATCATCGCCCTTCCATTCATCTTCCCTTCCACAGAGTGTGGCATCGCCTATGTCTATGTGGCCTACATCGTCTTCCTGAGCGGCTCCATCTTCGGCTATCTGTGGAACTTTCGACAGGTGTTGATACAGGCCGACCAGAAGAATTACAAGCTGATGCCTTGGGTTCACGGTTTGAGGTATGTGAAGATCCTGCTGCAGATCTTTGTCCTGATCTTCTTCAGCTGGGGTATCTGGGGATGGATTATCATCGAGTTTATTGGCAATGTGGCTACCGTCCTCGCCATCAACTATGTCATGCGGAAAGAGTATCCGTGGCTCTATGCCGAGAAGACACCCACAAGCGACCTGATCCACAAGTACCACGGACTGATCGTCAAGACCAAGCAGGTCTTCGTTCATAAGATCGCTCTGTTCGTCATCGAGCAGACAGCCCCTCTGATCATCTATGCCTTCGTATCCCTTACCATGGTGACCTTCTATGGGAACTACATGATACTCATCGGCTATGTAGTCACCCTCATGAACGTGGTCTTCGAGGGAATGGGAGCCTCTATCGGCAACCTCGTGGCTGAGAAGAACAGAGCGCATACGCTTGATGTCTTCTGGGAACTGTTCACATCACGCATCTGGATTGCAGGCATCGCCTGCTATGGACTATACCTCTTTATCGGTCCCTTCATCACCCTGTGGATCGGCAGCAGATACCTGTTGGGCGAGACCACCCTACTACTGCTCGTGGCAACGATGTTTATCCGCATCACGCGCTCCGTCGTCGACTCCTTCAAGAATGCCTATCAGCTATTCGCGGATGTATGGGCACCTATCGCCGAGGCCGCCATCCATCTGGGAGGCGCTATCCTGTTAGGCTATTTCTGGGGACTGAACGGTATCCTCTTAGGCGGCATCCTCAGTCAGATCATCATCGTGCTGATATGGAAGCCCTACTACACCTTCCGTAAAGGACTGGGAGCATCACCTCTTTCCTACTATCTCCAGTTCATCGTCCACTGCGCCGTACTGTTTGTCTTCGCCAGTCTCGCCAAGGCACTGTATCAGCACTTCTACGTCTGGCAGGATGGTTCCGACTGGCTCATGCTCGTGGTATGGCTGACCGTCTCCCTACTCTTCTTCATCGTCACCACATTCATCACACTATATATCCTAACGACAGGCATGCGTATGTTTGCCCGTCGCATGATCAGAATCACGACCCACAAGCTATGAAGGTAAGCATCATCATCCCCGTATACAACGTAGAGAACTATCTCGTCAGATGTCTTGATTCCGTGACAGCCCAGACCTGTCAGGATATCGAATGCATCCTTGTCGATGACTGCGGCAACGACCACAGTGTGCAGATAGCCGAGGACTATATTCAGACCTATCAGGGCCAGATCGTATTCAAGTTCCTACACCACACCAAGAACAGCGGACTGGCTGCTGCCAGGAATACAGGTATCGATGCGGCGACAGGCGACTATCTCTTTTTCCTAGATAGCGACGACACAATCGTCGACGACTGTATCGAGACCCTTTTGGCTCTTTTCGGGAAATACCCCGACATCGACTTTGCCCAAGGGAATATCCTGGCCGAAGATGGCACCATCAGCTCTTACGGTTTCCAGCGCGAGATGCCGGAATACACTGCCGACACAGCAGTCATCTACAGGATCATGCTCAGCGAGATCACCACTGTAGCATGGAACCGTCTTATCCGGAGAGACTTCGTGCTGACTCACAAGCTCTATTTCCCTGAGGGCTATTTCACAGAGGATATGTACTGGGGCTACTTCATCGCCAAGCATGTCAAGGCCGTGTCGTTCACCCACAAGGGCCTATACACCTATTATATTAATGAGGGGAGCATGATGACCTCGCCCAAGAAGAGTACACGCATGAAATGGTTCACGTCACGCTTGTGGACCAGTGGGGTCTACCTGACCGACATCAGGAAAGGAGGCGCCAACAAGTACCAACGCCAGTATCTGGCCGTCAACCTCCTCAGTTGTCTGGTGGAACTGGCAAACATCATGTCCGTCGCCCAATGGCTCAAGTTCTGGTGCAGGGTATGCCGCATGTCACTATCCATCATTCACAAGACCACTTGGCACAGGCTTCTGCTCTTTATCTGTCTGATGCCCCCCGTCTGCTTCCTTGCCAGTAAGGACAAGATCAGATGGCGCATACAACAGCGTATCATTCCCTTTGTATAACCCCAAAAAGAGACCCACGATGCAGACATCACCGTTTAAGCTATTCGGCCTACTCTTCATACTGGCATTGGGCGTGCTGTTCATCATCTCTCCCGACTCGTATACACACGATCTGTTCTTCCGCATCGACACAGCATGGTTCTTCACCTGCGGAAAGGCGTGGATGAACGGGATGATTCCCTATATCGACTTCGCCGACAGCAAGGGACCGCTCCTGTGGCTTATCTATGGCATAGGCTATCTGCTCTCGCCCCACAACTACCTCGGTATGTTCTGGCTTAGTGTCGTGTTATACGCCATCATCTTCTATTACGTCTACAAGACCGCCTTCATCTTCCTCAAGGACACGAGACATGCGTTCTTTGTTGTGCTCCTGATGATTGCCGCTTTCTTCTGTAAGTGGTACCACTATGAGATCAGGGCGGAAGACTGGGCCCTTCTCTTCATCGCGCTCCTGTTCTACCATCTGTGTCGCTTCCTGTATACAGACGAGGGGAAGAGCGACAGACATGTCTTCCTCACCTGCTTCCTCTATGGTGTCAGCATGGCAGCCACCCTGCTCATCAAGTACAACATCACCGTCATGCTCGGACTGCTGGCCCTGTATGTCCTCTATGCCCTCATCCGAGAGCGGAAGAACATCCTCCTTGCCATCCTGACTTTTGTCGCGGGACTGCTGTTTGTCATTACTCCCTTCTACCTCTATATGCTGAGCGCAGGTAATCTCGATGCCTTTATCCGAGAGTATTTCCTGAACACGATGCAGACCATCGACTCGTTCAACAACTCATCCATGTATGTCAAGGAGTGGCTCTTCCTCACCTACGATCCCCTATACGTCATACTCTTCACGGTCTGTTGTGCTGGTGCGCTGATGATGGCCCACAGGGTCAGACGGTACAACCACTTCTTCCTGTTGTCTTTCCTCGCCTTCTATGCGATTGCCATCCACCACAGTTCCTCCTACCGCATCCAGTACATGTGCATCTGCCTGTTCTTTCCGATATGGCTGTGCATCGGCTCCGTGGGCTATCTTCAGGAGAAATATGCCGCCTCATCACGCAGGATCCTATGCATGACCTCGTCTGTCCTTATCCTGTACACCCTTTTCTCCAACATGTTCACACAAGGGTATGTCAACCAGGACCTGTTCTTCATGAATAACGACGGTCGTCAGTGGTACTACGAGGCAGCCTATTACATGTCGCAGGTTAAAAAGCCTACCATTATCTACTACACCAGCATGGAGAAAGGTATCGGCACCCCCGTCGACGCCTTACCAGGAACACGGTACTGGTCGTCACAGATGGGTGCGACCCAGGAGATGCTCGACTCACAGTTGGACGGGGTCAGAAAGGGGACAGCCGACTTTGTGCTGGCCTCCGACTTCGCGCAGCCCCTTGCCATGACCGACAGTATCCTGCAAGCGGCAGGATACCACCAGGTGCATGAGCACGAATTCAACAACACCCACCAGGTGCTCTATTCCAAACACGCCCTTCGTCCGCTCCCCCAGGACTTCAGGGTCAGCAGCTGGGATGTACTGCTGAAGAGAAAGATTTTCAAATAACAAATGCCACATGATAGCATCAATCATTAGTCAACTGAGGAAGCATGTCGTCATGGACGACTACCACGACATCTCCCACTATCGTTCGGAGCTGATGGGATGGGCTATCGTATGGGTGATGATGTTGCATTTCACCTTCACCCAACTGAAGCCGCTGGGGTTTGTGGCCCAATATGGCATCGCGGGTGTCGACATCTTTCTCTTTGTCTCTGGCTATGGTCTCTTCTTCGCACTGGAGAAAAGCACCAGCCTGCGCTCATACTATAAGAGAAGATGGCTGCGTATCTTCCCCGCCTATTACATCATTGGTGCCTTCTACAGTTTCTTTGTCTTCAACGATGGTATCATCGACTACCTGTTCCGCTATACCACACTGGGGTTCTGGACTGACTGCCTGTATTGCGACTGGTATATCCCTTCACTCGTCCTGCTCTATCTCCTGTCACCTTGTCTGAAGGTCCTTTTCGACAAGAAAGGCTGGGCCGTCATCCTCTCGCTGACCGTCATCGCCATTTACCTTGTCGCCTACCTGCTTGTCGATAGAGAATTGATTTACGAGAAGGAGCCCCATTTCTTCCTGCTTTACAGGATTCCCGCCTTCCTGTTCGGCATGACCTGTGCCTACTGGCTGAAGACCAAGGCGCCGATCAGATACTTCTATATCATCATGTTCATCGGCATTCCCTTCTTCCTTGTGCTCTTCCCCCGACATCACGACATATACAACTACAAATACCTCTCCCTTGCCTTCCTGCTGCCAGTCTTTGTCTACGGTCTGATCCTCCTCTGCAGGATCACCAAGCCCTTGAACGGCATCATGGCGCGAGTGGGCAATGCCAGTCTGGAGATCTTCCTCATCCAGGGCATCTTCTTCTACGCCATCGTGCACCATCTGGTCGCCATTCCCGCCCCATGGCACGATGCCATCACCCTTGGGCTCATGCTCCTCTGCACACTGCTTGGCATCATCTCCCACCACCTCATTGACAAGTGCCTCCCCAAGAGGTAGACAAGACAATTATTGTTTTTTGCGTTTCTCAATTTATCTGTCGGCTCATATCATCGTATCAATCCTGTGGTATGTCCAGAAGTTAGACAAGGCGTGTCTAATTTCTGGACATAGTGTTGGATCGTAGATTTAACGGCACTCTGATTATCAATGCGTTACACTTCTGGCACAGCATTTGAAGGATTCGTCGTGATATTCTGCCTATGACGTTAAGCAGAGAGAAGTATAAACGATATTATTAAAATGATAAGCAACATGAACAAGAAACAATTCATTGCTATTTGCGGACTGTTGGGTGCGATGACCGTTCAAGCCCAGCCGCTACTGAAGACCCATGTGGAGACAGGTGATCTAGAGGGTGTGCTCGATGGTACGGACCTCGCGGTTTACAAGGCCATTCCTTTCGCTGCGCCTCCTGTGGGCGATCTGCGCTGGAAGGCACCACAGCCCGCCAAGCCCTGGCAGGGCGTGCTGAAGGCCGAGGAGTGTGCCAAATGGCCCCCACAGCCCGAACGTGGCGACGTGAGTTTCGACATGATGAGCGAGGACTGTCTCTACCTCAGTGTCGTCACCCCCGCCAAGACGGTCGACGAGGCCCTGCCCGTGATCGTGTATATCCATGGCGGTGGCTTCATGACTGAGCACTATAGTGCTACTCTGTGGCAGAACCTGGCCCGTCGTGGTGTCATCACCGTATCCATCGCGTATCGTGTCGGTGCCCTTGGCTTCCTCGCTCACCCTGAGCTCTCGAAGGAGTCGCCCGACGGTCATTCTGGCAACTACGGCATTCTCGACCAGATCTTTGCTTTGCAGTGGATACAACGTAACATCAAGAACTTCGGCGGCGATCCTTCAAAAGTGACGATCTTTGGTGAGTCGTCGGGTGGCATGAGCTGTAACATCCTCTGTGCCTCACCCCTCGCCAAGGGCCTCTTCCGCGCCTGTATCAGTCACAGCGGCGCTTTCTTCACGCCCATGCACCCCCTCACTCAGAGAGATGCCGAGACGTGGGGCGTGAAATACCAGGAGAGGTTGGGCAAAAACTCTATCGAGGAGTTGCGCCAGATGGATAGTCGCTCGCTCACAGGCGGAGGCATCTACCCTCCCTGCACTCCCGTCTTCGACGGCTATGTGCTCAATGCCGAGCTTTTCGACCTCTATGAGCATGGCGAGTATAACGATGTGCCTGTGATCGTCATGTACAACAACGACGAGGGCGCAGGAATTGAGAGTGTGACGCTCGATGAGTATCAGGAGGAGCTCAGAGACTATCCCGAACAGTTTGTCGACAGTATGTTCATCTGCTATCCTGCCGAGAACGAAGAACAGGCGCTCTTCGCCATCCGCGACATGGTTCGCGACCTGAACTATGCCGCCGATATTGACAGCTGGGCCAAGATGCAGACCAAGACAGGCAAGAGCCCCGTCTATTATGCCTACTTCGCCCAGAAGTCGGAGCGTACCATCTTGGGCCGTGGCAACCTGCGCGGCGCTGCCCATGCCGACGACTGTCTCTATGTGGGTGGCGCTTTCGACAATGAGCCCGAGAAATACCCTCACGAGTATGCTGTCTCTGAGATGCTACAGCAGTACTGGACGAACTTCGCAAAGCACATGAACCCCAACGGCAAAGGACTGCCATACTGGCCTGCCTTCAGCCTCGACCCCAAAGAGGAGTGCGTGATGCAGTTCAGGAACGGCGCCACCCTCATCGCCAACCCCAATCAGGAGTCGGTCGGACTCATGGAGCGCCTTTTCGACTGGACACGCTCCCAGCGAACGATCAAGCCTTAAATTATCCTTTTCAGTGGCAGTGATGCCGTCATTCTTTACTAAGTTCTGGGGGCGCCAACAAGCGCCCCCTTTATATTATGACCCCACAAGTTCCCCCCAAGTATTCCGCATACAGATATTACAATATCCTGCAGATTCGTATCGGCGGGCAAACCCTTGGATCTGTAAAGCGAAGGATTTTGTCTCTATTTATTCAACAGCATGCGAGAGAGGGTATGACTGAACACATGGTCAGGTGTGTCACTGGCGTAATCCCAGTACATGCCACCTCTCAGGCCATGGTCAAGGATATACTGACACTTGGCCGAGAGCGACTTCACATCCTCACCGCCCCACACAAACACGCCTTTCTCGTTGACCACATAAGGCACCTGACTCTCCTCGCTCCAACGCCGCTCGTAGCCCAGAGGTAGTACGCCCGTCCTCCAGAACTCCCTGATGCCAGTATCTTTCCTATCGCCCTTGCCGTAGAAGGGCATGCCCATCACCAGCTTCTCCTTGGGCACGCCCGCTTTCAAGTGGGCTACGACGGCCTCGCTCGAGGTACAATCGCCTGATATCGCCGAAGGATAGAGGGCGGAATGATGCGCCTTGCCATCATCATCGCACATGTCGTAAGCCATCACGTTCACCATGTCCAGATAGTCGATACACCCCCTGAAGTCGATATACAAGGCATCGCAGACCGTCGCCGCCGTCAACAGTCTCTCTTGTCCGAGTACGCTCCGAAGGTCACGCATCAGCAGCGTGAAGTTAGCCGTGTCGTCGGGCGACGAAGAGATGTGAGCCGTACTCTGGGTGGGATACTCCCAGTCGATGTCAATACCGTCGAGTCCGAATTCCTCCACCACCCGTCTGCAGTCATTGGCAAACGCCTCCCGGTTCTCCTTCGAGGCTGCCATCTCACTGAACCGTCCACTGCCCCATCCGCCTATTGACAGACACACCTTCAAGTTCGGGTTCTGCTGTTTCAGTCGCACGATCATTCTCAGACGGTCGGGATTGCTGATAGTCACGCCATTGAACTCCCTGTTCACATGGCCGAACGAGTAATTGATGTGAGTCATCACGTTAGGGTCTGGCACTTCGTCAGTCCACGAGGTCACATAAGCGATAATCACCATCGGGGGCTCCTGTGCCATGCTCTGCCATGCCCATATCAGTCCCATCATCGTTAGGATCAGGATACGGTTAGTAATCTGTTTCATTGTCATAGGTATTTCTTGTCTGCGAAGATACAAAAAAACAAGTGCAGAACAAAGAAACAGGTTTTCTTTTTTTCGTCAGGACTGCAAAGATACGTGAATCGAAGGATCAGTCATATAGATTTGAGTCTTTTCGAATGAAAACACCAAATGCTTCATGAAAGACAGACCCTCAAAAAATGGGGCGCCGCCGCACCCCAATAAACTGTCAACTTCTTATATAACAAAAACCAATTATAACATTAACAACGATGCAAATATACGTATATCAACAGAATACGCAAGAAAAACGGGAAGAAATTACGTGAAAGAAAAAGAATGATGAAGAGATTGCAAAGAAAGTATCATATCTGATGCCAATAACAAAGCATATCCATGATAAAAACAAGCATCGCCATCTCACAAAGGAATAAGTCCTTACAATGAAAGAGAGGTAGAACGTAAAAGTAAAACAAGTTGTTTTACCTTCATAGAAGATATCTCCATGAGTCAAAGGAGACATCCCTTCAACAGTAAAACAAGTTGTTTTACTGTCAGGAAAGCCAATGCCACTACCATATGAAACGTCATGTTACGTTGTAACCTGGCATCCAATAGATGATGACACCCTACTAAGAAACGGTAGAATACATGTTATACTCATTCATGTAAACTACAACTTGACACTGGAGATGTCGACGAGACCATTGACGATGGCGTAGATGGTGAGGCCGGCAGGACTATGGATCTGCAGCTTACGGGCGATATTACGACGGTGAGTGATGACGGTATTGATAGAGATACACAGGTGATCGGCAATCTCCTTATTGGACATGCCCTGAACTAACGACACCACGACATCTTTCTCTCGGTCGCTGAGGGCATCACTGTTCTGACCGCCTCCACCCTTGAACACCATATCGGAGATATTACGGGAGACATCGCTCTGTTTGGTGGTTTGCTCCAAACGACGGATAGCCGGCACGAAGATATGATCCTCGACCATAGCATGCTGTCGCAACCAGGCCTCGTTGTCGTAGATATCATGGAGGGTTGCCGTGAGCTGGTTGTTGTGCAGACCGTCGGATGGCAGGTACTTGATGATAAGGAGCTTCAGCTCACGCAGTTTCTTATCGGCAGCACCGTGATGCTTCGAGAAAGTCTCCACATTATAATCATTGCCAGGACGACCGTCGAGCAGGCTCTCGACATAAGGGAAGAGTGTCTTCTGCTCATACTGCATGTGACGGCGTATCTCATGGGCATACTCATCATAGAACTTCAGGATCAACTGCGCCAAGGAGTCGTTGGCATCGAGCGATTCGGTGAGCTCACGACGGATATAAGGCAACTGGAAGTCGAGGAAGTAGGCATGACTGGCCTCAAGATAGTGAAGAAGCGTTTGAACGGAGATGCGCTCGTCGGTCTCGAAATCTCCATACCCATTGATGGTGAAGTTGACCACTGCCAGGAACGTGTAGGTGTCGACATGATTGTCGTCACAGGTCTCCTGTACGGTCTTGTCGCCGAAACCTAGACTGATACCGAAACTGCCCAGCGACTGCAGGAGGTCGTAGTTGTCGCGGATAAGCGAGATCATCTTGTCATCGGCCTCGTACATTTTCTGATTTTTCATCGTCTGCTACCTAGTTATGATTACGGCTGCAAAATTATACATTATTTCCGAGATACACAATAATCATATCTAGGTATTTTCCCCGTATTTGTCATCGGCCACAGAGGCGTTTTCAGGCTATTTCATCATTTTTAGGTATTGCGCGTTCCCCCGAATCGCCGTACCTTTGCAGCCGATTTCAGGAAATTAAGTGATTCATAAAGTAATGAAAAAACAATTTTGCAGATTATCTATATGTGCCCTGGCCTGTCTATGCACGACAGGCACAGGGGCACAGGAAGTGGCCGGTGATAGTGTGATGCAACACGTATCCAGCAAGAAGCTCTCCGTTGGCGGCTATGGCGAGATCGTCTATGGCCGCAACTTTTTTAGTGACCACGTGAGCCGGTACAGTCAGCCAGAGTCGCATAAGGACGACCCGAGCCACGGACGGTTCGACATGCCGCATGCCGTCATATACATAGGTTACGACTTCGGTAAGGGATGGTCATTCGGCACAGAGATAGAGTTCGAACATGGTGGTGCCGGTATCGCCTACGAGAAAGAGGACGAGGAAGGCGGCGAATGGGAACAGGAGACAGAGAAAGGCGGTGAGGTAGAAATGGAACAACTCTGGATACAGAAGACGTTTTCGAAGGCAGCCCATCTGAGGTTCGGACATATCGTGGTACCCGTGGGACTGACCAATGCGTATCATGAACCTCTGAACTTCTTCACAGCATACCGTCCGGAGGGCGAGCGTGCGATGCTGCCATCGACATGGCACCAGACGGGTGTGAGCTTCTGGGGACGCACAGGTGACTTCCGTTACGAGGCACAGTTCCTCGCCGGACTGAATGCAGACAACTTCACAAACACGGGTTGGATCAACAAGGGACATATGTCGCCATTGGAATTCGATGTAGCGAATAAATACGGTGTGGCCCTCCGCATAGATAATTATTCTGTAAAAGGACTACGTATCGGTCTGAGCGGTTACTACGGACACAGCATCGGCAACAGCTACCCCAGGAATGCCAACGGTGTGGATGCGGAGTTCAAAGGCAAGGTGGCCGTAGGGGCTATCGACTTTACCTACAAGGGCCACAACTGGATCGTACGCGGACAGGCAGACTATGGTTATCTGGGTGATGCCGACCAACTGAAATATGTATATAACCGTCTGAACTCGAAGTCGCCCTACAAGCACTCGGCCTTTGTGAGCAAGAACGCTTACGCCGTAGGAATCGAGGCTGGCTATGACATCTTCTCACAGATACAGCGGTTGCATGCAGACCAGCAGAAGATGTATGTATTCGGTCGCTATGAACAGTACAATCCTTATGCGAGCAACACAAAGGGTACGGCCTATGACTACACGGCAGTGAAGCGCATGGCCGCAGGAGTCAACTACCACCCTGTGCCACAGATTGCCATCAAGGCAGAATATACGAAGCGCTTTTTGAAGAGTCTCTACAACAACGAGCCGGCAGTGAATATCGCCGTGACGTATGAGGGATGGTTCTTATGATATCTGACATTAAAAAATAAAAAGAAATGAAAGAATTGAAATTCCTGTCGGTTGCACTGATCTTGGGCGCACTGACACTGACATCATGCGATGATGATGACAAGAATGAGAATGAGGAGACAACGTTTGAACTGGTCAAGACAACACCTGTTGTCGATCAGGATGCCTACACGGCCAATACGACGGCCGAGAACTACGCGAAGAAATCTTTCGGTGAAGATGCCATCGACAACTGTGGCGACCTCGTGGATCAGCTGACTGCAGCCAATGCAGTCATCCAGCAGTCACATCTGTCGGAGGCGCAGGAGGAGTATCTCTACAAGGTGCTGAAGAACCTTGTAGACAACGTGATCGTACCGACCTACACACAACTCGCTAATGAGACGGAGAAGTTGGAGAGCACACTGAACGGTCTGACCGTGAACACGATCACCCAGGATCAGATCAACGCAGCCTGCGAAGACTTCAAGGAGGCTCGTAAATACTGGGAGCGTAGTGAGGCATTCCTCATGGGTGCTGCAGGCGACTTCGACATCGACCCGACCATCGACTCATGGCCACTGAACCGCTCTCTGCTGTTGAGCTACTTCAACAACGGCATGAACGACGAGATGCTCGAGGATGCTACCATCCTGGGGTTCCACGCGCTGGAGTTTATCCTGTTCCGCGACGGACAGCCTCGTAAGGTTGCCGAGCTACAGGCTAACGATACTTATAAGAACTTCGAGAAGATCAGCGGCGCCAAGGAACTGGCCTACGCACAGACTATCTGCACCCTGCTGAAGCAGCGCACCTTCCAGCTACAGGTGGCTTGGGAGGGCGAGACCAGTGCCAACGCTAGTCGTGTGGCCGTCGTCAAGGCTGCCAATCTTGATTACACAACCGAGGCGGGTCTGTCATTCGGCGACAACCTGATCACTGCCGGTCTCGAAGGAAGCAAGAGCACCTTCCCCACTCTGAAGGCTGCCATCGCTCAGGTTCTCTCCGACGATGAGGGCAGTTGTGTGGGCATCGCCAATGAGGTGGGCACAGCGAAGATCGCCAATCCGTTTGCTGCCGGTGACATCTCATATGTAGAGTCACCATATAGCTACAACTCTATCACTGACTTCCGCGATAATATCCGTTCCATCCGTAACATCTGGCTGGGATCGACCGACAAGACTGCCAACGACTACAGTTTCCACACCTTCTTCGCCAGCGTGAAGAATGAGACGACCAACCAGAAGGTGGAAAACGCATATGTAGGTGCCATCGAGGCTATCAGCAACATGCCGTCACCGTTCGTGAAGTACTGCAGCTCCATCTGGGGCATCGCCTTCGAGGACGACGAGGACTGGGAAGTAGAGGAGTAAACCACTAAGCATGAAATATCAAGAAGCGCCTCACCTGAAAGGGTGAGACGCTTTCACGGTTAGAATAAAAACAAAACAAACTTTATGAAAAGAGATCTAAGATTTACCAGACTGGCCCTAATGACTATGGTGGCGATATTCACCATGACAAGCTGCACTGACGATGACAACGGTACCGAGCTAGGGCCATTGGTGCCCGAGGATGTGGAGTTCGGTAAGGCCAACGACACTTTCAGCGCCGAGGAGTGGTTCCCTGGCGGAGAACTGGGAACGACCACGAAGGCAAGCTACTCGGCACCTGCACCTGCCGTAGAGAACATCAGAGGTATGGAGAGTGACTTCAATACGGGCGAGGACTTCTTCGAGCATCTGTACACCTTCGATGTGGCACCACGCAAAGGACTCGGTCCGGCCTGGGTGCGTAATAGCTGCATCGCCTGTCACCCAAGCTACGGTCACGGCAAACGGCAGACAGAATATCGTGCCAACACCATCGGCAACGGCTATCTGCTCGTCATCTATCATCCCGACAACAACGCTTATATATCGGAGGTGACGGGCATGCCGCAGACAGCGGCCATGAGTCCGTTTAAGGCACCGATTGACGAGAGTCAGATACAGATAGACTGGAAGACAGTCAACGAGATGGAAAGCGGACTAGCCATGATCTTCCCCGATGGTGAGAGCTACGAACTGATATACCCAGAGGTGCGCATACCGCAGTCGGCCTTCAATACCGACCCTAAGCCCGTGAACTACGATGTGCGCTTGGAGTCTACCATCGGTGTCTACGGCACAGGATTGCTCGACGCTATCGCCGACGAGGATATAGAGGCACAATGGAAATCAGAGTCGCGCTTCGTCGAACTGAACCCCGCCATGTGGGACAAGGAGGCAGGTACCTTCAAAGCCTCGGCCTATTACAGTGCGCCCTACAACAACACTGGTTCATTCCATGACACACGCGGACCACTGAAGCGCTTCACTTATGCCATGACACGCGGCACACTGCAGGACGGTGCCGGGGCCAACGCCATCTGGAACATCACGAACGTGACACGCAGCGACCGCCATTGGCTCTACACCACCGCAGCATGGGCAAAGGCTCAGAGCGAGGATCCTGAGGTGATTAAGTATATCAAGGAGCATGGTGAGCCTATGGTGAGTATGTTGCACCCCTACTATGCCGACGGCACCGATGAGGGCATCTCTGCTCGTATCTACGAGATTCTGAGTGCCTCGTCGATTGGTTTCAAAGACACCTTTGAGAAATTCTTGCTCAACGGAGCGCCCTATAACGGAGAGGAAGAGATGAACGACAAGCAGTATTATCAGTTCATGGTGTGGCATCGCGGACTGGCCGTGCCTGCCGCACGCAACCTGAACAACGAGGCTGTGAAACGGGGCAAGAAACTGTTCTCGGAGATAGGCTGTGCCCAGTGCCATCGCCCGTCCTGGAAAACGGGGGCCGACAACATGTGGGTAGATGCGAGCATCAAGGCGTATGCCGATGCAAACCGTCTGGCGAAGGATGGCGACTACACCAAGCTACTGCCGAAATATGCAAACCAGACCATCTGGCCATACACCGACATGGTACAGCACCGACTATTCATGAAGAACGACATACGAACCGGCTGGTGCCGTACGACTCCACTCTGGGGACGTGGACTGTCACGCCAGTTAACTGGTGCCGACGACCGTCTGCACGACTGTCGGGCACGCACACTTATCGAGGCCATCATGTGGCACGGCTACAGCAAGCAATCGGATGCCTATCGAGCAACGGAGAAGTTCTATAACCTACCAAAGGCCGACCGCGACGCGGTCGTGAAATTCCTCGAGTCGATCTGATATGCACACACAGACACACATCATACGACATTTTCTGATACTGGCCCTGCTTCTGGCAGGGTCAGTTGTCATGAGTGCGGCACCAAGGGTCATGCCTAAGGAACAAGCAGAACGGTTCTGCCGCCTGCTCGTCAACGATGGCAAGGGCAGCATCTACCCTCTGAGTCTGTACGCAGAACATCTCACCACGATGCTATGTGGCGAGACAAGATATGGCGACTATACAGCCGAGCAGGTGTTCTCAGGACTCGTTTTCTTCTACGACGACTGGTCGGGGGAACCACTGCTCTATGGCAACGCACAGGGACAGATGCTCGTGGAAGAACTGCACAGCGGACGGACACTGCGGGTGTTCCCCCACTTGAGCGCCAACGGACAGACTGCATGGTATGCACCCACCGACTCGATTCCAGAGACAGTGGGTACGGAGCATAGGAAGTACATGCACGAGGTGTTTGCTCGCCTCAACGGAGAGGTACAGGCAGGTAACTGGAAATATGCCGACCAGTGCATCGACCGCATGATACAGTACCAGTGCCAGTATGGAGGCAACGGTCGGAAGGTCAGTCTGACCTCGCCTTACCTGATTGTACTCATCGCTCTTTTTCTCGCCCTACCGCTTGTCATATCGGTCCGCCATAAGCATCACAAACGATGCACAAACTGAAAAGTACAAATAAAATTTGTATATTCCCTCTTTTTTTATTAATTTTGCACCCCAAAGACAAAACAATGAATCAAAACCTAACCCATATCACTGATAAGCATACGACGACCGATATCTTCTGTTTCGACAACGGAACAGAGGTAAAGGAGTATCATGCGATGATACACGTGAGCTCACCATGTTTGCCATTCTGCGAACAGTTGGAGGCGATATTCAATGCGTATAGTCAACTACTTGACGGACCCATGAAGGGCGCACAGGCTGTGTTTAAACGCTATTTCCTCAGCGACGCAGCCAATCAGGCCGATGCAGTGATCATCGGTGACGTGACTGACTGTGCCAAAAGTATCATCGAGCAGGCTCCCCTCGACGGGACAAAGATTGCACTGTGGGTATACTTGATGACGGGTGTGCAGACCTGCATCGGAGAAAGTGGGCTCTATGAGGTGAAGCATGGAGACTTCCGACACCTGTGGAACGGTAGTGCCCATAACATGGCTGCCAACTCGGAGTATCAGACCCGACTGCTGTTCAATGAATATAACATGCAACTGCTACAGGAGGGTTGCACGCTGAAAGACAACTGTATCCGCACATGGTTCTTCGTCAACGATATCGACCTGAACTACGGCGGTGTGGTGCGCGCACGTAACCAGTTCTTCTTCACGCAGGGACTGACAGTGAACACGCACTTTATCTCGTCGACAGGCATCGGCGGACGTCAGCAGGATCCGAACGTGCTCTCGCAGATGGACAACTACGCCATCGCCGGACTGCAACCCGAGCAGCGTCATTTCCTCTATGCATCCACACATCTGAACCGCACCAGCGACTATGGAGTGTCGTTTGAGCGCGGCACCTATATCGACTATGCCGACCGCCGACAGGTCTTTATCTCTGGTACGGCAAGCATCAACAACAAAGGCGAGATCATGTACCCGAAGGATATCGTGAAGCAGACCCGTCGAATGTGGGAGAATGTGGAGGCCCTGTTGGCCGAGGCTGATTGCACCTTCGAGGAGGTGAGTGAGATGGTGGTCTACCTACGCGACACGGCAGACTACCAAGTGGTGAAAACACTCTTCGAGGAGCGATTCCATGGCATACCCTACATCATCGTTCACGCGCCCGTATGTCGTCCCGGTTGGCTCATTGAGATGGAGTGCATGGCCGTAAAGGCGGTTGACATTCCTACCTTGCCTAAGTTCTAACATCCTTTATCATTCAATAATAAATGCGGACAGACTTCACAGCCTATCCGCATTTTTCATTGTCAATGATTTATACAAAAAAAGTTGTTTATATCTTATTCTACTTCAGACGCTGATAACCATAGGTAGCCTGCTCACCAAGCTCCTCCTCGATACGGATCAACTGGTTATATTTGGCCATACGGTCTGTACGACTCAACGAACCTGTCTTAATCTGACCACTATTGGTGGCCACAGCGATATCAGCAATCGTGGTATCTTCTGTCTCGCCAGAACGGTGAGAGGTCACTGTGGTGTAACCATGACGGTGAGCCATCTCAATAGCCTCCAGCGTCTCTGTGAGCGAGCCTATCTGATTCACTTTGATCAGAATAGAGTTGGCTGCCCCCATCTTGATACCTTTCTCCAGGAATTTGGTGTTGGTCACAAACAGATCATCCCCCACCAACTGACAACGGTCGCCGATCTTCTCTGTCAGCTTCACCCAGTTGTCCCAGTCGTTCTCGTCAAGACCGTCCTCAATACTATCAATAGGATACTTTGTAATAAGTTGCTCCAGATAGGCAATCTGTTCATCGGCAGAGAGCTTCTTGCCGTTAGGATCCTTCTTGGCACCATTCTTCAGTTGGCGATAGTCGTAGAACCACTTGCCACCCTCACAGGTAGCAAACTCTGAAGCAGCACAGTCCATGGCAATCTTCACATCTTTGCCCGGCTCGTATCCTGCTTTCTTAATAGCCTCGACGATGGTGTCAAGCGCATCCTCAATGCCATCGAAGTTAGGAGCGTAGCCACCTTCATCGCCCACGGCAGTAGAGAGACCACGAGCCTTTAGTAACTTAGCCAGATTGTGGAAAACCTCAGCACCCATACGGATAGCCTCTTTCTCTGTGCTAGCTCCTACCGGACGAATCATGAACTCCTGAAATGCGATGGGAGCTGCAGAGTGAGCGCCACCATTTACGATGTTCATCATTGGAACAGGAAGCGTATAGGCGTTGCAGCCACCAATATACCTATAAAGGGGGATATTCAATGCCTTAGCAGCTGCCTGAGCACAAGCCAGTGACACGCCAAGAATGGCATTGGCCCCCAGCTTCGACTTCGTAGGTGTACCATCGATAGCCAGCATCTTATAGTCGATGGCACGCTGCTCCAATACACAATCGCCCTTCAGAGCAGGTGCAATCACCGTGTTCACATTCTCGACAGCCTTCAGTACACCCTTTCCAAGATAGCGTCCTTTGTCACCATCACGAAGCTCCAAAGCCTCATTCTCACCTGTTGATGCGCCAGAAGGCACGGCGGCCCGGCCCATCACGCCATTCTCAAGTGTTACTTCTACTTCGACAGTCGGATTACCTCTTGAGTCGAGGATTTCTCTTGCATGAATCTTTTCAATCTTCATAATCTTTTATACCTTATTTATATATAACTACATAATGCGCTTTCGCGGTTGCAAAGGTACAGATAATATATGACATGCGAAATACCTAGAAATGACCATTTTATATATCCTCATAACCAGGATTCTGAGTCAGGTTACGATTGCGTCCTATCTGATGCTCGGGGATAGGCAACAGCGACTTATACGCTTTCCAGTTGGCCTTTTTGTATCCGATGTTCCTGCACACCTCATCGGTACGACCTGTACGGTTCAGATCAAACCAACGGTGACCCTGTTCGTGGAAAAACTCCTTGCGGCGTTGTACCTCAATTTCCTTCAGTACATCATTCTGCGATGTGCCTCCCGTATAGTCGGAGAGGGCCGCACGCTTACGGATTCTGTTGATATCACTAATGGCAGCCCCGGTCTTACCAAGATGAGCGTTAGCCTCAGCACGAATAAGATACTCTTCGGCCAGGCGCAGAATGACATAATACTCATAGTCTGCGGAAGAACCTGGAGTATTCAGGTTCTTATACTTATAGGGGTAATAATAGATGACACCACCACTGCCCGGCAACTCGCCTATCCAATCATTTCGCAGATCCTCGGGCACCGAGCGTAAATCATTCACCAGCTCATCACTGAAATAGTAATTAGTATAGGTGACTCGCGGATTAGGCAGAAAGAGATTACCAATGCTGGTATATCCGATATAGCTTCCCGTACCACTGAAGCCCTCTTGATTAGACTGCATAATCGTCTCACTACTATTTGACTTAAACACACGATCAATCGTTTCCAACTGATACTTATTACTCTGTCCACCATCGACGACAGGCAGGATACGATTTGCCTCTGCAATGGCCTTATCCCATTGTTCAAGATAAAGATAGACACGTGCCAACAAGGCTGTGGCCGCATCTACCGTGATGCGGGTATTGCCATTGGTCGAGCCCTGTAACATACGCTGGGCATTCTGCAAGTCGGTAATAATCTGCTGGTAGACCTCGGCCTTCGGTGTTCGTCCTGCCGCACTCGTCACGCTCACATCGCTGGTTGTCAACAAAGGCACATCACCGAAGAGATTCACCAAATAAAAGTAATCTAAAGCACGGAAGAAGAGTGCCTCACCTTGGTAGATATCCAACTCCTTCTGAGGAATAACAGTCGAACCCTCCACATGAATAAGGAAGTCGTTGGAAATATAGATACTCTCATAGAGTTTTGTCCACATGCTCTCAATATTCGACGTCGAGGCACTATAGGAAGACTGATAATACTCGGCCATTGTGACATCACGGGCCTTCAGTTCATCGCAGAACTCGCTGACATAGAGTTCCAGCGCCTGATAGTACATTATGTTTGTGTGATAGTTGCTAGTGAAGAACCCCATCGCTGCTGTACGGATACCTTCTGGTGTACTGAATGTTACATCGGCAGTCAAAGAATCTGTTGGTGAGTCAATGTTGAGAATATCCTCACACGATATCATTGTCATTGCAGCAAGCAACAATAGTGCTATACTTTTCTTTTTCATAACGTTTTCTGTTTTATTGGATTAGAAAGTGACATTCAGACCGAATACGACCGACTGGACTGCCGGCATAGATGCATCACCCGTTTCAGGATCGTATGCATCGTAATCGGTGATGGTCAATAGGTTCTTCCCCTGCACATAGAACTGCAGCGCACTCATGCCCAGTGAGCGAATCGCTTTTTGGGGGAAGTCGTAGGATAATCGCACATTCTGCAGACGCAGATAACTGGCATTACTATAGGCCGCATCACTATAGGAAAGGTAACGGTAATAGGCATTGTAGATATCGCTGGCACTACTGGTGGTCAGTCCTGGGTATTTCGCATCTACACCTGGTGTGGTCCAGTAGTTCTCTGCCATCTCATGAGTCACATTATATCCCATACCTATCGGATAATAGAAGCGCCAAAGGTATCCTGTCTGGAGCGGTTTGTTACGATAGTAGAAGTTGACATCCAACGTAAAACCATTCCACTGCAGGGTATTGTTCAATCCTGCATAATAACGCGGATCTTTATCGCCCAAATTCTGATAGTCATCAGCACTGGTAATCTTACCATCATGATTCACGTCCTCCACCTCTGGCATTCCGTTCTGGTTGTTCACACCGAGATACTTATAACCACGAATGACATTAACGGATTGGCCGATAGCATAGGTATTATAATAGCCAGAGTTCTCTAAATTCTCAAATTTAGCGAGTCGATTACGAGGGATGGTCAGCGTCAACTGGGTGGTCCATCGGAGGTTCTTTGTTTTGATGTTCTGGGTGTTCAGTTCAAACTCCCATCCTTTATTCACGATCTCCGCATTAAGGTTTGACATGAAGTAAGTAAAGCCTGTCTGCGTAGGAAGATATTCACGCGTGAGCAGATCTTTACTCGTATTCTTGTAATAATTAACAGTCAGCAAGAAACGATCATCGAAGAATCCAAGTTCTAAACCTACATCAAACTTATCGGTAGTCTCCCATCGCAAGTTTTTGTTGGCCAGATTTTCAGGCTTAATTCCCACATTACCCTCATAAGGATACTGACTGGATTTATACTTGGTCATGTATTGATAGTCGCCGATACCGTCGTTACCCGTCCTCCCCTGCGATACTCGCAGTTTTCCATAGCTAAACCAATTGAGTTTGTTCTTGATAATTGCCTCGTTGCTGAATAGCCAGGCAAGACCGACAGAGTAGAAATTGCCATAGCGATGATTGACGCCGAAACGAGAGCTTCCATCGCGGCGGAAAGTGCCATTAAACAGATAGCGGTCCTTATAGTCGTAAGTGATACGACCGAACAGTGAAGCACTTTTTGTCTGTGTCGCTGGATTCTTGTGCATATTGATCAGGGAAGCAGAATTTGCATCCTTTAGAAAGATATCACCAGGATACTTCTGACCATAGAAAAACAGCACATGCGTATCAGAACGCTGATAGGTAGCCCCTATTAAGAAGTCGGCCTTACCCTTTATGATATTACATCCGTATGTCAGTTGCGGCTCTATGATAAACGTACTGCTATTCTGGTCAAAGTATCGTGCTTGATTATACTGATTATTCTTCGTCGGATGATAATACGTACGCTCATACAGGTTGTGTTGACTGCCCGAATTATAGCTATAGCCCAGTGACACCTTGGCAGTCAACTGATTCCAGAAACGGTAGCTACTATTAAAACTGGCATTCATTGAGGTGACATCGTTTCTTCCATCGTAATTAAGCATTGAGAGCGGTGAAGAGAAATTAGAATTGTCAGGTAACCAATATGGCTCACCGTTTTCATCATAAGGTGGTGTATTGGGTATCGTATTCAGATATGAGAAACCATTTCCAGAAGCATCAGCTTTCATCGCCAGTTTCGTAACAGAGAAGTCTGTATCGAGAGTGAAACGCCGATCTTCACTGTGATGCTGGATGTTCGAGCGTCCTGTCCAACGCGTATAGTCATCATCACCAATTCCAACTGTACCCGAGTTATAATAGGCGCCACTGACGAGGAATGTTGTATTCTTATTTCCACCTGACACTTTCAGTTGAATATCCGTGCCCCAAGCTGTATCCCCCATCAGGAGTTCCTGCCAGTCGTAATCGGCATGCTGGTCCCAGAGTGTCAGATCTGGAAACTTTGCTGGTGTCAAATCGGCATCTGTCACATAACCCTTGGCCTTGTCGGCCTCGAATGCCTTACGACGCAAATCCAGAAGTTCCTCTGTACTGAGAAAGTCGAGACGCTTGCTGACAAACTGGGCGGTGGTGCTCATGTTAAGGCTTACTTTCACGCGACCTTCCTTACCTTTCTTCGTTGTAATCAGTACCACACCGTTGGAACCACGCGTGCCATAGATGGCAGTCGCATCAGCATCTTTCAGGATATCGATACTCTCGATATCATCTGGATTCAGCAAAGCCAGCTCATCGGGAGTACCCAGTACACCTGTACCGGTATAAGCTACCACAGAATTATCTTTCGGATAGGAGTTAAAGGGCACTCCATCGATGACATATAACGGTTTCTTTACGCCTGATAACGTGTTCTGACCTCGGATATGAAAATCTGAATTACCACCTCCAGGAACACCAGAAGCTTGCTCCACATACACACCGGCGACCTTACCTTGGAGACCAAGAATCGGGGCATCCTGGGTGGAAGTTGCGACCTCCTCGCCCCTCACTTTCGAAACAGCGCCTGTCAGTTTCTTACGCGACTGCTGTCCGTATCCTATCACCATCACATCGTTGAGCGAATAGCCTTCTTCCTCCAACACAATCATTCCTAGATCCTTCACCGCAGTATTAGAGATTCGTATCTCACGGGTCTTATAACCCAGATACCTAATAACTAATGTTACTGGAGTATTCTGATTTTCCAGATTCAGATGGAAGTTTCCAGCAATATCTGTCACCGTGCCATTCTTGGAATTAATCACCATAACGGTTGCTCCCACCAATGGTTTCTCACTACTCTCAACAATAGTGCCGACGATTGTCCTAGCCATCAGATTTGGACAAAAAAAGAAAAGCGTCGTTAATAATATCAAAAATAGCGATGATTTCTGAGGTAAACAGTTTATTACCTCAGCAAAAACATTTACTTTTGCCATGCTTATATCAATTAAGTAGGCACCATCACTATTGCGTTCTATTGGCGTAGCTTGTAATAGGATGGTGCCTTGATTTGTGAATAAAGGAAAGAGTTATTGGTCGCCTTCTGCCTTCTTGTCGTGATGCCCACAACCACCTTTTCCTCCTTGTTGAGCCTCGCCACCATGATGACCGCAACCGCCCTTACCTTCCTGCTGAGCATTGTTAGCGTGATGATTACAACCACCTTTAGCAACTTCAGCTTGGAATTTGGCATCGGTCAATGCATTTAGCAAATCATCTGTTGTCGTTTTCTGCTCATCAAAAGCGACTGTAACAACCTTCTTCTCCAAATTGACCTTGACCTCACTGACAGCCTCGTTGGCCTTCAGTGTTTTCTCAACACGCTTAGCACAGTTGCCACAATGCATGTTGGTCACCTTGAAATTCACATTACCAGCCATCATACTCCCCACGAGCATGCTGGCAAACATCATTAAAACAATCTTTCTCATCTCAAAATAAATTAGATAATTAACTAACTGGGTTGATTAAATCGGCCGCAAAGTTAAACAGAAAAAATCAGTGACACAAGAGCTATATATCAAAATCATCAGTTTTGGGTAGGCATAAAATAGACTGTATCACAAGTTGTTATTAATCATTATAAGGTAAAGAAACAAAAAAAGCGGAATCACTGCAGATTCCGCTTTTAAAATTATATAGGATGAGTCCTTTTATTTCGCATAAGCCACCGAACGCGTCTCTCGGATGACGGTGATTTTTACCTGTCCAGGATAGGTCATCTCGTTTTGTATCTTCGTTGCGATATCAGCGCTGAGAGCCTCCGACTCGGCATCGTTCATCTTGTCGGCACCAACAATAACGCGGAGCTCACGACCAGCCTGGATGGCGTAGGTCTTCGTCACGCCAGGATAGCTCATGGCGATTGCCTCGAGATCATTGAGTCGCTTGATATATGCTTCTACAATCTCACGACGGGCACCTGGACGAGCACCTGAGATAGCATCGCACACCTGAACAATCGGAGCCAGCAGGGTCTGCATCTCCATCTCATCATGGTGAGCGCCAATGGCATTGCAAATATCTGGTTTCTCCTTAAACTTCTCAGCAATCTTAGCACCATAGATGGCATGAGGCAATTCGCTCTCCTCATCGGGTACTTTACCAATATCGTGCAACAGTCCTGCACGCTTAGCCTTCTTCGGATTCAAGCCCAACTCTGAGGCCATCACAGCACAGAGATTAGCTGTCTCGCGGGCATGCTGCAAGAGGTTCTGACCATAAGAAGAGCGGTATTTCATCTTACCGATGATGCGGATGAGTTCAGGATGCAAGCCATGGATTCCAAGGTCGATGGCTGTGCGCTTACCTGTCTCGATAATCTCGTTATCAAGCTGTTTCTTTACCTTGGCGACCACCTCCTCAATACGTGCGGGGTGGATACGTCCGTCGCTGACCAGCTGATGCAAAGCCAAACGACAAACCTCACGGCGAACAGGATCGAAGCCTGAAATGACAATAGCCTCGGGAGTATCATCTACTACGATCTCAACACCAGCGGCAGCTTCGAGAGCACGGATATTTCTTCCTTCACGACCAATGATACGACCCTTCACCTCGTCGTTGTCAATATGGAACACGCTGACGGAGTTCTCAATGGCTGTCTCAGTTGCCACACGCTGGATAGTCTGAATTACAATCTTCTTGGCCTGCTGATTGGCATTGAGTTTAGCCTCGTCCATAATCTCATTGATATAGCTGGCAGCAGCAGTCTTAGCCTCATCCTTCATGGCCTCAACCAGACGGTTTTTGGCTTCCTCTGCGCTCAGACCTGAAACCTCCTCGAGCTTCTCACGCTCCTTGAGCTGCATCTTCTCCAGCTCCTCGGCTTTCACAGCCAACAGTTTCTTCTCGTTGTCGATGCGAACCTGCTGGTTGTCGAGCTCACCCTTGCGGCGACCCAGTTCTTCCTGACGCTGGTTCAGTGAAATCTCGCGCTGCTTCAGTTTGTTCTCACTCTGCTGGATATGCTGGTTGCGCTGCTGCACTTCCTTCTCCAATTCGCTTTTCTTGTTCAGGAACTTCTCTTTCACTTCGAGTAGTTTCTTTTCTTTGATAACCGTCGCCTCTTTCTCAGCAGCGTCAATCATCTCATTGTATTTTCCCTTAATGACATAACGGAAAACCAGATATCCACCGACTCCTCCTAAAACAAGAGCGCCGGCAGCAATCAATAATGTAATAATTAGGTCCATATAAAATATATTGTTAATACGATATTCTCTTCTCCAAGGTAGGCTCACCCACTACTTGTCTTTCAGCGCTTCCTCAATCTCAGAAGTCAACTTTTCGAGAATACCGTCATAAGGAGCTGTATCATTCTTTCCGTGCTCCCGCTCATACATCAAGGCGATATCAATCAGCGTCATCAACGCGATCGTATGTTCACCCTTCCGACCATTATATGCCTGTGCATAGGCATTATATCGGTCAGTAATGAGCTTAGCTGCCTTTCTATAGAGTTCCTCATCGGAACGCTTGATTGCTACCTGAATCTCTTCATCGTAGACATGCAGCCGGATATTTAATTTCTCATTGTTTACTTCTGCCATTGCTTACGCCTTTACTGTTCGTCACTGAGGATTGCAATGCACTTATTCACATCACGGATCAACTTAGCTAGTCGCGCCTTTGCGTGCTCCAAATCGCCATCGGTGATTTCCATCATCTTGGCCATCTTCAGTGAGTTATAGTCATTGTCCGCCTGAGTCAACTTGGCACGCAGTTCCTGGATGTCCTGTTCGTTTTTACCGATGAGCGTATGCAATTCTTCATTCTCCTTTCTCAATTCTTGAAAACGGAGGATCATTTGTCGCACGCGCGTCTCGAACGTTGTCAAAGTGTTCTCATTTTGGCTCATCACGTAACTATTTGCAATACAAAGTTATGAAGAAAATGTGAAAAGTAAAAAGTGAAAAGAGAAAAGTATACAATATTTTCCTTTTTTTAACTTTTCACTCCGTTTCCCACTCTTTATTGCTCAGTGGTCGATGGTTTTGGCTCTTTCTTTGCCAACATCACCACTTTATAGACAAAATCAGTGACCCACTTCTGCGAAAAACCCAATCGGCGGTTGTACTCGCGAACAGCGACCACTGCCTTGAGAACACCTGCATCTGAGAAGTTATTCTTGTTAAAGATATCATTGACGGTCTTCTCTGTCATACTGTAAAGAGCCTTCTTCATGAAGCCCGGCAAACGAAGTTTGAACTTCATCAAGTTGCCGGTAAGCATCATGATATCCTGCGTAAAGCCTTGGAACTGCAACAAGTATGTCTGTGCATCCTGTATTTTCTTGCAGTGTTTGCGCAGGCTCTGGTCGATCTCCTTGAAGAACTCATCTTCCATGCCATACATGGTCTTCAGCATGTTCTTACAACGACTCCGTTCGCCCACGCCAAGCTTATTGTTCACTGTAGGTACCTTCAACGTGGTCTTGAACACACGCAGGTCTGGCAGCGCAGCCATGTTCGTAATGCCGAGATCAGCAGCCATAGCAGCCTGGAAGTACACGCGAATCAGGGTCATGAAGTCCTCCATGCCACCGGCCTTCTGTTCATCTTTTTTCCCAAATAATTTATTAAAAAGTCCCATATAATCTCTATTAGATATTAAATACACTTGCAAAGGTACAACTTTTTTCTTAATTCTTATCTCTTGATTCCTATTTTTTATTACCTTTGCGCCATAAACATCTTTACACATGAAAGGAATCGTATTAGCTGGGGGTTCCGGTACACGCCTCTATCCCATCACAAAAGGAATCAGTAAGCAACTGATTCCTATCTTCGACAAGCCGATGATCTACTACCCCATCTCGGTTCTGATGTTGGCTGGTATCCGTGAGATCCTCATCATCTCCACCCCATACGACCTGCCAGGGTTCAAGCGTCTGCTAGGTGATGGCCATGAGATTGGAGTGCACTTCGAATATGCTGAACAGCCCTCGCCAGACGGACTGGCACAGGCATTCATCATCGGTGAGGACTTCATTGGCAGCGACAGTGTCTGTCTGGTGCTAGGTGATAATATATTCTATGGTTCCGGTTTTACAGGACTCCTTCGTGAGAGTGTGCGACAAACCGAGCAGAAAGGACTGGCGACTGTTTTCGGTTACTATGTGAACGATCCCGAGCGATACGGTGTGGCTGAGTTTGATGACGAGGGGAACTGTCTTAGCATCGAGGAGAAGCCTGAGCATCCGAAGTCGAATTACGCTGTGGTAGGACTCTATTTCTATCCGAACAGTGTCGTTGAGATAGCCAAGCACATTAAGCCAAGTGCTCGCGGCGAACTGGAGATCACAACAGTGAATCAGGCCTATTTGGAACAGAAGATACTGAAGGTACAGACACTACAGCGAGGCTTTGCCTGGCTCGACACTGGCACACACGACTCACTCTCGGAAGCATCGACTTTCATCGAGGTCATCGAGAAGCGCCAAGGACTAAAGGTCGCATGTTTAGAGGAGATTGCTTACAAGTCGGGATGGATCACAGAAGAACAACTTCGGGCGACAGCCCAGCCGATGACCAAGAACGAATATGGCAGATATCTCCTGAATCTGATCAAGTAGATAAGATAAAGGCTCACCAATTGATGAGCCTTTATCTTTATTTGGAGAACTCCGTGACAGCACGGACAAGTGCTGCAGGATTACCCATATCATACATACGTCCCTTCAAGCGAACGCCCATCATCCCACTATGCTGGCGCACTGCTTCGAGAGCCGATGTAAGTTCGATTTCACGGGAATAATCCTTGTCCATCTCAGCCTTCATGATATCCAAATGCAACTGCTCAAACACCTCCGGAGTGAGGATGTATTGTCCAAACACACTGTAATATTCTTTCTCACCATTATTATTGCGAACACCCAAAAATTCCTCGGCATAGCTTGGCTTCGGTTTCTCATTGATGACATCGACACTCAGGGCTGTACGTTCCTTGTCTTCCCATACTCCGTGCAGGATACCATAGTGGCTGACCTCCGACAAAGGAACCGTGTGGATACTGACCAAAAGCGAGTTGTAGCGTTCATACTCCTCGACCATCTGCAAGGCACAAGGTTTATTGCTGTCGCTACGATAGAGGGTGTCTCCCAACAGCAACAGCACAGGCTCGTTGCCAGCAAACTGTGCGGCCTGATAGACGGCATGACCGAAGCCACGCTTCTCGCGCTGGTACACATAACGGAGGCGTTTGCCTATATCAAGAATGCGATTCTCGTACTCCTGAGCCTCGGGATTGAGTTTCTGTAGATGATCATCGGACAAGGGATGTTCAAAGAAGTCGGCATATTGTCTGCGTTCTTCCTCGGAGCCCAGTACCAGACAGATTTCTTCAATGCCGCTCTGCACCAGTTCCTCTAATAAGATCAGAATCACCGGACGCACCATACCATCAGGACATGGTATCGGGAAAAAGTCTTTCTTCAGGGCACGTGTAGCAGGATAGAGGCGAGTACCAAAACCTGCTACTGGAATGATGGCACGACGCACGGTATGTACAGGTTTAAGAGTCAGCGTATATGCCTTCATCCCTTGTTTGTTCAGATAGTCGGCCAACCGCAACTGGTATTCTTCGCTACGAGCCAGGAACTGCACCGACCCATCGCCATGTGAACCAACACCCTTGCCACCCCACACCATCGGTGTAATAACAGGATCGTTCAACACAGCATGGAGTTTTGGTGACCAAAGAGCAACTGACATCGGAGCAACTTGGGCATCGAACAAAGCCTCTGCCTCAGTCATCAGTCGTCCGAGTTCTTCGGCCTTGCCTTCTGCCATATAATTGACAGCCCGATTGACAATCTCCAAGTTACGCGACCCGAGAGCCTCATGCTCTGCCTTTTCCGCCTCGTTACTCGGAAATGGGTAGGCTTTGTTTAAGTCCGACAGAATCCTGATTGTATCCTTCTCGGCACAGAGATCAGCGAACACCCAATAGAGGTGTTTCTTAACATTCAATGAGCGCACCTCAATCTCGTCTCCATCGAAAGTCATCAGGTTGGGTTTCACACCGAAGGCACAGGCTTGATCGAGACGACCACAACGACTACTGGTACGGAGTTCACCTAAATAAGCGATATTCATCTCACCCAACGTGTTCAGGTTGAGATTATATAAAAGATTGAAGGCGCGAGCGACGAGCACACAGATGGCCGCAGAACTAGACAGCCCACTCTTCATGGGAAGAGTCATTGAGGTGATACGGATGCGCACGCCCCCCACCTTATACCATTCCAGCATATAAGAGGCGACCCCAGCACAATAGCAGAAGAAGGAACCCGACTTGGCGATGCGCTTCAACTCCCCTTCGTCCATTCGGCATGAGAAGTCCTGCCATACGTCATCAATCTCTCCTGCAGTGCTGTACATCTCAAAGATACTCGATTTCTCCACCTCAGCATAGATACCCTGTTCTATACCTGTCACAATAGCAGCACCTGGCTTGATGTCGGCATTCATCGTACGATAATGTCCTGCCCAGTCTGTGTGTTCTCCAAACAGGCACAAGCGACCTGGAACAAAAAGCTTTATCATATGTTTGTTGGGTTATTTATGTCACAAAGGTAATAATAAGTGAGTAAAATAACAACTTTTTTTTGTTTTTTCTTGGCTGTTTCGACAAAAATGCATACTTTTGCTGCCATTAAACACCATTTATACAAAATATTATTGCCTATCGAAACAACTCTACTCAATACAAAATGATTTCGTATGAGTACAACAAAAAGGATGTCCGACGAAGAGTTGGCATTAGCTTATATCGATGGTAATAATAGTGCGTTCGACGAGTTGCTTTCCAGAAGCCAAGACAAGGTTTTCAACTACATCATGTATGTGGTGAAAGACGAGGATTTGGCCAATGAACTCTTTCAGGAGACCTTTCTGAAGGTGATTACAAAGATGCAGGGCGGAAGATATGCCGAGTCGGGAAAATTCATCTGGTGGGTCACGCGGATAGCACACAACGTGATTATCGACCATTATCGAGCCCAGAAGGGGCGTAAGGTCGTGGATCTGAATAAAGAGAACGACCTTAGCAACCTAAATAGCAGTTCAATACTGGAAGGAAACCGAGAGGGACAAATAAGCAATGCTCAGGTACTAAGTGATGTTCGCCGACTGATGAAAGCACTTCCGGAGCCACAACGCGAAGTGGTCTTCATGCGCTTTTTCCAAGAGATGTCTTTCAAAGAAATCGCCGAGCAGACCCATGTCAGCATCAACACCTCGTTAGGTCGCATGCGCTATGCACTGATGAACCTTCGCAAGCTCAGTCACCAGTATGGTATGAATCTAACGCTGGAATAAAACCAATGGTAAATCGCAAAAGCAAAGGCTAACGTCTAAAAGCCTTTAGATCATGAATGATCTGCTCAGGATTCTGAGCCTTAAAGACATAGCTACCGCTGACGAGCACATCAACACCCGCTGCAACCAGCCGGGGAGCAGTCTCGCCCTGTACACCACCATCGACCTCAATCAGCGTCTGGCACTGCTGCTCGGTAATCATCTGACGCAAGCGTTTCACCTTATCGATAGTATTCTCGATAAACTTTTGTCCGCCAAACCCCGGATTGACACTCATCAGCAGCACCATATCCACATCACCGATAATGTCCTCGAGCACACATACAGGTGTCGAAGGGTTTAGGGTCACGCCAGCCTTCATACCAGCATCATGAATCTCCTGTATCGTACGATGGATATGGGTGGATGCCTCATAGTGAACATTCATCATCATTGCCCCCAACTTAGCAGTCTGACTGATATAGCGTTCTGGGCGTTCAATCATGTAATGTACATCAAGCGGTTTCTTACAAACCTTGGCAACAGCTTCCAGCACAGGAAAACCGAAGGAGATGTTTGGGACGAACGAGCCGTCCATCACGTCAAGGTGAAGCCAATCGGCCTCACTCCTGTTAATCATGTCGATGTCGCGGTCGAGATGCAGGAAGTCGGCAGCGAGTAATGAAGGTGATACTAATGCCATTTTCTCAGTTTAGGCTACATGCCTGTTTAATGTTCTTACGATAGGTGTATGCAACCTGTCGGATTAGCATAAGCGTCTGTTCCCTAGGCTTCAGGTTTCCTCCGAAGTTCAACAGCGCGTCATCGGGAGTAAAATGCTTCATAGGCAATCACTTTATATGATGTTCTCTATCCTACAAACGCACACACCACCTACTTTATTATATATTTCTCTTTTTTTATGTCACAGATCAAACGGGAAAGTTCTATTATACAGTCTCAGTCTCAGAACTAGTATGGATACAGCGGGCTTCGGTAATGTTTTTGTTGCCATTCAGGAAGTCCATAGCCGTCATCCTCTTCTTGCCTGCTAACTGAAGTTCGTCAATGCGCAAGAGTTTTCCTGTCCTGGCTGCAATATAGAGTTTCTTTCCTTCAACAACAACAGTTCCTGGATCAACAGGACGGACGATATCCGAAACCATTGCCTTGAAAATTTTCAGCGTAGTCTGCCTGCCAGTGCTATCGCATAACGTGGTCCATGCTGATGGTACAGGACAAAGTCCACGTATAAAGTCATAGATCTGCTTGGCGGGCAAATTCCAGTCGATATCACAGGTTTCCTTGAAGATCTTTGGAGCATGCCGAAGCACCTGACCTGCAGTGATCAACTGCTCCTGTGGTATACTCTCGAGATGACCGTCGGCAACCAAGAGTCGTTCCAAGGTATCCAGACATATCTCCGCACCAAGGTGCATCAGTCCATCATAGACATATTCGACATCTGCAGTATCAGGAATATCGAAAGGCTTCTGCATAATCACACGACCAGTGTCTATATTTTTATCGAGGAAAAAGGTTGTGACACCTGTCTGGGTCTCACCATTGATGACAGCCCAGTTGATAGGCGCCGCCCCTCGATACTGGGGTAACAACGCAGCATGCACATTGAAAGTGCCATACTCCGGCATATCCCATACCACCTCAGGTAGCATACGGAAGGCTACGACCACCTGAAGGTTGGCATGAAAACTGCGGAGAGTTTCCACGAATGCAGGATCCTTCATCTTCACTGGTTGTAACACTGGTATTCCATGCTCCACGGCATACTGCTTCACAGCGGATGGTTGTAAAACGCTACCATGCCTACCAACAGGTTTGTCGGGCTGAGTCACAACTGCCACCACATGATAATCGTTCTCCACCAGAGCCTTCAGTGTCTCCACCGCAAACTCTGGTGTTCCCATAAACACTATTCGTAAATCCTTCTTCTCCATTCTATTTCCCTTTATCAATCCTCACTCATATCGGCCACCATCTTCCTGTACATCGTATAGATACGCTGCCGCGAGACATAACCCTTCAGGTGAGCCTGTGCATCGAAGACAGGTAACCAATTGGCTCCTGTCCGATCGAAGATGCGCATTACATCGACCATCGGAGCATCATCGCTCAAGGTAGCCTTAGGGTCTCTCATCAACTGGGAGGCCGTGAAATGATGATACAATTCTATACGGAACACAACATTGCGAATCTTCATGATATCAATCTCGCCCAGAAGTGTCCCCGCCCCATCAATCACGGGGAGTACAGTGGAATGGCTGCGACTGATCTTATGCACAATCTGTCCCAATTCCATATCAGGACTGACAGCCAGATAATCGCGCTCAATAACACTGTCAAGGTTCATCAGCGTCAGTACTGCATGGTCGGTATGATGAGTGAGCAACTTTCCCTGTTTGGCCAAACGCGAGCCATAGATGCTGTGAGGCTCAAAAATAATAATGGTCAGATAAGCACACACACTGACGATCATCAGCGGCATAAACATACTATAACCACCTGTAAGTTCCGCTATCAGGAAGATACCCGTCAAGGGTGCATGCATCACACCCGACATCACGCCAGCCATACCCAATAGTGAGAAATTCTTCTCCGGAATATAAACGCCAATCTGTTGCATGTTCCACAGGCGGGAGAATAGGAAACCAGTAAAACAACCTATAAAAAGACTGGGGGCAAACGTACCACCACAGCCACCACCACCATTCGTAGCCGAGGTGGCAAACACCTTCGTCAGAAGTACCAATGCAATGTAAGGAATCAGCAACGATCCCTGTCCAGAAAAGAGTGAGTTGTTCAGTATTCTATCCCAATCGGCCTCAGTCTGTCCATTTAACAACAGATTAATGCTACTATAACCCTCACCATACAGAGCAGGGAATAGGAAAATTAACAGACTCAGCATCGTTCCGCCGATGGCCAGTTTGATATGCGGATGGTCCTTGAATCGAGCATACACATCCTCGCAGGCTCCCATCATCCGAATAAAGTAGAGTGATACAATTCCACAGGCGATGCCCAACAGAATATACGCAGGAGCACGTTGTATGGACCATTCGTTGTCGAGATGGAAGGTGAACAGAGATGCATCACCACTGAAGATGTAGGTAAAACATGTGGCTGTCACACATGAGACGAGGATTGGCAACAAAGCCGACATCGTCATATCAATCATCAGCACCTCAAGCGTGAAAACTAATCCCGCTATAGGCGCTTTGAAAATACCTGCGATAGCACCAGCCGCACCACATCCCACCAAGGTCATCAACATCTTACGATCAAGATGGAACAACTGTCCAAGATTTGACCCGATGGCCGAACCCGTCAGTACAATCGGGGCCTCTGCTCCAACAGAACCGCCAAAGCCGATGGTGATGGCCGAAGCAATCACCGACGACCAACAATTATGTGACTTCAGTCGCGACTTGTTGGTCGATATGGCATAGAGTATTCTCGTGATTCCATGTGAAATACTATCCTTAACAATATACCTCACGAAGAGTGATGTGAGATAGATACCCACCACGGGGTAGACCAGATAGAGCCAGTTGGCATGCGACTTCTCGAACGAGCTCGTCAGCAAGAGCACTATCTGGTTGATAATCCAATGCAAGGAGAAAGCGGCAACGGCAGCAAAGAAACCCACAACCAGTGCGAGGATGATCATAAACATCTTCTCACTGACATGCTCCACACGCCACTCATGCAGTCGTTGAAGCCACTTGGGTCTTCTGTCACTTATCGTTGCATCCACGTTCTATTACTTCCTTATGACTGTAACCTCACCGTTCTCACGCAGTCTGATGATACACGATGGTGTATGAGGCTTATGCTCCTGTCTACGACTCCAGCACACATAGTCGACAGCCTCCAGAATATGAGGATCGATATCACAGTAGTTCTGGGCAGCAGGTTCCCCACTGATGTTTGCCGAGGTCGACACGATAGCCTTTTGAAAACGATAGCAGAGTTCCTTTGAGAATGGCTCGTTAGTGATGCGGATACCCACGCTACCATCATCCGCAATCAGGTTCTCAGCCAGATTAATAGCTCCATCGAGCACCAGTGTCGTCGGCTTCGTCGACGGAGAAGCGTTCTTTGCCATTGGAGTATCATCCTTCAGACTGTCGATCAACTGCCACGCTACATCAGGTACATGTCTGAAATAGCGCTGCATACGAGCATCGCTGTCTACCAGACAGATCAGAGCCTTCGAATCGTCACGCTGTTTGATCTCATAGACCCGCTTGACAGCTTCTGCATTCGTCGCATCACAACCAATGCCCCAGACTGTGTCTGTCGGATAGAGTATCACTCCACCCTTACGCATCGTCTCTACTGCTTTTTTGATATCTTCTTCTATCTTCATTAGAATTCACTTGTGAAATGGAACTTAATATTTTTAAAGTCCTCCTGTGCCATAGAAAGCACATATCCAGAGTCAGCAAGGAACACATCACGTCCTTCCTTGTCCTTAGCCATATACTGGTACTTCCGTTTCTTGAAATTCTCCAGTTCCGCCTCGTCGTCGCTCTCGATCCAGCAAGCCTTATACAGGTGCACAGGTTCCCAACGACACTTGGCATTATACTCATTCTCTAGTCGGTACTGGATAACCTCGAACTGCAATTGTCCTACCGTTCCGATGATCTTTCGATTATTGAACTGGTTGACGAACAACTGTGCTACACCCTCGTCCATCAACTGGTCAATACCCTTCTGAAGCTGCTTGGCTTTCATCGGATCGTCGTTCTCGATATACTTGAACAGTTCCGGAGAGAAAGAGGGCAGACCGCGGAAATGTAACTGTTCTCCCTCCGTCAGTGTGTCACCGATCTTAAATATTCCACCAGTATCTGGGAGTCCTACGATATCTCCAGGCCAAGCCTCATCGACTGTCGATTTACGCTGCGCCATAAACTGCGTAGGCGAGGTGAAACGCATCGTCTTACCCTGTCTCACATGTAGATAAGGCTGGTTGCGGCGGAACTGTCCGCTACAGACCTTACAGAAAGCGATACACGAGCGATGGTTCGGGTCAATATTCGCGGTAATCTTGAAAATAAAGCCAGTAAATTTCGGTTCCTCAGGCTGCACATTACGTTCCTCGGCCTTTGTTGGCCGTGGACTCGGTGCAATTTCCACGAAGCAGTTCAGCAGTTCCTGCACACCGAAGTTGTTCAATGCCGATCCAAAGAATACAGGGGCAACCTCCGCCTCACGATATGACTCCACATCGAATGTGGGGTATACCCCCTCTACCAGTTCCAAGTCCTCACGCAGTTTGGCTGCATTCTCCTCACCTACCCGTTCGTCCAACTCCACACTGTTGATATCCACCTCAACCTTGTCAGTCACACGTTGCTTATCAGGTGTGAAGAGATCGAGTTTCTCTTCGTAGATATTATACACACCTTTGAACTTTGCGCCTTGATTAATCGGCCAACTCAACGGTCGCACTTTGATCTCCAGCTCTTGCTCCAGCTCATCAAGTAAATCAAAGGGGTCACGTCCCTCACGGTCCATCTTATTGATAAAGATGATGACAGGAGTCTTACGCATACGACAGACTGTCATCAACTTTCGAGTCTGCGTCTCCACACCCTTGGCACCGTCGACCACTATGATAGCCGAGTCAACGGCAGTCAGCGTGCGGAAGGTATCCTCCGCGAAGTCCTGGTGTCCAGGAGTGTCGAGAATATTCACCTTATATTCGATATCCGAGCCCTGAGGGGTATAATCGAACTCCATCACAGAGGTTGAAACCGAGATGCCACGCTGTTTTTCAATATCCATCCAGTCGCTAGTAGCCGTCTTCTTGATTTTGTTATTCTTGACAGCTCCAGCCACTTGTATTTGTCCACCAAACAGCAGGAATTTCTCCGTCAGCGTTGTCTTACCTGCATCAGGGTGCGAGATAATCGCAAATGTCCTTCTTCTTCCTATTTCTTCACGCATTTTTTCTTTTTATATATGTTCAGACGAGCAAGCTCGGAACTTGATTCATAATTCTCTCGTTATATCTTTCATGCAGTCAGCAAGTGATTCTTCCCAATAAGGAATGCTGATGCCATAGGTCTCTTTGATCTTCGTCTTGTCAAGCACAGAGTAATGCGGTCGTCTGGCAGGTGTGGGATAATCGACTGTATGCAACGGCCGGACCTCACAGTCAGTAATGCCAGCTATACGATGTATCGCCTTCGCGAAGTCATACCAGGAAATCACGCCCTCATTCGAGAAGTGATAGATGCCAGGCACAACTCCTTGATTGATAACAGCAAAGATAGCCACCGCCAGGTCGCGCGCATAGGTCGGTGTCCCGACCTGATCGAAGATCACGCCCAACTCCTGTCGCTCCTTGCCCAAACGAATCATCGTCTTTACAAAGTTATTGCCAAAAGCGGAATAGAGCCACGCCGTACGGATAATCATCGTTCGATGGCAGGTTGCCATTACGGTTTGTTCTCCTTCCAACTTCGTGGTGCCATAGACGCTGTCAGGACATGTCGGATCTGTCTCCACATAAGGCTGATGACCTGTGCCATCAAACACATAATCGGTAGATATCTGTATCATCCATCCACCGCGTCGCTCCACCGCTGCAGCCAAAAAACCTGGAGCGGTCGCATTCAACATACGACAAATGGAAGGATTCTCCTCGGCCTTATCGACAGCAGTATAGGCTGCACAGTTAACGATACCATCTATCTCATGCTCGTCAACATAACGTTCAATTGCCACCTCGTCTGTAATATCGAGATCTTCAACATCCGTATTAAAATAGAGGTGCTGGGGGTTCTTTTCCTCCAGCAGCTGCATTTCGTTTCCCAGTTGGCCTTTACAGCCCGTCACCAGTATCTTCATGTCTATTCGAACTTCAGTCCTTCCTCTTTGTCCTTCTTGTAATAGTCAGAGAGCATGCCCACGAATGTCGATATTTCCTTCACTGCATGTAGTGTGTCGGGCGAGATATCCTTCTTCTGCAGACGTAGCATCATCACACCGTATAATGAATTTAGACAGGTCTCTATTTCATTTTCCTCCTTGTCGGCCCCGCGATTGCGCAACTCGACAATAAACGGTAGGACCTTATAATATGCAGTATTATAAAATGGAAACTTCGTCGACTGTAGCAGTTGGTTATGCAAGTCTGTCAGCATCTGCATTGTCACCTTGTTGATCTGCAGATGACCTTTCTCACGGCAACCTTCCTGATTCATCATCCTAATTAAGTTTCCAAACCAGTCGGTCTCCTCCTCCTTCTGCTCGTCACTATAGTCGAAACGAGCCACATACTCATCACGAACCCTGCGCAATGAACAGTCAAATGCACGTATCGTATCCTCAATCTGCCACATATACAACAGATATTCGGCAATATTCTTTTTCCTCAGTTCCTGTGCAATAAACACTTTTTTCTTTTTTACTTTCTTATTATTTCTTAAAAGAATCTCACAAGATTCGTGGTCGTACCAAGCAGCATGATAACACTTCCGATAATCACAGCCACGCCAATAACTTGGTTGATGATCTTGATGCCATTGGTATCAAACTTAGTACGAATCTTATCTACCAACCACGTCAGGCCCCACCACCAAAGGAGGGCACCACACACGATACTGGCAAACCCCACGAGCATCTCGAACGGATGATTCGGCAGCACAAACGCAAACTGTGCATACATCGCCAAAAAGAGGAAGATAATCAGTGGATTAGAGAACGTGACGAGGAAGGCAGTCCATGTATTATACCAGAGCGTACCCTTCTGTTGTCCCGACTGGTGCATCTTCCGCGTCGGATCAGTGCGATAGGTATAGATACCGAAGCAGAGTAGCATCACACTTCCCACGATCTGTAGGTAGAAACGATTCTGATCGTTATTGATCAGATCCATGACAAACGACATGCCGAATCCTGCGAAGGCGGCATAAATGATATCACTAGCTGCGGCTCCCACCCCAGTGGCAAGACCGAACCAGCGTCCTTTATTCAGCGTACGCTGTACGCAAAGGATACCTACAGGACCCATCGGGGCAGAGGCGATCACGCCAATCATCATCCCCTTGAAAATAAAGTCCAATATATTAATTGGTACATGAAACGGCATAACGAGTGCAAAGGTACAAAGAAATGCCCGAAAAAACAAATTTCATGGTTAATTTCCGTAAAATATCACAGAGTTTGACAGATTTTACGTAACTTTGCGATAGAAATCGCGAAGAGACAATCAATAAACAATAAAACTTAAAATACATATGAATGATCAAACTGTTATGAAGCCGTATGTCATCGGCTTAGACCTGGGAGGCACGAACTCTGTATTCGGTATTGTAGACGCGCGTGGAGATATCAAGGCGACCACAGCCATCAAGACGGGCAGCTACGAGAAGGTGGAAGAATATGTTGACGCCTGCGTAGATGTGCTGCAGGTGATTATAGACCAGGTTGGCGGCATCGAGAAGATTAAGGCGATGGGTATCGGCGCTCCTAATGGCAATTTCTATAACGGTACTATCGAGTTCGCCCCCAACCTACCTTGGGCTCACGACGGTGTAGTGCCCTTGGCCAAGATGTTCAGCGAACGATTGAATGGCATCCCTGTGGCATTGACAAACGATGCAAATGCAGCAGCTATCGGCGAGATGGTATACGGTGTGGCTCGTGGCATGAAGAACTTTATCGTGATTACCCTCGGAACAGGTGTAGGATCAGGTATTGTGGTCAACGGCCAACTGCTCTATGGTCACGACGGCTTTGCTGGTGAGTTGGGGCATGTAACGATGGTACGCGGCGAGGAAGGTCGCATGTGTGGCTGTGGCCGTAAGGGTTGTCTTGAATGCTACTGCTCCGCTACAGGTGTGGCTCGCACGGCTCGTGAGTTATTATCGAAGACAGAGCGCCCCAGTCTACTCCGCGAACTTGATCCAGAGAAGATTACCTCTCTCGATGTAAGTATTGCTGCTGGCAAGGGCGACGAACTGGCCAAGGAAATCTATGATTTCACGGGTCATATGCTTGGTGAGGCCTGTGCCGACTTCGCCGCTTTCTCTTCACCAGAGGCTTTCATCTTCTTTGGAGGTATGGTGAAGGCAGGCGAACTCATCATGAAACCTATCCGGGAGGCATATAACGAGCATGTGCTGAAGATATTTAAGAACAAGGCACAGTTCCTCGTGAGTGGCCTAGACGGTGCCAGCGCTGCTGTGCTTGGTGCTTCCGCCATTGGCTGGGAAATCCAATAGGAATCATCTGGACATTCCGATATTACTTCAGGCCGTCGACATTCAAGTCGACGGCTTTTCTGTAGGCTAACCCCGTAAGTACGCAACAGAGATCACCGTTTTGGTTTGTGACGCGTACCTCAACATAGGGAATCTTATGATGGTTGAAGATCTCCGTGGCCTCAGCAATGAGCGTATCACCCTCCTTGGCACTTTTCAGGAACACGATATGATTCTCTATACCGAAGGTCATCGCGCCCCGACTGTTCATAACAGCGGCAAGTGCAATATCAGCCAATGTAAAATATGCTCCCCCCTGACAAACACCTCCTGCGTTCAGATGATGTGATGTCACGATGAGTTCCGCACAAGCATACCCTTCACGAACCTCTTTTAATATACAGCCGTTGTCCGCTGCGAAACGGTCACCCTGTACCAAAAAATCTTTTAAAGTCATCGTTAACTAAGAATTTGTCGGCAAAATTAAGCTTTTTCTTTCATTTTATTAAAAAAAACGCAGAAAAGTTTGCATAGAAACAGAAATATATATATCTTTGCAGCCAGAAAAAAGATTCTGAAATGAAAATGATGAATAACTATTGGTGGTGGCAGAGCTCGAGATCAAAAACGTCGCGAGGCTGATTGCCGTATATGTTATTCAACCACAGATACAAAGGGCTCGTCGCGACAGCGGCGAGCTTTTTTTGATGTCAATCACAAAAACAACCAAATATATGAAAGAGAATTATCTTGTAGATGAGAAAGGGTTTTACGGAGAGTTCGGTGGTGCCTATGTGCCAGAGATACTCTACAAGTGCGTACACGACCTACAGGAGGCCTATCGCCCCATCATCGAGTCAGAGGAGTTCAAGAAAGAATACCACGCCCTGTTGAAAGACTATGTGGGGCGTCCCTCACCACTCTACTATGCCAAGCGTATGAGTGAGAAATATGGCTGCAAACTCTATCTGAAGCGTGAAGACCTGAACCATACTGGTGCACACAAGATCAACAACACCATCGGACAGATATTACTGGCTAAAAAGATGGGGAAGACGCGTATTATCGCAGAGACAGGTGCTGGACAGCACGGTGTAGCCACAGCAACCGTCTGTGCGCTGATGAATATGAAGTGCGAAGTGTTCATGGGCGCGACAGACGTGGAACGACAACACACAAATGTAGAACGCATGAAGATGCTGGGAGCCGAGGTTCATCCCGTCCGCACTGGTAACATGACACTCTCTGATGCTTGTAGCGCTGCCATCCGCGACTGGTGTTGTCATCCTGCCGACACCTTTTATATCGTGGGTTCGACTATGGGACCACACCCATACCCCGACCTTGTGGCACAGATGCAGAGCGTCATCTCCGAAGAGATCAAATGGCAGTTGGAAGAGAAAGAAGGTCGTGACTATCCAGACTATCTCATCGCCTGCATCGGCGGTGGCAGTAATGCCGCTGGCACAATCTACCACTATGTCGACGACGAGCGTGTGAAGATTGTACTAGCAGAGGCGGGCGGACACGGTTGGCAGACAGACCACACGGCTGCTACCATCCACAAGGGGGTCACAGGTATCCTGCATGGTGCGAAGATGCTTGTCATGCAGGATGAGGATGGTCAAATACAGGAGGCCTTTACAATCTCGGCCGGCCTCGACTACCCCGGCGTTGGTCCCATGCATTGTAACATGGCGAAGAAAGGCCGTACGAAAGTGCTCAGCATCAACGACGACGAGGCTGTCTACGGTGGCTATGAACTGACTCGCATGGAGGGTATCATACCTGCCATCGAAAGTGCACACGCCATCGCAGCCTTGAAGAAACTGACTTTCAAGCCCGACGATCTGGTCGTGCTTACTGTCAGCGGGCGTGGCGACAAGGATGTACAGACCTACCTCAGCAACAAGGCTATGGCGAAAGAATACGGCAATTTCTAATGAATAAAGAATCATTCAACAGAAGAAACTGAGATACTAAGAAAAAAGACGACTATGAGTACTTTTCATTATACCACAACATCGAAGACCATCCTTGCGGATCTCTATACCCCAGTAGGTGTGTATATGCGACTCCGCGACATCTACCCCCAGAGTGCCCTGATGGAGAGCTCCGACTACCACGACTCCAACAACTCCCGCTCGTTTATCGGCATCAACCCGATAGCTAGTGTCGCCATCGGTCATGGAGAGTCGACCATCACCTTCCCCGACGGACATACCGAGCAACACCACGTAGATGCAGAATACCGCTCTGACAAAGCCATCCACGCACTCATTGACACCATCCACGTAGAGGGAGATCATGCCAACATCTGCGGGCTCTATGGCTACACTTCATTCAATGCCGTACGCTATTTTGAGAACATCGCCGTAAAAGACGAGACCCAGCAGAAGAACGATGCCCCCGACATGCTATATATTCTCTACAAGGATATCATCGTGTTCGATCACTTCAATAACCAGCTTACTATCGTCACGTTGGGCGATGAGCAGGAACTTGACACCATTTACAAACAAATGAACAAGACCAACGTACAGGCCTATGAATTCCACCCCATAGGCGAGACCACCTCGCCACTAACCGACGAAGAGCACAAGGCCAATATCCGCAAGGGCATCAAACATTGTCTACGAGGCGATGTTTTCCAAATTGTACTCTCACGACGTTTCATACAAAGGTACGAGGGCGACGATTTCAAGCTCTACCGAGCTCTGCGCAGTATTAATCCCTCACCTTATTTATTCTATTTCGACTTTGGCGGCTTCCGCATCTTCGGCTCTTCGCCCGAGACCCACTGTCGCATTGAGAAATATTCAATGAGCAATGATCAATGTTCAATGTACAAAGCCTACATCGACCCCATAGCTGGTACAACGAAACGTACAGGCGACGCAGAGGCCGACCGTCAAGGAGCTGAGTTTCTGCGTAACGACCCAAAGGAAAATGCTGAACACGTCATGCTAGTCGACCTGGCCCGCAACGACCTCTCAAGAAACTGCCACGACGTAAAGGTTGACTTTTACAAGGATCTGCAGTACTACTCTCATGTCATCCATCTCGTGAGTCGTGTCAGCGGTGAACTCGACAAGGGCGCCGATCCTATCAAAGCTTTCATCGACACCTTCCCTGCCGGCACGCTCTCTGGCGCACCTAAGGTGCGCGCTATGCAACTTATCTCAGAATACGAGCCACACAACCGTGGTGCCTATGGTGGCTGCATCGGATACATCGGATTGGATGGTTCTCTGAACCAAGCCATCACCATCCGCACGTTCGTATCGCGCAACGGTGAACTATGGTTCCAAGCAGGCGGTGGCATTGTAGCCAAGAGCAACGAGGAATACGAGTTGCAAGAGGTTAACAATAAACTAGGAGCATTAAGGAATGCGATCATTAAAGCAGAAAACCTTTAAGAAACAATAGGCACAAAAATTCCGGTAAATAAAATCTGTGAGAGAAAAAAAGAACCAATATGAAGATAGTAATTATAGACAACTACGACTCGTTCACCTATAATCTGAGTCATCTGGTCAAGGAACTGGGAGCCGAGGTGACCGTTGTACGCAACGACCAGTTCGAGCTCTCCGACCTTATGGCCTATAGTAAGATTATCCTCTCGCCAGGTCCTGGTATCCCATCCGAGGCAGGCCTGCTACTCAATGTCATCCGCACTTATGCTGGCAAGAAGCCCATTCTCGGCGTCTGCCTCGGCCATCAGGCCATTGGTGAGGTGTTCGGTGCACGTCTGGAAAACCTCTCCGATGTGTACCATGGTGTAGCCACCGAAGGCACCCAATTTGGCAACGACGAGATTTTCAGCGGACTGCCCAAGCGCATCACGATGGGCCGCTACCATTCGTGGGTGGTGGCCAAGGATGGACTGCCCGACTGTCTGGAAGTGACCGCTGAGAGCGACGAGGGACAGATTATGGCACTACGTCACAAGACACTAAACATACGAGGCATACAGTTCCACCCCGAGAGTGTGCTCACCCCCGACGGACGGAAAATGCTCCAAAACTGGTTGTTCCTGTAAAAGAAAAAGAAATAAAAATAAAAGATATGGCACAGACAATGAAAGACATCCTGAACAGGATGCTAAACCACGAGGAACTGTCTCGTGAAGAAATGAAGAACATTCTGATTGGCATCACTCAGAGTGAGTATCCCACAGAACAGATTACAGCACTGCTCACAGCCCTGCAGATGCGTGGCGTGACGGTCGACGAGCTTCTCGGCTTCCGCGACGGCATCCTCGAGACGGGTGTGCCCGCTATTCTGAACGCCGATCGTTACATCGACGTCGTAGGCACAGGTGGAGATCGTAAAAACACCTTCAACATCTCCACGACGAGTTGCTTCGTCATCGCTGGCGCTGGCTACAAGGTGGCCAAGCACGGCAATTACGCTGCCACCTCCGTCAGCGGAGCCTCAAACGTAATCCAGCACCACGGCATCAAGTTCACAGACGACGTGAACCGTCTGAACCGTAGTCTCGACGAGGCTGGTATCGTCTACCTACATGCACAGCTCTTCGCCAAGGCCATGAAGTTCGTTGGACCTATCCGCAAGGCTCTGCAATTCCCCACCATCTTCAACCTACTGGGACCACTGGTTAACCCCAGTCAGCCGCAATGTCAGTTACTCGGCGTAGCTAACCTCGACCAGATGCGCCTCTATCATCAGGTATACCAAAAGATTGGCATCGACTACGGTATTGTTAACTCCATCGACGGCTACGACGAGATCTCTCTCACCGGCGACTTCAAGGTAACCACCAATCAGTATGAGCGTATCTTCAAACCACAGGATCTAGGCTTCGCCATCGCTAAGCCAGAGGAACTGGTTGGTGGTGCTACAGAGGAAGAGGCAGCCGCCATCTTCGACAGTGTGCTCGAGAACCGTGCCTTGCCTGCCCAGAAGAATATTGTGCTTGCCAATGCCGCCTTTGCCATTCAAGTGCTCGAAAAGGGGCAGAAGAGCATTGAGGAGTGTGTTGCCATCGCTAAGGAGTCTATCGACAGCGGCTCAGCCCTCAGGACCTTCAAGAAATTCGTTGAGTTGAACTCATAACCCATCACAGACAAGAAAGTATCATGACAGATATCTTAGAAGAAATCATAGCCCACAAACGTGAGGAGGTCAAGCGCTTCAAAGAGCAATTAAGCGAGCACGATATACACCGTATGGTAGAACCGTTGCTCGACTTCCGTCCCGCATCAATGGCAACCGCCCTCAGGGAGTCCTCATCCGGCATCATCGCCGAGTTCAAACGTCGTTCACCGTCAAAGGGCTGGATTAAGGAAGAGGGGAAGGCCGAAATCATCCCCCTAAGCTATCAGCAGCATGGTGCTGCAGCCTTGTCCATACTCACCGACGAGCAATTCTTCGGAGGCTGCGACGCTTTTATTAAGGCAGCCCGGACAGCCGGTGTCACCATCCCCATCCTCTACAAGAACTTTATCATCGACGAGTACCAGTTATTTCAGGCACGTCTCTGCGGAGCTAGTGCCGTACTACTGATTGCAGCCGACTTGACAAAGCTGGAGTGCAGATCACTGCTCACCATCGCCCACGAGTTGGGACTCGAAGTATTACTCGAGACACACGCCGAAGCCGAGTTGGAGTATGCCGAGTTGGAGCCCGACATGTGCGGCATTAACAACCGCCATCTCGGCACATTCATCACTGATGTGCAGACCTCCTTCCGCCTTGCCGATAAACTTTGTACTGCATGCGATGGCACCTCTGCCCCCGTTCTCATCAGTGAGAGTGGCATCTCCAATCCTACTACCGTCCGCGCTCTCCGCTCTGCGGGCTTCCGTGGTTTCCTTATCGGAGAGACCTTCATGAAGACCGTCGATCCGGGACAGTCACTCAGCAATTTCATCACACAGCTATGACTAGCAGACCCATCATCAAAGTGTGCGGCATGCGCGAGACCGAGAATATTCGCGAGGTCGAGGCCCTCGGCATTGACTGGCTCGGAATGATTTTCTGGCCGAAGTCGAAGCGCTATGTGGCGACCCCGCCGAGTTACCTGCCTACGGATGTCAAGAAGGTGGGTGTATTCGTCGACGCCAGTCTCGAAGATATCTGTCAGCACATACACAACTACCAATTGGACATCATCCAGTTGCATGGTAGTGAGCATCCCGAGTTCCTTCGCGACCTCCGTAACACTTGTGGCAGTGTTTCTACCATCAAGATCATCAAGGCATTCAACATCGCCACGGTCGATGATCTTCTACTCACGGAGTCCTATGCCGGTCTCGCAGACTATTTCCTCTTCGACACAAAAGGAAAGATGGTGGGCGGCAATGGTGAGCAATTCGACTGGAGCATACTCGTCCACTACCACGGTACCACGCCCTATATCCTCAGTGGCGGCATCGGTCCCAAAGACGCCGAACGAGTATATTCATTCCTCCACGACAATCACGTCAGTGACAGCTTTTTGGAACACGGGAAGTTAAACATAGGGCACTGCATCGGTATCGACCTCAACTCACGCTTTGAGACTGTCCCAGGCCTCAAAGACATCAACAAGCTCAAAACATTCGTTGAAGAAATAAGAAAGTAAATAAAAATATGACAAACAAAATCAATCAACTCTTCGCAAACAGCAAGAATCGCAAGCTTCTCTCGCTCTATTTCTGCGCCGGATGTCCCACACTCGAGGGTACTGGCGAGGTGATTAAGACCATGCAGCGCCGTGGTATCGCAATGATTGAGGTGGGTATTCCATTCAGTGACCCTCTTGCCGACGGTCCCGTCATCCAAGGAGCCGCTACTCAGGCCCTGAAGAACGGAATGAACCTCAAGACACTCTTCGCCCAACTGAAGGCCATCAAAGACGAGGTGGAGATACCTCTGGTGCTGATGGGCTACCTCAACCCCATCCTTCGATACGGTTTCGAGGCCTTCTGCCAAAGCTGCGTCGAAAGTGGTGTCAGTGGCATGATCATCCCAGACCTGCCCTTCAAAGACTATCAAGATCTTGTGAAGCCCATCGCCGATAAGTACGACCTGCGCGTCATCATGCTCATCACTCCTGAGACCACCGAGGATCGTATCCGTTTCATCGACAACCACACCGACGGTTTCATCTATATGGTCTCATCAGCTGCCATCACGGGTGCTCAGAAGAGCTTCGACGATGCCAAGCAAGACTACTTCCGTCGTATTAATGCAATGGATCTGCGCAACCCCCGTATGATTGGCTTCGGAATCTCCAACAAGCAGACCCTCGAGGCTGCCCAACAGAATGCGAATGGTGCCATCATCGGTTCGAAGTTTGTCACTCTGCTGAATGAGAGCAGCAATGCCGATGAGGCCCTCGATCGTCTATTCGAAGCCCTCGAGAAATAGTTGTAGGCAGTAAAAAACTGCCTACAACTATTTCATATCTTCAGTTGGAGTATCCTTTCTATAATCTACAACCATGCTACGACACTGTAGCACCGTTAGAAATATTTTTGTCGGAGTTGAATTCTGGACAGAATGGAGTCCATCGGGAATCAGAAAGCCATCAGCAACCTTTGAATATATGTTGTTATGCATTTATTCTCAAAAAAGACCCATATGTTTTGGCTATTAGAAATTATTTATATACCTTTGCATCAGTCCTTTAAAAGACCTAAAATCAAATCATTCATTATGCTAATTAATAAACCTACATCATTAAAATGAAAGAGATAAAGAAAAAGTACGAAAGACCTTGCATGAAGGTTTATGAGACAGAGAACTACCCGCAGCTATTAGCTGGTAGCGGTACGGCCGATCCTTTTGATCCAGAAGATATCTAAACAACGCCAACCACAAACGACATGAGGAAATACGCACAAATCATTTTCACAATTGCGATCTCCATGCTAGCAACAGCATGCGCAAACGAAGATAGACTCTCTAAAGAGTCTCTAATCTGTAAGAGTATCATAGCAACTATCGACAATGGGAGTACCACTCGTGCCGCTGTCGACGATGTTAATATCGTGTGGACCAGTGAGGATGCTATTAAAGTGTTCAACAGCGACGGCTCTAAGGACGAGACATGGAACATTAAAGCGAAAGACAGTGGCAAGCAGAGCGCCAGCTTCACCTATGCAGGGGCACCAGTGATTGAAAACGGCACAGAGGCATATGCCGTCTTCCCAGCCTCTAATGTCGATGCTTTGTCATCGAAGAAGTTGACCATGACGCTACCCAATGAAATCGCCTACAGTTCGCAGACGGTTGACGAAAAAGAACTGATGAAGACGGTCATTCCAATGTGGGCATCGTGGAATACTTCCCTAGCGTTCCACCATCTGGCAGCTATGATCAGGATTAAATTCAAGAACCTCCCTGTGGGGACATCGGACATTATTTTATCGTCATCCACACAGTTCCTCTCAGGTACGTTTACCTCGGGCAGTCTGTCGGAAACATCCCTGCCCAAGCTATCTTATGTCTCCGGAGGTGCCAAGCAAGTGAAGGTGACCTTTCCAGAGACGACCAGTCAGGAGAACCGTATAGTGTTCATACCAATCCCTGCCAACACCTATGATCTGAAGCTACAGGCAAAGGTTCATGGTGAGATCAGAGACATCAAGTCGTGGACAAGCCGTGAGTTCGCACGTGGCATACTCTATCGCGCAGAAGTGAATTACGTGGATATAACAGCAGGATCTCCTTCTGAGATCAGCGATAAAATCAGTACCATAGGAAATGGTGAGAAGATTGAGGTAAATATCACCAGCGCCTCCGAAAGTGGTATAGAATCTGGAAATGGAGACAACACCATCGCCATACCAAACATCGGCGGGAACGCATCTATCGGACTGAACTTCGCTCAACCGATTGTCGGCACATCCGTTACCAGTCCATTGGTTATCACGGACAACTCTTCCAGCGACTCTAGCGAGGCACAGAATAGTCTGACCATTACACAGCCCGATGCTTCTGACGTCAGTCTGGATATCAGTCTGCCTAAGACAACTGTGGCTCTGGAATCATCGGGCTCGACCACGGTATACAAGTCAATCACTGCCACCACCGCCACCAATACACTAATCATTGGCCATGGTGTAAGAGTGGAGAACCTAAGCATTAACGGTGGTAACATCATCATTGATGGTGGCAAGGTGGACAATATCATCAACAACTCCACAATGGGTACAACAATCACCGCCACCAACAAGGACAACCTTATCGATGTCATCACAACCGCCCACGACATCACCCTTGGCAGCAAAGATTCCAAAGCGGAAGTTGTCACCGTCGGTACAATGATCATTACAGGTGGAACGACCACCATGACGAAATGTAAAGTAACAGGCTCAGTGACACATAGCTCCCCATCGATGCTAAAGATGACCTATAGCGGCAGTAACAGTATCAAAAAACTTCATCTCTCCTCTGGCTCTGCCGGTGCTGAGATCTACGGTATGGTCGACGATCTCGTTGTTAACACAGATAATGCTATCATCGATTGCAAATATGGCAGTTCAGGTTGTGGCATCAAGTCCTTAACCACCAACGAGCCATTAAAGGAGATTATCTGGAGTACCCTAAACCAAGGCATCCTCTCAGATGTAAGCTACAAGACAAAGACACTGACTATCAAAACCAGCAGTTCGAATGCCCAGGTGTTCAATCTGGTCCCAGGAGGAAACATTGACAATATTAAGTTGGAAAAAGACATCAATGTGTTCCTGACAGCCGATGAAGGTCTTCGGTGGGGAGAGATAAATACCATAGGAGGTACATATGACTGTATCTACCAAATTTCACCAACCTCTGACCCTGAAGAAGGCCGTGTTTCTTTATCTCTCGACGGAGAGACTGGAACATACTATACCTTCCCTAACATCAAGGCGGCATATAACTATGCCTACTACATTAAAAAGAATACTGTCATAAACATCAAACTGAACAACGACATCGACAGTAAGGACTATCTCTCCTTTGGCTCTGGCTATGATGTGACTATCAACCTAAACGGTTATCATCTGAAGTTTACTGGACGTTACAACTTCGGCACCAATTCTGCTGACAAGTCCAAGCTCTATAGTAACATCTATCTCTTCAATGGTGGTAGACTGACATTCACAGGCAATGGTAAGGTGACCTCCGATGTGACGACAGATGCGATGTGCTATATGAAGACATCCAGTGCCACGAACACCAGTCTGACATTCAACGGGAATGCAGAATATGTCGCGCCAACGCGTATGGTCTGGACAGAGCGCGGTAAGAAATCCAGCGGTTCCCTCTACGACGGCATTCCCACATGCGTTGTCAACGGAGGTAGGTTCAGTCAGTTGGAAAAGGGTGAGCTCTTCTACGTATATACTGGCAATCTGACCATCAATGGTGGCGAGTTCAATGCCGACGGCAGCAAGTTCACCCTCAACTGCTTTGATGCCAACCGCACCAATAAAGATACGAACCAGAATACTGGTGCTGCGAAGATTACCGTACTGGGGGGCCGGTTCTACAAGTTCGATCCTGCCAACAATGCTGCAGAGGGTGCTGGCACCAACTACGTGCTGACAGGCTACAAGTCTGTTCCCGATGGTGACTGGTACAAAGTAACCTCAGAATAGATTCTTTTATTGCATTGGCGATAGAGAGATCGAGCAATTCGTAACCACGGAGGTTCAGATGAATCAGATCGTCCATGAATAGCGATTGATTGATGCCCAGACCATTTCTATTCCATCGTGACACAGGAATATAAACGATCTGATCCATCAGAGCCTCATCGTTCAGCATCTGGAATAGGGCTTCGCGATATGCCGTGACACTGTACATACGACAGTCCGTCATCACGGATTTCAGGAAGTCGCCCACCCTATCCTTCATAGGTTTTCCCCCATAGATATGCCAGATATCGACATCTGGCATTTCCAAGACGACAGGACGGATTTGATGATCCAATAAAAAAGTGAGTATCAGACGATAATAATGGCAGTACTGACGAGGCCCCAGATTGGCAGCTGCATCATTTATGCCGGCAGAGATAATGCAGAAGTCGGGATGCTCAACCAACAACGGACGGGTGCCATAGCCATCATCCTGAAACATCAGATTATAGATGCCACGACTCTTCTCACCTCCCTTGCCTGATGAGCGGAACAGGACAGGTCTGCCAACCTCACGAGACAAAAGAGCCTGAAAAACAGTGTCGCCCATCATCGTCTGATGCAGTCCAGCCCAGCTATCCCCTATCATGACTACCCTCAACGTATCGTCGTGGTGACGGATCATCTCATAGGCAGGACGAGCTTCGTCAAGAGCCCAAAGATGTCGCCATCGTAGATATAGAAGGCCAAAGATGAGTACCAAAGCCACGACAGCACAGATCACAACGGCGAAGATCCTACATGTCTTCATGTCATCTGATGTTTGACTGCAAAAATAGTGATTTATTTCTATATATCCCAAATAAACACTACTTTTTCTTGTATAATCCAACAGATTATCCTATATTTGCACTGCAGAAAATGTAAAGAATGTACAACGGTCATGAGAATTATCTGTGATGCTCCAGGACAGACGTGCAATAGGCTTTGGACATATGTAACCTCCATTGCACGATGCATTGCCGAGAGGAAAAGAATGGTTATTCTTTTCTTCGACTGGACAATCGAGGACTTTCCCAACTTGCTTCACTGCCCATTCATCTACTTCCCCTTATACCATAAGTGGTATCTCGAGAGAGGCAATGGCTGGAATAATTACAAGGGACTGACCTGGAAGGTAACGCACAACGAGCGATGGGACCGGATATTCAAATTCTTCGGATGCACCAAGGGATGGAGTACACGAACTGACACCCATTATCTAGAACAGACAAAACATGAACTTCAGCACATTTTCCGTCCTCACGACGATATCACCAGCAAGGCGGAATGGCTGATGAGTGAGATGAGGCAATCCGCCGATATGGTCGTTGGCGTACATATCCGTCGTGGAGACTATGCGACATGGAACCAGGGAAGATTCTTCTACGAATTGGAGGATTATCACCAGTTCATGCTACGACTTCAAAAGTTATACAAAAATAAAAAGGTCGCCTTCTTCATTAGCAGCAATGAAGATTTCGCGATGGATATGTTCCCGGACTGCTATTGTCGTCGCTTCGGTAAAGAGCCGTCTGGCGCCATCCTTGATCTATATACGCTCTCGATATGCGACCGTATCATCGGTCCCTTCAGCAGCTACTCCCGTTGGGCTTCATTTATCGGTGAAGTACCTCTTTGTTTTCTGGAGACCAGAGAACAGCAGTTCACGGAGGACAGTTTTTCGATAATTATCGACTTCTTCCATTTTGAAAACGGCAAAGAGATCTTAGACTGGTAGATCATATGAAAATCGCGATCCTGACATCTGGCATCCTACCCGTTCCTGCCGTACAAGGAGGAGCTGTAGAGAACTTGATAGACTTCTATCTGGCATATAACAATCAGCATAGGCTTCACGATATCACCGTCTACAGTGTGTGGCATCCTGATGTAAAGAAGCATCCCGCCCAGAAATCAGAAGTGAACCACTATGTGTATATCAAGGTTCGTTCCCTCTTTGCAAGGATCAGAAAGAAAATCTACCAGAAAACGCATGGTAAGGAATACTACCACTACGCCATCGAATATTTCCTTGATCAGGCCCTGCGACATCTCAAGAAGCGACACTACGACCTCATCGTTCTAGAGAACCGACCTGGTTATGCGCTTAAACTAAAGGATGAGACGACAGCAAGGCTAGTCTACCACCTACACAACGAGAAATTAAGCTATAACTCTCCTAAAGCCAAAGAGATCTACGATGCGGCATCTGTGATTGTATCTGTGTCTGACCATATCACAAGGTGCGTCCAGGCCATCCTTCCAGGAGACAACAAGTGTGTCACCGTGCATAACGGCATCGACCTGAAAGCTTTCTCTCCAATCACGAAAAGAGAAATCAGCAGGAAAGATGTTCGACTCTCCGATGACGATTTCGTCATTGTGTTCAGTGGACGGATCAACAAAGAGAAGGGAATCAGTGAATTAGTTGATGCCATGCTCAGACTGAAGGAGTATGCGCATATCAGACTGCTTGTCCTAGGCAGCACGTTCTATGGCAATACGGGCATCAACGATTCATATGTCAACCTGTTGCAGAAGAAGACGAAGGATATTGAGAATCAGATTATCTTTACGGGTTTCATACCCTACTCGCAGGTGCCGGATTACATCCGACTGGCTGACGCGGCAGTCATCCCCTCTGTCTGGGACGACCCTTTCCCAACTACCGTTCTGGAGGCACAGGCGATGGGACTGCCTATCATCGCTACACGACGCGGCGGCATCCCAGAGGAAGTAACAGAACATAATGCCATACTGCTCGACACAGACGATCAGTTCGTCGATCACCTAACTTCAGCCATTCTCGATCTCTATGACCATCCTGAGAAACGGGCGGCAATGGCGCAGGCTTCCATTGAGCATGCCAGGCTCTTCGACAAGGACACCTTCGCCCAACAATTCTTCACTGCAATAGAAAAATGACAAATGACCACCTGACATGAAAAAAATCAAATCCTATATTCAACTGCTTCGGCCTCTGCAGTGGCTCAAAAACGGGTTCGTGTTCGCACCTATTTTCTTTAGTAGTAACCTGCTGAAAGAAGCATTCTTCTGGCCCACGTTCATCGTGTTCGTTTCGTTCTGCCTTATTTCCAGTTCCATCTACTGCTTCAACGACCTGCAGGATGTAAAGGCCGACCGTCAGCATCCTAAGAAATGTAAGCGTCCGATAGCCTCGGGAGCTGTATCGACAAGCGGCGGATATACGATGATGATTCTCTGCACTATCAGCGCCTTTGCTCTGCTGACACTCATACAGAGTCAGAATGCCCCATTTCTCTATGGTATCATCATCGCCTACTGGCTCATGAACATCGCCTACTGTGTTCGTCTGAAACAGTATGCCATCGTCGATGTATCAATCATCGCCATCGGTTTCGTGATGCGCGTACTCATCGGAGGACTGGCAACTGACATCTGGGTGTCGCACTGGCTTGTGATGATGACTTTCCTCGTCACACTGTTCCTCGCTTTTACCAAACGTAACGACGATTATCGTATCTTCGAGCAGACGGGCACAAAGCCGAGGGTTAGCATTACAGGCTACAACAAGACATTCATCAACGAGGCAACAGCAATCATCGCCGCAATTACGATGGTGTGCTACATCATGTATACCATGTCGGAAGAAGTAATCGCACGAATGGGAACTCGCTATGTCTATCTGACAAGCGGATGGGTGCTGGCAGGACTGCTACGCTACCTGCAGAACATGATTGTCTATGGATTAAGCGGTAGTCCGACGAAGGCTCTGGTGAAAGATCATTTCATTCAATTCTGCATCATCGGTTGGATTGCGTCGTTCTTCATCATCATTTACCTATAGGCTATTCTTTTGCATACTTCACTCCGAAGAGATAGTGGCCCAGAAAAGGACTGAGGCGAATGATGAGGCTAGCCAGTAGACTGAGTGCCAAAATTACAAGTGAGATGACCATGATCGCCACGAACTCGACAAGTCGGCTATCAAAGGCTTGCAGTCGATCTGCATATGGCATTAGGAATCGAGGCAGGAAGAAATAATGAAGCAGATAGATGTCAAGCGTCCGTTGTCCCACATACTGCAATGGCCTGGATAGACGTATACGCTCAAGCCATGAACAGGTAAGACGGAAACAGGAGAACACTAGCCACATGCCCGAGATACCTCCGACATAGAATCGGAGCATTTCGTACCACATATCTGACAGATGTGGCGAAGAGGCTACGACACAGAATACAACCGCAATAGTCAGAAAGACAACGGGCTTGTTTGTCCAGCAGATAAAAGCATCGAAATGTCGCCTCATCCATGCACCGATGGCGAAGAAGAAGAAGAAGCGCCACAAGACAACACTCAAGAAACCAAGAACACTGACCATAGAGGCTTGGATGCCAACGGCCGATGACTGTATACTGCTATAATAACGAGCATAGCAGTATGCTCCCACACTGATTGCCAAAGGCATTAGGAGACTGCACCTTCTGCCCAATCGAATTGAAAGCATATACAGAATGAAAAACTCGAAGAGCACAAACGTGAACCAATAGCCACCCTTCAATGCACCCAATTGATGGAAGAACAAGGGCGGAGGGGCCAAGAGCATGAGGAAGATAAACGTAGGAACAATCTGAACCATGAACTTATGGCGGACATTCGTCATGAAAGGATAACGGGCAACAGGTTCAAACAGCCAACCACTTAGCATAAAGAAACACGGCAAACGGAAGAGGATGAATACCGTGTTATAGCCCATTCTAGAATCGCCCAAGCAGAAATGGCAGACATGCGCAAACACGACGAGGATCATCGTGAACCCTCGCATTGCATCAATATACCTTATCCGTTGCGTTGCCATTCTGACTGCAAAGATACAAATAAGACATCTAAGATTTGGTTAATTCACTAAAAAATATTATTTTTGCATGACAAAAGATTTCCTTACTCATATTAACCCAACAAGCATATGGAAAGAGATGAAGTATTAAAACGTGTGGAAGAGATATTCCGTGAAGAGCTGGGACAGAGCGATATCGAACTATACGACGAGGCGACAGCTGAAGACGTAGAAGGCTGGGATTCGCTCAGTCATGTTCAGTTGGTTGCTGCCATTGAAAATGTATTCGGCATTGAGTTCAGCTCACGCGAAATCCTCTCATGGGAAAACGTTGGTGACTTGATAGACAGTATCATGAAGAGAATCTAAGATGGTCGTCAACTCTCTGTCTTTCTTGTGGTTTTTCTTGATTATTCTGGTCATCTACTATATATGCCAGACAAAGAGAAGTCTGCAGAATCTTTTTCTTTTGGGCTGCTCGTATTGGTTCTATTCACAGGTGGGCATCAAGATGGCAGGAGGACTAGCAGCTCTGACACTTGCATTCTGGTTTCTCGGCAAGGGCGTCAGTCATTATCTTGACAAGGAAGACGAGCGTAAGGCTGCCATACTGACCAACGCGGGAGTAGTCATCGGCATCGGTGCTCTGTTCTATTTCAAATACCTCAATTTCTTTGCAGAGTCCATTGTATCATTATCCTCAGCCGTAGGACTACACCTTAGTTGGACAACGCTACACCTGGTTGTCCCCATAGGTCTAAGTTTTTTCACCTTCAAGTTGATGAGCTACGTGCTGGACATATACAACGGCAAGATTCATCAGGAAAAAGACCTCATATGCTTCGCGAACTTCATCGCTTTCTTTCCGACAATCCTATCCGGCCCTATCGACCGTCCCAAGCCTTTCCTCAAGCAACTTAATCAGGTACGAGTCTTTAACCCAGACAACTTCACACTTGGCTTCAGACGAGTCCTATGGGGAATGTTTCTGAAAATGTGTATCGCCGACCGGCTGGACATTTATGTGAGCGCTATCTGGAACAACTACGAGCACCATTCTACGATATCCATCATCTTTGCATCATTACTATATCCGCTCCAAATGTATGCCGACTTCGGCGGATACAGTGAGATGGCTATTGGTGTCGCACTGATACTGGGATTCAAGGTGACAGAGAACTTCAAACGGCCATTTTTCGTCACAGACATAGCAGGGTTCTGGAGCAGATGGCACATATCACTGACGAGTTGGTTGACAGACTATGTGTTCCTGCCTTTGAACATTAAATACAGAAAACTGGGTGTCAACGGCACCATCATCGCCATTATGCTTAACATGGCATTTATTGGCATGTGGCACGGTGCCGACTGGACCTTTCTCATCTTCGGTATCTACCAAGGACTCTGGTATATCCCTCTGATGAGAAACGGTGCATTTTTCAAAAAAAGGAAAATTGAGGTCAACTCACATGGCTGGCCCACTCAGCCATACGTGTTGAAGATGGCAGGACTATACCTGATCGTTGCCTTTGGTTTAATGTTCTTCCATTCGTCGACCCTCTCTGAGTTCTTCAACATTTGGAGTTGTATCTTCTCACACTGGTCGGGTGGTCTATTTATAGATATGGCCACAATGTGCAATGCAGCCTTTTGCACAATCGCCCTGATATATACAGATATCCAAGAAGAATGGTTCCCCAAGACGACAATTCCCCTCCCGCGAGTGATGGACCAATGGAGGTATGAATTAACGATGGCTTTTGAGATCGTCTGTATCCTGCTCTTCGGTGTATTCGACAATAACCAGTTCATTTATTTCCAGTTCTAAAATGAAAAAGCTACTCATACATATCGTCATCATCGCCTGTCTGTTCTTTATTATGGATCGTGCGTTGGGAACTGCGTTGGGATATCTGTATCGGCAATCGAATGCGACAGACGAGTACAAGATTAGTTATTCGAACGAGAGCACCTACGACTCGTTGCTCTTCATCGGCAGTTCGAGATGTCTGCACCATTTCATACCTTCGGTTTTTGAGAAGGGACTCCAGATGTCATGTTACAATGCCGCCGACTGGGGCATTAAAAATATCTACTATCATTATGGATTGCTGGGGAATATCCTATCTCGCTATACCCCCAAGATCATCGTCTTCGAGATTCATCCCTGCGACTGGCTGAACACGCCCTACTCGGGAAAAGAGCGGGCTGGATCGTTGGCCCCATATTGCGGGATGAGTGAAACCTGTGACGAGATGCTGAAACTCTCTGGGAATTATTGGCCTTACCGTCTGTCTATGGTCTACAGATATACTGGAAGCCTGCCTAACCTAATTACTGGCAGTCATGGTTCCATGGACAGGAGTCTGAAAGGTTGGAAACCGTTGGACGGAACACTCGACACCACTGGTGTTAAAGCAGAAGAATACCCATACCCTATCAGTTCAGAGAAAGCACAACTGATGAAAAGGTTTATTCAAGACTGTAAGTCAAAGGATATCAAGCTGTTTATAACCGTTTCGCCCATGTACATATGTTCGCAGGAAGATATATATCGTTTCCCTAAGGAGCTGGCGCAGGCAAACGGCATCCCCATCATAGACCACTTTAGGGATAGTGCATACGTGGGACACGCAGAACTGTTCTATGATTTTGGTCATCTCAACAGACAAGGTGCGGAGAAATTCTCCAAACAACTATGCAATGAATTGAAGGAACGACTAAGGGCTGACAACTTATGAGGGAGCGCATCAACTGGATTGATTGGGGGAAATGCATGGCTATATGTACCGTCGTATTCTGTCATCTGCCCCAGTCGCAAGAGTGGTTTTACTATCGCTTTCTCCAGGCAACCATCATTACCGTATTTTTCTGGGCATCAGGCTACTTAAAAAAGGACAGGGAAAGTACAAAAGATCGTTGGCACAAATACTGGATAAGCCTTATTCTCCCCTACCTCCTGTATAATGCACTCGTCTACCCTTTCTGGCTGGTCAGATTCTATCTGCAAAATGGAGGGATGCCTGATCTGTTCCATGCTATGCGTCCCATCCTCGGCGCCCTGCTGTTCCAACACGAAAACTCTTTTACAGAACCCTTGAACGGTTCTCTTTGGTACCTGCCAGCTATCCTATTCATGCATCTTCTAATCGACTGGTGCAGGAAAGGACGGCATCTACATGCGATTATGATCACGCTATGTTTTCTCTCCGTTATTCTCTACGCCGCTAATAAGAGATACGAATTTTTACCGAACCTCACACCCATTGGCATCTTCAGTCGACTGCCCTATTACTATATCGGCTATGTCATGGGACAAAGAAAGATGTTCCGTCAGTGTCATCTCAAGAGGGATCTACTGATGTGTCTGGGTTGTTTTTCACTAAGTTTCCTTGTTTTCTTCTGGCACCTGCATGAAGGCAACTTTCTGTTGCATATCGTCCTATTCTACCCAGTGAACCTACTATTTCTGTTCGGGACCCTTTACGGCTGTTTGCTTCTGGATAGGTACAAAGCAAATATCGTCATCAATCTCTCCATCGGTACATTGGTCATCATTGGTCTCCATTACCCACTTGTCAGTCTGACCAATCTCATTCTCAAACATCTGCTCGGGCTTTCTGGAAACATCTGCTATCACTGGTATACAGCCCTTCCTGTCACCATCATTATCTTGGCAGTGCTCTATCCCATTATCGTGATTGCAAAGCGACACTTCCCCATATTATTGGGGAAAAAAGACGCAAAGGGATTATTTTAACCACTTGTCCTTCGACGTGTGCATCAAAGCCTTGAGAATCTCCAAATCCTCAATAGTCGTAACCTTAATGTTCTTCTCCGATCCTGGGACAATATGCATCTCCCGGCCACCTAATTCCGCACACAAAGTACATGAGGCAACAGAATCGGTGATACCCTTTTCCTTGGCCTCTTCATGTGCTGCAATAATATTCTTCAGACTGAAAGTCTGAGGGGTCTGAGTACGGATGAGTGTATCGCGAGGAATAGTGGTCATAGAAGAAAAGCCATCAGAACTCTCCAAAATCGCCTCCCGACATCTGATACCTGTCACGGCATAGCCATAGGCCTTGCAGGTAGCGATATTGCTGCTAATAATCTCCTGGGAGAGCAGGGGACGGACTGCATCATGAATCAACACAAGATCATTATCGTCATAACCTGCCTCCTTCAAACCATAGATACCATTATGGATGGACTCCATACCGGAATTTCCGCCAGGAAATATATGAGCTAGTTTCGTGATGTTAAACTGGTTTGCATAACTCTGCAACACCGTCTCCCACCCTCTCAGACATACCACAGCGATCTTTCCTATATCGGGGTGTTGTTGGAAACACAACAATGTATGGATAATGATTGGGGCACCATCGACATGCATAAACTGTTTGGGAATCTCCTGCCCCATCCGATTACCTGATCCGCCAGCAATTATAAGTCCTATATTCATAACCGTTTGACTTTTGTCGCGACAAAGATACGCATTTTTCTTTGTTTCTCCATAAGATACGGGGAAAAACATATAAAACCATTTGGAAGATTCAATATTAATCCCTATTTTTGCAGGAAAATGAATCGTAAAGACATACCACATATCAGAAAGTGAAACCCAAGCATTGGACAATCCTCACAACAGGAGGAATCATTCTCATAGCAGCATTTCTCTATCTGCGTGCTCCTATCATCATGGGTGATTGGACCAAGCAAACAGTATATCTTTCTGCCATCAATTATATACATTGTCAGATAGCGGACGCAAGTCCAAAGCTTCTACTCATTGATGACGATGCAGGAGATGGGATATATGAGATCAAAGACATCTGCGATGAACTTGGTATGAAAGCGACATACGCTATGATTCCAATGAAGACGAGTCGGGCCATCTGCGACACTTTAGTTGCTTGGCAGCGGGAAGGGTTTGGAATAGCCATTCACGGCTACAAACACCATCGATGGAAAGAATGGTCTGTAGACAGCATACTGGCCGATATAGGCCTCTGCGAGTCGTATATGAAACAGAGAGGTTTTGACATGAAGAAGATCAGGATTGTTGTCCCTCCATATGGTTGTAACACAAGAAATATCAGGGAAGCTATTCAGAGAAAAGGCTATCAGATGGTTACTGGGGCTCATATCATCAACCCTGATACAAGCGTCTTCCAGATAGGGCGCATCTTCATTACAAAAGACACGGATCCTTTGGAGGTAAAACGCCTCCTGCTTCGCGCCAAAGAAGGCAGAGCCTTTGCGGTCATAGGAACACACTCATCACATCCGGAGGAGTTCTCAAAGGAGAAGACCAAGACCATTCTGAAGATGGCACAAGATATGGGATTCCAATAACATACATAATTTAACAACATAACTCCGATGCACATTAACACAAGATACGTCCACAAGTTCCTCATAACTGCAAGCATAATCCTTATAGGATTCCTCGTCTATCAACATTTCAACAGGAAAGAGACAAACGACATACAGCGTGTTGTCCTATGTATTCCTGTATATGGGCAGAGCCTCGCTTTGGGAGAAGAGGCCGTCAGAATAACAGACTTTGACAGTCTAAGAATTAGAAACAACGGAAGAATCGTCACAGAGAACTTGGACCATGCGTTCGGCTATTATGACCACAGTAGTATATTAAAGCAAAACATCAAAAGGCTTCTCCACTATGACAAGAAAGCCTTTGAGTTATCTGTATATGGCATGGCAGAGACATTGGTCCGTCAGCTAGGGGTAGATACTCTTATCTGTATCTTCCCGGGAGGCCATGGAATGAACACCATATCGGATCTGATGAAGCCATCTGAACCTTACAACAAGTTCATTAGTGAAGTTGCACATGCTTACAAGAAAGCGAAGGAAAAGGGATGGGAGTTCTTTGTTCCTGCCATCTGTTGGATGCAGGGAGAGTCGGATATTGCCAACTACCCCGATTACGACTATAAGAAAGTGTTCAGACAGATGTACCATAACCTGAATACAGATATTAAACATATCACCCAGCAGAAAGAAGATGTACGTATGATCTGTTACCAAACAAATGTCGTCACCAAGGGAGAGCGATACATGCCCAATCACTATGAGGGTACAGAGGCGCGTACGCCAGAAGCACTCATGGAACTTGTCAGGGATGACCCGCTCGTATGGGCAAGTGGACCAACCTACCCATATTCTTTCGTAAGGGATGTACTACATATCGATGCCATAGGTCAGAAGAGACTCGGCAACCTTGCGGCCAGATCGGTCCTGGGTATTTTACGCAAGGAGAAAAGAAATACAGGTGTGGTTCCCACCGAAGCAATTATCAATGGTCATAACATCCGCATTCTTTTTCAGGTACCCCATCCCCCACTTTGCATAGACACAAATAACGTCACGAAAGTAGCCAACTATGGTTTCAATGTTATACGAAATGACAATACGGACATCATCTCTGAAGTCAGATTGGATCGCGACACAATCGTTATCAAATGCAAAGAGTCGCCTATTGGGTGTAAGATCCGATACGCTATCAATGGTGAACGTAACAAGAGTGGTTGGAAGATTGGACCAAGAGGAAATCTACGCGACTCGCAAGGCGATAACGACTCCATCAGCATCCAAGGGAAACGATACCCCCAACATCACTGGTGCTACCAGTTTGAGATAATGGGTAAACAAAAAAAGTGACAGACTATTTCACGACACTCTCATAAAAGACCTCCCACTTTTTCATGATGACAGACGGTTTATATACCGTTGCTGCCGCATAAGCTTTCTCACCCATCGCCTTACGCTCTTTATCATGGGTTATCATCCATTCTATCTTCTTCGCAAGATCCGCCACATGCCCCTTCTCAGCCAACAAACCAGTCACACCGTCCTCTATGATCTCCCTCGGACCAGATGGGCAGTCAAAAGAGACACAAGGAACACCGCATGCCATCGCTTCTATCAATACCAGCGGGCGCCCCTCATACTCTGAGCTAAGAACCAGCATCTGACTCTTCTTATACTCCTCATATATGGTCTTCACGGGTTCATGTATGACCACACGTCCCTGAAGATGACTTTCTTGAATCTGCCTTTCCAAGGCCGCTTTCAGATCACCCTCACCGTATATATCCACATGCCACTTCGGATATTTGTCGGCTATCATTGAAAAAGCGCTAATGAGTCTGTCGATTCTCTTTTGTCCATTCAATCGTCCCACACAGATGATACGTCCCTCCTCTTTTGGCACATCATCTACCACTTCCGGATAATGTGTTACAGGATTAGGGATAACCGTTACATGGTCAGAATGTTTTCTCCAATGCTGTGCATCATTCTCTGTCAGTACCACCAGATGGGCACACTTTCGGAACTGATTCAAGAAATGTCGATAATAGAACCTTGTCAGTTTCACAATAATACCATTACCTGTATTACCAATCTTTTTAGTGATAAAATCATATGCATTATGGAATTCAGCGATAACAGGTATCGACTGTGCTGCATCCAAGACCACATTTATCAGGAACTGCCAATCAGACGCCAACACCACAACATCTGGCTGAAAATCTTTGAAGGTCTCCCTCAACGCGTTCCTCAACTGATGCTTCAGATGAAAGAAATGGTATAATCGTAAAGGAATCGGGAATCTAGATAAGGTAAAGAAACGGCAATCCAGATCCTTTAACAGGACTGAAGGGTTTAGCTGAAATGGCACAAGATGTGTTCCCTGCTCATACGACACCAACATGACCTGATGTCCATGATTAGACATGTAGTTCGCCTTGTCGATAATCACGCGTTCCGCGCCACCGACCAGTGCAAATGACCGATGTATAATCAACAACCTCATATCCAGCGAATTGCCTTACCGATTATATAAGATAGTCGTACACACATCCAGACAGGCAATGAACCCAGAATCTTGAAGAACAAATTGACAAGCCGATAACGCTTAAATTTGAGGATTTGCGCGTAATTGGAAGGATGACGTAGGTTTTGGCAAATTTCTTTATCTGTTAGTTTCCCATCAAATCGCTTACGATGTCTTAGAGCTATACAGACAGCACGGAAATCTTGTTTAAGCATCCTTGCACAATGGACACAATAGAAAGGACGGTCAACATATTGAAAAGAGTGTTCTAGCATAATACTATTTGCTTCAAACCACTTTTTTATACTTTTTACAGGTATCCGTCCCCCTCTAGCGCTATCCATGATAGATCCTTCTCGTTTTAAATAATTATATGTAACATTTGGCATTAAGACAGCTACTTCCACTAATGGATAATAATCATAAAAGAAAAGGATATCCTCACATGTTATAGGGTAGAAATGAAGATTATTTTTCCTTATGAACTCTATGCTGAATAATATATTCCATGACGTAAAACTTACATGGCGTCTATGATCTTGACAGACAAAATCTGCGAAAGCATCTTTCCCTTTTAACACTCTATATGGTTGTTCGGGGAAAGAATGTTCAACTCGATGCGTCTTATCGTACACAGTCCTAGCAACCGTATGCACTACATCTGCATGATGTTTCTCTGCCTCAGGGACCATAATACTGATGGTCTCGGGTTCAATATAATCATCAGAATCAATAAAGTACAAATACTTACCACTTGCATGGTCAATCGCGGTATTACGAGCCTCCCCGAGTCCCTTATTCTCACTATGACGAATTATCCTTATGGCCGATCCTCTTGGATGTTCAATTTGCAAATGTTTTACAATATCCATAGAGTTATCAGACCCACAATCATCCACGGCCAATATCTCTATGTTATCATATGTTTGATCTAAAACAGAAAGCAAACTCCTTTCTATAAAGGAGCCCACATTGTATATCGGCATACCTATAGAAACTAGAGGCATGCTATTCTTTGAGTTGTCATATTGTTCTTCCATACAATTATGAGATTATTTCTCGAACTTCCACGGCATCAAGAAAACTTCCGCCTTACGGACGAGACGCTGCCCAAACAGTTTGACAAGGAAAGCACGAGCACGATAATAGGCTTTCGCCTTTGGTGAGAACCAAGAGTTCTGATAATGATGGATGGCATAGGTATAAGGAGTTATCTCTACCTCACGAGAATCAAAGACCTTCGGTGAGAAGAATGCGTCGTTAAACTCCAACACCTCCCTCTGCATATCCAATTTGCGGATGTTCAAACTATCGCCCAATGAGAGCACACGTATTGGCTTGATCCGCTCTATCTGCCTGATCATGATATCAGGAACAGTCTGGATATTCAGACTTCCATCTTCATTGATAAACGGACGATCTGTATAGTAGTCCAGACAAGCCTTTATCCAGTCGCATCCCTTCTCGGCGCCCATGATAGCCGCTTCTGGGGTCTGCGCTTTCTCTGCTCCCATGAAATAAGGGAGATCAAGCAAGTCGTCAAAACTCTTAAGCACCTCCACATCGGAATCCAAATAGATTCCACCCATGTGATACAAAGCAAAGAAACGGATATAGTCTGCCGCAAAAGCATACTTTTTCTTCTCAAAAGCCTGTTTCACCCAAATAGAAGAATTCAGGTCAAACCGATTCGTATCCCATAGGATAACCTCATAATCTGGGAGATGTTGCTCCCACGTTTTGAGACATCTAGCGATCTTAGCAGGATATGGGTCACCACTTAACCAACAGAGATGTATGATCTTCGGTATCATAAGGCTTTCAGTTAAAGTATCATTCCTTTTCTAATTCTACTGGCAAAGATACAAACATTTTTTTATTCAAGCAAATTTTACTAAGCCAAATACCACTATTTCCGAGATAGGTGTTCAAACAGCTCTTTCCAAAGTGGCAAAATACGATCGGCCTTATACCGTTGAGAAGACAAGATCCCCGCTTGTCCCATCCTCTGTCTCAAGCCAGAGTTCTCCATCAACAAACAAACCTTTTCAACGAATTCCTCTTCACTACGGTCATGAACCAAGAAACCATCAATACGGTCTGAGATAATATCTGCCGGACCGTACGGACAATCGAAGGCGACAACAGGCAGGCCACAACTCATGGCCTCAGGAAGGACCAAACCGAAAGGCTCAAAGCGGGAGGTCAACAGAAGGATTGAATTCTCCTTATATCGATCAAAGATATCCGGTGTAGGCTCATGAATGATAATGTTCGCTTGCATCTTTTTTATCACAGGCAACAATCTGTCCTGCTCCTCTCCATATCCTCCATACAAATGCAGTTGCCAGTAGGGACATCGTTGATGTATCTTCTTCCATATCCGCAAAAGAGTTGATATATCCTTCTGGGTAGAAAAACGTCCCACAAAGATTGCAGACATCGCTTGACAATCGCTATATGAATCCGTATTATTAAGCGTCACCATATTCGGAATCACACAAACCCGAGGATTGATCTCCCGCCAGTCTTCTGCATCACCCTCCGTCAAGGCGACCACCATCTGAGCAGCCTTGACATCACGATTGTTACAAGCCACCTTGAAACGGGTATAGAAATCTGAGCCAAGAAATTCATGGGCACGACGAGAGGTATGTGACTCATACACCAAAGGTATATCACCCTTTACCTTGACAATAGTGCTTACCAACTCTGCTCTTGTACACACAATAACATCCGGACATACTTCTTGTATTTTCTGACGCAGACGTTGCTTGTACATACGGTTTAGTCTTAACCGTTTGATAAGTCTCACCAGTCCATGATTTTGGTACTGCCGATGGAGTTGTATTCCAAGATCATAGAAACGGACCTTAGGATTTATCGGATAAGGCAATTGGTGGCTTCCTTGGTTCAAGGTTACAAGACACACCTCATAGTCCGCCAGAGTTGCCAGGAGATTTGCTTTCTCTATCAACACTCTCTCCAATCCTCCCCAGATGGCAAGAGCATCGTTTACATACATGATTCTCATGGTTGCGGATTTAGTAGATTATCCTCTCTATCCTCATAATGGTCTTGTTTGGAAAAAATGCGCGTAATACCTCTACTCTGTATTCTGACATGTTGGACAAAACTCTGCCATAACGAATGAGAACCTATCGTGCCGTATCCAGTCACAGGACGGGCTTTTCGGTGATAAAGGAAGGCAATTTTTCCATACGGTTTCAATGACAACGCCAAGGATCCGTCTTCACCTCGGCGGATATCAGTTCGGATTTTGACACTTCTGGCATACTCCGTATTAAAGGCAAAAACCATCCCACGGACACATAGCTCTGGACGTTTAAAATGCTGCACATATAAGAAAGCATCCCGAACCAGTTCAAAAAGGAACAGTCCAAATGAGGAATGGTTCTCATCTGGGAAGAAACTCCAGAAAGAACTGACACAGGAAACACCTGGTTTTATCAGCTTCGACATCATCAGATCAATGTATCGAGGCGGATAGAGTGTATCCGCATCTATACAGAAATGAAACTTTCCACGGGCATGCGTCAACCCGCATTGTCGAGCGAAGCCTGGACTCTGTCGGGTCTCGTTGAAATAAGGCAGTCCTACACGCTGATAGACTTCCTCTGTCCGGTCTCCAGAATTATTATTTACACCAAGAATCTCTATTGGATATTGGGATGTCATTTCACTCAAAGACCACAGACAGGCGGCTAGTCGTCTCTCTTCGTTATAGGCAATGACCACTATCGACACGAGAGGATTTTCGCTCTGCTTCTGGGCTAGACGAGTCTTGATATCGTCAAGCACATCGTCAGGCATTTTGTCAAAAGACTTCCCGTAAATTGAAAGATATTTATCATACCACGCCATACAAAAAAAATTAAGATTGTCTCTTACATTGATTTATACACCATACAGTAGCCACACATAGAGAGGGCGGAAGTTTACCCAACACATATAATAGCAGATTACGCATGCGCATCTGACGAAAAGAACATATCTGGCGAAAAGAAGCCGGATGTGAAAGCATATCCCTCACCTCACGATTTGAGACCGAAGGACTTATATGTCTTCGATACCTGATAATGTGACAAGCCATATACAAGTCCGTCATCACGACATAATAGCACCGACGGGGATAATATTCTTTATCACATAAGCGTAGGGAGGATCTCTTCAGATAGTCAATCGTCTCCATATTCTGTATAATCTCTCGTTTCTCTATCATCTCTCTCTTCTGATAATGCGAAAGAGAACCTTCTCGACAACGATAGCAGTAGGTAACATTAGGTAGCAAGACTGCACGGGAGACTTCTGTTATCAAATCAAGAACAAATGCCATATCCTCCCAATAATTCGTTTCGATAAAGCGAAGTCGTTTCTCACACAACAACGCCAATTTCACCACGAAGTTGCACGCAGAAGCCTGGATTCCCCCATACCGGCGATAGGCATAATCGGCCAACTGATCTTTCTCAAGCAACAGAAGTGAAGGATACAAATATAAAGACTTATGGCCTGACAGTTCTATCTTTTCATATGAACCGAAAACAACCTCTGCATCATATTTCCGGACCTGACTCATCAAAAGTGAAATGCAATTCTCGTCGATAGTATCATCGGCATCCATGAAATACAGGAAAATACCTTGGGCCTTCTCAATAATCCTGTTCCTTGAGACTGCCACCCCCCTGTTCGTTTTATGTGACAGGATATGTATATCATCCCCCCGGGAATGTTCTCGTTGGAACTTACGAACGACATCCATCGAACGATCCGTACAACCATCATCTACGACCAAGAACTCTATCGAGGCATACGACTGATTCAAGGCAGACAACAAAGACTGAGTCAAATATGCCTCTGCCTGATAGACTGGGATTCCTATGGTCACGTCGTAATTCATTTTCTATTTCAACTGAGAGAATAATAAAGTCCACTGAGATGCGATTTTATCCGCATCATACTTCCTAGAGCTCAAACGAGCATTCTCCGAAAAACGACGTCTCAGTTCTTCATCCCCCATCAGAGTCATCAGTTTCTTCGACAATGCATGAATATCATTGGCTGGCACAAGGAAACCATCATGACCATCAGAAATAATTTCATCAGGTCCTGTGTGACAATCAAAGGAAACGACAGGAAGCCCACAAGACATCGCCTCAATCAAGACTAGACCGAAACCCTCGAAGCGAGAACTCAAAATAAAGACAGAACTATTCATATACTCCTGACACACATCAGAAACAGCACCATTCAACAGACAGCGCTGGGGATCAACTCCTAAATCAGAAATCAGTTGTCGGCACGACGACTGATCTCCCATGCCATAAATAGACAATTGCCAATCCGGGAACCGTTTCTCAACTTCCGCCCAGGCACGAATCAGCATATCGTAGCCTTTCTGATAGGCATAGCGTCCGATGGTTATCACCCTCTTTGTATGCACATCTGCTGAAGTTTTAGACTGAATGGGCAAAGGATCAGGAATAACTACAACATTTGACAATTCCGGCCATGCGTCCTTATTTTTCTCTGTCAGAACGACAAGTCTGTCCAATTTTTTCAGCTTTCCGACCAAACTACCCATCCATATTCTGGCAAAGACTTTCTTAAGAAGATTTGTGTCATTTGCCTCAAAGTTACGATAATTCGATCTGTTGACGTGCAGTTCTCCAATCTTTTTACTGCCATCATGGATACCTGTTATGAAATTAATCTCACGACGAAGCATGCTAATCGTAAAATCAGGTCTGATACGCATCAACTCTGCCCTCAGCATGCGTCGGAACTTCCACTGTTTTTGGAGATATAGAATAACCTTCTTGAAGAACGAAGCCGTCCAAAGTTCTTCAAAACCCAGTTCCAGATTAACGACCTTTACTTGATCTGATAGAGGAAAGAATGACGAGCGTCCCTTCCCTTCGGTCACGATTATCGTCACATCGTATCCGAGACGCTCCGCGAAGTAGCTTGCCTTGAATGAAACAATTCGCTCTACCCCTCCAGCAGAATACAAGGCAGGTGTACAATATACGATCTTATATTTGGGATTGTTCATCCTCCATCAGATTATGAATACATCGCAAATGTACTAATTATTATCGGAAAAACAAAAAAATCAGGCAGATTATTTGGGGGATATCAAAAAAATGGCTACCTTAGCACAATAAAATCAAAACGGCTACTGTCTAAAATGGGAACAACTTACGATGTAACAGTCGGAATACCCGTCTACAATGTTGAGCATTACATCCAGAAATGCTTGCTATCGATATTGAATCAGACATTTGACGGCAATCTGGAAATTCTGGTTGTCAACGACTGCTGCACAGACAAAACGATGGAGATCATCAGAGAACTGCAAGAGACCCATCCCAAAGGACAGCAGATCTTTTGTCACACCCAATCAAAGAATCTGGGTATTGGCATGTCCAGAAACCTGATTATCAAGAAAGCACAAGGCAAGTATTTGCTATTTGTGGATTCCGACGATTATATCACCCCAGACTGTATACAGAAGCTATATGCAGAAGCAGAAAAAAATCAGGCAGAGGTCGTTTATGGTTCAGTCAAGACGATAAACACTAACGTTGAACTCAGCTACCTCTCACAGCCATATAAGGTTTTCAACAAACCCGACGAACTGGCCTCCTATGCATTCCAGAATCTCCATGAGAACCTGCGGAATTATATCTGGAACACGTTATTTCTTGTCAGTTTCTTAAAAGAACAACAGCTTGAATTTCCTCAAAGTCGTTTCCATGAAGACGTGATTTTCAGTACTGACATGGTGCCGTTAGTAACTAAAGCCATATTACTCCCTGATGTAACCTACTATTATGTAATCCGGGACAACTCACTATCGAACCTTCAAGGAAGAACAACCATCAATCTGCAAGAGATTATGGAGTTCATTGATATCTACACTTACGTCAAGAACAAAAACCAATCCTTGAAGGGGAAACCCTACTATGAAGCCAGATGCGCCAGAAGTATGACGCAGATGCTATATATCATATCCGGACTTATCAAAAACAGGAAGATCATTACCCCTGCTCTGACAAACAAAACGATCAAAGACGCGATGAAACATCCTGCCTCTTTATTAGAGATTATGACCTTCAAGAAATACAAGATGGCCAATCTCGCATTCTACATACTTGGAGTCATGCCTGGATGGCTTACCGTCTTCATCATCACCGTCATTGCGAAATACAAACACCTGCTATGAAAAAAGTCCTGTTTCTCATATTCCACGGATTTGACCCATATAATGGAATCAGCAAAAAGGTTTCATACCAGGTCGATGCACTTAGGACATGCGGCATGGAAGTGCATCTCTGTTATATGGACGAGTCGTTTTCGAAGAAAAGAATAGTGGACAATATGGTCATTGCAGATTATGGCAATACTACTATCAGCAAGATCCTTAAAAGAATGGAGTTTGCGTCGATTGTAAAATATGCTATCGACTCACACATTGACTTAGTCTACATTCGTTCGAATCATAATGCGAATCCATTCACAATCAAAATGGTGAAGCGAATGAAGCAGGCTGGCATGAAGGTCGTCATGGAGATTCCAACATATCCCTATGACGCAGAGTATCATGCACAGGGAATGGACAAACAGATTTTCCTTGACAAGGTTTTCCGTCAGTCACTAGCCAAGCATCTGGATGCCATCATCACATTCTCTGACGATAAGAGGATATTTGGACAGCGGACGATTAGGATTTCCAATGGCATTGACTTTCGTAATGTAAAGGTTAAGACAACTGAAAACGACACAAATAAAGCATTGAATCTGATAGGTGTTGCAGAGATCCACGGATGGCATGGTTTCGATAGGGTCGTAAAAGGACTTGCTGTATATTACGCGCAAAAGCCTGCTTATATCGTCCGCTTCCATGTGGTTGGATACTTCTACTCTGCAGAGGGAGAAAAGGAATTCAAGAAGATGGTCTCCGACCTACAGATGGATGAATACGTGATTCTGCACGGAAAGAAACATGGAGAGGAACTCGACCGTGTTTTTGACTTATGCGACTTCGGCATCGGTAGCCTTGGACGACATCGTGTTGGAATCCAGAGCATCAAAACGCTCAAAAACCGGGAATATGCTGCGAGAGGCATCCCGTTTATTTATTCCGAGACGGATCAGGACTTTGACTGCAAGCCGTTCGTTATGAAAGCGCCCGCCGACGAGTCTGCAATAGATATCAATGAACTTGTTCAATTCTATCGTCAGTTAAGGATGTCGCCTCAGGCAATACGCGATTCTATCCAAGACCTATCGTGGGAGAATCAGATGAGATATGTAATCAAGGAGATATTTGGATGAGAAAGAGAATCTGTTTTCTTGTCGACAGCATATTCAGCATCGGAGGTGTTCAACGTGTTACTGCTGTGATTGCCAAGGAATTGGCAAAAACCTACGATGTGACCATCGTCACGTTCGACAAGCCAGAAGCCAAAGACCTGTCGCTCTATGAATTGAATGATACTGACATTCACTTTCGTTTCTTCACATATCCGACTGTCAAACGATACAAGAATATAATTTGCAAAGCATATAGCGGACTTTACATGAAACTCCGCCCCTATTACAAATGGGCATCCAATCTTTATGCCAGAAGTTCTTTCCCTTCCGAGCTCCGCCAAGCATTGTTAGAAGAGTTAAGACAGGGTAACTATCAAGTTATTATCGGTGTCCATGCGCCTTTGGCAGGAAGATTGGCAACCATCAAGAAGAGACTGCCAGGAGTTAAGACTATCGGTTGGATCCACAACTCTTTCGAGGCTCTATTCGGTGACACATTTATTTACATCGGAGCGAAGCGGAAACGCCACTATGTATATCAGTTCAGAGAGTTAGACGATGTCATCCTACTTTGCCATCATGATGCCGACTCGTATCAGCGATATGATAGAAGATTCCAGCCAACCGTCATCTATAATCCTTTAACATTGGCACCTGACAAGCGTTCAACAGGATGCTCTAAGACCTTCCTGTCTGTTGGCCGTTTCACACGACGGCATAAAGGATACGACCTACTGATCAAAGCTTTTCACCTGTTTGCCCAGAAGAATACAGAGTGGCATCTGGATCTAGTTGGCGAAGGTGTTGAAGAGGAAATGTACAGAGAGATCATCCAGGAATTTCACTTAGAAGATAGAGTTACCATCCATCCATTCACAAACCACATACAAGATTATTATAGCCATGCCCAAATCTATGTGCTCAGTTCCAGATGGGAAGGTTTCGGACTTGTTCTCGTTGAAGCCATGGCGCACGGACTACCAGTCGTGTCCTCAGACCTGCCAACAAGTCTGGAAATCATGGGCGACTTCGGTCTCTATTTTAAAAATGGAGATATTGATTCTTTGGCACAGCAACTAGAAGAAGCCACACATATTGACTGGCCATCAAAATCAGAAGAGGCCATCAAGATTGCCCAGCAATTTAACATCGACCAGATTATTGGACAGTGGAAAATACTCATCGAAAATATCAACAACTAATAACATATGCCTATGGACAACGAGCGAATCAGAGAGAGATTGAAAGCTAGTCCGAAACTCAAGAAGCTAATGACCTGGTTCATCATGAATCAGGTTGAAACCCGTCCACGATGGTATATCAGACTGTTCGCGCCCTTATATCAGCACCGAGGCAGACATTCCGTGATCCATCGCTCCGTCAGAATGGACACCCCTCCTTATCGGAGGTTCAGTTTGGGAGATTATTCTGTCATTGAGTCGTTCGCATGCATTAACAACGCCGTGGGTGACGTGAATATCGGCAATTACTCTCGTATCGGTCTGCATAATACCATCATTGGCCCCGTCATCATTGGCAGTCACGTTAATTTGGCCCAGGGGATTACCGTCACAGCTCTCAACCACATTTTTTCAGATCCACAGAAAAGAATCGATGAACAAGGAGTCTGCACTAATCAAGTTATAATAGAAGACGATACTTGGATTGGTGCCAATGCAGTTATTCTGCCAGGAGTGACAATCGGCAGACACTCTGTCATTGCAGCCGGTGCTGTTGTAACGAAGGATATTCCACCACATTCACTAGCAGCTGGTATCCCTGCAAAAATCATCAAACAGATATGAGAATAGGTATTGAAGCGCAACGTATCTTCAGGAAGAACAAGCACGGGATGGATTATGTGGTTCTGCAAGAAATCAAGGAACTACAGAAAATAGACACCCAGAATGAATATTTCGTGTTTGTCGCGCCTGGCGAAGACAAATGCTTGGAAGAATCGAAGCATGTTCATATCATTGAGATAGGTGGCAGCTTCTATCCATTATGGGAACAGTTTTCATTACCAAGAGCAGTCAAGGAGTGGAACCTAGACATATTACACTGTACAAGCAACACTGCTCCAATCTGGTGTCGTATACCTCTCATACTCACGCTTCATGATATCATTTTCATGGAGCCTCGTGACAAGTCGAACAAGTCCTTCTATCAGAATATGGGATGGCTTTACAGACGATTGGTCGTACCTCGGATCCTCAAAAAATGCAGGCGTATCATCACCGTATCAAACTACGAGATGAACAATATTGTATCAAGACTGGGTATTCCTCAGAAAAAGATGGTGATGATATACAATGGATATAATGATTGGTTCAAACCTATTCAGGACCTCAATCAGGTATACAGGAAGTATATTGACGTTCAGGGGTATTTCTTTTTTCTTGGCAACACAGATCCTAAGAAGAACACCGAAAGGACTCTAATTGCATATTCCAAATATCTGGAGAGATCGAATGTTAAACGCAAACTTTTGATGGCCGACCTAGATAATGAGTACTTGAAGGCAATTATTGAGAAAAACCATATCGAGAACATCTGGCGAAGAGTAGTCATTCCTGGCTACATTGTCAACAATGACCTGCCGTATATATACAATAATGCTTTTGCATTCCTTTACACCTCTCTCAGAGAAAGCTTCGGGATTCCCCTTCTGGAAGCGATGGCCTGTGGTACTCCTGTCATAACATCCAACACTTCATCCATGCCAGAGATCGGAGGCCCTGATGCTATTCTCGTCAATCCAGAAGATTCCGATGAGATTGCGGATAAGATGATACAGTTAGAAGAGGATGACCTTTTTTACAGAAAGCAAGAAGATATAGGTATCAGACGTGCGGAACAGTTCTCTTGGCGACAAACGGCAGAGATGCTTCTAAGTGTCTACGAAAAGGTATATAAGCAGTTATAATCAGAGGAACAGATCCAAAGAGAGGTCTTTCGGCGAGTTCTCCTCTTTTTCCTCTGAACTTGATTCCCGTTTAAAATCAATCATCAACTGTCGAGCATCCTGATTATTCTGGATGTTCAGGCGGTAATATCCACGACGGTCCATGCTCTCAATCAGAGATAAAGAAGATTTTGAGTTCTTGAGAAGATACTGTTGGACATAAGAATGGATATTCTCCAAATCCGGGGTATAGAACAAGGAAGAGTTCAGGTTATAAACATGCTTGGCCAACAGCTGTACGCTAATGCCCTTGTCACCAACATCGGTAAGGATTTGAAGTATCTGTCTGTCGTATGTCATGTGATTAAAAAAGGCCGGTAACACGAACTTACCGACCTTTTCTATAGTACGTTAACGGATTAAGCTAATGTAACCTTCTCCCCGGCGTTAACGAGCTTGCCCTCTTTAAAGAGCCAACCCAGACCGAGAAGAGTCTCCTCCTCTGAAATCTTCGCAGCCTTTGCAATCTCCTTCACGGTAAGTGCTTTTCCTGCTGCTGCCAGTGCCTGATAAACATCTCCTGCCTTGAAACCGATGTTCTCCGCATTCACTGCGAGAACAGACTTTTTGGCTGCTGCCTTAGGAGCAGCTGCTTTCTTTACAGTTGTGGTTTTCTTAGCTGCGGCTGCCTTTGTCTCAGTAGCCTTCTTAGCTGTTGCTTTCTTTTCTGCCATAGTTAAAAAAATTAATTCGTATTGAAGTGAATACTCCTCATAAATTTTTCGTGTGCAAAAATACCACTATTATTTCAGACAAGTTATTGATATTTAGGCTTTTTTAGCAAAACGCAACCTATTCTTGATGTATGTCAACCGACGATTGCAGATCCAATTTCAGTTGTAATTCTTCTAGTTGTTTGGGGTCCAATTCGCCTGGAGCATCTAACATCACATCACGTCCGCTGTTGTTCTTCGGGAAGGCGATACAGTCACGAATACTATCGAGACCAGCCATCAATGAGACAAAACGGTCAAGGCCGAAAGCGAGACCTGCGTGAGGAGGTGCGCCATACTTGAAGGCATTGATAAGGAAACCGAACTGAGCCATCGCGCGTTCTGGTGTGAAACCAAGGATCTGGAACATCTTCTCCTGCAACTTTCCATCATGAATACGAAGTGATCCTCCGCCGACCTCCACGCCATTGCAGACGAAATCGTAGGCAACAGCACGTACTTTTTCCGGAGCCGTATCAAGCAGAGGTATATCATCGGGGTTCGGCATCGTAAACGGATGATGCGTAGCCATCAGACGCTGCTCCTCATCGCTCCACTCAAAGAGCGGGAAATCTACAATCCACAGACAGACGAACTGATTCTTGTCACGAAGTCCAAGACGGTCACCCATCTCCAAACGCAGCGTGCAGAGCTGCACTCGGGTCTTATTGGCATTATCACCACTAAGAATCAATACCAGGTCACCGTCCTTGGCACCCATCACCTCCTTCAATCTTGCCCATACTTCCGGCTCATAGAATTTTTCTACGCTTGACTTGACAGAGCCATCCTCATTGAACTTCACATATACGAGTCCCTTGGCGCCGACCTGCGGACGCTTCACAAAGTCAGTAAGCTGATCCAACTGTTTGCGGGTATAGTTCGCACAACCAGGCACACAGATACCACCGATATAATTAGCATCGTTGAATACTGGGAATGATCCCGTTCCTTTGAGAACATCCATCAGCTCGACGAACTCCATACCAAAGCGGAGGTCTGGTTTGTCAGAGCCGAAACGGCGCATCGCCTCATGCCATGTCATACGCTGCAAAGGCGGCAGTTCGACACCACGAACCTCCTTAAATAGGTGACGAGCCATATCCTCGAACAACTGGAGCACGTCCTCCTGTTCCACGAAAGACATCTCACAGTCGATCTGTGTAAACTCAGGCTGACGGTCCGCACGCAAATCTTCATCACGGAAGCATTTGGCAATCTGGAAGTACCTATCAAAACCACTCACCATCAGCAACTGCTTTAATGTCTGCGGTGATTGTGGCAAAGCATAGAACTGCCCAGGATTCATACGAGAAGGCACTACGAAATCACGTGCACCTTCTGGTGTAGAACCAATCAGAATCGGAGTCTCAACCTCAATGAAATCCTTTGAATCCAAGAAGTTACGAATCAGGATTGTCATACGATGACGCAACTCGAGATTCTTTCTGACAGCAGCACGACGAAGATCGAGATAACGATACTTCATCCGGATATCGTCTCCGCCATCGGTATTATCTTCAATCGTAAAGGGGGGTGTGAGACTCTCACTCAAAATATTCAGTTCTTTCACTAGAATCTCCACATCGCCCGTCGGCATCTTTGGGTTCTTGCTCTGGCGCTCACTGACCTCTCCCTTTACTTGAATACAGAACTCACGGCCAAGTTTGTTCGCGCGCTCACAAAGCTCTGCATCTACGGCCTCGTTGAAAACCAACTGCGTAATACCATAGCGGTCACGAAGGTCGACGAATGTCATACCTCCCATCTTACGACTACGCTGTACCCAGCCTGCGAGTGTCACAACACAACCAGCATCAGAAAGCCTAAGCTCTCCACACGTCTTGCTTCTATACATATTTAATCTCTTTTTATTCTTTTGAGGTGCAAAATTACATAAAAAAATGATAAGTAGCAAATATAATTCTTAATTCTTATTCCTTATTTCTTAATTTTTTATTATCTTTGCCACCGAATTAAACAAAAAAAACATACAGAGATGAAGAAATTAATTGTATTGACAATGATGCTCTTATGCGGAATGACTACCGCATTTGCTCAGAAACCTGCAGAGATCAAATTCGATAAGTTAACCCATGATTTCGGGACTTTCTCTGAGAAAAATCCTATCGTGACCTATACCTTCATCTATACAAACGTTGGCGAGCAGCCCCTAGTCATCAATCAAGCTGTTGCCAGTTGTGGATGTACGGTCCCCGAATACACGAAGACTCCCGTCAAACCAGGAGAACAAGGAAAACTCAAAGTGACATACAACGGCACGGGTAAATTCCCAGGTCATTTTAAGAAATCCATCACGGTAAGAACCAACGGAGCCGTTGAGATGACAAGACTCTACATTGAAGGCGATATGACAGAAGCCAAATAAATTAAAACAGCCCACCAGTTGGTGGGCTGTTTGCTTATCTGCTTTAGATTTAGAACGCATAGGTGAAACCTAGCGAACTGTATTCCTTAAACTGCCAATAGCCTAAGTCGCTGTCATACACTCCTGCATCGTCAAAGCGCGGGAAGAGGAACAGATTGGCTGTGATATACTTCGAGACGCGCAACTCAAAGGTATTCTCCCACTCGATCTCTGCTCGCTTGTAAGAAGTGAAGGCATAGAGTCTTGACTTCCATGTGACATTCTCATTCATCTTCCATACCAAGTCGGCCGTCAACTGAGAACCGAAATCAAGCAAGGTGTGCTTACCAACCTTCAGGCCATAACTAGGTCCAAGGGGGAGACGTCCCACATAACGATAGTTAACAGCAAGCGGAGAGAGGTTGATCGTTCCCGTCAGTCGTTTGTTCTTGCTCTCAACTTTGTAGTCCATACCGAGACCCAGGTTCAGGTTGAATGGTGACATGAAATCCGAGTAGGTAAAGGGATCGTTAGATTTCAATCCCCTGGTAAACTGCGTGTACGCCAGCAGCTGGAGCGTATAATACCAGTTCTTAGCGGCCTCAAGTCCCAATTTACTTGTAAAACGAAGCAGGTCTTCGTTAGCCTTAAACTTGTGGAGCGAGTCTGTTCGAGAACGGAGGAAGCCAAGCTTCATTTCCAGTTTGTTATCCCACTTCCATTTATTCTTATTATCGTAATTTGCCTCCAACGTTAGGGCACCAACCATAGAGTAATTACTTTCACCGCCCTTATACCAGTTGCCAGATACATAGTTCTGCATGAACTGAAGGAAACCGTCGCCCTTCCTGGTCCAGAATTTAGGTTTCTGAACCATCAATGTGTCAATAATCTCTTCTGGCGCATCAATAACAGGAGCCTCGACCTTCTCCACGAACTCGACCTGATTCTCTATCGGTGTATACACATCTTCACGGATATTACCAGTCTCCTGTAGTTCCGTTTCAGTGGTATTTACCAGATCCGGACGATTCAGATAGATGTTCAGCAGGGCAGCGTCAACCTCATCAATGACAGCATCCTTACCTGCCGACTCTGAGTTCAAAGCCAACGTCTTGTCGGCTACATTGTGATAAAACGTCAACGGTGCGAACAGACGGTAATAACGTCCGTCCAGAGTGTCGTTTGGCTGCGCGGCGTCTGCGCTGAGCACAGAGACTGCCGCAAAGAATAATATTAGTTTTCGCATAACTATTTGCAAAGTTACATTTTTTTCTTTATCGATTGCATACTTTTCGCATTTTTTTCGTAATTTTGCACCTTGATTTATTGTGTAAATATATAAATTAAGCAAAACATAAACGAATAAACAATGAATAAAGACACCATTATCGGGTTCGTGCTCATCGCTTTGGTATTAATCGGGTTCAGCTGGTACAACCAGCCCTCGGCCGAGGAGATCGAGGCCGCACGAAAACAAGACAGTATTGCAGCAGCCATCAAGGATAACGCAGTCAAGCAGCAGAAGGCCAGCGAGGCCGAGCGCAAAGCGCAGGCTGAGGCCGAAATCACGGACGATTCCACGGCCATCTTCTTCTCTGCCCTTAAAGGTACCAACCAGCCTGTCATCCTCAAGAACGACAAGGTTGAGTTGACTTTCAGCACCAAAGGCGGCACCATCTCGAAGGCTGTCATCAAAGGCTTCGAAGACCGTGACAATAAAATGGATGTAACCCTCTTCGACGAGAAGACCCAGCAGATGAATTTCATGTTGGCTGGCAAGTCGGAGAACATCATCACGCAGGATCTGTATTTCACACCCTCAAACGTTTCCGACTCAACGGTAACGATGACGGCACAGACAGGCAACGGTGGCAGTCTTGTGCTCGACTATACGCTTGGCAAAGACTATCTGCTGCATTTCTCCCTACAGGTTAAGGGACTGAACGGCATCTTTGCACCTAATTACAAAGAGATGGATATTGAGTGGACTGACCTCGCACGTCAACAGGAGAAAGGTTTCACGTTCGAGAACCGCTACTCTACCCTCACCTATAAAGAATGTAAGGGAGGAACCGACTACCTGAGCGAGACGTCGGAGAAGATCGACGAGAAGATAGAGAAGTCGCTCGATTGGGTAGCCTTCAAGAATCAGTTCTTCTCTGCTGCCCTGATTGCAAAAGACGACTTCGCAGCCAATTCTCTGATGACCAGCATCCCTCAGCAGAAGGGATCAGGTTATCTGAAGCAGTTCTGCGCTAAAATGAAGACCGCCTTCGACCCCTCTGGCGTACGTCCGTCTGAGTTTGAGATGTATCTTGGTCCTAACGACTTCCGTCTGATCAAGGATGTAGAGGAACAGAGTGCCTTCGGCAAAGACCTCGATCTGGAACAACTTGTCTATCTCGGATGGCCACTCTTCCGCTATATCAACCGTTTCTTCACGATCTATGTGTTTGACTGGCTGACCTCATGGGGCTTCTCGATGGGTATCGTACTTATCCTGATTACCCTGCTGTTGAAGGCCATCACCTTCCCCATGGTCAAGAAGAGCTATATGTCATCCGCCAAGATGCGTGTGCTGAAGCCGAAACTCGACGAGGCAACCAAGCAGTACGACAAGCCCGAAGACCAGATGAAGAAGCAACAGGCCATGATGCAGATGTACTCTCAGTATGGTGTCTCACCTCTGAGCGGCTGTCTGCCCATGCTCATCCAGATGCCTATCTGGATTGCGATGTTCAACTTCGTGCCAAACGCCATCCAACTGCGTCGTCAGTCCTTCCTTTGGATTGATGATCTCTCGACCTACGATCCTTTTGTGGAATGGGGCACTCATATCTGGGGTATTGGCGACCATCTGTCACTGACCTGCATTCTCTTCTGTGTGACCAACCTTTTCTACAGCTATATGACCATGCGACAGCAGCGTGACCAGATGGTTGGTCAGCAGGCAGAGCAGATGAAGATGATGCAATGGATGATGTACCTCATGCCCGTCATGTTCTTCTTCATGTTCAACGACTATTCATCAGGTCTGAACTTCTATTACTTCATCTCGCTGTTCCTCTCGGCAGCCATCATGTGGGTGCTCCGCAAGACGACCAACGACGAGAAGTTACTTGCCATTCTGGAAGCCAACTATCAGAAGAACAAGAATAATCCGACAAAGAAAACCAGCGGACTCGCTGCTCGCCTCGAAGCCATGCAGAAACAGGCAGAAGAGATGCAGCGCCAACGCATGAACCAACAGAAAAAATAACATGAAAAAGATATCAACCCTCGTAGTTCTGTTCGCATTACTCACACTACACCCTCTCACCTCAAAAGCAAAAGACGACGTGAAGATCGGAAAACAGAATATCAAGTTGTCAACTGACCTGATGACCCCCGAGGCCCTATGGGCGATGGGGCGCATCGGTAGTGCAGAGGCAAGTGCCGACGGTAAGCAGATTGTATACCAGATCGGTTACTACAGCGTCAAGGCCAACAAGAGCCAACAGAAGATTGCAGTTATCAATGCCGATGGTACAGGTAACACCACGCTGACCACGGGCTCTAAGAGCGAGACCGATCCCACATGGTATCAGGGCAAGATTGCCTTCTTGTGCGATGGCCAGCTCTGGGTGATGAATGCCGACGGCTCTGAACGCAAGCAGATATCCAACACATCCAAGGACATCGAAGGTTTCAAGTTCTCACCCGATGGCAGTAAGGTCATTCTGCTCCACTCGATCGACTTCAACGAGATCATCAAGAAGAACCCGGATGATCTGCCCAAGGCGTCGGGCCGACTGGTGACCGATCTGATGTACCGTCACTGGGATCACTATGTGGAAAGTATTCTACACCCCTTTGTGGCTGACGTGACTGCCGAAGGCATCAAAGACGGTATAGACATCCTTGAGGGCGAGCCCTACGAGTGCCCGATGGAGCCTTTCGGAGGGATTGAGCAACTGGCATGGAGCAACGACTCGAAATCCATCGCCTATACCTGCCGCAAAAAGACAGGCATCAACTACGCCATCTCCACCGACTCCGACATCTACCTATATAATATAGGTACAGGAGAGACAAAGAACCTCTGCAAGCCGGAGGGATATGTAGAGCCGGAGATCGACCCTACCAAGACGATGAAATACCAGAAGGTCAATGCGAAGGAGAACTTGAAGAACAATGTCGGCTACGATACCAATCCCCAGTTCTCGCCCGACGGCAAGTATATCGCGTGGCTGTCGATGGAGCGCAACGGCTATGAGGCCGACCGTAACCGTCTGTGCTGCTATAACCTCGCTACAGGTGAAAAGCGCTATCTCACGGAATCGTTCGACTCAAACGTCGATGAGTTCGTATGGAGCGACTCTAAGGATGCGATGATCTACTTCATCGGCGTATGGCATGCCACAGAGAATCTCTATGCCGTCAACTGGAAAGGTGAAATGAAACAACTCACCAACACTTGGGCCGACTTCGGATCCATCCACCTGATGAACAATGGCCGTCAGCTGCTCATGGAGCGCCACTCTTACACAGCACCTGCCGACCTCTATGTGGTAACGCCATCCTTTAAGAAGCCAGAGAAGACCACTGTCACGCAACTCACCTTCGAGAACAAGCATATCCTCGACCAACTCGGCAAGCCCACCGTTCAACAGCGTTGGGTGAAGACTACCGATGGCAAAGACATGCTCACGTGGATTATCCTGCCACCTAACTTCGACGAGTCTAAGAAATACCCCACCTTGCTCTTCTGCGAGGGTGGTCCACAGAGTCCCGTATCACAATTCTGGAGCTATCGCTGGAACTTCATGATCATGGCTTCCCACGGCTATGTCGTCGTAGCTCCTAACCGTCGCGGACTACCTGGTTTCGGCCAGGAATGGCTGGAGCAGATCTCTGGCGACTGGACAGGTCAGTGCATGAAAGATTATCTCGCTGCCATCGATGATGCGGCTAACAACCTGCCCTATGTCGACAAAGACAAGCTGGGTGCCGTGGGTGCCTCGTTCGGAGGGTTCTCCGTCTACTATCTCGCTGGTCACCACGACAAGCGTTTCAAGGCTTTCATCGCCCATGACGGTGCCTTCAACCTGGAGTCGATGTATACCGACACAGAAGAGGTATTCTTCTCCAACTGGGAATACGACGATGCCTATTGGAACCAGGATCAGACCGCTAATGCCACACGTACCTACGAGTATTCACCCCATAAGTTTGTCGACAAATGGGACACGCCTATCCTGTGTATCCACGGCGAGAAAGACTATCGTATCGTCTACAACCAGGGAATGGGTGCATTCAATGCCGCCCGTATGCGTGGCATACCGGCAGAGTTGCTGATCTTCCCCGACGAGAACCACTGGGTGCTGAAGCCACAGAACGGTATACTCTGGCAGCGCACGTTCTTCAACTGGCTCGATCGTTGGTTAAAGTAGAGTGGGACTTTCCTCGGAGCAAAGTGGGAGTTTCCCCGGAGCAAAGTGGGAGTTTCCCCGGAGCAAACCGATAGATGCAAAATATAAAGTAATAGAATAATGACTCAAGCAATTCAAAAAACACTGCGCGACTCTGCAGCCATGCGCTGGACAGCGCTACTTCTTCTGGCACTAGCCATGTTCTGTGCCTACATCTTCATGGATATCCTCTCACCCATCAAGGACCTGATGCAAGAGACTCGCGGTTGGGACTCCACTGCCTTTGGAACCATGCAGGGTTCAGAGGTTTTCCTTAACGTATTCGTATTCTTCCTGATCTTCGCAGGAATCATCCTCGACAAGATGGGTGTGCGCTTTACAGCCGTACTCTCTGCCGCAGTGATGCTCGTTGGTGCATGCGTGAAATGGTATGCGGTGACGGAGGCCTTCATGGGAAGTGGACTTGAGACATGGTTTAACAACAACCTCAACTACATCCCCGTCTTCGATGAGTTGGGTGTATCGCCCTTCTACGAGGGTATGCCTGCCTCAGCTAAGTTTGCGGCCTGTGGCTTCATGATCTTCGGATGTGGCTGTGAGATGGCAGGCATCACCGTTAGCCGCGGTATCGTGAAATGGTTCAAAGGCCGTGAGATGGCTCTGGCCATGGGATCCGAGATGGCTCTGGCCCGTCTGGGTGTAGCCACCTGTATGATCTTCTCTCCGTTCTTTGCCCGTCTGGGCGGTGAGGTCAGCGTCAGCCGCAGCGTCGCCTTCGGTGTCGTACTGATGTGCATTGCTCTGATCATGTCGATCGTCTATTTCTTCATGGACAAGAAACTTGACGCTCAGACTGGTGAGGCCGAAGAGAAGGACGACCCCTTCAAGATCTCGGACCTTGGCAAGATACTGACCGACATGGGCTTCTGGATCGTGGCACTGCTTTGTGTGCTCTACTACTCCGCTATCTTCCCCTTCCAGAAGTATGCCGTGAATATGCTTCAGTGTAACCTCACACTCACGGCACCTGACGCCGACTCGTTCTGGGCCTCATCGAGCGTAACAATCTTCCAGTATGTGATCATGCTGGTCGTGGCCGCAGCCGGCTTCGCCTCAAACTTCCAGAAGAAAGCCAACCTGAAGTACGGTTTGCTAGGTTTGTCAATCGCAGCACTTATCACTTATTGCTATATGGGCTTCATGCGCCAGTCGGCAGAGAGCATCTTCGCAGTATTCCCACTGCTGGCCGTGCTCATCACCCCGATTCTGGGCAGCTACCTCGATCATCACGGAAAGGCTGCATCCATGCTGGTACTGGGATCGCTCCTGCTCATCGCCTGCCACCTCACCTTTGCTTTCGTACTGCCGATGTTCAAGGACAGTGCCGTGGGAGGTATCATCATCGCCTACACGACGATACTCGTATTGGGTGCCTCGTTCTCTCTGGTGCCTGCCGCTCTGTGGCCCTCAGTGCCTAAGTTGGTTGACGCTAAGGTCATTGGCTCTGCCTATGCCCTGATCTTCTGGATTCAGAACATCGGTCTGTGGCTGTTCCCCCTGCTCATCGGCAAGGTGCTCGACCAGACCAACCCGCAGATTGTCGAGGGAGTGAAGAACGGTACGATTGCTCCCGATGTGGCAGCTGTCAGCTACGATTATACGGCTCCACTCGTCATGCTCGCCTCACTGGGTGTGGCAGCCCTGCTCCTGGGGCTGGTCCTTAAGGTCGTGGACCGTAAGAAAGGCATCGGTCTGGAGCTTCCGAACATCACGGAGTAAACAAGGGAATACATCAACACATAGATACACTGCTATTATGAAAATAGGTTTCGACAACGACAAATATCTCAAGATACAATCTGAGCATATCAAAGAGCGCATTGCTCAGTTTGACGGCAAGCTCTATATGGAGTTAGGTGGTAAGCTCTTCGACGACCATCACGCCTCACGCGTATTACCAGGTTTCAAGCCCGACTCAAAACTACGCATGCTGGCTCAGTTACGCGACAGCATCGAAATCCTCATTGTTATCAGTGCAGAGGATATTGAGAAGAACAAAGTACGTGCCGACTTGGGCATCACCTATGACGAGGATGTGCTCCGTCTGCGTGATGAATTCATGAGTCGTAACTTCATGGTAGGCTCAGTTGTCATTACCCACTACAACGGTCAGCATGCTGCCGACCAGTTCCGTCACCGTCTGCAGCGCGAGGGCATCAAGTCGTATATCCACTACCCCATCGACGGTTACCCGCATAATGTGGAGCTCATCGCATCTGATGAAGGTTTTGGAAAGAACGACTATGTAGAGACCACCCGTCCGCTGGTGATCGTGACTGCTCCTGGTCCTGGTAGCGGTAAGATGGCAACCTGTCTCTCGCAGCTATACAATGAGAACAAGCGCGGCATCCGAGCCGGCTATGCCAAGTTCGAGACCTTCCCTGTATGGAACCTGCCGCTGAAGCATCCTGTGAACATCGCCTATGAAGCAGCCACTGCCGACCTGAACGATGTGAACATGATCGACCCCTTCCATCTGGAAGCCTACGGGAAAACGGCTGTCAACTACAATCGCGATATTGAGATCTTCCCTGTACTGAATGCGCTCTTCGAGGGTATCTATGGTGAGAATCCCTACAAGTCGCCGACAGACATGGGTGTCAATATGATCGGCTTCTGCATCAGCGACGATGAAGTGTGCTGCAAAGCCTCCAAGGAAGAAATCATCCGTCGTTTCTACGATGCGACCAACAAGATGGCTGATGGCGCAGACAACGAGAGTGAGGTTAACAAGATCCGCATGCTCTTCAATCAGGCGAAGATAACCACTGCTTTCCGCCCTGTCACGACAGCTGCTTACGAGAAGAAACTGGAGACTGGTCTGCAGGCAGCAGCCATCGAACTTGAGGACGGTACCATCATCACCGCCAAATCGACGCCACTTCTTGGTTGCAGTGCTGCTCTTCTACTCAATGCCACCAAGTATCTGGCAGAGATCGACCACGAGGCAAAACTCATTCCGCAGAGTCTCATCGAACCCGTTCAGAAGACGAAGATAGAATATCTGGGTGGTAAGAACCCGCGTTTGCATACTGACGAGGTGTTGGTAGCACTCAGTGTCCTCTCCACTCACGATGAGAATTGCCGTAAGGCTTTGGCTCAGTTGCCGAAGCTTCGCAATTGTCAAGTACACACCACGGTCATGCTTTCAGAGGTAGATCGCAAGATCTTCAAGAAGCTTGGCTGTAATCTGACTTGCGACCCCGTTAAGAAGAAATAGCGACAACCGTGACCGAGGTAATCCGACAACGACTCAACGACTCGCCCATGGCACGATGGACTGTCCTGCTCATTGTAGCAACAGCCATGATGATGGGCTATTTCGTAAACGACGTCATGTCGCCACTGGAAACGTTGTTGGAATTACCGAAAGAGGCAGGCGGTCTTGGATGGACACCTAGCGACTACGGATTCTTCTCCGGATCGAGCGGACTGATCAACGTCTTTCTGCTCATGCTGTTCTTCTCAGGACTGATTCTCGACAAGATGGGCATCCGTTTCACTGGTGTCCTCGCCTGTAGTCTGATGGTAGCGGGAACTCTTCTCAAGTACTACGGCATCACGGCACATTTCGGTGAGGCCGTTTTCTCATTAGCAGGCTTCGAGTTACCCATGTCTGTAACGGTTGCCAGTCTTGGCTTTGCCATCTTCGGTGTAGGCTATGAGATGACAGGCATCACGGTCGCTAAGGCGATGGTGCGCTGGTTTACAGGTCATGAACTTGCCCTGGCCATGGGCATCCAACTGGCAATGGCCCGACTGGGGACAGCCGCCGCGCTCAGCATCTCTGCCCCGATAGCGCGTCACTTCTCCCTCTCTACGCCCCTGCTCCTTAGTCTGGCCTTTCTGATCATCGGGCTATTGGCGTTCCTCGTGTTCTGCGTGATGGACCGTCGATTAGACAAATCCGCCGATGCCGGATCATCTGTCAGATCTGAGGACAGCAGCGACGAGTTCCGTTTCTCCGATATCGGTATGACGCTCCGTAACCCCGGCTTCTGGCTGATCACACTCTTCTGCGTGCTCTTTTACTCTGCCGTATCACCATTCTTGAAGTTCTCTACCAAACTGATGGTTATCAAGTATGGTGTGGACGCAGATCTGGCTGGCTTCTTCTCATCAATAGCCCCCTTCGGCACGATCCTGATGACACCACTCTTCGGACTCATCTACGACCGCTATGGTAAAGGCGTGACACTGGTCATCACTGGTGCCCTCATGCTGACCGCCGTCCATTTCGGTTTCTCACTACCCATGCACAGCAGCACCATCGCCATCACACTGATGGTGATCCTCTCTATCGGTTATTCACTGGCTCCTGCAGCCTTGTGGCCCTGCGTACCTAAGATTATCCCCATGAAATGTCTCGGCACGGCCTATTCGATGATCTTTTTCATCCAGAACTTCGGACGTGCTGTCATACCAGTCTGCGTGGGACGTGCCAACGAGACCGACCCAACCTATACGACATCGATGCTGATCTTCGGTTTTACGGCACTGGGGGCAGCCATCATTGCCGTGTCCATGTTGTACGTCGACAAGAAAAAAGGGTATGGTCTGCAACGACCCAATATCCAGAAATGAATTGTTATCATGAACCATCATCTCCTACAAACCATCAAACAGATCTCTACAAAAGGTATCACCTGTATAACAACCCCTGTCTATTGGAATATCCCCCTATTTGCTCTTTCCATTCTGATGCTGGGCGGCTTCGATCTTCTCTACTATCAACATCTCTATCACGAATATAAGACCTGCGATATCCTGTCGGGCTATGCGGAGATGATCTTCATGGCATACCTCATCAACGTCGTATGTTACCTTCTCAGGAAAACTCGTATACATCTTCTCCTGTATGTCATACTGTTCGTTGTCTATATCGTGAATTTCTACCTGAGATATTCCTTTGGCACAGACATCTCTCCAAAGATTCTTCTTCTGATGTTTGAGACGAACACGAAGGAGGTGTCCGGCTTCTTCAAGACCTATATGATGACTGACGGCATGCTCAAGACCGTTGGTGCCTTCGTCATTGTACTGACCATGATCATCGTCGGAGAGCGTTTCAGGAAAGCGATCAGTAAGAGACTGAATCTGCCTGTCATCAGATGTCTGCTGACTGTTCTCGTGCTCACAGGTGTTATCTGCGGAGCCACAGCCATTGGGAGATATGCTGGTCTTATCAAATGCAGGAACACCTATGAGGCCGAACGATGGCTGATGAACGTTCCTTTCCGCTATGGTATGCCTATGCCCAACCTATGCTATTCGTTAAGTGCGATCCATCTGGCAGGACAAGACCTCGACAGCATGATCAGGGCAACAGAAGAGGCCATCAAGGATGTCAGTTGCGAAAACGGTGATTCACTGAACATCATCGTGGTCATCGGTGAGTCTTACAACAAATATCATGCCTCACTTTACGGCTATACCCTTGATACCACACCATACCAATGCGAAGAACGGACAGAGGACAGACTCTGTGCTTTCAGGCGTGTCAAGTCGCCACACAACATGACCAGTATCGTCCTCAAGAACGTGCTCTGCAGCAACAATGTCCATGAGAACGAACGCTGGTATGATTATCCGTATTTCCCCGCCATCTTCAAGAAAGCAGGATATGATGTGTGGCTCTGGGACAACCAATACAAATGGAATCCTGATGCAGCCTGGGCCTTTACACTCAACTCGGTAATGTTCAACGAGCGGATCCAGCAGTTATCCTATACGGCCATCAACGAATCAGGTGCGCCCTATGATGGAGGACTCATCACTGATTTCGAAAAGAAGACAAAAGGCAGACTGGGAAAACGGAACCTGATCATCTTCCATCTGGGAGGCCAGCATTTCCTTGCTACCACACAGTATCCTCATGTGCCGGAATATCAGGTGTTCACTGCCAAGGATGTCAAAGACAATGCTCCCTACCTCAATGAAGAGAGTCGTCAGCGTATCGCCGAATACGCCAATGCCACTCGGTATAACGATGCTGTTATCCACCAGATCATGACAATGGCGAAGGAGACCAACGCCTTACTCATCTATTTCCCCGACCATGGTGAGGAGGTGTACGACTACCGCGACTTCTATGGTCGACAGATTCTTAGCCAAGATCAGATAACGCCTGAACTGATCAAGAACCAGATAGAGATTCCCTTTATCGTCTGGTGTTCTGAGAAATGGAAGCAGTCGCACACGACGGAATGGGAGACAATCAAACAGGCCGCCGACCGGGAGTTCACGACCGATAATGTCTGTCATATGCTATTCCGTCTGGCAGGTATCAAGACCATGTCGTACAAAGCAGAACGCGACCTGCTGAGTCCGGAATTCATTCCACAGACGAAAGCGTATAACATGCTGTCACTATAAACCAATCAAGGCCCTACTTCATAGGGCCTTGATTATTCTGTATCTTATCTGATCGTCTGCTACCAGCGGAATCGGGTGACTAACGGGAGATGGTCGCTATAGCCCTTCTGATACTTCATACCCTTGTAGGTTCGACGTGGCAGATAACCGCCGTAGAACTTATCCTTTTCCAACAAGAACTTCTCCGACTGTATGAATGCCGTATCCACCTTAGCTGCTACGACAGGAGACACCAGTACATGATCCAGACTGTTCCATTCCCCCCTGTATCGATAGGTACCTGCTACGCCGTAACGGGCAGGAGCCTCTTTCGTGACATTCTTCAGATGATGTTGACACAGTCGTAACAATGCCGGGGAATCATGGTAGTCATTGAAATCACCCGTGATAACGATTGAGGCATCCGGTGACAGAGCTCGGATAGAGTCCACCGACTGCAACAGCCGATCAGCAGCATGAAGGCGGAACGGTCGACTAGCCTTCTCTCCTCCATGCCGGCTGGGAGCATGCACCACGAACACATGTAAGGTATCACCCGAGACCAACTGACCACAAGCATAGAGAATATCACGTGTCGGTCTCATGCCCTCTATCAATGGTAATCTAATGCCATATGAGCGGACCAGAGAGAAGGAGAACGGCGAATAAAGCAGTGCCACATCCACACCTCGGGCATCGGGCGACGATGTCATCACATACTCATATCCCGCATTCCGAAGGAGAGAGCGCTTGGTCAGGTCGTGCATTGTCACCTCATTCTCCACCTCACACAAGGCGACCAAGTCGGGTATGCCCTCTTCGGAACAAGAGAGGATAGCCTTCCCAATACAGTCCAACTTCTTCCAATAACGCTTTTCCGTCCACTGGCGAGTGGCATCCGGCAGATACTCCGTATCATCCTTTCCCTCGTCATGATGCGTATCAAAGATATTCTCCACATTATACTCCACCAATGTGAGGAATGAAGAAAGAAGAAGTCCAAGAAACATTGACATAGCAGATATCGTTTTTTAGTGATTGTTATTCGTCCGATGTATCTTCCATCCACTGGCGGCAACAACGATACTCGTCAAAGGAGAAAGATAGTTAAAGAAACAGAAAGGCAGATAAGTCAGTGTGGCCACACCAAGCACAGTACTCTGCGTCAGACCACAGGTGTTCCATGGCACAAGCACGGAAGTGACGGTCGCACCATCCTCACAGCTACGGCTCAGCAGACGAGATTCATATCCCTTCTCCCGATAAGTCTCCCTAAACATAGAACTGGAGAGCATGATCGACAGGAACTGATCAGCCGTAGCGATATTGCAGAAGAGAGCCGTACCAACAGTAGAGGCCACCAGTGAGGCGGTACTCTTGACGAGACGTAAGACCCTGCGCATCAGATCCTGTAACTGACCGGTTGCCGTAAGCGCACCGCCAAAGGTCTGGGCACAGATAATCAGCCAGATTGTCGGCATCATGCCCGCCATACCACTCGTATGGACCAGATCATTGAGCATTGGCACACCCGTCTCTATGTTCGTACTACCATAACAAACCCGCATCATACCTTTGTACGAGGCCAGTAATCCACCCTCTGCATCCTCAGAGATGGCATGGACGAGCGGTGTCTGAACAACCAATGCGACGACAACCGCAAGAAGGATGGCCAAGAAAAGCACTACCATCGAGGGCCAACGACGAGCAATCATGACACCCGTCAACACGGGTACGATCAACAGCCACGGGGAGATGACGAAGGTATGCTGGAGACCGTCCATGAACTCCGACACGTTTCCATGCCCAGAGACATCCATCGTCAGACCAGCTATCAGGAAGATGGAAAGTGATATACAGAAAGTGGGTACTGTCGTGTAGAGCATATATCGGATATGCGTAAAGAGCGGTGTTCCTGACACACTTGAGGCAAGAACGGTCGTGTCCGACAGCGGCGAGAGCTTATCGCCAAAGTAGGCCCCTGTGATAATCGAGCCAGCGATCCATCCGTCGTCAAAGCCATGTGCCTTTCCGATGCCCATCAGAGCGACACCGATCGTAGCGACGGTGGTCCATGAGGAACCGACCATGAGACTCACCAAGGCACAGAGCAAGCTGCTGCTTACCAAGAACACCTCTGGACGAATCAGTTGCATGCCATAATAAATCATCGTAGGCACAATGCCCGACACCATCCACGTGCCACCAATGGCACCAATCAGCAGAAGGATGATGATGGCCGGTGTACAACTGGCTATCTTATCCGTCACCTCCTTCTCCAGGTTCTCCCACTTCAGATGCCCAGAGAAATGACCGATGAGCACACTGACAGCCGATGCCACCAGCAGTGAGACCTGACTGGCCCCATCCAATGTTGCGTTACCGAAGACGGTAACGCAACATGTTATAAGTGCGATGAGCACTAAAAAGGGTATCAGGTTCAGCACACCTTCTCTAGTCGTTTCATGATGGAGAACATAAAGACTGCGGAGATGAGACAGAGTGCGATGAAGACACTCCATACGGCCCAGAGAGGAATATTACCCCACAGATAGCCACCCACACCAACCAGCTTATTACCGATGGCGGTAGCCACGAACCAGCCACCCATCATCAGACCCTTATACTTCGGAGGAGCCACCTTCGAGACGAAGGAGATACCCATCGGCGAGAGCAACAGCTCGGCGAATGTCAGGATCAGATAAGTATAGATGAGCAACTGCGGTGTGACTTCAGCCACATGCACAGCCACGGGTTCACCGTCGGCACCAACAGTCGTCTGCGGCATCGGCAGTCCGAACGAGGCGACAGCCATCAGACAGTAAGCCAGTCCGGCCACCACCATACCATAAGCGATCTTACGCGGTGCTGAGGGCTCCTTACCCTTGGCCGACAGACTGCCGAAAATGGCGAGGCTGACAGGTGTCAGAGCCACCACATAGAAGGGGTTGAACTGCTGGAAGATAGGCGCCGAGACAGCAACGATCTGCCCCGTCGTCGCATCGTACTGGAAGAACAGGAAGGCCACAGCCACCACGATGACAGCGAAAGAGATGGCCTTACCCTTAGCAGTCTTCGACTGGAACAGTGAGAACAGGGCATAGACGATAAAGATGATGGCCACGAGGTTCCACACGCTGAAGGCCATACTCTCGACACCTGTCGACGTCCTAGCCGTGAACTCATCGGCGAAATAGGTCAGCGACAGACCGTTCTGATGGAAAGCCATCCAGAAGAAGATAACCACCGCGAAGACCAGGCAGAGAGCCACGATACGCGCTTTCGTCTCCTCCTTCGACAGTTCCTCGACCTCAGCCTGCACCCCCTCCTTCTTCGTGCCGCCCTCCACATGACGGAAGGTTCCACGGAAGATATAGTAGATGGCAATAGAGAGGATCAGTGAGGCACATGCCACGGCAAAGGCAAAGTGATAAGAGTCGTTGACGCTTGTGCCGAGGTTCTGCTGGGCCCATTCCATGATGCGCACGGCCGCCGTCGGAGCGAAGAGTGCACCGATGTTGATAGCCATGTAGAAGATCGAGAAGCCCGAGTCACGCTGCGAGGCATACTTCGGATCATTATAGAGATCGCCCACCATCACCTGGAGGTTTCCCTTGAAGAGACCAGTACCCAGACCGATGAGCACCAATGCGGCCAGCATCACGACCAGTGCCAGCGTATCACCGCCCAAGGGCACCGAGAGCAACAGGTAGCCTGCGAACATGATGAGGATACCGATGGTCACCATCCGACCAAAGCCGTAACGGTCGGCCAGCCAACCGCCTACGATAGGCAGGAAATAGACGAGCATTAGGAAGTCGCTGTAGATCTCCCCTGCCCAACCAGCATCGAGTCCGTAGTTTGCACGGAGGAACAATGCGAAAACGGCGAGCATCGTGTAGTAGCCGAAGCGCTCACCTGTGTTGGCCAATGCCAACGCGAATAAACCTTTTGGTTGATTTTCGAACATGTTTTAATTATTTTATTTTAGTGTTTTTTGTTCTGACGATATCAAACAGATAGGTACATTTGATGACGATATTGCCGAAGTTCGACCGTCCGAAGTAGTCACGCTTCGAATCACCATAGATGTTCCCCAGTCCATAGTAATAACGGCCCTCGATGAGGAAATGCCCCAGATGACGATGACTGTACTCCATACCAGCACCTACGGCGATGCCGTAGTCAAACTTGTTCTTCACCGTCATGGTATCCTGCGCCACGACCTGCGAGGCGCGCTTGCCATAGTACTGGTACTCCGGATTCTGTTCCCTGGGGTAGTCCCTGCCTGGATCGAACGCCGGCTGGCGCACATCGAAATTGGCATCTACCTCATCCTTTATATAGAAGCCGATCTGCGGTCCTATCTGGAAGAAGCCCTGAAAACCGTTCCGCTCACGTCCCCAACCCATACGAGCCAGGAGGGGCACCTGCACGTACGTCATCTTCCGTGAGTATCTCAGCGACTGCGTCTCGTCCGTATGCAAGGGCACAGGCTTATCATCCATCGTCAGGATCTTCTCCTTCCATCCTATCTGCGCATAGTTCACCTCCGCCACGACGGCACAGATGCTATGGAAATATTTCTCACACGTATAACGGGCGGTCAGTCCGCCGGTCAGGCCCCCTAACAATCCCTGTGGGACCTTCGTAACGAAAGACACATTACTCATCACATATCCGCCGTTCACACCCAGGGCGAAGTCGGTACGATACTCGCCGACCTGGGCATACGACGTGATGAGTGAAGAGCGGAAAGCGAAGACCAACGTCAACATGACCAGCTTCCATCTTCCCACTATCATTTTCTCAAATACTATCTTCATAAAACAGAATGCGTTCCTTGACTCCCGTCAGTTAGTAGTTAATCGTCTCGATCACATGGTCTGGCGTATAGTGGACAAAGAGGAATGTCCTGTTGCGCAGGCCGCCATTGCCATAACGCTCGAACTGTAAGGCTGTCTGAATAGGCAGATAGCCGAACATACCCTTTGCCCCATTGAACTTCATGCCATACTTGTTCAGTCCTCTCAGGAAGAAATAGGCATGGTCGAAGCCTGTGATGGCAAAGCGTGGCTGCACGCTCTGCATGTCGGCATGGAAGTTCCAACGGTATTTCTGCTGGAACCGTTGTGTAGCCGGCGAGACTGGATTATAATAGAATACCGAGGGGATATAAGTATCAAACTTGTAGTAGTTCTCCAGATGCGCACGGTTGTACATCAGCCACTCCGTATAGCCGAACATCGAGATCTCCAGTTCCGGATAGGTATGCTTCAGACCGTTGAGCTTGGCGAAGGCAACGCCCAACTCCTGCGAACGGGCCGTGTTCAGGATGACGACATTACGCTCCTTACGACTGAAGGCCTTCGAGAACTCTTCCTCGCCCGATTTCAGGCTCGTGAGGGAATAGACGATGCCACGCTGTTCGAGTTGTCGGCGCAGTCCTGTCGTGAACGTCCCTTTCTTGCTCGTCGAATCGTTGCAGTCGATGATGACAGGATGGTATTTCTTGAAGCGCTCCATGAAACGGGTGATCGTCGTCTCGTTGATCTCCGTCGGCGACTGCCACACCTGGAAGATATGACGGTTGGTCGCGAGTTGCGGGGCATTGATCGAGAACGGGATCACCAGACGGATATCATGCTCCTGAACGAAATCCGACAGGAGAGCCACCTGTTTGGAATAGAGCGGACCGATAATCAAGTCACACTCCGCTGCCGCCTTGTCCTTCAGGATCTTCAGCATATCAGCATCCTCGGCCGCGTTCCACGCATGCACATCCACCGAGATACCCAACTTCTTCAGACTGTCGCAGGCCATCAACACGCCACGGTAGTACTCCGTCATCCGTTTGCCGTCGCCATTAAGATCATGCAAGGGGAGCATCACGCCCAGACGGATGGCGCGATCACGCACATCATCGGGCCGACTCTTAGAGGCCGACTGCACGGGTTGGGAGACGACCGCAGACTTACCAGGATACGGAATCCGCAAGACGAATCCCTTCTTCAGCTCGTAGCCGGGCGTCTTCATCTCAGGGTTGGCCTGGATCAGTTCCTCGATAGAAAGACCGTACATCCGTGAGATGCCGAAGATGGTCTCCTTCTTCTTCACCTTGTGCAGACCACGTATGGAATCCGTCACTTGTGCCGACATGATGCCGACAGCCAGGAAGAAGGTCACCAACAGCAAACAATATCTTAATAGTCGAGTCATAAATCCAAGTTTTATCCTTACCGCCTACAAAAGTACAAAATAATTGTGAATTGAGAATTAAGAATTAGGAATTATTTAGCATCTTTTGACCAAACGGTGTTTCATCAGGCCATCATATCGCCTTACGGCAATAGTAATTATCTTGACAAACCGACGCTCATAACTCGCGTAGAGGTCAGGAACATTGGAGTAAGGGACGTAGACGCGAGTTTTGAACCACTCGCATAATCAACTGGTAATGAGACAATTACATCTGTACAAGAGAAGGGTGGGAGTTTACGGTTAAGGAGATAGGCTCCAAGAGTCGTTCAGATAGGCTCCACGAGAGAAAGAGATAATCCCTTAGGGGGTATAGGGATTATCCCTTACTCTCGTAAGTGCCATTCTTTACCGTCGTGGAGCCTATCTCTTTGACTGTTAGAAGGCACCCCCACCCAAAACATCCCCCTCACCTACGCCGAACAGGGGAAAAAAGAGATAAAAGTCCCCCTTGGTTTTTCTGGTTCACAACTTCAGACGAACACTTTTTTAGGCATTCTTTCTTGACAATCGGACGATCAGGAACGAGCAGGCAGCATCACCCCGTGACAGTCTGATCGTTGGCACAAACACTACAACCGTCTACCTATTTATCAAATAGTCGAACGAAAAAAACTAAAAATCCTTCCATATTCCCACATTTCTTCGTATCTTTGTCGTTCAATTGACTATCATATACATGAGAACAAGACAGATTATCCTACCCCTCTTCGCGGCTATGATTCCCTTCGTCTGCCCAGCTCAGAGCAGTCGGCCCTCCGTGGCCCCTACGGCCATCTATGCCGACGAGAACGGGGCGGAGACCGAGACCTCGGATGACTTCGCAGGACAGGCGCCACTGACGGTGACCTTCCGTGCCAACCCGACCGCCATGGAAGACTACTCGCCCACCTATGAGTGGCACTTCCGCATGGAGGGAGAGGCCAAGGATATGATGGTACGCTACGAGGAGGACACCCAATACACCTTCACCACCTCGGGTACGACAAGAGTCACCCTCCTGGTCAGTAAGGGAGACACCGGTGAGCGCCTCGACTCCGTCGTGATACGTGTCACCGTCAGCGAGAGCAAGCTCTCGTTCCCCAACGCCTTCTCGCCTAACGGTGACGGTATCAACGACATCTACAAGGCCAAGGACTACCAGAGTCTTGTGGAGTTCCATGCCTACATCTTCAACCGCTGGGGACAGAAGCTCTACGAGTGGACCGACCCTGCCGACGGATGGGACGGCACCTACCACGGGAAGGATGTGAAAGACGGCGTATACTTTGTACTCGTCAAGGCCAAGGGGGCCGACGGACGGACCTATCATATCCGCAGAGACGTGAACCTGCTGAGGGGATATACTGAAAGAACGACGACGAACTAAGACATGAGAAGAGAAGACGATAAGATCAACGTATACGGTGCCCGTGTACATAACCTGAAGAATATCGACGTAGAGATTCCGCGCCAGTCTCTCACCGTCATCACAGGACTCAGCGGCAGCGGCAAGTCCTCACTGGCCTTCGACACCATCTATGCCGAAGGGCAGCGGCGCTATATAGAGACCTTCTCGGCCTATGCCCGTAACTTCCTTGGCGGACTGGAGCGCCCCGACGTGGATAAGATCACAGGCCTGTCGCCTGTCATCAGCATCGAGCAGAAGACTACCAACAAAAACCCGCGCTCCACGGTGGGCACGACGACGGAGATATACGACTACCTGCGTCTGCTCTTCGCCAGAGCCGGCAAGGCCTACAGCTACGCCACTGGCGAGGAGATGGTGAAATATACGGAGGAGAAAGTGCTCGACATGATTCTCCACGACTATGCCGGTAGGAAGATCTTTATCCTGGCCCCTCTCGTCCGCAGTCGTAAGGGTCACTATCGTGAGCTCTTCGAGGCCATGCGCCGCAAGGGCTACCTGAACATACGGATAGACGGCGAGATGAAGGAGATTGTCAGAGGCATGAAGGTGGACCGCTACAAGAACCATGATATCGAGGTGGTCATCGATAAGCTGAGTCTCCCCTCTGTATCTTCCGAAGGAGGTGGAGCTCAGATGTCTGAGGAACGCCTCAAGAAGTCTGTTGCCATCGCCATGAAACAAGGCGACGGTCTGATCATGATCCTCGACGTCACCGACGCAGCTTCCAAGGGAAGCGGACAAGGAGAGGTGAAGTTCTTCTCCAAACGTCTGATGTGTCCTACGACCGGCATCAGCTATTCCGACCCCGCACCCAACAACTTCTCTTTCAACTCACCACAGGGAGCCTGTCCTCACTGCAAAGGACTGGGCGTCATCAACCAGATCGACCTGAAGAAGGTAATCCCCGACCGCAAGGTCAATATACACGACGGCGGTATCGTTCCACTGGGCAAATACAAGAACCAGATGATCTTCTGGCAGATCGACGCCATTCTGAAGAAATACGACTATAGTCTCAAGACCCCTATTCAGGACATCTCTGACGAGGCGCTCAGTGAGGTTCTCTACGGTGCCATCGAGAACGTACGCATCGACAAGGATCTGGTACACACGTCCAGCGACTATTTCGTAGCCTTCGACGGTATCATCAAATACCTGCGCAACGTCATGGACAACGACGACTCCGCTGCCGGACAGAAGTGGGCCGACCAGTTCCTCGCCGAGAGCGAGTGCCCCGAGTGCCACGGTCAACGCCTGAACAGAGAGGCACTGTCGTATAAGATATGGGACAAGAACATCGCTGAGCTCGCCTCGATGGATATCGCCGAACTGCGCGAGTGGCTTGACCATGTAGAGGAGCACCTCGACCACCAGCAACAACAGATTGCGACAGAGATACTGAAAGAGATACGGACGCGACTCGATTTTCTGCTTGAGGTCGGCCTCGACTATCTGGCACTCAACCGCCAGTCGGCCTCGCTCTCAGGCGGTGAGAGTCAGCGCATCCGTCTCGCCACGCAGATAGGCTCACAACTCGTCAACGTGCTCTACATCCTCGACGAGCCCTCGATTGGTCTGCATCAGCGCGACAACGAGCGACTCATCAGGTCGCTCAAGGAGCTCCGCGACTTGGGTAATACCGTCATCGTGGTGGAACACGACGAAGACATGATGCTGAATGCCGATTATATCGTCGACATCGGTCCCCGTGCCGGGCGCAAGGGCGGTGAGGTGGTGTTCCAAGGCACCCCGCAGGAGATGCTGCAGACCGATACCGTCACGGCACAATACCTCAATGGTACGAAGAAGATCGCGTTGCCGCAACAGCGTCGTAAGGGCTCCGGCAAGCGTCTCCGCCTTGTGGGTTGCACGGGCAATAACCTCAAGCACGTCGACGTGGAGTTCCCACTCGGCTGTCTCATCCTCGTCACAGGCGTCAGCGGCTCAGGTAAGTCCACACTTATCAACGAGACCCTGCAGCCCATCCTCTCACATCACTTCTACCGTTCCCTGAAGCGTCCCATGCCATACGATCGCATCGAGGGCTTGGAGCATATCGACAAGGTGGTGAACGTAGACCAGTCGCCCATCGGGCGCACGCCTCGCTCCAACCCAGCGACCTATACGGGTGTCTTCTCAGATATCAGAAATCTCTTCGTCAACCTGCCCGAAGCCAAGATACGAGGCTATAAGCCTGGCCGTTTCTCGTTCAACGTGAAAGGCGGACGCTGCGAGGCCTGTGGCGGTAACGGTTACAAGACCATCGAGATGAACTTCCTTCCGGATATCCAGGTGCCCTGCGAGGAATGCCATGGCAAACGCTATAATCGCGAGACGCTCGAGGTGCGCTACAAGGGTAAATCGATTGCCGACGTGCTCGACATGACCATTAACCAAGCTGTAGAGTTCTTCGAGAACGTGCCGGATATCCTCCGTAAGATCAAGACCATACAGGATGTCGGACTGGGATACATCAAGCTCGGACAGTCGTCCACCACCCTCTCTGGCGGAGAGAGCCAGCGCGTAAAGCTCGCCACCGAACTGTCGAAGAGGGATACCGGTAAGACCCTATATATCCTCGACGAGCCAACGACGGGTCTTCACTTCGAGGATATCCGTATCCTGATGGATGTGCTCCAGAAGCTGGTGGACCGCGGTAACACCGTCATCATCATCGAGCATAACCTCGATGTCATCAAGTTGGCCGACTGGATCATCGACATGGGCCCGGAAGGAGGTCGTAAGGGCGGACAGGTTCTCTCTGTCGGCACTCCTGAACAGATAGCCAAGTCGAAGAAGGGCTACACACCCCGATTCCTTGGACAGGTCTTAAAGTAAGAAGAGAACAAGGAGCAGACACGCTGTCGACGTCTCTATACGAAAAACGACAGATCCCGATGATCAAACATCATCGGGATCTGTTGTTTATATCAATATCTGATGACGGATTACAGACCTGCGGCAGCAATCCACTCATAGATACAGCTGACGATACCAAAGAGGGCGATGCCAGCAGTACAAAGGGTCAGGGCCACCTTGGTGCTGAGGTCGCTCTGGAAAGCGGGCAGCGGTGTGTCGGTCTTGGTGATATACATGGCCTTCACAATGAGCAGATAGTAGTAGAGTGACACCACTGTATTGATCAGTGCAATGAACACCACGAAATAGGCAGCGGCACTACCCTGCTGAGCAGCAGCCATGAACACGAAGAACTTCGAGAACATACCAGCGAACGGCGGAATACCTGCCAGAGAGAACAAGGCCAGTGTCATCAGGAACGACAGCTTGGGGTTGGTCTGATAGAATCCGTTATAGGCAGCCATATCGGTACGTCCGTCGTGATTACTCTCAACAACATTGATGACGGTGAAGACCGCCATGTTGGCAACGATATAGACAAGCACATAATAGGTCAGCGCAGCCACACCAAGTTGTCCGTTGCCTACCACGGCAAGCATGATATAGCCGGCCTGTGAGATGGAGCTGAACGCCATGAAGCGTTTAAGCTCACTCTGACGGATAGCAAACAGGTTGGCCACGGTGATAGAGAGCACGATCACGATATAGAGCAGATACTCCCAATAGGTAACGAGCGGCTGGAACACCTTCATCAGGATGATACACAGCGTGAGAGCAGCGGCACCCTTGGAGATGACACTCAGATAACCAGTCACCGGTGTCGGCGCACCCTGATAGGTGTCGGCCGTCCAGAAGTGGAAAGGTACGAGTGAGATCTTAAAGCCTAAACCGCTAAAGAAGAATACAAGACCGATAATCGCTAATGGAGAAGCGGTGATCGTTGCAGCCACATCGTCGAAATAGAGAGTGCCTGCTGCAGCATATATAAACGAGATGCCATAGAGCATCACGCCACTGGAGAATGTAGCGGTCAGGATATACTTCGCAGCGCCCTCGGCAGAATCCTTCTTCCACTTATCGAAAGCGACCATACAGGCCATGGGTACCGAAGCCATCTCAAGTCCGAGGAAGAACAACATGAAGTTGCCACTCGACATCATGACAAACATACCCAGCAGGGTGCTCAGTACCAGCATATAGAACTCGCCCTCCAATTTCATAGCCGACTTGATAATCCACGGCTGTGCCATGATGCAGACGATGATCGTGCCAAAAGCGAGAATGACCTTCATGACATTGACGGCCTGTGAGCTGACATACAATCCGCCAAATGCTGAGACAGGATCAGAATATGCCAGTGTTGCCACGGCCGTAACGGCCAGCATGCCGACTGTCAGGTATTGCAGGAGGTATCCCTTAACCTTTACCTTTGTCAGGAAGAAGTCTCCAAAGAAAACTATGATCAGCGAGAGAACCAGGAAGGCCTCAGGCATCATTTTCAGGAATTCACTATAATTCATATCTTAGTCCTCCTTTTTTTACATTACACCTATTGACTGAAGGATCGAACCAGCAGCCGGTGATATCATATCGCTGAACACGAAAGGTGCGCAACCCAGACCGGCTACACAGAAAATCAGACAGATCACTGCAACGCGCTCATCCCATGTAGCATCGGTGAGCTCGAGGTAGTGTTTGTTCTCTACCTCACCATAAAGGATCTTACCAACCACACGCAGGATATAGACAGCCGTAACGACAATCGACATACAAGCGATAATGGTGGCTACCATACGGAACGACGTATTGGGATCGCCAGAGAGCGGATGAGCTCCGAACGAGCCGACGAAGATGGTCATCTCAGCAATAAAGCCGGAGAAACCGGGAAGACCGAGGTTGGCCAGACCGGCAATCACATAGCCGACAGAGAGGAAAGGCATGATCTTCATCAAGCCGGCCAGCTCACGGATATCACGCGTATGAGTACGACCGTAGATCATACCGATCAGTGCGAAGAAGAGAGCTGTCATCAGACCATGAGAAAGCATCTGGAGAATAGCACCCGTCACAGCCGTCTGACTCATCATCAGAAGAGCGAAGAGCACCAATCCACAGTGAGACACTGAGGAATAGGCATTGATATACTTCAGGTCGGTCTGTACGCAGGCAGACAGTGCACCATAGACTACCGAGATAGTCGTCAGAATCAGGAAGATCCACGAGAGATCCTGAGCAGCCTCAGGCAACAGATACATAGCCACACGGAAACAGCCATAACCTCCCAACTTCATCAGCACACCGGCATGGAGCATAGACACGGCGGTAGGCGCAGAGGCATGACCGTCGGGTGACCATGTGTGGAACGGGAACAGCGCTCCCAGCACACCGAAGCCAATAAAGATAAACGGGAAGAAGATGTTCTGGATGTGGCCAGGGATGCAGTGATTGGCTGCAATCGTGGTCAACTCAAAGGTGTATGACCCACTGTATTGGCCATTAAAGAAGTAGATGCCCAGCAGACCGAGGATCAGCAGAGCAGAACCTCCCATCAGCATCAGCGTCAACTTCATGGCTGAGTACTCCTTACGACCAGACCCCCAGACACCTATCAGGAGGTACATCGGGATCAGAGCCACCTCATAGAACATGAACATCGTAAAGAGGTCTGTTGAGATGAAGAAACCGAACACACCCGTTGAGAGAAGAGTGAACCAAAGGAAATACTCTTTCGTCATGGGCTTCAACTGCCATGAGGCAAAAGTTCCTGTGAACACGATAATGCTCGACAGCAGCAACATCACCACCGAGATACCATCGACGCCCACCGAATAAGCAATGTTCAGTGGTTTGAACCAGGACACACTATATGTCAGCAACATCTCTGCAGAGTTACCTGCCGCACGCTGCTGAATGAAATAGATGGTCAGCCATATGGAGAGGGCAAGCAGACACGATGCACCTGCCACCATCACGCCACGCACCTGATTGAGATTCTTGGCAAGCCATAATCCCAGAAGCATCAGGGCGGGAATCAATACGAAAACACTTAATATACTCATATCTTTTTAGATGCATAAAAGGATTAATGATAACGCTACCGTACCAGTGAGGAACCAGACGGCATACTGGCGCACGTCGCCACTCTGCCACGGACGGATGGATTCACCGGCCTCGTTAGCGCTCCATGCCAGGAAGTTGAACGTACCATCAACGATATGACGGTCGAACCAGGCGATAGGCGTAGAAACGAGCGCAAAGATAATTCTGTGCGTAACGAACTGCCATATCTCGTCTTGATAGAAGCGTTTATAGGCTGCACGATGCAATCTTGGGAACTGCTTATACAGACGGTCAGCAATCGGCTGACTCTCCCCTTTATAGATATAAGTAGCGAGACATATACTCAGGATGGCGATAACCGTTGAGGTAACAGCAATCTGTGTATCAAAGTGGATGGTATAATCCTTTCCCGTCGAAGAGACGAAACTACCGAAGGAGCCTCCCCATCCAAGGAAACCTGCCAACGTGGAATAGATACCGACACCAACCGTGATCACACTGAGCACAATCAGAGGTATGGTCATACATGAAGGAGCCTCATGTGGTGTATGATGCGCATGAGCCTCTTTGTTTTCCGTACCCCAGAAGATACCATAGTACAGACGGAACATATAGAAAGCTGTCATGGCAGCAATACCTGTCATGATCCAACCAACCACCGGACTGTAACTGAAGCAGGCTGTAATAATCTCATCCTTCGAACAGAAACCAGAGAAGAACGGGATACCTGCAATAGCCAGACAGGAGATGAGGAAGGTCACATGAGTGATAGGCATATACTTACGCAGACCACCCATCAGTGCCATCTCGTTCGAATGGACAGCATGGATGATACATCCTGCACCAAGGAACAGACAGGCCTTGAACATCGCATGCGTGAACAGATGGAACATACCTGCCATATAACCCAACTGAGCATGATCGTCAAAGATGGTTCCATGGCCTGGCAGACTCACGCCCAGAGCCACCATCATAAACGCGATCTGAGAAATGGTAGAGAAGGCGAGCACACGCTTGATGTCACTCTGTGCACAGGCTACAGCAGCAGCATAGAACGCCGTGAATACACCCACCCATACCACAATGCTCAGCGCATAAGGCGCAAAGGTGATCCAAAGCGGGAACATACGGGCAATCTGGAACACACCAGCCACCACCATCGTTGCAGCGTGGATGAGTGCCGACACAGGTGTCGGACCTTCCATGGCATCAGGCAGCCAGATATGCAACGGGAACATAGCGGACTTACCAGCACCACCAATGAACATCAGCGTAAGAGCTGTCGGAAGGATAAAGGCTCCTGCACTCAGGGCTCTTACGATATCCACAGGAATAAACGGTGTGGTGCCCGCACCCATAACGACATTTGCCCCATGCCCTGCAAACGAGAAGCTGAATGACTCTGTGAAATAGCCGAACATCAGGATACCAATCAGGAAGAACATATCGGCAAAACGAGTCACGATAAAGGCCTTCTTTGAGGCTGCAATGGCTGGCTTCAACGGATAATAGAAACCGATCAGCAAATACGAGCTGACACCCACAAGCTCCCAGAACATATACATCTGGAAGATGTTCGTGGCAAGTACCAAGCCTAACATGGACATCGTGAACAGACTCAGGAAAGCATAGTAACGCTGAAAGCCCTTCTCACCGTGCATATAGCCGAATGAATAGATATGAACCATCAGCGATACCGTAGAGATGACGATCAGCATCACAACACTGATCGGATCCAACAGGATTCCCAAGTCGAAATGTAATCTGCCCAACGGCAGCCAAGTGAAATTATACGGAACAACCGTCTGATAAACCCCATCCACACGATCCATTCCAAAATACTGAAATGCCGTGAGATAAGAGAGTACCGTTACGAGAGCAAGCGAACAGGTGCCGATCAAGCCAGCAACCTTGTGCTTCATCTTCATGCCAGCCAAGCCCAGAACAATGAACGAGAGCAGGGGCAGAAGCATAATAAATATCGTGTAACTAAACATAATCTTAACGTCTTTACTTCTTAACTCCTTAACTATCGTTTCATATTCTGAATACTATCCACATTATCGCTATTGAAGTTGCGATACACATTGATAATGATGGCGATGGCTACGGCCGTCTCCGCTGCAGCCACACCGATACCGAAGAGCGACATGAAGAAGCCTTCGAGCTGTCCGGGGAACAACAGACGGTTAAATGCAGCGAAATTAATCTCAACGGCATTGAGAATCAACTCCACAGAGATGAGCATCGCGATCAGATTACGACGGCTGACAAAGCCATAGACACCGATGAAAAACAACAGTGCACTGAGAATAAAATAATACTGTACGGGTACCATAACTTACTTCTCCTCCTTTCTTGCGATTGCCAAACCACCAATAATACATGCCAGCAGGAATACTGAGATGAACTCGAAGGGGAGTACATATTGGTACTTGTCAGTACCGAGCAGCGACATACCGATTTCTTTCATCGGTACTTCCACATCGGCTACCTGACAGGCAGCATACATAAACTTGTTCTTAAGCAGTACGAACAGGACGGTAGCCAGACCTACCAACGAGAGCATCGCACCATAGATGACACGACTGCCCTTCATCCGTTCTACGAGTCCCTGAAGAGAGCGCTTGCCCACCAGTTGGATGGCGAAGACATAGAGCATCGTCACGCCTCCAGCATATACTGATATCTGAGCAGCACCAAGGAACGTATAGTCAAGCAGGAAATAAAGACCTGCCACGCCAAAGAGCACAAACAACAGGAATGTTGCGGCTCGCATGATACGCTTCGTCATCACACACATCACGGCAGAACCGAGTATGACAACGGCGAGAATGAGAAACATTACATAGTTTGCCATATCGTTACTTCGTTTTGGTGTTAAACTTACCGATTGTCAGCGGTGCACCTCCGTCAAGCAGATTGGGCAGAGAACCTCCCTCATAGACTTCCTTGTCGAGGTGGAGCACCAGACTGTTGCGATTGAACACAGCATTCTCAAAATCATTTGTAAACTCAATCGCGTCGAAGTTGCAGGCGTTCGTACAAAGCTGGCAGAACATACAGTCGCCCAGATCGTACAGATAGTCGTCAAGCACCTTCTTTTTCTTACCCGTCTCCGGATCCTCTGCCATGTGAGCAGTAATCTTGATGGTTCCATTAGGACAGGCCTTTTCGCACAATGTGCAAGCCGTGCACTTGTAGCTGCCATCTTCGTTGCGCTTGAACACCAAACGACCGCGATGACGCTTAGCCACGTGAAGTGTGGTCTTGCGGTTCTCGGGATACTGCTCTGTTGACTTGTTGGTGAAGAAGTCCTTGAAATATTCCTTCCAAGTGACCTTCATGCCTGTAGCCAACGTCTTGACAGCATGTCCGATTTCTCCGAAATATGATTTATTATCTTCCATTGCTATACCTTATTTAATATACCATCCAAGAGCCACGATGACAGTCATCAACACAAGATTGATAAGACCAAGCGGCATCAGATACTTCCACTCCAACTTCAGGATCTGGTCAATACGTAGACGAGGGAACGTCCACTTAATCCACATCAGTACCCAAACCAAAGCAAAGGCTTTACCCATGAACCATACAATGCCAGGAATGTAGTTCATGACAGTGTCGAAAGCATCAACACCGATGTTAATAGGAGCCCAACCACCAAGGAATACCGTAGCAGCGATACCTGCGATGATAAAGAGATTCAGGAACTCTGCGAGGTAGAAGAAGCCGAAGCCCATACCCGAATACTCGGTGTGGTGTCCAGCGGTCAACTCACTCTCAGCCTCAGCCATATCGAACGGACCACGGTTTGCCTCTGCGTTACCTGCCACGAGGAACACGAGGAAGGCGATGATGGCGGGAATATGTCCCTGGAAGATCAGCCATTTGAAAGGACCGGTCTGTGCCTCTACGATACCAGACATCTGCATCGTACCCGTCAGGATTACAGCAGTAATCAGACAGAGGCAAAGTGACATTTCATAAGAAATCATCTGTACGGCACCACGCATGGCACTGACCACAGAGTATTTATTGTTTGAACCCCAGCCAGCAAGGAAGATTCCAACCACACCAATCGAAGAAATGGCAGTGAGCAGGAATATACCCACATTAAAGTCAAGCACTGTAGCACCATTATTCCACGGAAGGAACGAGAAGGCACCAACAGAACCGATGATCACCAAGAGCGGAGCCACGGCATAAAGCAACTTATCGGCCTTGTCGACGAAGAAGATCTCCTTAATGAGCATCTTCAAGACATCGGCAAATACCTGAAGCAAACCCCAGTAACCAACTCGCATCGGGCCCAGACGGCACTGGAAATAGGCACATACCTTACGCTCCATGAATATCAGTACGATGGCGATGAGGGCATATCCCACAAGGATACCAGCACCTACCAGTACGCACTCTATCAATATCGACAGAAAATCTCCCAGACCGAGTGTATCGCGAAGGAGAGCGTCGAACCATTGTGTAACTATAGAAAAGTCGAACATATTACTTCAATTTTTCAATTCTTAATTCTTCAATCCTCCGACTATCTGTCAATATCAGGAATAACAAAGTCAATAGCAGCACCCGTAGCCACGAGGTCGGCAATCTTCTGTCCGCGCAACATCGGATCGAGCGCCCCCGTCAACGAGAGTCCCATCGGACGCATCTTCAAACGGTATGGACTCTTGTCACCACGACTATCGAGATATACGCCAAACTCACCACTGGCACCCTCTACCGAGAAATACCACTGTCCCTCAGGTACCTTGATGATAGGCTTCTGCTTTACATAGAAGTCGCCCTCGGGGATATTGTCGATGAGCTGCTCGATGATGTGGAGACTCTGGTACATCTCCTGAATGTGACAAGTGTAACGATCCATCGTGTCACAACCGGTCATCGTGATCTGCTCCCACTCCACCTGACTGTACATATCATACGGATGGTTCTTACGAACGTCATTCTTCCAACCAGAAGCGCGTCCGGCAGGACCCGTCACGGCATATGAGATACAATCCTCAAGCGACATAGGACCGACCTTCTCAAAACGGTTATGGGTGATGATATTATCACCGAACACATCAACATACTCCTGAATGATAGGCTTCATGTATTTCACCAGATCCTTCACGTTCTTCACGAAGTTCGGATCAATATCATCTTGAAGACCACCAATACGGTAGTAGTTCTGTATCAATCGTCCACCCGTCGTCTCTTCCATGCAGTTGAGCACATGCTCACGGTCTCGCATAGAGTAAAGGAATGCAGTAAGAGCACCCATATCCTGAGCACAGCAACCGACATACAGCAAATGCGAATCAAGACGCTGAAGCTCATCCATGATGGTGCGGATATACTTGATGCGGTCTGTGAGTTCGACACCCATGCCCTCCTCAATAACACCGACCAAAGCATGACGGTGCATCATAGCAGAGAGGTAGTTCAGACGATCGGTCAATGCCAGTGTCTGGGGATAAGTCATGTTCTCACACATCTTCTCGATTCCACGATGGATATAACCAAGATGTGGATATACACGCTTTACCGTCTCACCGTTGAGCACAGTCTGCAGACGGAGTACACCATGAGTAGAAGGGTGCTGTGGACCGATGTTAATAACATAGTCATCGGGACCGAAAAGCTTATTCTGCTTAGACTGGAGATGGCCATCCTTGTCAAGATAATACTCCAAGCCATAATCCGGTTCAACGTCATCTTCCAGGGTGTACTCATCATTAAACTGCCAATCCTTACGGAAAGGATGGCCCTTGAAGTCACTCCTAAGGAACAGACGGCGCATATCGGGATGCCCAAGGAACACTATCCCATAGAAATCATAGACCTCACGTTCCAACAGATCAGCAACATGCCAGATGTTTGACACCGTAGGAATATACGGGATCAGCTGACCATCGGTCACACCAGTACCATTGGAAGACATACCATCGCCACAGATCTGCGTCTTGGCAAGGATCTTTACCGAGCAACGCTCATGGCTATCAGTATTCTCGAGAATATAGACACATCCGAGTCCCTCTTCACCAAAGTCTTCTCCGACGATGGTAACAAGGTAATCGAAGTGCTTCTTCTCTTTCAAGTTCTGCATCTCAGAGGCGAACTTGTCAAAATCGAATGATAGAAATTCTAATTTCATGCCTTGTCCTCCTCTACTTTTACTTCTGTCGGGGCAGGGTTGACCTCCTGTCGAACCTGCTCACTCGCAGTTTTCATCTCTTCTACAAAATCCTGGGGGACATCGGTTACCACAATTGGTTCACGACGATGATCACCAAGCTTATGACGGAATGTGAGCTCTTCATTGGATACGCCAAGCTCACGCTCTTCCTTAGTCTGCTTATGATTGGCACCACCAAAGAACTTCTCAATCTTCACTTTACGCTGAAGCTGCATCATGCCATACATAATAGCTTCAGGACGTGGAGGACAGCCAGGGATAAAGACATCAACGGGTACGATCTCCTCGATACCCTTTACGACATGATAGCTCGATTTGAAGGGGCCACCGCTGATAGCGCAGCCACCGACAGCAATCACATACTTCGGCTCGGCCATCTCATCGTATAGACGCTTCAAAGCAGGCGCCATCTTATGAGTAATCGTTCCGGCACACATAATCAAGTCAGCTTGACGAGGAGAGTTACGAGTCACCTCAAAACCAAATCGGGCAAAGTCATAGCGGGCACAGCCACAGGCCATGAACTCGATACCACAGCAAGAGGTGGCAAAGGTCAATGACCACAGCGAGTTTGCTCGTCCCCAGTTAATCAATTGGTCGAGAGAACCTGTAACGACGTTAACGCCTCCCTCATGGAGTTCTTCGATGATCTTCTCCAATGAGGCATTGTCGTTCCACTCCTCATAGGGAATACTCTTGATTCTCGGCTTTCTCACTTCCATTCCAAGTCTCCTTTCTTCCAAGCATATGCCAGGCCCAACACCAATACTACCATAAAGAATCCAATACTCAATAATGCAAGAGCACCGAAGTCTTTTACGACTACTGCCCACGGGTACAGAAAGACTGTCTCCACGTCGAACATTAAGAATAGGATGGCAAACAGGTAGAATCCCACGCTCAGAGGCAACCATGACGTGCCTCGTGTGGGGATACCACACTCGTAGGGCTCACCTTTCACCTTATTGTAGGATCGTGGTCCTATCAATTTGGCAACAACGTAAGCCCCTACCACCAATGTTAAAGCCGTCAACAAGACGGTAATCAACAAAGTAAAATTCATAAGTAATTATACTATTATAACAATATTGTCCTCGTTCTTAAGCAGTTACACAGATACAAAAGTACCTTTGCCGCAAAATCGCTGCAAAGGTACAAATAATATTTGTAAATCTTCCGAATATTTATAAAAATCTTTCTTCTTATCTTACCACTTCCGGAATTGCCTCACCGATACACGCATTCGGTTGCTGGATATGTAACATCTGGCATACAGTCGGTGCAATATCCGTGATATGCACCTCACGACTTGTTGATCCATGATCTACCTTCCAGCCATAGAATAACAGAGGTATATGTGCGTCATACGGATTCCATTCGCCATGCGTTGTACCTGTCTTAGAGGAACTCGACCAGAACTCATAATATCCTGCTTCAAGCACCAGCAGTATATCACCTGAACGACGGGGATGATAACCGAGCAGGGCACGGCTCCGGATAATATCGGGTACACTCCAGGTATTCACCTTCTCAAAGTCCATCACAAACTGCACATGGGGCATCTGGCGCGCATAACTAATAATAGCATCCTTAACCTTCTGTACTTCCAAACCTAATTCTACTATACGTTTCTTGTTTAGAAATACGCGATAACTGTTGACACTGTTGATGACGGATAAGTCAGCGCCCAACGTTTCCTTAAGATAACTCTCCAGGCCACTTCCAAATATCTCAATGTCACCTTTCCACGCACCGCCATTCATCTTATGATCCTCCATATATTGATAGTTGTGCGCAGCACCATGATCAGCGGTCAGAAATACAAGATAATTACCCTCACCGACTTGATCGTCAAGAGCTTTCAATAGGCGGGCAATATCTCTGTCAAGCTGCAGATAAGCGCCATCGGTATGCTCTCCGCGTGTGCCCCATTCATGACCAATCACATCCGTCTGCGAATAACTCACGCAGAGCATGTCCGTCACCTCACCTTTACCGAGCTTTTCTCCCTGCAGAGCCGCAATCGCCATCTCCGTTGTTATCGTACCGCACAACGGATCATAACCGATTCTCTTTCCAAGTTCCTGCATACGCTTATTCTTTTTCAGTTCCCGGTTATAGGATTTCGCCCACTCTGGCAACTCCCCCATATAGTAAGTACTGGTGATAAACTGGCCATTGTCTATGTCAAGCCAAAAAGCGGCATCCGACGAGCGACCGGCAGGAAGAATTGCCGCCCGATCTTTGTAACTGACGCCAACAACTTTTGAACTGAAATCGGTATGCATCCTAAGCTGATCACCAATGGTCGTAGAGAGCAGGTTACGTGGTGACATCTTCCCACGCTTTGCATTATCTGTTCCCACAGGCTCCACGGTCTGATCAGCACAGCAATAAACGGGCTCGCCATCTATAAAGAAGTTATTACCACAGATACCATGGAATGCCGGTGTCGTTCCCGTATAAGCGCTCGTATGTCCGATAGCTGTCACCGTTGGCACATAGTTGATAAGACAATTATTACAAGAGAAGCCCTTGTCTATCAACCTTCGGAAACCATCATCTTGAAATTGGTCATAATACCGCGACAAGTAATCCCACCGCATCTGATCCACTACAATCCCAACAACAAGTTTCGGTCGTTCTCCGAATTCATTATGTGCTGGTAGCTGAGCCGCCGCGCACATCATCACAATTAATAGTAGTAACTTTTTCATAACGAGTGCAAATATACGAAGAATTCTTCTATAAAACAATTTCTTCATGAGAAAAAACGTTTCTACATCTCCGCAGTACGTTCAATCAACTCCAGACACATACGACTATTATGATATGGGCATTTCCAGAAGCCAGCCTTATCATCATCAGTATTAAGTGAACCATCGGCATGCCTGCTCCAATACCATTCACCGTTGTCGTAATCAATCAATTGTTTCTTGATATAGTCCCAACAACGCTGTGCCTTTTCCAAGGCATCCTTATCATCGAAATGTTGATAGAGATTAAACCAACCGACAACATTCTCTGCTTGTACCCACCAATGAAGATCATCATCGACATGTCCAGTATCAAGATTTGCCTCATGGATCATCGAACCATCTGGGCGCAAACCTTTCTCCGAAGCTTTTGCAACCATCCGCACAATGGGTTCAACCTTTGCCAAGACTTCTGAGTCGTCAAGTATAATGGCCGCCTCATGCAACAGCCACGAGCATTCAATATCATGTCCATAGCTCTCCAAATGCCCAGCACCACGTGTCCAGTCCATATCAAAGAAAAGGTCCAGATGATGAGTCTCCGGATTAAGAATCTTATCCGTAAAGATACCAATAATATTCCGCAATGCACGTCCAACTCGGATGACATCCTCGTAATAAGCCATAGGGCCGTATTGCGGTGCAAAGATACTGCCCCCTAATGTGTCGGGGTTATCAGGATACTGGCTTTTCAATACACGATAAAGATTGGCATAGGGTTCTATGATATGCAGATGCGTATTCTGGGACTTCGGATAGTTGGCATCATATTCCGAGAGCCGCATGTCGGCAATCTCTGCCCACTCCCGTGTGCAAGCCTCAATATAACCGTTATAAACTGGATCGTATGCATGCTCCTCTATACAGTCAAAAAGCTGAAGCGCATAGTCAAGCGCCTCCAGATCACCCGTGGCACGTGCATATTCCGACAAACCATAGATGGCGAAGCCAATAGCATAGAATTGTTTTTTCGTGTCAAGAGGCTGTCCCTTACAATCCACACTCCAATACACCCCACCATACTCTGGGTCAATAAAATGATCAATGAAATACCGTTTGGCGCGTGTTGCAGCCTCCAGATACTCCGGACAGCCCAACACCCGATAGGCTGCAGAGAACGACCATAAGATCCTGGCATTGAGGATGGCACCTTTCTCTGCCTCAGGGTGCAGAATTCCATGTCCGTCCATACGACCATAAAAGCCGCCATTCTCTATATCGACCATTTTATTGAGCCAGAAGTGCAGGATATTCTTCTGTAGAACATCCTGCATCTCCACGCTCATCATTTCAAAACACATTGTCTGGCTTCTATATTTATTCTATTTATTGTATTTATTCTATGGAACGGACCTTCTTCAGTTCCGTATTAATCTCGTCAATACGCTCCGTCGTCAATGGATAGAACCAAGCCACGAGGATTGCGATCAGTGCAACAGCTGCAGGGATAAAGCTCATCAGCCAGCGAAGTACCATCAATGCACTTTCGGGTTGCGCCACAGAGGCTGTCACTTGATCTACATCCGTAACATACCCGAAGGCAGAAAGCAACCATAGTACAGCAGCACCGCCGATGGCACCACCAAACTTCTGCGCCATAGAAGCTGAAGAGAAAATCAGGCCCGTTGATGCTGTCTTATTCTTCAATTCTGCATAGTCACTAACGTCAGCATACATACTCCAAATCAACGGCGACATGATACCAGTAAAGACACTTATGACAATCTGCAAAATCAACATTGTCCAGAAACCACCAGATGTACATGGCACAAAGAAAAAGGCAATACTGAGTACAACTAGAACTGCGTTCACAAAGATAAAGGTTGTCTTCTTTCCCAATCTACTGGCAATGGGTACACAGAGTGCTACACCTACCATATTAGACACCTCGCCGATACCTAGGAACAGACCTGCGTAGAAGAGGAAGGAGATTGTGAAGAACACCAAGTTAACATCCGGACCTATGATATCCTGGAAGAAATAGGCAACCGTGGCTCCACGGACTGTGTTGAAAAGATTAGAGCACAAGGCTGCACCTATTAACAACCACCACGGCTTATTAGAGAGAAGTGACTTAAAGTCTGAACCTACGCTCACCGTCGAGACAGTCTTCAGATGTTCCCTAGTCAGGAGGAAACACAGAATGAACATCACAAAACAGGCCGAGGCAACAACAACCATTCCCCAGAACCAGCCATTTGCAGTATTGTAGCCACCAAACATATTCGTCAACGGCTCCCACAGGAACAAGGCGAGGAACGATCCACCATAGGCAAAGAACATACGGAAAGAAGAAAACACGGTCTTCTCATTTGAGTCGTCGGTCATCACACCAAGCATAGCGCCGTATGGTACATTAATACCTGTATAGACAGTCATCATCATGATATAGGTAACATACGCCCAGATGAGTTTCGCACCGTAATTCCAATCTGGTGTCGTAAACAAGAGAATACCACAGATGGAAAACAACGGAGCCACCCATAGCAGGAAGGGGCGATACTTACCCCACTTGGTATTGGTACGGTCGGCGATAATACCCATCATCGGATCTGAGACCGCATCCCATATACGAGTAATTAGCACGAGAACACCAGCATCCAGGAGCGACAGCCCGAAGATATTCGAATAGAAAAAAGGAAGATAATAGGAAAATATCTTCCAGAAAGTCGACGACGACATATCGCCGAAGCCATAACCGATTTTTTCAATTAACTTAGACTTTACCATTTTGATAATGTGATTTGATTGACAGTTTATGATTTATAATTCACGAGTTGCGATTCTTGGCAATCAATTTTTTGATTGTCTCAACAGAAGCAGCGGTCGTCAAGCCGTCCTCTGGTGTGTTCATACAGTAATCGATAAGTCTATCGATTGTCGATGTTGCCACATGCATGCGTGTATCAGCAGAGGCATAGTAAATGAAGACCCGTCCATCCTCATCAGCAATCCACCCATTTGCAAAAGCCACGTTCATCACATCACCGAGATACTCATAACCTTCTGGTACAAGGAAATAGCCACCGGGTTGTGCAATAATTTTTGTGGGGTCGTCCAATGAAGTCATATACATATATAACACATAACGCAGGCCATCAGCTGTAGCACGTACGCCATGAGCTAAGTGAAGCCAACCCTTTGGGGTTTTGATAGGATGCGGCCCTTCTCCATTCTTCACTTCCGTAATTGTATGATAGTGACGCGCATTGATAATAGTTTCTTCTTTTACCTCCGCATGGGTAATATCATCGATCAGTGCCCATCCAATACCTCCACCTGAGCCTGTATCAATAAAACCATCCTGCGGACGAGTATAGAAGGCATACTTACCATCTACGAATTCAGGATGAAGTACCACATTACGCTGTTGACTCTTTGTTTTCAAGTCTGGCAGGCGTTCCCAAGTCTTCAAGTCTTTTGTACGAGCAATACCTGCCGTGGCAGTAGCAGCACTGAGATTGCCTGGTTGTGAATCATCATGGCGTTCTGCACAGAATACACCATAGACCCAACCGTCCTCATGCTTTGTTATACGCATATCATAAATATTTGTCGCAGGAATCACGTCGTCTGGCATGGTGATAGGTTCCTCCCAAAAGCGGAAATTATCGATACCGTTGGGCGATTCTGCTACAGCAAAATAGCTCTTACGATCCGCGCCTTCCACACGGACGACAAGTAGATACTTATCGTTCCATTTGATGGCACCCGAGTTTAATGTCGCATTACACATAATACGCTGCATCAAATACGGATTATCTTTTTCATTAAAATCATATTTCCACTCCAAGGGAATATGTGCAGCAGTCAAAACCGGGTTCTTATACTTCTCATAAATGCCATTCTCCTCATAGCAGAATGGTGAATTCGAACAGTCCCACTCCATAATCTCGTTTTTACGACTCAGAAGTTCCTCATGATGCTTTCGCAGGACTGCCACTTTCTTTTCAAATTCTGTCATTGCCTTATCTCAATTTTCTATTGATTATTCTATAATATCCTTTAGGAAAAGAACGTTCTTCTTATCATACATTTCTCTAAAAAAAACAGCATCAGGCTTCGATGGTGAAGGTCCGAACCACTCATGCCGTGCATTACGCCACACAAGGAAGTAGCTTATCTGATACTTATCAAGTACAGGAGTAAGCGTTGATGTCCACCACGTCGGGTCAGTAAGATTTTTCAAGCCACATTCCGTTAATGCGGCCACCTTGCCGTGCTCTGCAGCAAACCTCGTGAGCATCCCCAAATTCTGGTCTAGCTGTGCAACAAATGCCTCTTTAGAACCCCACTGATAACCGTCAATGCCAACTAAGTTGACACGGTCATCGCCAGGATAGCGCTCCGAATATTTCTCATGGGTTAAATCAGAAGCCATACCTGGTGAGTACGCCCAAAGCAAATTATCAAATCCATCTGCATCGAGCTTATCTTGGAGCATATTCCACAAGGCCTTATAATCGTCAGCCGAACAAAGCCGTTCGCCCCACCAAAACCAAGAACCAGTATTCTCATGCCAAGGTCGGAAGATGACAGGAATTTTTTCGCCATCAGCGGTCTTCAGAGTAGCGAGAAAATTCGACAGACGTTGCATCCAATTCTGGAAGAGTTCATGTTTTGAGCCACCAGGAAGAATACTTTTCACGACCGTAGTATCGCGGACATCCCAAGCCGTTCCTTCCGGGTACAGTTGTCCAGCCTGAGCACCTCCGTCAATTGTGGTAAGAGGGTTACGCGAATGCCAACTAATGGTAATGATACCACCGCGATTATAATGGTTAATAATCTCCTCGGTGATTTTCGTGAAAGGTACGCTATCGAGGCTTTTCTCATCGCCCATTTCTATTCCACCAAGTTCAAAACCCATCACGGCAGGATAATCACCACAGACATTCTTCACATCACTAGAATCTCTCATGTATTCCCATGTAAGGCCATAAAAGGGATCATCTTGATGGCCGAACATATATCCTCTCTGCAGAAGAGCATCAAGGCGTTCCATCAACTGCTGAGCCTTAGTATTTCCCGACTCAGCCGGCTTTGCTGTTGAACATGCAACCACGACAACAGCAAGAATCATCACAACACAAAACTTCTTCATTTTTTCCATCATTTGTGAGATCAACACGCTATCTTAACTTCATTTGTTTCAATAACCACTCTTCCCATTCATCCCATTGTTCCTGATACCAAAAATGGGCTGTAGCCTGATAGGGAGATATCGTTTTGGGACCTTTCACCTCGTTATAAGTGGCCCATGCAGTGGTAGGTGGCACCACATCGTCGTTATAACCAAATGAGAACCATCCCGCCTGCTGATCAGTAATCAGACGAGCGAAGTTTACACCATCATAATAACGCGATGTCTCTATTTGTTTCTCCATACCAGCCCCCTTATTCCAATAAAAATAATGTGGCCAGCCACAAGCAACGCCGCGCAATGAGTTGGTATGATCGCAAAGAGCAGCATGCACAGGAGCATAGAAAGTGATACGCTTATCTAGTCCTGCTGTAGCGAGGGAAAGGAACCCACCCTGTGAAGAACCTGTTACGCCACATTCCTTGCCATTCCATGGGGTATACTGTTCGATATAGTCGATGGCACGGATACAACCTAGAATCACATGTTTATAGTAACTTTTGTCACGGTTATCCATCCCAAACTCCCAGTAGCCCTGAAGCGCGCCGTTATTCAGGTTATCATATAAGCCCTGCTCCATCGTTACAGGTATACCATGAATACCTATCTCCAGAGTAATAACCCCCTGAGAGGCAGTAAAGACATCACCACCATAAGGACGAACACCAGCACCTGGCACCCTGAGCAAAGCGGGATAACGGCCTTCCTTCACCGGCACACAGAGGATGCCATAGGTAAGGCTACCCCAGCTTATATTTTGGAAGCTCACCTCATAGACGTTCACATCCTTCGTACATCGTTCCGGCAACAAGCGTTTAGTAGGATTAAGATTTGTATGCCGCGCTTCGAGAATCGCGTTCTGCCAGAAACTTTCAAAATCTTGTGGCATCACTGTCGATGGCAGCAACTTCTCTGGTGAGAAGGCGGCACTACAGGCGCCCCTATAGTCCTTGCCATTAACATGGGCCGTCACATCCACACGATAGAAACCTGGATGTTCCATGGATCCAGTCAGTTTCAACTTACCTTCTTTTAGTACAACACTCTTTCTAACATCCTGATACATTTCTGGACCAGCAGCATAGTCAATCCTTACATTATTAAGCAATGTACCCGATTTAAGAACGTTTACTACAAAAGTAGCTTGCTCTCCTACCCGATAAGTCCAATCCTGATGGTCAGGTGTGACTGTCACCACAATATTATTTCCACGAATCTGAGCACACAACGTCCCCAGCATCAACAGACCAAATAAAACGGAAAAAAGTTTTTTCATAACTCTATATAGTTTTGAGCATTCAAATTGTCGGTGCAAAGATACGCAAAAAACAGTGATTCGCAGAAATAACCATTGTCTATTTATAGTACTATTTTACTAAAAAACAGAAGGCAAAGAATGTAATCACTCTTAGTCTTCTGTCATTTTTATTTGTTCTTTGCTTTCTTTCTCTTTTTCGCGGGCAAGAACTCTGTAGCTGCAACCTTAATAGCCATAACAAGTTTAGGCGAACTAATTTGCGGTGTTAACACATTTTTATTCCCTTTCTGTGTCAATGGCCTTAATCCTGAATTGGATTGTTGAGGCCCTGCCTGTGCATATAACGATGTCGAAAAACATGCAACAAACACCAGAGCAAACATTTCTTTCATATATGATTCCTTTAATATATATAGGTTGATGACAACTAATTAATCTTTTTCATCCTGTCGGCCTGTGACTTGATAACCTGCAGTGTTGAAGAATCACAACTAAATACAGAATTTAGCCCTTGCGCTTCTTGTGCAGGATCTCCCGTATAATCATCACCTACTCGCCACTGTTCATAGTGCTTTGGCTTTGCGAATCCACCCCATCCCCAGAAGTTGCAACCTGCGAAAAGTCCACCATTCTCTGCATTATCTCCCACCAGTGAGAACACATACTCAAAAAAATCATCACGTCCTTTTGTCGGCGTACCTGGCGCAAAGAGGAAGCCATCACGCGGATAGCCGAATTCCTCCATCACAAGAGGTTTATTTATTCTGACACATATCGCAAGATGGTTTTCAATATATTCTTTTGTATTCGCCTTAGCTTTGGGTAAATTATCTATTAAGGAATCTGCTTTCGCCCATCCCCAATTGTAGGGCCACAAATGAATATTACAATAGTCGATATTTGCATCTGCACTAATACGCTCCCAACAGCCATAATCCCCCTCACATCCCCAAGCGCCTTCACTACCGATAGAAATCATATGGTTTGTGTCAAGCGAACGGATGAGAGATGAAGCCTCTGCAAGCCACTTTTCAAATGCAGGCAACGCATCCTTGGAAAAAGCACGCGGCTCATTACCAATCTGCCACGACATAATGGTAGGATCATTCTTGTACGCTACACCTGTATAACGATTCGTTCGGCCAAGAATAAAACGCACATAGTCATAAAAAAGTTCGTGAGCTTTCTGATTAGTGGCATATTTACTCATAGCACGCATAAAAGCAGGATACCCATCCTCGTTGGGACGCGGTTGCCGCCCTTCCCCTGCATGTTCTAGATAAAAGCCATAACCTCCACTCCACTCCCAAGAGTTATTCAAATAAAGAACAGCAAGCATATCACGCTTGCCCATTTCGTGTAACAGATAATCAAGACCTGCTAAAATCGTGTCATTATACACCCCTGGCCTTATCTGCAGAGTTGGTTCGACCTTCGTGGTAACACCACGTTCGCCATCACTCCCCACAAGAATGCGTAAGTTATCTATACCCATAGACTTCATTAAGTCGAGTTCCCGACAGAGACGCTGACGGTCTCCGCCTTGTCCCTCAGAACCAAGGATAGCTCCATACCAGAAATTAGTACCTACATAATAGTAAGGTTTCCCTTTCTTCACGAAATGTCCATTCTCTACATGTACGAAATCACTAAGTCCTTTTATCTGTCCGCGACAAATCACGGACATCATCAACATGATTACAATTGTTGCGTATAGTTTCAGTTTCATCTTTATTGGCTGGTTAATTCTGTGGCAAAGATACTAAGTATTAAATTAAAAACCAAATAAAAACAAGAAAACTTACAACAACTGCATATAGAGTGTCAGAAAATGCATAAAGAATACCATAACCAACCCATATCTAATCTAATAAAAAAAAGCGACAACGAACAATTTTCATACTATACGCCATGATAATTCAGCAAGCCACCCATTGGACTTTTCCGAATTTGCCCAACCACAAAGCCTTGACTTTCTGCAGCCTCGTATAGTTCCTTCTGATAGTACCATGCGATAGAGCCTATAAATGACACAGGCAAATCACTGCGCTTATAAGGTAAAACATGATACCGAAAAAAATCCGCAAAGCAAGCGATGACCAATGCTCGTACATCAGGATTGTCAAGATGATCATGTATAAACATAGACAGACTGGCAAGAAAACGGTTTGCCAACGGTTGACGATAGACACGATCAACAACTGTTGCTAACGACAGATGCGTTTGGCATTCGAAAAGAGATTTGATTTCTTTTGGCAACACATCCATATAAAGAGCATGAAGAAAGCGCTTTCCAAGCACGGCGCCGCTTCCCTCATCGCCAAGGATATAACCAAGAGCTGCTGTATTTTTGACAATGCGTTTCCCATCATACAAGCAGGAATTTGCCCCTGTCCCAAGAATACATGCCAAGCCCTCATTACGCCCACATAGACCACGAGCAGCACCAAGCAAATCACTATGCGCCTCGACAGCCTCTGCAAATGGAAACACCTTGCGAATCTGCCGGACCATCGACTGCTCCAATTCCGGTCTCACACCACTTCCATAAAACTTTACGCTAGTAACCATTTCTTTTCCACCAGGAAGTTGAGGAATCAATTCTTCCATAAGGACAGAAGATATCACATCCCATGATTGATGAAATGGATTTATGCCCTGCGTACTAAAAACACGACAAGACATCTCTGGACGGCCTGCATACGTAGGCACGAATGCCCAATCCGTCTTTGTACTCCCACTGTCTGCAACCAATATCATTTTCGATCTATAATAAGGATTATGATGCAAAAGTAATCAAAAATACATTAAATTCCACCATAAATAATCTTATTTTTCAGAATTAAGAAGTTTTTTTCGTATCTTTGCATAACTAAACAACATTTTAATCAAATGAAACGTTTCTTAGCCATATTACTACTTCTATTGTCTATCGGTATAGAGGCCAATGCCGTTCTGAAAGAGAAAGATCTCGAACAGACGCTATCAATCTTACAGAAAGAATTAGAACAATACAACAACGAGTTGACCGCTCGGAGTGCTGTACGTAAGGTACGTGCCAAGCAGCTTATCACCCAGTTGCTCTTAACGATGAAACAAGCAGACCAGAATGCTCTGATGCTCTATTCGCAGCAACAGGACAACGTATTCGACATGACATATGCTTGTCACGAAGCAACAAAACAGTATCAGGACTTTCACAAAAACCAGATCCCCTTCACTTCCTTCTTAGAGAAAAGCGGAGCAGAACTTGCGCGATACGATAGTCTTGTGAAACGTTTGGAGGCGATGCCTGAGATGATGACAACTGCCTACGGCTCTAAGCGGCGTGATTCATGTCTAGTTCTAGCCAAAAACATCCGTTCGATGCTAGCAGATGGTGAGCGACAACTAAAGCGCAACATCCATTTCTACAGACAGACAGAGCAGCGACTCAGCGAACTGAATGATTATGCTCGAGATCGTTATACAGATATACAGCGGAGCATCTTCATCAATGGTAGCGATAGCTATCCCGCGCTATTAAGCAACCTCGGACGGCGCTGGAGTTCTATGACAGAAGCAGTCAAGAAGAAATACACGATCAATACCGATGACCATTCTCAATGGAGTTCTCGGTGGATATTCGGTCTATTCATCGCCATAGCCTTTTATGTCATCGTTGCCATCGTCCTCAACCAGCTCTTTTTCCGCTTTCTCTTACCAAAGCGGTTTAAGACTGAAGAGTTTAAAAAGAAGCAGGCCGCCATCATCATGGCCACCACCACCATCACCTTCGCGGTAATACAAGGATTACTGATGAGTAACTCCACCCAAAACTTCATTCTTATGGCATCAAACCTATTGGTGGAATACGCATGGCTACTTGGTGTAATTCTTATCTCATTGCTACTCCGTGTAAAAGGTGAACAGATAGGTAGCGCCTTCCGTATTTATGCGCCCTTAATCACTGTAGGATTCCTTGTTATCGGATGCCGTATTATCCTTATTCCAAACGAGTTAGTAAATCTCGCATTACCTCCAGTATTGCTCGCATGCGCAATCTGGCAATGGTTAGTCATCAGAAAACACAACCAGAACATTCCCAAGTCAGACATTTTCTATACTTATATCTCCCTCGTTGTCTTCATTGCATCTGTATGTTGCTCCTGGGCCGGATATACATTACTGGCTGTACAGTTACTGATATGGTGGATCATGCAGTTAACCTGTATCCTAACCATTACCTGTGTCAGTCAATACATTGAAATTTTTGCTAAACGCAAAGGATATGACAAGAAGCCCATCACGCAAACATGGGCCTATTTATTTGTCGAAAAGGTGGTAATGCCTGCATTGAGCGTGAATTCTATTATGTTAAGTATATACTGGGCAGCGAAAGTATTCAATCTGACTGAGCTCTGCTGGCAGATCTTCAAATACAGTTTTATAGACATGACGAATCTACAGGTGAGCATCCTTAAACTCTCGATGGTCATCACTCTGTGGTTTCTCTTCCGTTACATTGCCCACACCATCCTCGCCTTATTGCGTATCCACTATGAGACAGACGACCCATCAACTGCTGCCTCGAAAGAGGTGATGGGAAGAAATGTGATTCAGGTACTCGTGTGGGGAATATGGCTGATGATTTCGCTCTCCGTCCTGCATATTAGCGTTGCATGGCTACTCGCTATTTCCGGAGGACTATCAACCGGTATTGGTTTTGCTTCCAAAGACATCATCGAGAATATCTATTACGGTGCCTCACTCATGGCTGGTCGCATCAAAGTAGGTGATTGGATTGAGGTAGATGGTACCATGGGAAAAGTTAGCTCTATCAGCTATACTTCAACCGTTGTTGAAGCTCGATCTGGAGAGGTTATCACATTTCAGAATTCCCAGCTATTTGCGAAGAACTACAAAAACCTGACTCGTAACCATGGGTATGTACTTGCAGTCATTCCTTTCGGAGTCGCCTATGGTTCAAATCTAAAGGAAGTGACTCGATTAGTCGAGGACGCCGTCAACACGATGAATCACCCATGGATAGATGCCTCGAAGGATGCAAAAGCAGTTGTATCAGAGATGGCCGATTCGAGCATCAACTTCAAACTCTTAGTCTGGGCCGAGGCTGCAAAGAAAACGCATGTGATGAGTGATGTACTGAAATGTGTCTACGAAACATTGAACAAGAACAGCATCAGCATCCCATTCCCACAACGCGACATCCACCTGGTAAAAGATTAAAAAACAGTCAATTTGTTTGGTAGATTTAGATAAAATACTTATTTTTGCATCATCATTATGAGTAATCAGAGAACGATTATTGCAGGGCCATGCGTCATCGAGTCGGCTGAGCTACTGAGCACTGTGGCGCGCAAGCTTCAGAATATCAATGCCAAATTGGGCACTGACATCATATTCAAAGCCTCTTTTGACAAGGCCAATCGAACCTCTATTCATTCTTTCCGGGGCCCCGGCATAGAGCGTGGGCTGCAGATGTTGGACGATATCAAATCAAGATATGGTCTAAAGATTCTCACAGATATTCACGAGAGTTGGCAAGCCAAACTTGCAGGCGAGGTTTGCGATGTTATACAGATACCTGCTTTTCTTTGCCGACAAACTGATCTGCTTGTGGCCGCTGCAAAAACCGGAAAAACGGTCAACATCAAAAAGGCACAATTTTTAAGTGGAAAGGACATGCGATACCCAGTAGAAAAAGCACGAGATGCTGGAGCTCAAGAGGTATGGTTAACAGAACGTGGTAATATGATGGGATACAACAACCTTGTTGTGGATTTCCGTAATATTCCCGACATGCTAGAAATCGTTCCAACGGTCATTATGGATTGTACTCATAGCGTACAACGGCCTGGAGGGAATGACGGAAAAACTGGCGGCGACCGCAGATTTGTGCCACAGATGGCGTTAGCAGCAAAGGCATTTGGGGCGACCGGATGGTTCTTTGAGGTACATCCCTCTCCTGACGAAGGCTTGAGTGATGCTGCTAACATGTTAGAATTGGACAAACTGGAAGAGTTGATTGCAAAGATTGTAAAGTAACAAAAAAGGGAAGACGAAAAAGATGACAACTAGAGAGTACGCAATACAATGTTTTAAGGATGAGGCGGCAGCCGTAACAGGACTGATTGAGCAGCTCAATGACAGCTTTGACATAGCAGTACAGCTAATGTACGAATGCAAAGGCAAGGTAATCGTAACAGGTGTCGGCAAAAGTGGCCATATAGGAGCTAAGATTGCAGCTACCCTATCAAGTACCGGTACACCTTCATTCTTCATTAATCCATTAGATGTATTTCACGGCGATCTAGGTGTTATGACACCCGAAGACGTAGTTCTCGCCATATCAAACTCCGGACAGACTGACGAGTTGCTGCGTTTCATCCCGATGGTATTACATATGCATATTCCGATTATCGGTATGAGTGGAAATCCCGAATCGTTATTAGCCAAATACTCCACCTGTCATCTGAACGTCCGCGTGGAAAAGGAGGCATGTCCTCTTAACCTTGCACCTACAAGTTCTACAATGGCAGAGATGGCCATGGGTGATGCTCTTGCTGTAGCCCTGATTGAAAAAAGGAATTTCCAACCGCATGACTTCGCCCAGTTCCATCCTGGAGGAGAACTAGGTAAACGACTCTTGACAACTGCACAAGACGTAATGCGTTCAGACGACATGCCTGTACTACCTCCTGAGATGCATCTCGGAGAGGCTATCATTCTTGTTAGTAAGGGGAAACTGGGACTTGGAATCGCTGAGGTGAATGGGAAGATTGTTGGTCTGATTACCGATGGTGATATCCGTCGTGCAATGGAGAAATGGCAGGCTGAATTCTTTGGACGTACCGTTGAGGACATTATGACTCGCACGCCAAAGACTGTCAGACCTGACACAAAGATTACAGAGATACAGCAAATCATGAACAAATATAAAGTACACTCTGTACTAGTCACCGACAACAACAAACATTTGCTTGGAGTCGTCGACCACTACTCTTGTATGATATAACACGAAAACGAGCCTTATGAAAACAACAAAGAGAATATTATTAATCCTTTTACTTTCCCTGCCCTTGGCAGTAGTAGCCGACCATCTGTTCAAGACGTTGGACGCACATGACGGTCTGACCTCCAGTCAAGTAAACTGCATATTGAAAGACTCACGAGGCTATGTCTGGTTCGGAACTCCTGCAGGCTTATATCGTTTCGACGGCTATACGTTCAAGAACTTTCAAAGCGACTCACAGGACGGCTCTTCGCTTAACGACAGTTATATCAATTCCATTCAAGAAACTCTCGACGGAAACCTATTAATAGAAACATCTTCTGGCTATTGCGTCTATCACCCGCAAACCGAAAGTTTTGAGCGTGACATGAAACAATCCTTCGCCAGAATGGGTATTGAAACTATCCCTAGCGTTGTCTTTATCGACCGACACAAGAACCTATGGGGAGCCATCCCCAACAAAGGTGTTGTATGCTATAACCAGCAACAACAACTTCTTTATGAGTTTGGTTATACCGACGATGCACATGGTGTGCCACAAGGTGTCATCTGCTCTATTAGCGAATGCCGCGATGGGGCGATTATTGTCTACGATGACGGACGTATGGTATGCTGCGATGTCATGCACCAACAACATACTGTCTGGGCCACTCAGGGACTCGCATCACTCAAACGACGTAGAAACAAGTCACTGAAGGCATATGCCGACCAAATGGATAATATATGGCTTTACGGACAAGGTACTTTATCGATGTACAATAAAGGTACAGATTCATGGGACACCTCAATTGGTGACCAGTTAGGACTGACAGGAGTCGGAGTAGATCGTAATATCAACGGTATGGCCGGTGATCGTAACGGAAACATCTGGATTGGCTCCGATCAACTCGGACTACTTAAAATGAATGCCCATACCCACGTTGTGGAAGCTGTACAACCACGGAACATCAATGACAGTCAGTGGATCAAGGAAAAGATCAGTATCCAGAGCGTATATGTGGATGATACGGACCTAATATGGGTCGGTACAGAAAAATCAGGCGTGGCATACTCAGGCAACTACATCTACCGATTTGGATCAAACCTGAACGGTGATATCACAGCCATCGCACAAGATGCTAATGGAACCATCTGGTATGGAACAAGTGACAAAGGTGTTATAGGATATGAGGGTATGATGGCCAGCAAGAAAGTGGCCACAATGGCAACAACTCCAGACGGGAGTCTATGGGTGGGATCGAAACGTAATGGTCTGACTCGAATCAAGAATGGGACATCCACTATCTATTCTCTGGCAAAAGACAGTACCTCTACGCTGATTGATGACCATATCAATGCACTCTGTACGGACAAAATTGGCAACCTCTGGATTGCCACTAACGGTGGTCTTCAAGTATATAATCCTCGGATGAACACATTCTCCTCGTATACCCGAGAGAACGGAAAACTCAACACGAATAACATCACGAGTTTGTACTACAATCATCATGGAAAATCTAACGATCTTTATATAGGTACGTCTGAGGGATTAGTCATTTTAAACCTCTCCACAACCGATAAGACAGTCCTTACGGGAAATACGACAAATACCAAATCGTTTACAAACAATTTCATCACACAGGTACTCCAAGACTCCCGTGGACTGATATGGATTGGCACTCGCGAAGGTCTGAATATATTGAATCTGGAGAATGACACTCTGAACTACTTGACTGAGAAACAAGGATTATGTAATAATAACATCTGTGGTATCGCAGAAGATAAGAACCATAGTATATGGGTAACGACAAGCAGCGGTGTCAGCCGTATCGTCGTACAACGTAACCATGAAGACGGTTCTAACAACTACGGTCTATATAATTATACTACGGCAGATGGTCTGCAAAGCAACGAATTCAATCCAGGATCTATACTTACAAGACAGGATGGCAACGTGCTTTTAGGAGGTCTCTATGGTGTAAACTGGGTGCTTCAAAAAACATCTGATGATAACGATGCCCTTCCACGTGTCATGCTGACACAATTATTCATCGGAGAAGAAGAGATCCTTACTGGTCACGAATATAATGAAAGGATTGTCTTGCCGCAAGCACTTAACGAGACCAACAAACTTGTTCTAGGACACAACCAGAACACATTTACGATAAAATTTGCCGCAGGAAACTACAACCAGAGCGAGCGTCTACAGTTCATGTATTGGATGGAAGGTAAAGATGAGGACTGGCGGAATGGAAACGCATTGACACATGGCGTCACCTTCAAAGACTTGAAAAGTGGCAAATATATCCTCCATGTAAAAGCCATCAGCGCAGAAGGTGCCGTCAGTAATCAGGAACGCAGACTGGAAATAATTATCGAGCCACACTGGCTATTATCATGGTGGATGATTCTTGCATACATCATCCTTACTCTAGTTGTCATCTACTTCTGGCGCATTGGTATCAAACAACTGGCTGTCATCAAGGCCAGGAAAAAAGCAGTAATCCGCGAGCTCGCCCTACAGAAAGAGGAGATTAAAGCTGCTAGCGAGGATTTGCGACAACCGATGGCGCGTATGACCTCTATTATCGGCAACCTCTCAGAAAAAGAGAAATCTCTAGAGGAGAAAGAGCAGTTGAATGCGCTTCATTCCCAGATGTTGCAAATCATCACCCGCGTAAGTGATATGCAAACCAACCTCGAGAATCCTGAGGAGAGAGCCAAGAATACTGTCCAAGACCGTTTGGAACTTAACGGTAGAGGAGAGATCGAATTACCCGAGATTATCAACCAGACGCTCACGTCAGATGCCGGTAGATTACGTGCCGCGCATGACACGCCAACAATGAAATTCACGGTTGTGATGATTGACGACAATGAAGAGTTCCTGAAGTTTGCCACTGCACGTCTCCAATATATCTACAACTTCCACGCATACGATGACATTGAGAAAGCTGCCACCGATTTAGATGAAATGCGTTGTGACATTGTTATCTGCAAACAAGACATGAAAGGAATGACTGGTAGCGAACTCTGTAACCAGTTGAAGATGGACATGAGAACCCAGAATATCAAATTCGTACTGATGACAGAAAGCGTTCTCACACCACAGGACATGCGATCTCAGAATATCACCCTCTCTGCTGATGATTATCTAGCCAAACCTTTCAATCTACAGGAAGCATCTATTCGTCTGAACAAACTCCTTGGTCTTGGTCCCATAGAAATGAATAGTAACCTGATTGAAGGAGCAGAGACCCGTATGTTGGAAGACAGGAACTCCAGTATGACGACTGCGACAGAAAGTTATAGCATTGGCGAATACTCTCCTCAAGACGATGGTGAAGCAGATGCAGACGATCCTATGAACAAGGTTGACACCAAGATCATCAAACGAACAGAAAGCCAATTAGTTACACAAATCTCTGAAGAACAGGAATACGGAGAGGAACAGACGTTGTCAGATTACTCCATGCTGGATGCCATGGATCAGCAACTGCTAAGAAACATCGAGCAGTATGTGATACAAAACATGAGCCGTGGTCAGATTAGTCTTGAGGAGATGGCAACAGCTATGGGCATGGGACGTGTACCTTTCTTCCACAGAGTCCGTAACCTAACTAGCAAGACACCCGCAGAATTGGTGCGTGATATGCGTCTAAAACATGCATGTATATTGCTGAAACGTACAAATATCAATATGAGTGAATTAGCCTCGAACATAGGTTTCATGACTGCCGAGAACTTCATCAATATCTTCAAGGAAAAGTTTGGTATGACACCACTTGAATACAGACTAAAGCATAGGAAATAATACGATTATGGCCTGGCACGGACAATATCGTCAATGAAGGAAGATGAATGATAAATGGTTTTATAGAATGCAAGGAGAAAAGCAGACACTGAGGATTTTTCTATCATTCATCGTTCTTCTTTTTTCCTATAATATAGCGGATGCACAAAGTAGCGACTCTCTCATAGTAGAGAAGATGCGCCAACAAGGTGTGGTCTTTACACATCATAACAACGTACATCTTCTAATGTCTGGAAAAGAGAAGTTCGATGATATGTTCACCGCCATACGACAGGCAAAGAGAAGCATTCATCTAGAGTATTTTAATTTTCGCAATGACTCTATTGCCAATCTGCTCTTTGACATATTAAGAGAGAAACGCAAGGAAGGAGTGGAAGTACGTGCCTTATTCGACGGTTTCGGGAATGATTCCAATAACCAGCCGTTAAGAAAAGAGCACCTACGTAAATTACATACAGACAGCATCAATATCTACGAGTTCGACCCTATTCGTTTCCCGTGGTTTAACCATATATGGCCGCGTGACCATCGGAAGATCGTTGTAATCGATGGTGAGGTTGCCTATACAGGCGGCATGAATGTGGCCGACTATTACATCGTGGGTACAGAACAAGTAGGCGAATGGCGTGACATGCACTGTCGCATCGAGGGACCCGCCGTCAATGAATTACAAACCATTTTCTGTCGCATTTGGAAGAAAGTGACCAAAGAGGACATTACTGATGAGCAGTATTTTCGAGGAAAGGCTGCAGGAAATAAGATGGTTGGCATTGCCAACCGTGAGCCACACATCTCAAACAAGATCATGCGTCGTTTTTACATCGATGCTCTGGATAAGGCCAAAGACTCTGTTAAAATTATCAACCCTTATTTCGTCCCTACGCCCTCGATTATGAAGGCACTCAAACGCACAGTCAAACGAGGGGTTAAAGTCGATATACTCATCTCCGCAAAAAATGACATTCCCCTCGTACCAGATATTGTTCTGTATAATGCTCACAAGCTTATCAAGGAAGGCGCACATATATGGCGTTACCAACCAGGCTTTCACCATTCTAAAATTATGATGGTCGATGGTCAATTCTGTACAGTTGGTAGCACCAACCTCGACGCACGTAGTCTTCGCTTCGACTATGAGATAAATGCCCTTATTATCGATAAAGCAACCACCCATGAACTTGAGGATAAGTTCATGCAAGACACAGAAAAATGTGTTTATCTATCGGAAGAGGAGTGGCAGAAATGCCGCACGGGATGGCAGAAAATCCGTGGCTGGCTTGGTCACCTGCTAACACCATTTCTATAACATATGAGTCGCGATACCACCATATCCATCTGTAAAGGCATCGCTATCATCCTTATGGTCATAGCGCATGCCGAGGCCCCAGGAGCATTTTGTAAGTTCATCTTCGAGTTCCATATGCCGTTGTTCTTCATCACTGCCGGTTTCTTCTTTTCATTGAAATACTTGAATGATGAGACGGCATTTATCAAGAAGCGTATCAAAGGATTATACTTGCCTTTCGTCAAGTGGTCGGTATTCTTCTTAATTATTCATAACTGGATGTTCGACATTGGCATCCTCAATGAGAAATTCGGCAATGAAATGGGAGGTGTTACTCATCCCTACACATGGCATCAGATGCAACAAAACCTATGGCATATTATTTCAGCCATGGGGGGATACGATCAGTTCCTCTGCGGTGCTTTCTGGTTCTTCCGAGGATTATTTGTTGCCAGCATTCTCTACCTTATTATATATAAGGTGACAGATGCTGGTCTCACCAGACTATCCCGTTGGTCTGGAACAATCAAGAGGTCCGACCTGACTCCATATGTCGTTTGTCTGGTATTACTATTTCTCTGTGGATGGAAAACATACGAGGGTTTGAAGATTGTAACACTTGTACAAGGCGGGTACCGTGACATGATGGGGTGTTTCTTTTTCGGCTGCGGATTTATCTTCCGACAGTATGTATGCAGATACCGGACGTTTATGGACAAACACTACATATCCATACTTTCGACGCTTTTGTTTGCACTCATCGTCTTTCTTTTCTCAAAATACCTGACAGCAAATATGAACTGGCGATCTACATACGTTCAATTCCTATCCCTTCCAATCCCAGCCATCCTCGGTTTCCTTATGACATATAATATCAGCCGTTGGCTTGATAGACATGAAGGATGGCTGAAACGGTTTCTAGTGTATACAGGAGACCATACACTCAACATCTTCATCTTTCATATCGTCGCCTATAAAACAGTTAGTCTCATCAAAATATGGTATTATGACCTCGACATCCAACAAATTGGATGCCACATGGTCATTCATGATTATTCACAACAAGATCTGTTTTGGATTCTCTATACGACTGCCGGTGTTGGAATACCTCTTTTCTTCACTAAACTCAGCGAAGTTATAAGAGAGAAAATTAAAGCGAGTAGAGCATCATCTGGATCTCTGCCTCTGTGATACCCTTAGCCAGTATTAACGGACGCTCCTCAAGGATCGCATCCGAACTTTTATCTGTCTCTTTCAAATAACGACGGAAGCAGTCAACCGCTTTGTCTACATGCCCCCCAAACCATAGGCAATAGCCATAATTCAGCAAGTCGACATGCTTATAATCATCTGTAGATATCAGTTGATCATACATTTTATCAGCTTGATCGTACTTTCCATTACATGTCAGAGCCCATGCTAACGATCTACGAACTTCTAAATCATCCGGATACTCATAGTTCAGTCGGAAATACAGCTGTTGTGCTTCTTCAAAGCGTTGAAGCCGCAAAAGGCTCAAAGCTCTAAAGGTCAAATAGATACGTTTATCTGGCCAGAGTTCTAACAATCTATCGCAGATATCCAATGCTTCAACAAAACGCTCTGAAGCAATCAGACCACGCATATATCCGAAAAGCGCACGCTCGTGGTCTGGTTTCAGTTGCAGGGCTTTCGCATAATACTCCGCCGGATCAGTCTTCTTTACTTTACTTCCTGCAACCACATCATAGCCTTTCTGTGCAAGATAGCCTGCCATCATATAATATCGGAAATCATGGCGATTCTCCCCATAATTCCTCAGCAAACGACATGCATCGTAGTTTCTATTCTTCTTGATTAAGAAAGAAACCACTTCTCTAAAGTGTTCTTCCAATGGGGTATTCGAGAACAGACGATTAGCGAAAAAAAGATACCCTCCGCTTTCCTGACCGAAAACATCAGTAAGTTCACTACGTTTCGGATATATTCTGGAATAACGATAAAGATCCTGTAGATAAATACGACGGATAAAGGCAGAACTGTGAATGTCTTCCTCGCCAAAATCATCTAAAGGTAATTCGCCATGCTCCATCATCCTTCGTATCTGTGGTGGAATCTGTCCCATCACCTGTTCAAATGCAAGCATAAAAGAATACTTATCACTGTTACAGAACGTGCCTTTCGTCATCATTTCTCGTAGGAATCGAAGTCCTTGCATTTTCTCTGCAGCAGAGGCAATATCTGGATGATCTATATAGAACGGTACAAACCAGTTTGAGAGTTCTTGGAAAAAGGGAAATCGTTTCATTCGCGAGAATCCACCGAAATAGATATCCGATCCTTGTTGTTTCATCTCCTGCATTCTTTGGAAACTGGCTTCTATGTTCTCTATAGTCTGCTCGGCTTCTTCCGGGTAAAGAAGATCATGGAGAGCCTCCTCATCAATATGATCAACTCCACTGATAGACTCTTGCATCTTCTGCTGTTTCAATAGGTCTGGCATGATCTCCTGCTGAATCGTCAGGTGGTCTTTCTCCGCATTAATACAGTAGATTATCTGTTCCTGCAACTCCGTCAACTCCCGACAACAGTTCTCATCCTTGAGCAACTCCTTTACCAACAATATTTGCTCTGGGTATATTTTCCGTCCGATCTCTTCATTTAGGGCGAACACCCAGCCGACAAGAGCACGCTGTCTGACAGCCTCATCCGCAGTCTGCTGATAGACATGCACCAACAGACGAAATTTTGCCATATCAAAATGCTCTATAAGAGAAAGCATGATTACACTAACTATCAACTGCTGATCATTCGTGTCGACAGTCGGTGAAAGAAGAATGCCCTCCATGGCTCCGGCAAAACCGTCAGACCACACCGAGGATGTCAGAATGAAATCAAAGAGTCCAGCCATCAACTGCTGATGCCGTACATATATCTCCCTACGATTATCCTGTGCCATACGACCAGTCTCTAGACTTAGCATAGCAACATCCGACACAAACGACTCCAGATCCTCCCTGATAACCTGAGGTGACCAATCTCTAGCTGATACATGCACACGCATATGGATTGACGATAAGAATGAGGAATGACCAATAGCATAGCTGATGGCTATATTTGTATAGAGTACATACATCCGTTGCAATAGCTTATCATAAAGGGAGTTCAATTGTGGATCTTTGAATCCCCTTCGCCAATAATCTATCATTGTCTGATAATCGGTCTTGATAGCGAAAAGCCTGTCAGTGTTCACCTGATGAGGATGAACGGAAAGGAAAGACTCCATTGCTTGTATTGCTTCACCAAGATTCCTCTCTATCAAACGGTCTAAAACCAGGTTGAGTGCTTCATTCTGTATCATAGCTGTTTTTTATGAAGCCATTCTCTGACTATCTCGATATCCTTCTGTCGAGGAAAAGCATATGTATATTTCAAAGTATCCGGAAGGGCTTTCAAGGTTTGGCTGGAAATACCATAGTATTTCTTTATGATATTTTTATAATGGCCAATACCCATTCGGTTGATAGAATCACAAGCTGCACGGTAACCTTTCATGAAGGCTTCTATCTGCTGTTTCCGTTTCGGATGGTCCATACCCTCCGTACGGAAGGCGACAACGCCAAGATGGAAATCAAGTTTTCGTGTATCAAGCAACACCTTATGTTTAGCAAGCAACGCCTGCGTAGCCTGAGGCTCTGTCAGCAACAAGGCATCCATCACATTATTCTCCAACATCTTCAGACGAATATTCACATCATTGACCTGTATACGGAAGACACGTTCACTCTTCAGTCTAGCACTGTCAACAGCCAAATCGCCCAACAGATCTGTGGCAGAATAGCGTGTCATGGCTAGCATCTTATCATCAAGATGTTTCAATTGGGTCACACGTGACTGTCTGTTACCTATTAGGAGCCAATAGGCATTTGTAGAAGAAACATACCTCAGGGGCATCCCGCCTTTAATCATCCGCTCGGCTCTGACCAAATCTGTGAAAGCGCCCTCCACCCTACCTCGCAGAAGTGCTGTATCACAGTCCATCTGAGCTGCAAACCGCTTCAAACGAATGTCCACAACCGAATCAAAAAGATGACACTCTTTGGCGACAAAAACAGGCAGGCAGTCAAGTGTAGGCATCACAGCAATCTTCAGTGCAGCAGAGTCCTCACGCGCCAACTGAAGACGCTGCTGCCGCGACAGGCGCTTTGTCTCCTCATATGACTGCCCACAACCTATGAGCATCAATACTGTCAAAATACCTATAACAAGTCTCTTCATTAGTTTGCAAAGATACAACATTTATATGGAACACAAAGACACAAAGACACAAAGAAAAGTTAAAAAGGAGAAAAACATCATATCTTTATAGTTCCTTCTTCACTTTTATATCTATCTTTGCAATACTATGGCAAAAGACAAGATTGCATACGTATGCTCTAACTGCGGCCAAGAGTCGCAAAAGTGGATAGGCAAGTGTCCATCATGTGGACAATGGAACACGTTCAAGGAAATCCGGATAGCCAATGATACGGGTACACAGGCTGCGCGTTCTGCAGCGGCCTCCCTCCGAAGTGGTGTACAGTCCCATACACAAGGAAGCCATACGCTTCGTCTGAAGGACATCTCCAATCATGACGATCCTCGGATCGACATGCATGACGAAGAATTGAATCGTGTACTCGGCGGAGGACTTGTCCCTGGAAGTATTATCCTTCTGGGAGGTGAACCTGGCATCGGTAAGTCCACCCTATCCCTCCAGACGATGCTCAGCATGCCTGATAAGCGAATCCTCTATGTCAGCGGAGAAGAGAGTGCACACCAACTAAAGATGCGAGCCAATCGTCTTACGGCGAACAGAACATCTACCGACAGTTCGTCTAATGAACTCGACAACTTCCTCATTCTCTGTGAAAACTCCCTTGAGCATATATTCGATCATATCAAAGCCGAACAACCAGAGATTGTCGTCATTGATTCCATCCAGACCATCATGACCGAAGATGTGGAATCTTCCGCCGGATCCATCGCCCAGGTACGTGAGTGCGCTTCTGCCCTACTCCGTTTTGCCAAGTCGAGTGGCGTACCCGTCATCCTGATCGGACATATCACGAAGGAAGGCACACTGGCAGGTCCAAAGATTCTAGAACATATCGTCGATACCGTTATCCAGTTTGAAGGTGACCAGCATTATATGTACCGTATCCTCCGTTCGATGAAGAACCGTTTTGGATCTACCTCCGAACTGGGCATCTATGAGATGCAGCAGAACGGGCTTAGACAAGTCAGCAATCCGTCCGAGCTACTACTCACACAAGATCACGAAGGATTATCAGGAATTGCCATCTCCTCAGCCATCGAAGGGGTCAGACCTTTCCTGGTAGAGACACAGGCCCTCGTCTCCACAGCTGCTTATGGTACCCCTCAGCGTTCTGCCACAGGCTTTGACCAACGAAGACTGAACATGCTTTTGGCCGTACTCGAGAAACGTGTGGGTTTCAAACTCATGCAGAAAGATGTGTTCATCAACATCGCAGGTGGTCTCAGGGTGACCGATCTGGCCATCGATTTATCAGTCATCGCTGCCGTTCTTTCTTCGAATGTTGATACACCCATCGAAAGTGGCTGGTGTATGGCAGGCGAGGTTGGCCTCTCAGGAGAGGTCCGTCCTGTCAACCGTATCGAACAAAGAATCGCCGAGGCCGAGAAACTCGGCTTCAGCGATATGATTATTCCGAAGTATAATATGCAGGGGGTAGACGCAAGAAAATATCACATCACCCTTCACCCTGTTCGCAAGGTCGAGGAAGCCCTTCGCCTGCTCTTCGGCTAGCTTTCATATATGGTCGGATCGTCGATGCCGGCATCGGCTAAAGCCTCTTTTCGCTCAACACATGTGCCGCACTTACCACAATGTTTCTCGCCACCTTTATAGCAACTCCACGTTTCCGCATAATCAAGGCCGAGTTCCTTACCCCTACGGGCAATATCCCCTTTCGACCAGTTAACAAATGGCGTTAGCAGTCCGACATTTACAAATGTACCAGCCCGAGAAGCCTCATCAAAGGCAGCCACGAACTGAGGCGTACAGTCTGGATAGATTGTATGATCTCCTCCATGATTGGCCATCATCACAAAGCGCAGTCCGTTGCTTTCTGCCATCCCTACAGCGATGGAAAGCATAATGCCGTTGCGGAAGGGCACTACAGTCGAACGCATATTCTCATCAGCATAATGCCCTTCGGGTATGGCCTCCGCACCTTCCAACAGCGAACTTCTGAAATAGTGCGCCATAAAGTCAAGAGGAATCACCACATGCTTAATGCCCAACCGCTCACAATGCAGCTTGGCAAAGGGTATCTCACGGGCATTATGATTACTCCCATAGTCGAACGAGACTGCTAATGCGATACGCTCCTGTTGGTCGTAGAGCAGCGTCACAGAATCCATGCCACCACTCAGTATGATAATCGTGTCTTTTTTCATTCCGGCCGCAAAGTTACGTTTTTTTTCTTAGTTTTTGTCAACTCCGCCTTACATTATTATTATGGGTACGCAAAAAAGACTTAAATAATCAATTATCAATCGTTAATTATCAATTAAATGTCGTAAATTTGCACGCGCATAAAAAAATGAGTAGTTCACATTAATTAAATTATACACAGCTATGACAATCAACGAATTCAACTTTGCCGGTAAGAAGGCAATTGTACGTGTAGATTTCAACGTACCCCTCGATGAGAATGGTAAGATCACAGACGACACCCGTATCCGCGGTGCCCTGCCTACCTTGAAGAAGATTCTGGCTGATGGCGGTGCTACCATCATCATGTCTCACATGGGTAAGCCCAAAGGCAAGGTAAACCCCAAGCTCTCTCTGGGTCAGATCCGCGAGGCTGTTGAGAAAGCCCTGGGTGTTCCCGTGACTTTCGCTCCCGACTGCGCTAAGGCCGCCGATGCTGCCAAGGCTCTGAAGATGGGCGAGGCTCTGTTGCTTGAGAACCTGCGTTACTATCCAGAGGAAGAGGGTAAGCACGTAGGTGTAGAGAAGGGTACTCCTGAGTACGATGAGGCAAAGAAGGCTATGAAGGCCAGTCAGAAGGAGTTTGCCAAGACACTCGCTTCTTACGCAGACTGCTACGTGATGGATGCCTTCGGTACCGCTCACCGCAAGCACGCTT